>Ga0299906_10004188_pt1 | contig 11827 bp, 10 predicted proteins | sample RVTome_14_FD_200259 | JGI IMG/M metagenome (GOLD analysis project Ga0299906, IMG submission 200259) | Soil microbial communities from uranium-contaminated site in the Upper Colorado River Basin, Wyoming, United States - RVT145D125 (version 2) ... | reverse complement strand
CTCTGGACATGTCTCTCACACTCGTCCTGTTCCTGTTCCTGTGCCACCTGGGTATCGGCATCGTCTTCACGATGCTCCGCATCGCCAGCGCGGCCGGCGTGCGGTTTTTCCGCTTCACGTCCGCGCGGGCGTTCATCCTGATGGTCCTGGGGATCGCGTTCCACCCCTCGGCCATCGCGTTCTCCGAGGATGCCCAGGGCGTCGCTTCAGCCAGCTTCCTCGTGGCGCTTCTCGCCCTGTCGCTCGTCGTCGCCCGCCGGAACCCCTGGCGGCGGCCGCTGTTGTGGTGTTCGGCCGCGAGCGGCCTCGTGACCCTGGTGGCCCAGTCCGTTTCCACGCAGTCGACCGTTCCGCTCGCGCTCACGATCGCCAGCTTCCTGACCTCGGCGGCGCTCCTGGGCAGCAGCTTCACGGCCATGCTCCTGGGCCACTGGTATCTGGTGCTGCCGTCGATGGACGTGTCGTTCCTGCAGTCGATCGTGAGACTCCATCTGGGAGCCACCCTGGCGCGGGGCCTGGTCGTCGGCGCGGTGGCGTGGGCGGCGGCCACCACCTGGGACCCCCTCCTGGCGCCGAGCTTCGGCTCCTACGTCTTCTCGATCGACGGGATCTTCTTGTGGCAGCGGTTGCTCTTCGGGTTGATCGGGACGGCCGTGCTCGCCTACATGACGTGGGAGACGGCGAAGCTCCGCTCGACGCAATCCGCAACCGGGATCCTGTACGTGGACTTCTTCATGGTGATCGTCGGGGAGCTCGTGGCCAAGTACCTGTTGTTGGCCACGGCCCTGGCATTCTAGAGCAGGTGCCGAACGGTCTCGAACCCATGGCGTGATCGGGCTCAGGTGGTGGCCGCGATGAAGGTCAGGCTGAGGTGTCCAGCGTGCGGAGGCACGCAGCAGGTCGGCGCCGCCCGAACACCCTCGCAGACCGCGTGCCGGAGGTGCGGGCGGACCATCCCCCTCGCCCTGACCGGGTCGGTGAGGGAGGACCGAGAGGTCGATGCGTGTCCCGTCTGCGAAGGCCGGGATCTCTACGTCCGCAAGGACCTGAACCGCAACCTGGGCCTGACCGCGGTGGTCATCGTCGGCCTGGTCAGCGCCGGCTTCCTCTGGTCCGGCCGGGAGCTCGTGGCGTACGGGGTTCTGGGCGCCTTCGCGCTTGTCGACTTCGTGATCTACCAGCTCCTGAAGGACGTCACGGTCTGTTACCGCTGTCAGGCGGAGTTCCGTGGCTCCTACCGGCGCACGGCCCCCCCCTTCGACCTGCACACTGCGGAGCAGCTGGAGCTCGAGTACAGCCGGCGCCGGGAGGCCGGTCGCGGGTCAGGAGCCGAGGCTCGCTTCCTCGGGGACTGACGGCGCGAGCGCGGGCGCCTTCTCCTTCGGCTCCTCGTGGTAGACGAGCGTCACGTCGGGTGCGACCTTCAGCCCCTCTTCGTAGCTGTACATCGTGATGGCGTCCCAGGGACAGGCCGCGACGCAGATCCCGCAGCCGATGCACTTGTCGTACTCCACGACCGCCAGCTCGAACGGGCTGCCGGGCCAGTCCACGGTACGGATGGCATCGACCACCTTCTCCCTGACCGTCACTGTCTCGCAGTAGGTCACGCAGGCGGGCGAGCCGGCGCAGCCCGAGCAGCTGTTCTGGTCCACGATGGCCAGTCGCTTCGGGGGCTTGGGGAGGAACTTGTGCTCGGCCATTCGAAGTACCTCAGCTCAGTCCCGGGCGCCCGCACGCATGCCGCCCCTCGCGGCGAGCCTTGGGCTTGCTTCTTGCATAATAGCATGGGTGTGCCGCTCGTCCGTGCGGCCCGCCGCGGCGCAGAGGCTGTAAGCCATCAGGCGAGAAGGGCCCCGCTCGATCTCCGCGCGAAGGGCGTCGTGTCGGAGGCGGCCAGCCAGCACTGCCGGCAGAGGCCGTCGCGGGCGGCCGGGAACACGCACGAGCGCATCCGGCACTTGGCGGGGGCTGACCGAGCCTCACGCGCCAGTTCGGCCAGCATCGCCCGGTGGACGAATCCCCGGGCCCTCTTCTTCCAGCCGCCGAGCAGCACCCGGATCGAGGTGTGACTCATCGAGTAGCCCATCGCGCGAACGGCCTGGGCCAGGCGAAGGGCGAGCTGCCGGCGAGTGGCCCCTGGATGGCGTGCCTGCCACTCTTCAGCCAGCCCCCGCACCACGCGGGCGTCGATCCATTTGAAATCGCTCACCGACGCCGGCCGTTCTACGCTCCGGCGGTCCCCGCGGGCGTCGAGCTCTTCGCGCAGGATCTGCTCGAGGACACGGGCGACGCTGCGCCTCAAAGCTCGCACCCGGCCGCTGGCGATGGCCTGCAGGTGGCGCAGGCTGAGGCGAAGGCCCCGCTCGGCGAGCCGCTGCTGGAGGCGCAGGCACAGCCGCCGGAAAGAGGGCTCCCTGTGCTGCGCCCGCCAGAGCTGGCAGAGCCCGTGGAGACGTGCCGCGGGGACGAGCTCGCGCCCGCGGGCGGCGATGGCGATATCGGCCGAGCGCAATCGGGCGAGGGCGAGCGCTTCGCCCTCCGACCCCACCCCGGACTCGCCCAGAAGCTCAACCAGCTCGTCGTAGACGGTCCGCTGTGTCCTGGACTTCGTGCCGGCCAGAATCGCCTGCAGCGAGTCGAGCGTGAAGGCCACTCCCGCCGCGCGGAGCCTCGCCCGGAGGCGGGCCGCCAGGAAACGTCTGGAGCGCTGGGGGTTCAAATACAGCCATAGGGAGGTCAGATCGACGACCTCCTGGACCGGAACGTGGACGGGGCGCGACTCGGGGGGTCCGAGTCCGGCGGCGGCCAAGGCGTCGCGCACCTCGCGAGTGTTCCGGAGCCCGAGCTGCCCGGCGACGATCTCGACCATGGCCGATTCGACCGCAGGCCACACGCTCCGCACCGCCCCACTCAACTGGCGCTTCAGCGTGCGGACGTGGTAGCGGACTCCGCGGGTCGCGAGCCGGCGCTGTAGCTCGTGCGCCAGGGCCTCCCGCGACATGCCGGGTCGGCTGCCGACCAGGAGCCATCCGATCGCCCGGAACAGGTCTCCCGAAGACCGGACCGGGTACCCGCCTCTCGCGGGGGCCGCGCCGACCAGCGACGACGCCAGCCCCGCGTGCGGAACCGGGGCCGGGGTGCCTGGCTCCGGCAGCGCCGCCGCAGATCCTTCCGAAAGCATTGCCTTTCTGAAAATCGCACGGCCTCTTGACATTTGTCAAGCAGTTGCTTTACTTTGTGCGTCGGCCGGCCGCCATGTCCGCCCGAAGCCTCAACGCCACACCCGACGTCTCCACCCGCCGGATGATCCTGGACCTCCTGAAGCGGGGAGGGCCCGCCGACGCCCGCTCCCTCGCCCCCCGCCTCAAGCGGACGCCGATGGCCATCCGCCTCCACCTCTATGCGCTCGAAGGGGACGGCCTCGTCTCTTTTCGGGAGGAGCGACGCCGTTCCCGGGGCCGGCCGGCGAAGGTCTGGCGGCTGATTCCAGACTCGGACGCGCTCTTCCCCGACAGCCACGCGGACCTCACGCTCGGCCTCCTCGAGGCCACGCGGACGACCCTCGGCGAGGCAGGTCTCCGCAAGGTCCTTGCCGCCTTGTCGCGGCAGCAGGCGCAGGCCTACGGCAGGATGATCCCGGCCCGGGCCCCGCTCTCGCGGCGCCTGGCAGCCCTCGCGAAGATCCGCAACGAAGAGGGGTATATGACGGAGCTGCGGCGGCTCGAGGACGGCTCCCACGTGCTGATCGAGAACCATTGCGCGATCTGCGCCGCCGCCAAGGCGTGCCACGGGCTCTGCCAGGCGGAGCTGGACACGTTTTGTAGCGTGCTCGGCCCCGCGGCGGTCGTCAGCCGCACGGAACACCTGCTGGCGGGTGGGCGCCGCTGCATCTACAGGGTGGCTCCGGCGGCGGCCGGGCGCGCCGGTACGACCGGCAGGCGGCGCAGGACGGGAGCCAGGAGTTCGCATCGAGCCGGCGACATCCTCGTGAGCACGCAGGCGCTTTCACAGCCGGAGACTTGAGGTCGCGAAGCAGTGGAAGAGAACCACACAACCACGCGGGCGCCCTTGGTCCCGCCATCGCGCCACGCGGGGTGTGGGCAGGAGGAGTCATGCGCATCTCGGTCACGGGATCCTCGGGCCTGATCGGCTCCACGCTGGTGCCGTTCCTGACTGCGCAAGGCCACGAGGTCGGTCGCGTCGTGCGCTCCACTACCGCTGCGGGCGCCTGGCGCTGGGACCAAGGCGCCGGCCACGTCGACGCCGGAGCGGTGAATGGGAAAGACGCGGTCGTGCACCTGGCGGGCGAGAACATCGCCGCGGGCCGCTGGTCGGCGGCGCGGAAGGCTCGCATCCGCGACAGCCGCGTGCGCGGGACGCGCGTCGTGGCCGAGGCGGTCGCCAGGGCCGACCCGCGTCCCAAGGCTCTCCTCTGCGCGTCGGCGATGGGCTTCTACGGCGACCGCGGCGACGAACACCTGACGGAAGCGAGCGCGCCCGGCCGCGGCTTCCTGTCCGAGGTCTCGCGCGAGTGGGAGGAGGCCTGCGCCCCCGCGCGCGACCAGGGCGTCCGCGTCGTCAACCTCCGCTTCGGGATCGTGCTGAGCCCGGCTGGGGGGGCGCTCGCGAAGATGCTGCTGCCCTTCCGCCTCGGCGCGGGGGGAGTGGTCGGCTCGGGCAAGCAGTGGTGGAGCTGGGTGGCGCTCGACGACGTCGTCGGCGCGATCCAGCACGCGCTCGTGACGCCCGGGCTCGCCGGTCCGCTGAACGTCGCGGCCCCGAACCCCGCCACGAACGCCGAGTTCACGCGCACGCTCGGACGCGTGCTCGCCCGCCCGACGCTCTTCCCCGTGCCCGTGTTCGCGGCCCGGCTCGCCTTCGGCGAGATGGCCGACGCGTTGCTGCTCGCCAGCGCCCGCGTCGTCCCGGAGCGACTCCAGCAGACGGGCTACGTCTTCCGCCATCCCGAGCTCGAGGGCGCCCTGCGCCACCTGCTGGGGCGCTAGCCCGGACTATTCATGAGGTCCGACTGATCTTCCTCATGAATAGTCCGATGTCGTTGTGACTCAACTCCATTCGCCCGAGCGCGCTAGAGCTGCGCCGACTTCACTTTTTCGCAGCGGAACTACTCTCCTGAGAAGTTTAGAGGACGCCCTTCGAAAGCCCAGAGCGGATCATTCACTCGGAAGATCGCGCGGCCTCGTGAATGATCCGGTCAGATGTTGAAGAAGATCTCGGGCATGGCGACGATGTACTTCAGGTTGAACAGCCAGCGCAAGACCATCTTGATCGGCAGCGCCATCATGGAGAGGAGCAGCACCACGAACACGCTGTAGCGCACCGGCCCGAGCTTTTCGTAGTACTTCCTGAGGCCCGGGATCAGCGTCACGCTCCGGCCCTGGCCCAGCGGGATCGCCAGCACGCGCTCGCGGGTGGCGAGCAGGACCGGCAGCACCCCCATGTAGAGGAACACCAGCAGCATGCCCGGAAGCTCGCGGACGAACATCGAGGGCATCTTCCTGTTCAGCAGCCTGATCCAGAAGTACTCCGAGAGGTTGACGTTCACCAGGGCCTCGAGCTTGTGGATGTCCCAAAACTCGTAGGGACCGAAGAAGTTCCAGTTGGGGCCGCGGAGGAACGTCCCCAGCATCAGCAGAAGCGTCCAGAGGATGAGGAAGCCGAAGAGGAAGAGGGTGATCTCGACGCGGCGCTCTTTGAAGCTGAAGTAGCCGCTCCCCTTCGGGTTCTTGTCGATGTAGGGGATGGCCATGAGACCGACGATGATCAGCGTGGGGAAGACGACGCCCGCCAGCCATGGGTCGAAGTAGACGAGCATCTCCTGGAGCCCGAGGAAGTACCAGGGTGCCTTCGAGGGGTTCGGCGTCCGGGCGGGGTTGGCCGGCTCCTCGATAGGCGCCTTGAAGGCGATCGCCCAGACGATCAGGACGACCGTCACGAGGATCATCGCGAGCATCTCGGTGTAGACGAGGTTGGGCCAGACCGAGGTCTTCTCCGCCTCCCCGTCGCTCGCCTCCGCGACCGGCTCACCCCGGGCGATCCGCTCGTCGTTCTCGACGGCCTGCGACATGGCGAGCCACACGAAGAACCCCACCAGAAACAGCATGGCGACGATCGGGATGTTGTCGGGCTTCTTGACGATGAGGACGAAGTTGGGGTCGAAGAGGGACACCACCAGGAAGATCGTCCCCGCCACACCGGCCGCGAGCGCCACCCGGGGCTTCCAGACGCTGCGGCTCCGCATGGCGAGGAAGAAGACGACGGCCGCCAGCGTCATGAGGATCGCGGGCGCGGTCAGGAAGTTGACGATGTCTTTGAGTGCGTTGACCACGGTCCGCTGTTTCCCTGCTTCTCTAGAGCGGGCGCGAAATGCCGCCGTCCTTGCGCACCCGCCAGAAATGCACCGCCATCAAGACGCCGGCCACGAGCGGGATCCCGATGCAGTGCAGCACGTAGAACCGGAGCAGCGCTCCCTCACCGACGAAGCGACCGCCCAGCAGGGCGAAACGGGCGTCGGAGCCGGAGTGGATCAGCGGGACGTCGCCCAGCGCCAGCAGCGCCGACCCGGGCCCCTCGTGGCCGAGCAGGGGCGTGGCCCGGGCCATGTTGGAGCCGACCGTGATCGCCCAGATCGCCAGCTGATCCCAGGGCAGGAGGTAGCCGGTGAAGGAGAGCAGCAGCGTCAACACGAGCAGCAGCACCCCGACGCTCCAGTTGAACTCACGGGGCGGCTTGTACGAGCCGGTCATGAACACCCGGAGCATGTGCAGCCAGACCGAGATCACCATCGCGTGACCGGCCCAGCGGTGCAGCTCTCGCATGATCCCGAGCGGGACCTGCTCGGCGAGGTCCACGATGTCCATGTACGCGTAGGCGACCGTGGGTCGGTAGTAGAACATCAGCAGCAGGCCGGTAAAGGTCTCGACCAGGAAGAAGAAGAAAGTGAGCCCTCCCATGCACCACGTGAACTTCACCCGGATGCCGCTCTTGTGGATCCTCACCGGGTGAAGATGCAGGAACACGTTGCTCAGGACTAGGAGGGCGCGGCTGCGACGGTCGTCGGGCAGCCTGTTGCGGAAGATGGACTTCCAGATCTGGGTGCTGGTGATGAACTGCTGCGTCCGGCTGATGAAAGTCTTGGGGGTCGTGGTCGCCATCAAACCCTCTCCAGTCCCGGCCCCCGCATCGGTGAGCCCGCGGGCGAGCTGTGTGACGCTGCTGGTCGTCGAGGCCGGCGCACCCCGGTCAAACCTGCAGGAACGACCCCGGCTTCTCCCACTCGCCCTTCTCCTGCTGGAACTTCACCGACTTGTCCACCAGGATCTGGCCGTCGTCCGCCAGGACGATCCGGGCGCGTTCGAGGGGGCGCGGTGCCGGTCCCTCGAAGTTGACACCGGTGCGGTAGAAGCCGCTGCCGTGGCAGGGGCACTTGAACTTGTTCTCGGAATCGAGCCAGTTCGGCGTGCAGCCCAGGTGGGTGCAGGTCGAGATCAGGGCGTAGAACCCGGTTGGCTCACGCACGATCCAGACGCCGAACTCGTCCTTCCAGCGGGTGTCGACGTCACCCACGTTGTACTCGTCGGGCAGGCCGGCTTTGAACGACTGGGGGGCCTCGAAGAGCACGTTGGGAAACATGAAGCGGGCGGTGGCCACCAGGCTGGACACGCAGGAGGCGGTGAAGGCGGCCCAACCCGTCGGGATCGACCACCGCATGAAGCTGCGGCGGGAGAAGAGGCCCGCCTTCTCGGGAGGTGCGGGCGCCGTGGGTTGCGACGTGCCGCCCGAAGCCGCGTTGTCCTTGGCATCCGTCATGCGATTCACCGACAAGTTGTTGCGGCTGAACTGAGCTTCATTCTACCGGGGAGCCAGTCGCTGTCAAGGCGAGGCGGGGCCCCGCTGCTCGAGGCTGCGGCGTGCTGCGGCCCGGACTCTCAGGCTGGGGTCGTCGCTGCCCAGCTCCGCGAGCCGTGCCGATAGCCTCGCATCCGAGAGGAGCGCGGCCCCGGCGATGGCTTGCAGGAGGATCTCTTCCGTCTGCTCCGGTGTGACCGCCTCGCTCCGAGCCAGCTGCTCGCGGTCCAGCATCTGCTCGAGGACCGGGACCGCCGCGGTGTGGCCGTGGCGCGCCAGGGCCAAAGCCGCGTTCCAGCGCACGTCGTCGACGGGGTCGAGGAGCGCTCTCTCCAGTGCGGCGGTCGCCTCCTCCGACCGGAAGGCGCCCAGGGCGTGCACCGCCGTCTTCCTCAGGCCGGGATCTTCATGGGTGGCCAGGGCCACCAGCTCGGGGATCGCAGCGTCGTCTCCAATCGCACCGAGGGCCCACACCGCATAAATCTGCGTCTCCGAGTCCGTCCCCTCCCCGCGCCGCACGTCTCTCAGGTACTCGACGAGAGCAGGCACCGCCTGTGCGTTGCCCAGGCGGCCCAGGGCGAGGGCCAGGAAGCGCCGCACCCTCGGGTCGTCGCCCTTGGTCTCATCGAAGAGCGACACCATTCGGCCGACCAGCCTGGGATCTGACAACTCGGGGTCCCGGCGCCCCTGGATCACCTTGGACAGCTCGTAGGCCGCTTGCCAGCGGCGGTTCGAGTCGCCGGTGCGGATCAGGTCGAGGTAGTCCCCTGGCCCCTTCCCTTCCGCTGTGATGAGCCCGAAGAGCACGAAGACCCCCACGCCGACCGCCACGATGACGAGCGGGAAGACGAGGAGATCGAGGACCAGGGAGGGCCCGCGTCCTTCAGGAGGGGACCCCGCCTCACCCCCCTCGGTGGTCGGAGGCGCTTCGGTCATGGTGACCCGCCAGGACCCAGCGTCAGCAGGTACTGCTTCACGGCCTCGATCTGCGCCTGCTGCTCCCCGCCCAGGATGTCGGGGTAGGCGTTGTCCTCGGGGCGCTCCGGAAAGGCCTGGGGCATCCGCGTCCCCGGTTGGACCCGCTGGGGATCCTTGAGCCAGCTCCCGATCCATCCGGGGCGCAGGCGAGCGCGAGCCGTCGCGAGGTCGGGAGCCATGTTCGCCGGCGGCTGATTGGGGAGCTTCCCGGCCACCACGTGGCACTTCGCGCACTCCCACTTCCTGAACAGGTCGGCGCCGATGGCGACCTGCTTCGGGTCGATGTCGGGCTGTGGCTCGAAGGGGTAGGGAACGAGATCCAGGGATGCAAAGTAGTGGGTGAGGGTGTTGAGCTGCAGCTCGCTGAACCCGAAGGTCGGCATGCGGATCTCCAGCCAGGGTCGCACGCGGCGGGCGGGATCCCTCAGGAACTCGTGAAGCCAGTGCGACTGCACGCGGGCCCCCTCGCCGATCCGGGCCTCCTCGTTGTAGAGCAGGGGCGGGGACAGGGCCACCGCTTCGTCGGCAACGGCGGCCGGGTTGAACTCGCCGAAGACGTCCTCCTTGGCGAGCGCCTCGAGCTGGCTCGCCTTCACCGCCCGGATGGTGCCGCCCCGGTCTCCGATGACGTGGCAGCCCCGACAGTTGGCGTCTCGGACCAACCGACGGCCTCGCTCCACGAACCCCTCGTCCGCCGTGAGCTGCCGCTGGGCCGCCGCCGGGACCTTCTCCTTGGTCAAGGAGAGCACGGCGGTGACCAGCGCGTCCGCCTCTTCGGATTTGAAGTGGAACTTGGGCATCCTCAGCAGGTCCCACGGGCGCTTCTCCTTGTCGCGATCGAAGATGCGCGGCTCCATGAACTTCTGGTGGAGCCAGGCCGGCAGCGTGTGGGGCAGTCGCTCGTGCTCGTAGCCGAAGTCCAGCCGGTCGACCGGCTTCGATCCCTGCTCGGACAGCTCGGTACCGATCGGCATCGTCGTCTCGAACCCGGGGATGCTGTGACAGCCGAAGCAGCCGGAGCGGAAGACGGTCCGCTCGCCCAGGTACAGCGTGCGCGCGCGGTCATCCATGGCCGCGAGCCTCTCCTCGGCCTGCTTCACCGTGAGACGCTCGCGGAGGTACTCGAGCGCGATCTCGTCCCGCAAGGCTGCGTCCATCCCGGGCCGAGCGCGGTTCATGAAGGCCTCGTTCTTGAGGCTCATCAGGTACGCGGTGATGTCCGAAGCCTCCTGCTGGGTGAGACGCAGGCTCGGCATGTTCGTCTCCGGCCAGTACGCCTTGGGGTCGCGCAGCCAGGCGTACAGCCAGCCGGAGTTGACCTTGCTTCCGGTGCCTTCGAGGTTCGGCCCGTAGGTCCGGTATGACGCGTTGGCGAGGCCCTCGATGCCGCGAAAGTCCTCGCCCATGCGGTGGCAGCCGAGACAGCCCACCGTCTCGAATAGCTCACGTCCCGACTCCAGGTCGCCGGGCGGCGGCTTTGGATAGCTCTGCTTTGCCGATTTCTCCAGCAGGTACGCCACGACCGCGTTGGCCTCGACGTTGTTGCGCCGCAGGAGCTCCGGGGTCTCGTCGATCCGGACGTCCCAGAACTGCGGCATGCGTGTGGGCCGCAAGCCCCGCGGCTCCTTGATCCAGCGGAAGATGAACTCCTCGTGGGTCTTCGAGGCGATCTTGCTCAGGTCCGGTGCCACCTTCCGTCGCGTCTCGAAGCCCTTGATCTTGTGGCAGCCGTAGCAGCCGTAGCGCTCGACGAGCTCGATGCCCGCGTTCAGGCGATGCGCCTTCGGGACCTCCACCACCCCGCGGTGGCACTTGACGCACTGCGATTGGGTGGCACCCCGGGCGAGCATCGGCTGGTCCCAGTGCTTCATCGGCTTGTAGTACTCGGTGTCGGAGTACCGGCCCCAGGTCTTCTCCTGCTCCTTGGTCGAGGGTGTGTGGGCGGCGGTGACGAAGGTCGTGCCGCGACCCCGCCCCTGGTGACACACGGTGCAACCGACCTTGTCGAGGGCGTGGGGCCCCTTGACGTACAGCTCCGGTTCCGGATGGGTGGTGTAGGGCTGAGGTGCTTTCTCGAATCCCTTCTGGTCGATTCCCAGATGGCAGGTCGTGCAGCGGTCCACCTTCGGGGTCTGGGTGAAGATCACGTCGTCGTAGAGGCTCGACGGCATGATCTGGTTGATCTTCAACGACGGATTGGCCAGATCGAGGATCGGCAGGTTGCGCACGAAGCTGACGAACCCGGGCTCGATCCGCCGGAGCAGCTCCTCGAGTCGCGCCTTCTCCTTCAGCAGCTCGGTGCGCGCCTTCTCCGCCTCCAGCTCGATTTTCCTGAGCTCGGCGAGGCGCGCCTTCTCCGCGTCGCTCCGAGCCAGGAGGCCCTCGACCTCGAGGCGGTACGCCTCCCACCGCCGTTCGAGCTCACGAGCGCGCTCTCGGCGGGCGGCTGCGCTCGCGTCCCCCGCGTGGACCGCCTCGTCCAGCTCGTAGCGAGCCACGTCGAGCTTGGCCTTGGTGAAGCGGTAGTCCTGATCTTTCGCGTACCACTCTGTTTGCAGCTCGTCGATCTGCGCCTGGATCTTCCGGATCTCGTCGCGCTGGGTCTCCGCCGCCTCTCGACCTCGGACCAGCTTCGCCTCGATCTCGCTCAACCGCTGGGCGTCTTCCGGGCTCAAGGCCTTCTCGATCTGCTCCTTCGTGAGCTCGACGCGGAGCCGGCCGAACTCGATCTGGTGTTGCCGCCACTCGCGGTCGTAGTCGGCCCACACCATCAGACCCGTCGTGACGAACAGGCCGAGGGAGGAGAGCGCGAACAAGACGTTGAGCTTCTGCGTCCGCGCGGCCAGCCGGGGATCGGATTCGGGCTCGGGCTTAGCCATGGTGCACCTCGAAGAGCGCGGCCACGACGGTCGCGCCGGAGGTCCTCCCTCCTTCCTGCTGCATGAGAGTCCCCTGTTTGCTGGGGCAGTAATCTAGCATA
>Ga0299906_10004187_pt1 | contig 11827 bp, 10 predicted proteins | sample RVTome_14_FD_200259 | JGI IMG/M metagenome (GOLD analysis project Ga0299906, IMG submission 200259) | Soil microbial communities from uranium-contaminated site in the Upper Colorado River Basin, Wyoming, United States - RVT145D125 (version 2) ... | reverse complement strand
CGACGCAACGCCAGCCCCCGGTGTGCAGCCGCACCACCATCTCGGTGTCGATGAAGAAGTCGTCGGAGACGAGCTGCAGCGCGCTGAGCACGTCGCGCCGGAACAGCTTGAAGGAGCAGTTGAGATCGCGGACCGAGACGCCGAAGGAGAGCGACACGATGACGTTGAAGACCTTGGAGGTCAGCCGCCGCAACGGGGGATCCTGGCGGCCGATCCGGTACCCGAGCACGGCGTCGCGCTCCTCGATCAGCGGCAGGGCCTGCGCCAGCTCCCGCAGGTCGAACTGGTTGTCGGAGTCGGTGTAGAAGACGAGGGGGCTCCGGGCCGCACCGAATCCCGCGCGGAGCGCCGCGCCGTAGCCCCGGTTGCGCTCGAAGCGGATCGTGCGGAGAGACGGCCCCAGCTCCCGGGCCAGCGACTCCAGGATCGCCCAGGTTCCGTCCCGGCTCCCGTCGTCCACGGCCACGACCTCGCAGGGGCCGGCCAGCTCCCCGCCGATGCCGGCCGCGCTGCGCACGGCCTGCTCGATGCACTCCTCCTCGTCGTAAGCCGGCATCACGATCGTCAGGCGGGGGAGCATGGAGTGCGGGCGCTCATTGTCCCGGAAGCGGCATCCCCGGGCAAGCGGGCGGAGTCGGCGCTTGCCCGGTAGCCTGGCCACTGGTACGATGCGCGTTCCCGCGCCGGAGTGGCGGAATTGGCAGACGCGCACGGTTCAGGGCCGTGTTGGCTTAGGCCAGTGTGGGTTCAACTCCCACCTCCGGCACCAGGTCCCCCTCCACCGATGAGCGAATCGCTTCGCGGCCGCACCCTGGCCCTGCTCCGGAAGCAGGGGCGGCCGGTCTCCGTGCGGGAGCTGGTGAGCCGGCTGAGCCTCTCGGGAGACGCGCGCAGGGAGCTGAAGCGGCTCCTGCGCTCCCTCCTCGAGGACGGCGAGATCGTCAAGATCCGCGGCTCCCGCGTCGGGCTGCCTTCGCGGATGAACCTGGTCGTCGGGCGCCTCACCTGCAACCCCGCCGGCTACGGCTTCGTCTCCCCCGAGCGCCCGGGGCAGCACGACGTCTACGTCGCCGCGGGGAACCTCGGGGAGGCCCTCCACGGGGACCGGGTCGTGGCCCGGCTCGAGCGCGAGACCGCGAAGGGCTGGGAGGGGCGCGTGATCCGGATCCTGGAGCGCGCCCTCCAGCGCATCGTGGGGCGCTTCGAGGAAGAGGGGCGCTTCGGCGGCCGGGTCGTCCCCTTCGACCGCCGCGTGCTGCACGAGCTGTTCGTCCCGGAAGGGGACACGGCGGGAGCCGAGTCGGGAGAGATGGTGGCCGCGGAGATGACCCGCCCGCCCACCGCGACCCGCAACCCGATCGGGCGCGTGCTGGATCGGCTCGGCAGGATCGACGAGCCGGGCGTCGACCTGAAGGTGATCGTGGCGAAGTACGGCCTCCCCGACTCCTTCCCCGAGGAGGTGGAGCGGGCGGCCGAGGCCGTTCCGCGCGCGGTGCGCCCGCAGGATCTCGACGGGCGCAGGGACTTCCGGGGCGTGCCCACCGTCACCATCGACCCGGAGACGGCCCGGGATCACGACGACGCGGTGGGGCTGGAGCGCGTCCAGGGCGGCTGGCGGCTCGCGGTGCACATCGCCGACGTGGACCACTACGTCCCCGAGGGGAGCCCCCTCGACCAGGAGGCGTACCTCCGGGGGACGTCGATCTACTTCCCCGATCGCGTCGTGCCGATGCTTCCCGAAGCGCTCTCCAGCGGGATCTGCAGCCTCGTGGAGGGCGAGGACCGCCTGACCCAGACGGCGCTGATCGAGCTGGACGCGACGGGGCGGGTCACGGGAGCCGAGCTGTGCGACGGTGTCATCCGGAGCGACGCCCGGCTCAGCTACCAGGAGGCCCAGGCGATCGTCGACGGCGACGCGGAGACGCGGCAGCGCTACGCGGCCCTCGTGCCGCTGATCGAGGCGATGGACGAGCTGGCCCGGTTGATGCGCAAGCGCCGCTACGCCCGGGGCTCCCTGGACTTCGACCTCCCACAGCCCAAGCTGGTGCTGACCGAGACCGGGGAGATGACCGGCGTCGTGGCCGCGGAGCGCCTCGACAGCATGCGCGTCATCGAGGAGTTCATGCTCGCGGCCAACGAAGCCGTGGCGGAGCGGCTGGCCGCCGCGGAGTGGCCGTCGCTGTACCGGATCCACGAGACCCCGGACGCCGGCCGCGTCGAGGAGTTCTGCGACCTCGTGGCCTCCCTCGGCTATCGCATCCCGACTCACCTCGAGAGCGTCCGCCCCCAGGACTTCCAGCGGGTGCTGCGACAGATCGAGGGCAAGCCCGAGGAAAAGCTGGTCTCCTTCCTGCTGCTACGGACCATGAGGCTGGCCGTCTACAGCGAGGAGAACCTGGGCCACTTCGGCCTGGCCACCGATCGCTACACGCACTTCACGAGCCCGATCCGGCGCTACCCAGACCTGGTCGTGCACCGGGCGCTCCGGGCGCAACGCTCCGGCCGCCGTCCCCCGCCCCCCGAGGACCCGAAGGTGGAGGCGCTGCCCGAGGTCGCGCGCCACACCTCGGAGATGGAGCGGCGAGCGGCCGAGGCCGAGCGCGAGCTGATCGAGTGGAAGAAGGTCCGCTTCATGGCCGACAAGCTCGGCGAGGCCTTCAAGGGCTACGTCACCGGCGTGCGCAGCTTCGGCCTGTTCGTGGAGCTGGAGGAGATCTTCGTCCAGGGCATGGTCCACGTCTCGTCCATGACCGACGACTACTACGCCTTCGACGAGCGGCGCCACACCCTGACCGGGGAGAACACCAGCCAGGCCTACCGCCTCGGAGACAAGGTGGAGGTCCAGGTGGTGCGGGTCGACCTGGAACGTCGACAGATCGACTTCGCCCTCGTCGACGTGCTGCAGCGGGCAGCGGGGGCCGACCGGCGTCCGCCAACGCGCCCGAGAGGACGCGGAGCAAGCCCGCACCGCCCCTCCGCCCCCTCTTCAGCGCGGCCCCGTACGAAGCGGGGCGGGCCAGCACCCCGGCGCCGCCGCACCCGTCGTTAGCTCGACGACCCCGTCTCGGGGACGTCGCTCAAGTCCACCAGTGGGGTGCCGCGCATCGAAAGCGTGTAGACGGCAAACGCGACGGCGAAGCCGACGAACCAGGCGTAGTCGTACAGCAGGCGCATGGGCGGGTAGACGAGGCCGACCAGGGCGGCTCCGGCCCCGGCGACCAGGGCCGCGATCGCCCTCGGGTTCCAGCGGCCGTAGATGCCGCTCGGATCGTAGAGGTCGGGCAGGCTCAGGCGTCCGCGGCGTACCACCCAGTAGTCCGCGATGAAGATGCCGGCGATCGGACCCAGCAAGCCCGAGTAGCCCACGAGCCAACCAAAGATGTAGGTGCCGTAGTCCTCGAGCAGCTTCCACGGCATGATCGCGATCCCGAGCAGCCCGGTGATCACGCCCCCGACCGCGAAGGTCACCTTCTTCGGGAACAGGTTCGCGAAGCCGTTCGCCGGTGCGATTACGTTCGCGGCCACGTTCGTCGACAGCGTCGCGACCGCGAGCGCCACCATCGAGGCGAGAATCACCGCGGGGCTGCCGATCCGGGACAGCAGCGCCACCGGATCCCAGACCGCCTCGCCGAAGATGATCGCCGAGGCGGAGGTCACGGCCACGCCGATGAACGCGAACAGCGTCATCGTGGTGGGCAACCCCAGCAGCTGCCCCATGGCCTGGGACCGCTGGCTGCGTACGAAGCGGGAGATGTCGGGGATGTTCAGCGCCAGAGTGGCCCAGAAGCCAACCATGGCCGTCAGCGACGGAACGAAGAAGGCGACGAGCTCGCCGGTCGTCTGGAAGCGGCTGGGTTGAGCCAGGACGGGCCCCAGGCCGCCGGCTGCGCTCACGGCCCAGCCCAGCAGCGCCAGACCGGACAGCAGCAGGAACGGCGCCGCCCAGGCCTCCATGAACCTGATCGCTTCGCTGCCGCGAACGACGACGTAGATGTTGATGGCCCAGAACGCCAGGAAGCTCATGGGCAACGCGAACGGCGGCTCGTAGTCCGGGATCGCCACCCGCAGCATGCTGTGGATGGCGGTCCCCCCGATCCAGGTCTGGATCCCGAACCAGCCGCACGCGACCGCGGCCCGGAGCAGGCTCGGGACGTTGGAGCCGAAGACCCCGAAGGACGCGCGGGCCAGCACCGGGAACGGGATGCCGTAGCGGGTTCCCGGGTGGGCGATCAGGATCATGGGGACGAGCACGATCAGGTTGCCGAGCAGGATCGTCACCAGGGCCTGCAGCCAGCTCATGCCGCCGTCCACGAGCCCGGCGGCGAGCATGTAGGTCGGGATGCAGACCGACATCCCGATCCAGAGCGAGGCCACGTTGTACGTGCTCCAGGTGCGCTCTTCGAGCCGCGTCGGAGAGAGGTCCCGGTTCGTGTAGCGCGTGTCCTGCAACGGCTGGGCCAGCTCGTACAGCTCGCCGGGTGCTCGCCGCATCGTCTCCGCTGGTCTCATGAGCCTCACCCGCTCGACCCGCCGCTTCCCGGGCCGACCGTCTCCGGGTTCAGGGGACGAGCGGACCCCCGGGGTCGCGCTTGACGAAGCGCCCTCGTCCAGCCTTCGCCTTCAGCTGCCCGTCGTCGACGATCACGTCGCCGCGGGAGAGCACCGTCGCAGGGGCGCCCTGGACGACCCTCCCCTCGTAGGGGTTGTAGTCGACTCGCATGTGATGGGTCTTCGCGGAGAGCGTCACGGTCTTCCCGGGGTCGAACACCACCATGTCGCCGTCGGACCCCACGGCGATCGTGCCCTTGCGGGGCCAGAGGCCGAACATCCGAGCCGGGTTCGTCGAGACGATCTCCACGAAGCGGTGCATGTCGATCCGGCCGGCGCGCACGCCGCCGTCCCAGACGAGCATCAGCCGCGTCTCGACCCCCGGCGCCCCGTTCGGGATCTTCGAGAAGTCCCCCTTGCCGAGGGGCTTCTGGTTCGGGTCGTCGAAGCAGAACGGGCAGTGGTCCGTGGAGACGACCTGGAGGTCGTTCTTGAGCAGGCCCTTCCAAAGGGCGTCCTGGTGCCACCGCTCGCGGAGCGGGGGCGACATCACGTACTTCGCGCCCTCGAAGCCCTCGCGCTCGTAGTCCTCGTAGGACAGAAACAGGTACTGGGGGCAGGTCTCGGCGTAGGCCGGCAGTCCCATGTCCCGGGCCTGCTTCACCTTCTCCAGGGCGTCGGAGCAGGAGAGGTGCACGATGTAGATCGGGACCCCGGCCATCTCGGCCAGGGCGATCGCGCGCCCCGTGGCTTCCCCCTCGGCGCGGGTGGGCCGGGTCAGCGCGTGGTACTTCGGGGCCGTCTCTCCCTTGCGCAACGCCTCCTTGACCAGCTCGTCGATCACGCCGCCGTTCTCGGCGTGCATGCAGATGAGGCCGCCGTTGTCCCGGGTCTTGAGCAGCGCCTTGAAGATGGTCGCGTCGTCCACCATGAACACGCCCGGGTAGGCCATGAACAGCTTGAAGGAGGTGATCCCCTCCTTCCGGACCATCTGGTCCATCTCTCCCGAGACCGCCCCGGTCAGCTCCCGGACGATCATGTGGAAGGCGTAGTCGATCACCGCCTTCCCCTCGGCCTTGCCCATCCACGTCTCGTAGGCCGGGTAGAGCCCCTGCCCGGGGGACTGGATCGCGAAATCCACGAGCGTGGTCGTGCCGCCGTGGGCGGCCGCGATGGTGCCGGTCTCGAAGTCGTCGGAGGAAGTCGTGCCCCCGAAGGGCATGTCCAGGTGGGTGTGGACGTCGATCCCCCCCGGGATCACGAGCTTTCCCGACGCGTCGACCACGGTGTCGGCCCGAGCGGGGAGCCCCTTGCCGATGGTGCTGATCACGCCGTTCTCGACGAGGATGTCGGCCTGGTAGCGGTCCGAGGCCGTGACGATCGTCCCGTTCCTGACGAGTGTCGCGCTCACGCTACCTCCTCGGTGACTGTGCTCGGGTGAGGTTAGCACCCCGAGCAGGCCCCGGGTCAGGTCGCGGGCGGAACGCGCGGGCGAGCCGTCAGTCGATGAGCTGAAGGACCTTGACGCCGGCCCCGGTGGCGGTCCCGGGGCTGACGTAGCCGATGGCATTGGGGTGGGAAGCCACGTACTCGAGCACCTCCGCGTCCGAGGCCTTGACGCTGGGCGGACGCACCCGCTCCGAGCGGATCATGCGTCGCCAGTAGTCCATGACCGCCCCCCGGTCCATCTCCAGGACCTCGCGGCTGAACTCGGCGCGGATCTCGGACTCGACCGAGTGCTCCACGACGTCGATCGGCTCGTCGTTCCCCCAGTACTCGACCTTCTTGAGGAAGATGTCCGGGAGGACCGCCCGGGAGACGGCGTTCCCCGGGTTGTCCACATGGATGACCACCTTGTAGGCCGGAGCCGGGGCAATGCCCGGGTCCGGCAGCGCGGTCGCCGCCACCGCCAGGAACGCGACCGCGATGCGGAGCAGGCTCATCAGTCGATCACCTGCAGCACGCGCACGGCACCGGGAATCGGGGTCTCGGCGCGGACGTAGCCGATGGCTCCCGGGTGGGACGACACGTGCTCGAGGACCTCGGCGTCGGAACCCTTGACGAACGGCGGGCGCGCGCCTCCGTTCCGGAGCTGTTCCTGCCAGTAGGCCATCACGGCCCGAGGCGTCAGGCTGAGCGCGTCGCGGCAGAACTCCCCGCGGACCTCGGACTCGATGGACTGCTCCACCACCTCGATCGGCCCGCCGTCGGTCCAGCGGGTCGCCCGCTTCAGGAAGATGTCCGCGAGGACCGCTCGGGACACGACGCCCCCGGGATGCTCCGCGTTGACGATCACCAGATATGGCGTCTGGCCGGGCGATCCCAAGTCGGCAGCCGCGCTCGGGCTCGCGAGTACCGCCACCAGTGCAAGACCTCTCATCGCGTTCAACTCGACCTCCTCGCGGACTCTGCTCCGCTCGCAGCACACTAGAGCAAGCCGCGTGCCCGCGAGGTTCGTCCGTCAACTCTATTGATTAGAGTATTTTACTGAGGTGGCTTTGCTGCTGAGCCGTTTTCTCGTCCGGATCTTCGGACTGGGAATCCGAACCGGCTCAGGGCTTCCGGACGGGCTCCGGCTCCGGAGCCGCGTAGCCCTCCTGGACGTCGTAGCCCCCCGCGTACTCCGACGAGTCGGGACGCCGGATCCGGGAGTGGGCCACGACGCGGTCGCGGAGCAGACCGCGGAAGTCCTCGAGGCGGGTCCAACCGCGCGCCGCGTTCCTCTCGAGGAACTCCGTCATGCCGGCCGTCAGCCGCTTGATCACACTCGGCCCGACCGCGTGGTCGAGCATCGCCGCGGTGCAGACCTGGACGGTTCCGCAGCCGAAGAGGAAGTAGTTCAGGGCGTGCCGGAACTCCTCGATCCCCCCGATGCCCGAGAAGGCCCGGTCCGGAAAGGCCTGGGTCATCTTCGCCATGTTCGCCAGGCTCAGCGGCAGGATCGCCGGCCCGCCCAGGCCGCCGCTGGAGACGAGGCCGTCGACCTGGATCTCGAACTCCAGGCTGTCGGGGTCCACGAGGGGCAGCGAGGGGAACGTGTTCGACGAGACCACGGCGTCGCCGCCGCCCCGGAACACGCCACCCGCCTCCTCGACGATGTCCGCCGTCGCGGGGGTGAGCTTCGCCCAGACCGGGATGCCGACGGCCTCCTTGACCACCTTGGTGACGATCGAGCAGGCCTCCTGGTCCTTGCCGATGTTGGAGCCCATGTCCGGGCGGTCCATGTGGGGGCAGGAGAGGTTCAGCTCCAGCCCGTCGGCCCCGGCCTCCTCGCAGGAGCGGGCCAGCCTCTGCCAGTTCGCCATCTCCCTGTCGCTGCCGGAGCCCGCCATGATCGAGGCGATCAGCGCCCGGTTCGGCCAGGCCCGCTTGATGCGTTCGATCCGCGGGAGCCACCAGTCCAGGGGCTTGTCCGAGATCAGCTCCCAGTTCCAGGAGGAGTGCAGCACGCCGGCCCGCCCCCGGTTCATGGAAAGGACTCCCGACTCGGCCTGGGTCCGGAGGAACTTGGTCTTCGGGCCCGCCACGTTCACCACGGGGTGGAGGCCGATCGTCTTCGTGACGACGCCCCCCCAGCCCGCGTCGAAGGCCCGCATGATGTTGCTCTCCGACTCCGTAGGCGGAGCCGAGGAGAGCATGAAGGGGTTCTCGAAGTCGATCCCCGTGAAACGGACCGAAAGATCGATCGCCATCGCGTCCTCCCTTCCCGGTCGGCCCTTCCCCTACGGCGCGACCAGGTCTCCGTACGCTTCCGGGCGGCGGTCCCGGTAGAACTGCCAGACCGCCCGCACCTCCTCGATCACGTCGAGGTTCAGGTCGGCGACGACCACGGCGTCCTTGTCCCGCGGCCCCTCGGCCAGGAACTGCCCCCTCGGGTCCACGAAGTAGCTCTGACCGTAGAACTCCCCGATGTTCCAGGGGGGCTCGTTGCCCACGCGGTTGATCGCTCCCACGTAGTAGCCGTTCGCCACGGCGTGGGCCGGCTGCTCCAGCTTCCACAGGTACTCGCTGAGCCCCGCCACCGTCGCCGAGGGGTTGAAGACGATCTCGGCGCCGGCCAGGCCCAGGGCCCGCGCTCCCTCGGGGAAGTGCCGGTCGTAGCAGATGTAGACCCCGATCCGGGCGTGGGCGGTCTCGAAGACGGGGTAGCCCAGGTTGCCGGGGCGGAAGTAGAACTTCTCCCAGAAGCCGGGGTTGCAGTGGGGGATGTGGGTCTTGCGGTACTTGCCCAGGTAGGTGCCGTCGGAGTCGATGACCGCGGCGGTGTTGTAGTAGACCCCGGGCTGCTCCTGCTCGTAGACGGGGACCACCAGCACCATCTTGTGCTTCTTTGCCTGGCGTCTCATGAGCTGGACCGTGGGTCCGTCGGGGACCCGCTCGGTGAGCTGGTACCAGCGCGTCTCCTGCTCCGCGCAGAAGTACGGGCCGTAGAACAGCTCCTGCAGGCACAGGATCCTGACCCGCTTCCGGGCCGCCTCGGCGATCAGCTTGACGTGCTTGTCGAGCATCGCCTTCTTGATCGCGGGCAGCCCGGCCTCGGGTCCTTTGACGTTCCTGGCCTGGATCAGACCGCAGCGGACGACGCGGGGCATGGATCCTCCCGAGCTGAGGAAACGCTCATTATGCCAGGATTCCGGCGCCGCTGGAGCAGAGCGGCCCGGGCCCGGCGGCCCGGCTCAGCCCAGAGCCGACTCCAGCAGCTCGCGCAGCTCGGGAGGCAGGGGCAACCGGCTGGCGGCGTCCCGCCCCCCGGGGCCCATCTTGCGCCAGGTCTTCCTCAGCACCGCCACCACCTTCTCCCTCGCGTGCTGGCGGCTGAACTCCGCGAGCTGCGTCTCGACGAACACGAGACAGGCGGCGTCCTCGAGCGCCTGCATCTCGGGATCCCCGGGCGGGGTCCGCTTCGCCACCAGCCGGGCAACGCGCTCGGCGACCTCCGCGGGGACCCCGACTGCGCCCAGGATCTCGCGGGCCCGGCGGCCCTGGTGATCGTGCACCGCGCTCCGCCAGCGCAGGTAGCCGCCCCGCCCCTCCGGATAGTCGCGCCGGGCGACGGCCCAGCGCTCCAGGTGCTGGGCTCGGGCGGCGAGGCGCAGGGCGGGGGAGGGTGCAGGGACCAGCCGGCGCACCCACGCCTCCAGGCGCTCCGCGTAGTCGGCCTCCGCGGCCCGACCCCCGGGGCGGGCGGGATCGCCGGCGTGGGCCCGGTCCAGGGCCTCGAGCGCCTCCCTCTCGACACCGGCCGTCAAGTCTCCCCCCACGCATCCTCCCGGGCCGATCATCGCACGCGCGTGGTATAACAGACACCGGCCGGAAGTCGTGTCTCGATGTGACGCTGGTCACAGGAGAACGGCGCACCGGGCGTCATGCTCGGGGGTGATGACGATGGCGGACATGCGGCTCGTGCTCGAGGGTGAGCTTTCCCTCGACGCCGCCAAGCAGCAGGCCAAGACGGCCGTGCTGCGCGGCCAGGCGACCGGGGTCGTGACGATCACCGACGGCAGCCGCACCCTGTATCAGTGCTGGGGTGACGGCGCCGACTTCTATGAGCTCGACTACCCGATCGAAGAGAGCCGGCGACGCAGCCCCCGGGTGTCGATCCTGATCCCGGTGGAGCTGTGGCAGGACGACAAGGTCCTGGGCGCGCGGACGGCGGACGTCAGCTACCACGGCGCGCTCGTGCTGTGCGCCTCGATGTGTCCTCCCGACTCGCGGCTGACGGTGAGGAACATGGAGAACGGCGGGCGGGCCAGCTGCCGGGTGGTCTGGATCGCCGCCCACGAAGCCGACGCCTCCTGGGCGTTCAAGCTGGGCTTGGAGTTCGACTCGGACCTCCAGCCCGGCTTCTGGGGTGCGGAGTACCAGCGCCGCGCCCACGCCGTCTAGAGTCCGGCACCCTCCCAGCTCCTCCCGGGCCACGCGGAGCCCCCCCGCCAGCCGACAGCCACCGCCGACAACCGACGGACCTCCAGCCTCGTCGGGTTCTTCCCCGCTCGGTCCCGGCAGCCGGGTGCGCCGACTGCTAGAATGGCGCCCTCTCTGCGAGGGGTCAGGGGATGACCGAGAGCCGCAGCGTCGCAATCGACCTCACCGATCGGGAGCTGATGTTCCTGCAGAAGGTCACGCGCCAGGAGTACCACTTCATCACCGACGACGAGCGGACCGCCCGGCTCCGGCTCCGCGACAAGCTCCTCGACAACTACTTCGACACCCAGGCCCAGCGGGTGATGCTCAACCTCACCCGGGACGAGCTGCTGTTCCTGATCAAGGTGGCCCGGGAGAACTACTCCTTCATCGCCCGCACCGAGAAGGAGGCGCGGCTGGCCCTGGCGGCGAAGCTGCACCGCTGTGCGGAGTCCGTCTTCGGAGTCGTCGTCAACGACTGACCGTCGGCGATGCCCCTGACACTCCGCGCGCTGGGTCTCGACCGGCGCGAGCTGCGGGCCTGGGCTCTCTACGACTGGGCCAACTCGGCCTTCGCGACCACGATCATGGGGTCGGTTCTCCCCGTCTACTTCGCGAGCGTCGCCGCCAGCGGGCTCGCTCCCCACCTGCGCACCGTCTACTGGGGCTACACCACGACCGTGGGCCTCGTCGTCATCGCGGTCATCTCCCCGTTCCTCGGGGCCGCCGCGGATTTCCTCGGGGCGAAGAAACGTTTCCTCGCGGGCTTCGCTGCGATGGGGGTCCTGGCTACGGCGTGCCTCTACCTGGTCCGACAGGGGGATTGGCTGCTCGCGGCGGCCCTCTACGTCGTCGGGAACATCGGCTTCGCCGCGGGCAACGTGTTCTACGAGTCGCTGCTGCCCCACGTCGCGAGGCCCGACGAGATCGACCGCGTCTCCACCGGCGGCTACGCCATGGGATACGTGGGGGGCGCCCTGCTGCTCGCCGCGAACCTGGCCTGGATCCAGTTCCCCGAGAGCTTCGGGATGGCCGACTCGGCGCAGGCGAGCCGGGTCTCGTTCCTGAGCGTGGCGCTCTGGTGGGGCATCTTCACCATCCCGATCATGCGCGGTGTGAGCGAACCGGCCCGCAGGCTCGCGAGCGGCGAAGAGGCGGGGCTGGGGGCGCTGCGCGTCGGGTTCGCCCGCGTCATCGCGACGTTCAAGGAGCTGCGGCGGCACCGCGAGGTGTTCGTGTTCCTGCTCGCGTTCTGGTTCTACAACGACGGGATCAACACCATCATCAAGATGTCCAGCATCTACGGCACCGAGCTGGGGCTCGGCGCCGGTCACCTGATCGGGGCCTTCCTGATGGTCCAGGTCGTGGGGATCCA
>Ga0299906_10004185_pt1 | contig 11830 bp, 11 predicted proteins | sample RVTome_14_FD_200259 | JGI IMG/M metagenome (GOLD analysis project Ga0299906, IMG submission 200259) | Soil microbial communities from uranium-contaminated site in the Upper Colorado River Basin, Wyoming, United States - RVT145D125 (version 2) ... | reverse complement strand
GGCGCAGGTGGCGCTCAGCACGCGGCTGCGGCGTGCGCTCGAGCTGCCGTTCGGCGCGGGGCGGGCCACGCACCTGCTCGAGCCGACGCTGTCCTGGATCGGCATCACGAACGTGTCGCAGGATGAGAACCCGCTGCTCGTGCCCCGCTCGGTCGTGCTCCAGGACCGCCTGCGCCAGCTCGAGCTCGGCAACGTGCTGCGCGACGAGGCGGACCGCATCGCCGAGGCCAACGCCGTGACGCTGGCGCTCGGCAACCGCCTGTTCGTGCCGACGCCGACCGGCGCGGACGGCGTGCTCGAGCCGCCGCGCCTGTTCGCCGACGTCACCTTCTCGGCGGCCTGGAACTTCGCGGGCTCCGAGCTGCGCGACCTCTACCTCGACGGCGTGGTCTTCCCGGCGCCCCAGTTTCGCTCGAGCTTCATCGCGGGCTGGGACCTCGACGACTCGGACTTCTCCGAGGCGCTCTTCGAGTTCGGCTACGCGGACGCGGTCGGCAACGACCTCGGCATCGGGTATCGCTACGTGCGGGACGTGCCGACGCTGTTCGGCGACTGGCCCTTCGACGACCGCTTCGACCGCTTCGAAGAGAACTTCGACCGCATCAACCAGATCGATCTCTTCGGCCGCTACGCCTTCACGCGGCTGTGGGCGCTGAGCTACCGGCTGCGCTTCTCGTTCGAGGACACGGTCGCGCTCACCAACCAGCTCGGCGTCGAGTACACCTCGCGCTGCCAGTGCTGGGCCGTCCAGCTCGGCGCCGAGTACGACCGCAGCGGTGGCATCGACGTCGCGCTGCGCTACCGCATCCTCGGGCTCGGCGACGACACGGTGCGGCCCTTCGGTGCGCAGCGCCGAGGGCGCGATGGCCTGCTGCCGGGAGGCTGAGGGCGCGGCCCGGCTTGCCGCTCCCGGCTTGCTTTGGTAACAAGCCGTTTTCCCAGGGCTTTTGGGCCCGCCACCCGAGGACCCCGTGCTCCGCCCGGAGCCCCACGAGTTCGTGCGCCTCGCCACCCAGGGCAACCTGATCCCGGTGGTGCGCGAGATCCTCGCGGACCTCGACACGCCGCTCTCGCTGTTCCGCGCGCTCGACGACGGCGAGACCTCGTTCCTGCTCGAGTCCGTGGAGGGCGGCGAGAAGTGGGCCCGCTACAGCTTCGTCGGCAGCGGTGCGCGCGCGATCTTCCGCGCGCGCGGCCGCGACGTGGAGTGGCTGGAGCACGGGCGCACCACGCGCTGCGAGGCAGCGGGCGATCCGCTCGAGCTGCTGCGAGCAAGGCTCGCCGAGTATCGGCCGGTCGCGCCGCCCGGGCTCGACCTGCCGCGCTTCACCGGCGGCGCCGTGGGCATGATCGGCTACGACTGGGTGCGCTTCGTGGAGCGCATCCCCGACGCGAACCCCGACGAGCTGGACCTGCCGGATCTCTGGTTCGTGCTGCCCGAGACGGTGGTCGTCTACGACAACGTGCGCCACACCGCGCGCGTGGTCCGCCACGTGGACCTGCGTGACGGCCGCGACCCGCTCGCGGCCTACCGCGAGGCGGAAGCCGCGATCGAGGCGGTGGTGGCAAGGCTGCGCGGCCCGCGCGAGGCGCAGCCGCGCTCTGCGGCGGTGCGCGCGCCGATGCAGGTGCGCCGCAGCATGGACCGCGAGCAGTTCGCCGAGGTGGTGAAGCGCGCCAAGGAGTACGTGGTTGCGGGCGACGTCTTCCAGGTCGTGCTCGGCTTCCGCCACACGGTGCCGCTCCAGGTCGATCCCTTCAGTCTCTACCGCCAGCTGCGCCTGGTGAACCCGAGCCCCTATCTGTTCTTCGTGCGCATGCAGGGGCCCGTCCTGATCGGGTCGTCGCCCGAGATCCTGGTGCGGCTCGAGGGGCGTCAGATCGACGTGCGCCCGATCGCGGGTACGCGCCGGCGCGGTCGCGACGCCGAAGACGAACGTCGCATGCAGGCGGAGCTGACGACCGATCCGAAGGAGCGCGCCGAGCACCTGATGCTGGTCGACCTCGGCCGCAACGACGTCGGCCGCGTCGCAGAGATCGGCTCGGTCGCGGTCACCGAGTACGCGGGCGTCGAGAAGTACTCCCACGTCATGCACCTGGTTTCGAACGTGCAGGGTCGCCTGCGCGCGGGCCTCGATTGGCTCGACCTGCTGCGCGCGACCTTCCCGTCCGGGACGCTCTCGGGCGCGCCCAAGGTGCGCGCGATGGAGATCATCGACGAGCTCGAGAACGTGCGGCGCGGCCCCTTCGGCGGCTGCTGCGGCTACGTCGACTATTCCGGCAACATGGATCTCGCCATCACCATCCGCACCATGCTGGTGAATCGCGGCGAGGTTTCGCTCCAGGCCGGCGCGGGAATCGTGGCGGACTCGGATCCGCGCCTCGAGTACCTCGAGTGCGAGAACAAGGCGCGCGCGCTGATCCAGGCCATCGACCTCGCGCGCGAGGGCAGCGACTGATGCCGCGTCTCCTGATGATCGACAACTACGACTCCTTCACATACAACCTCGTCCAGTACCTGGGCGAGCTCGGCGCCCACGTCGATGTGATCCGCAACGACGCCGCCCCGCTCGACGCGCTGCTGGCGCGCGTGCCGGACGGCCTGGTGATCTCTCCGGGGCCGGGCCGGCCTCTCGATGCGGGCGTGACGGTCGCCGCGGTGCGCGCCTTCGGCGAGCGCGGCGTCCCGGTGCTCGGCGTCTGCCTCGGCCACCAAGGCATCGGCGAGGCCTTCGGCGGGCGCATCGTGGGCGCGCGCACGCTGATGCACGGCAAGACCTCATGGATCCAGCACGACGAGCAAGGGGTGTTCGCGGGGCTGCCGAGCCCGTTCGAGGCCACCCGCTACCACAGCCTGGTGATCGAGCGCGAGAGCTGCCCGCCGGAGCTCGAGGTTTCGGCCTCCACCGAGGACGGCGAGATCATGGGTGTACGGCACCGCACGCTGCCGATCGAAGGCGTGCAGTTCCATCCCGAGTCGATCCTGACGCACGAAGGCAAGCGTCTGCTCGGGAACTTCCTGGCGCGCTGCGGTCCCGAGAGGCGAGCCGCGTGAGCCTCGTCGAGGCGATCGCGGCCGCGGCGCGCGGCGACGAGGTGCCGGCCGCGACGCTCGAGGCGGCGTTCGACGAGATCGCACGCGGCGAAGCGAGCCCGGTCCGGATCGCGGCGCTGCTGGTCGCGCTGCGTACCAAGGGCGAGACCATGGACGAGATCGCGGCGGCGGCCCGCGCGCTGCGCCGCCACGCCGAGACGGCCCCGCTCCCGGACCCGCGCAGCGTCGATATCGTCGGCACGGGCGGAGACGGCCGGGACACCTTCAACATCTCGACGGTCGCTGCCTTCGTGGTAGCCGGCGCCGGGGTGCCCGTGGCGAAGCACGGCAACCGGGCGGCGACGAGCCGCGCGGGCAGCTTCGACGTGCTGGAGGCGCTCGGCGTCCACGCCGATCTGCCGATCGCGGCCGCGGCGCGCGTGCTCGCCGAAGTGGGAATCGCTCCCTTCTTCGCCCGCCGTGCCCACCCGGCCATGCGCTTCGTGGCGCCCGTGCGCGCCGAGCTCCCTACGCGCACGCTGATGAACTGCCTCGGGCCGCTCCTCAACCCGGTGGGAGCGAGGCGCCAGCTGGTCGGCGTCTACGCCGAGGCGCTGGTCGAGACGATCGCGCGCGCGCTGGGCGCGCTCGGCAGCGAGCGCGCGCTGGTGGTGCACGGTTCGGATGGATTGGACGAGATCACCATCACCGGGCCGACGCATGCCGCGCTGCTCGAGCGGGGCGGTGTGCGCGCGTTCAGCATCGAGCCCGAGGCGCTCGGCGTGCCGCTCGCTCCGGCTGCGGCGCTCGCGGGCGGTGACGCCGCCGAGAACGCGCACATCGCGCGCGCCATCCTCGAGGGCGAGATCGGGCCGCGCCAGGACGTGGTGGTGCTCAACGCCGGCGCCGCGTTGTGGGTGGCGGAAGCGGCTCCGGATCTGGCCGGGGGAATCACGCTTGCGCGCCGGAGTCTCGCGTCCGGCGCGGCGAAGGCGAAGCTCGCCGCGCTGGTCGAGGCTTCGCGGGCGGTCGCAGCGACGTCATGACCGTGCTGGACGAGATCCTCGTGCACAAGCGCGGCGAACTGGCCGCCGCCAAGACGCGCCTCGCGCCCGGCGCGCTCGAAGCCCGCGCCCGCGCCGTCGCGCAGCCACCGCGCGGCTTTCGCCGCGCGCTGCTCGGGCCCGGCCCGCGCGTGATCGCGGAGCTGAAGCGCCGCTCGCCGAGCCGCGGCGAGATTCGCGCGGACTTCGATCCCGTCGCGATCGCGCGCGCCTACGAGGCGGGCGGGGCGGCCGCGCTCTCGGTCCTCACCGACGAGCGCTTCTTCGGAGGCTCGCTCGCGGTGCTCGAGAGCGTGCGGCGCGCGACGCGGCTGCCGCTGCTGCGCAAGGACTTCGTGATCGACGCCTACCAGATCGACGAGGCGCGCGTCGCCGGTGCCGACGCCGTGCTGCTGATCGTGGCGGCGCTCGCTCCCGCCGACGTCGCGCGCCTGCGCGAGCACGCCGTCGGCCTCGGGCTCGACGTGCTGGTCGAGGTGCACGACGCCGCCGAGCTCGACGTGGCGAAGGGCGCGGGCGCCGACCTGATCGGCATCAACAACCGCGACCTGCGCAGCTTTCGGACCGATCTCGCCGTGACCGAGCGCCTCGCGAGCCAGGTTCCGGAGGGTGCGCTGGTGGTGACGGAGAGCGGCATCTTCGGGCCCGAGGACGTGGCTCGCCTGCAGAGGGCTGGCGCCTTTGCGTTCCTCGTCGGAGAATCCCTGATGCGCGAGCCGGACCCGGGGCTCGCGCTACGGAGGCTTCTGGGCACCCCGTGACGGTGCGCATCAAAATTTGTGGAATCGTGCACCCGGACGACGCGGCCGCTGCGGTCGACGCCGGGGCAGACCTGATCGGCCTCAACTTCGTACCCGGCTCGCCGCGCCGGATCGGCCTCGACGCGGCCGAGCAGATCGCGGGGCGCGTCGCCGGGCAGCTCGAGCGCGTGGCCGTCTTCAAGAACGCGAGCTGGGACGAGATCGAGCGCGTCACGCGCCGCGTCGACATCGAGCGCATCCAGCTGCACGGGGAGGAGTCGGAGCAGGACGTCGAGCTGCTCGACTACCCGGTGATCAAGGCGGTGCGCGGCGCCGACCGCGAGGCCGCGGAGACCTATCCGGGCACCCTGCTGCTGCTCGACCACCCGACGCAGGGAGGCGGGCAGGGGCAGGCCTGGAACTGGTCGGAGGCGGCGAGTCTGATCGCCGAGGGCGTCGACATCATCCTGGCCGGCGGGCTCACGCCGGAGAACGTCGGGCAGGCGCTCGAGGAGCTCGGCGACCTCTTGCCCTGGGGCGTGGACGTCGCGACCGGCGTCGAGGGCGCGGAGTTCCGCAAGGACACGGCGCGCATGCGCGCCTTCATCGAGGCGGTGCGCGACGCCGAGAAGGCGCGATGAGCGAGGGCGTGCGCGGCAGCTTCGGCCCCTACGGCGGCCGCTATGTGCCCGAGACGCTGATGGCGGCGCTCGACGAGCTCGAGGCCGCGATCGCGAAGATCGTGCCGAGCGACGCGTTTCAGCGTGAGCTCCAGGGCCTGCTCGCCGAGTACGCGGGCCGCCCCACGCCGCTGTATCTCGCGCGCAACCTGAGCGACGACTTCGGCGCGAAGATCTATCTGAAGCGCGAGGACCTCGCGCACACCGGCGCGCACAAGATCAACAACGTGCTCGGCCAGGTGCTGCTCGCGCGCCACATGGGCAAGCGGCGCGTGATCGCCGAGACCGGCGCCGGCCAGCACGGCGTCGCCGCCGCGACGGCCTGCGCGCTGCTCGGCATCGCTTGCGAGGTCTTCATGGGTGAGGAGGACGTCGCGCGCCAGGCGCTCAACGTCTTCAAGATGGAGCTGCTCGGGGCGCAGGTGCACCCGGTCACGTGCGGCTCGCGCACGCTCAAGGACGCCATCAACGAGGCGATGCGCGACTGGGTCACGCACGTGCGCACCACCTACTACTGCATCGGCTCCGTGATGGGGCCGCATCCGTACCCCACGCTGGTGCGCGACTTCCAGCGCGTGATCGGCGTCGAGGCGCGCGCGCAGATCCTCGAACGGGAGGGGCGGCTGCCCGACGTGCTGGTCGCCTGCGTGGGCGGCGGCTCGAACGCGATCGGGCTGTTCCATGCCTTTCTCGGCGACGCGAGCGTGCGCCTGATCGGGGTCGAGCCGGGCGGCGAGGGCCTGCACACCTCGCGTCATGGCGCGACGCTCGGCGCGGGTGTGCCCGGCATCTTCCACGGCCAGCGAACCATCGTGCTGTCGGACGACGACGGCCAGATCTGCCCGGCGCACTCGGTCTCGGCCGGCCTCGACTACCCCGGTGTCGGCCCCGAGCTCGCCTGGCTCCGCGACAGCGGGCGCGCGAGCTACGTCTCCGCGACCGACGCAGAGGCGCTCGCCGGCTTCCAGATGCTGTCGCGCCGCGAGGGCATCATCCCCGCGCTCGAGTCCGCACACGCGATCGCGCACCTCGGGAAGCTCGCGCCGAAGCTCGCTCGCGACGCGATCGTGATCGTGAACCTCTCGGGCCGCGGCGACAAGGACGCGCCGCAGGTGCGCGAGATGCTGCGTGGGAAGGAAGGGGCCTCCCACTGAGCCGCATCGGCGAGCGCTTCGCCCGGCTGCGCGCGGCCGGCGAGAAGGCCCTGGTGCCCTTCCTGACGGCGGGCGACCCGGACCTTCCGACGACGGCCGAGCTGGTGATTGCGATGGCCGCGGCGGGCGCCGACGCCATCGAGCTCGGCGTGCCGTTCTCGGACCCGACCGCCGATGGCCCGACCATCCAGCGCGCGAGCGAGCGAGCGCTCGCTGGCGGTACGACGCTGCGCCGCGTGCTCGCACTCGTGAAGCAGCTGCGGCCGCAGGTCGACATCCCCCTGCTGCTGATGGGCTACGCGAACCCGTTCTACGCGCTCGGCGTCGACGGCTTCGTCGCCGAGGCCTCTGCTGCCGGTGTGGACGGCATCATCTGCCCCGATCTGCCGCCCGAAGAGGGCGCCGATCTCCATGGGGCGCTCGAGAAGGCGGGCATCGACGGCGTGCTGCTCGCCGCGCCGACCACGACGCCCGAGCGCCTGGCGCTGCTCGCGCGCCGCACGCGCGGCTTCCTCTACTACGTGTCGCTCACGGGTGTCACCGGCGCGAGGGCGACGATCGCGCAGGGCGTCGAGGCGGGCGTGCGCGCCGTGCGCGAGCGCAGCGACGTGCCCGTCTGCGTCGGCTTCGGCGTCTCGACGCCCGCGCAGGCCGCCGAGATCGGGCGCTACGCCGACGGCGTCGTGGTGGGCGGCGCGCTCGTGGACCGCATCGAGCGGGCCAAGAGCCGCGACGCGGCGGTCTCCGACGTCGCGCGCTTCGTCGCCGAGCTCAAGGCGCCGCTGCGGCGGGTGGTCCGCTGAGCTTCGCGTAGAGCTCGCGCACCTGGCGCTCGGTGTCTTCGAGCGAGCCCGAGTTGTCGATCACATAGTCGGCGAGCCTTCTCTTCTCTTCGATCGGGAGCTGCGCGCGCACGCGCTCGGCGGCGTGCTCGGGCGTGGCGCCATCGCGCGAGACCTGGCGCGCGATCTGGGTGGTCTCGGGCGCGTAGACCACGATCACCTCGCCGGCCAGGTCCGACGCAGTCGGCGGACGAGCGGGCTCGGCCACAGCTGTCGTGACTCCGTTCGCCTTCGGCTCACTGCGCGCTGCGCTTGCACGCGTCTCCCGTGTCTCGAGCAGCAGCGGGATGTCGAGCACGACGAGCGCTGCCCCCGCCGCCTTCGCCGCTTCGAGCCGGCGTAGCGTCTCGACGCCCACGGCCGGGTGCACGAGCGCGTTGAGGCGCCGCCGCGCGGCGGCGTCGCTGAAGACCCGCTGCCCGAGCTTCTTGCGATCGAGGACGCCGCCCTGCTGGAGGATCTCCGAGCCGAAGGCGGCGACGATCTGCGCGAGCAGCGGGGTCCCCGGCGCCTGGAGTTCGCGGACGATGGCATCGGAATCGATCACGACGGCGCCGAGCGAGACCAGCAGGCGAGCCACGGTGCTCTTTCCCGTCCCGATCCCACCCGTGAGTCCGACCACCCGCGTCACGCGCCCGAGGATCGCAGCCGGGTCGGCCCGCTCAAGCCCACCGCCCGCGAAACCGCTGCAATGGCAGGGGTTTGTCGGCTGGCGGCGCCCGCGCTCCCCGCGGGTGGGCGCTCATGGGTAACTCCGCGGAAAAGCGGGGGAATCCGGCTAGAGCCGGTTTGACCCTCGAAACCCCTTCCGATACGCTGCGCGTGTTTTTTCGAGGGGTTAGGCGGTCTTTCGCGGTTCCGCGCCGCCCCGCCCGCCCATGAGGCCGGATGAACGATCCCGGAGCGAGCAAGCCTGCGTGGCAAGGCGACGCGGCCGCACCCGAAGCGGAGGCGGCGGAGCTCGCGCGCCTGCGCGCCGAGATCGACCGCGTCGACCGCGCGCTGCTCGCCGACCTGAACCGCCGCGCCGAGCTGGTGCGCCAGGTCGGTGAGCTGAAGGGCGCGGCGGGCCGCGGCGCGGTGTTTCGCGCCGGGCGCGAGCGCGACCTGATCGAGGCGTTGGTGCGCGACAACCCCGGCCCGTTCCCGAGCGCCGCGTTGCCCGCGGTCTATCGCGAGATCATCTCGGCGTCGCGCTCGCTCGAGGCGCGGCTGCGCGTCGCCTTCCTCGGTCCGGAAGGCACCTCGTCCCACGTCGCGGCGCGCGACAGCTTCGGGGCGCAGGTGGACTTCCTGCCGGTCGCGACGCTCGCCGACGTGATCGCGGCCGTCGAGCGCGGCGAGGCCGACCACGCGCTGCTGCCGATCGAGAACACCAGTGAGGGCGTGGTGACCCAGGCGCTCGACCTGCTGCTCGAGGCCGGGGTCCCGATCAGCGGCGAGCGCTGGCTGCGCATCTCGTACCAGCTGATCTCCCAGAGCGGCCGCCGCGAGGACGTGTCGCGCGTGGCCTCGCATCCGCAGGCGCTCGCGCAGTGTCGCGGCTGGCTCGACCGCAACCTGCCCGGGGCGGCGCGCGTCGAGACCTCGAGCACGGCGGTGGCCGCGGCGCTCGCGCGCGAGCAGGCCGAGGTCGCCGCGATCGTGAACCCGACGCTCGCCGAGGAGAGCGGCCTGCGCACGCTCGCCGCCGCGATCGAGGATCGCCGCGACAACACCACGCGCTTCCTCGTGCTCGGGGGCGAGGCGCCGCCGCCCTCGGGCAGCGACCTCACCACGCTCGCCTACACCGTGCGCAAGGCCGAGTCGGGCGCGCTGCACCGCTTGCTCGAGCCCTTCGCGCGCCACGGCGTGAACCTCACCAGCATCCAGGCGCGGCCGCTCAAGGGCGCTCCCTGGGAGTACGTGTTCTTCCTCGACCTCGAAGGCCACCAGAGCGAGGAGCGTGTGCAGCGCGCCTGCCAGGAGGCCGGACGCTTCGCCAACTCCTTCCGCGTGCTCGGCTCCTACCCGCGCGCGCGCGAAGCGCGCCGGGGCGAGGGCGGGGCATGACGCCGCGCCCGAAGCCGTGGATCGCGAAGCTCGACCCCTACGTTCCGGGCAAGCCGATCGAGGAGCTCGAGCGCGAGCTCGGCATCGCGAACGCCGTGAAGCTGGCATCGAACGAGAACCCGCTCGGCCCCTCGCCGCGCGCGGTCGAGGCGATCCAGCGCGCGGCGGCGAACGTGCACCGCTATCCCGACGGCGCGAGCTTCCGCCTGCGCGAGGCGCTGGCGCGCCGGCTCGGCGTGGCGCGCGAATCGCTGGTGTTCGGCTGCGGCGCGGACGAGATCCTCGAGCTCGTCGCCAAGAGCTTCCTCGGCCCGGGCGACGAGTGCGTCTTCGCCTGGCCCTCCTTCGCGATGTACCCGATCGTGGTGAAGGGCATGGGCGCGACGCCCGTGCCGGTGCCGCTCGATGCGGATTGGGTGCACGACCTCGACGCCCTGGCCGCCGCGCTCACGGCGCGCACGCGCGTGGTCGTGGTCTGCAATCCGAACAATCCGACCGGTACCAGCGTGGCGAGAGAGGCCTTCGACCGCTTCGCCGCGGCGCTGCCGCCCGAGGTCGTGCTGCTGATCGACGAGGCCTACGTCGACTTCTCGCGCCGTTCCGACCGCATCGACGGCCTCGCCTGCGTGGCGCGCCGGCCGGGCACGCTGAGCGCGCGGACCTTCTCGAAGATCTCGGGCCTCGCGGGCCTGCGCGTCGGCTACGCCGTCGCCGACCCCGAGCTCGCGGGGGTTCTCGAGCGCGCGCGGCATCCCTTCAATCTGAACGTGCTGGCGGAGGTCGCAGCGCTGGCGGCGCTCGACGACCGCGAGCACCTCGAACGCACGCTGCGGTCGAATCGCGAGGGCATGGCGTACCTGACGCGCGAGCTCGCGGCGCTCGGCATTCCGACCTGGCCGAGCGAGGCGAACTTCCTGCTCGCGCAGCCGGGCCCGGGCGCCTACGAGCAGCTGCTGCGCAAGGGCATCATCGTGCGTCCGCTCGCAGGCTTCGGGATGCCGGCCCACGTGCGCATCACGGTCGGCACGGCCGCGGAGAACGAGGGGCTCGTGAAGGCCCTGATCGAGATCCGCGAGGCCGCCGCGTGAGCGCACGCTTCGAGCGCATCGCCGTCGTCGGGCTCGGGCTGCTCGGCGGCTCGGTCGCGGGCGCGGCGCGCGCGCGCGGCGTGGCGAAGCGCGTGGTCGGCGTCTCGCGCGGGCGCGACACGGCCGCCGCGGCGGTCAGCGCGGGCCTCGCCGACGAAGGCACCAGCGACCTCGCAGCGGGCGTCGCCGGCGCCGAGCTGGTCGTGCTCTGCACGCCGATCTTCGCGATGGCGGACACGCTGCGGCGCGCGTCCGGGCAGCTCGCCGAGGGCGCGCTCGTGACCGACGTCGGCAGCGTGAAGGGCGCGCTGGTCGAGACGCTGCCCGGACTGCTGCCGCCCGGTGCGCACTACGTGGGCGCGCATCCGATGGCGGGCAGCCACGAGACCGGGCTGCGCCACGCGAGCAAGGGCCTGTTCGAGGGCGCGGTCTGCGTGCTCACGCCGACCGCGGCAACCGCGCCCGCTGCGCTCGCGCGCGTGCGCGCCTTCTGGGCGGCGCTCGGCGCGCGGGTGGTGGAGCGCGACCCGGCCGCGCACGACGCCGAGGTGGCCTGGGTCAGCCACCTCCCGCACGCGCTGGCCTTCGCCTATGCCGCGAGCCTCGCCGCCGCGCCGCGCGAGGCCTTCGCGCTGCGCGGCTCGGGCTTCCGCGACTTCACGCGCATCGGCGCGAGCGATCCCGAGCTGTGGGCCGACATCCTCGCCACCAACGAAAAGGCGCTGGCCGGGCCGCTCGCCGCGGCCGCGCGCTCGCTGGCGCGCCTCGCCGACGCGCTCGCGGCCGGCGATCTCGAGTCCGTTCACCGCCTGCTCGCGGCGGGGCGCGAAGCGCTCGCCGCGGCGAATGCAGATGCCCGATCCGGGGGCCGAGCCGGAAATCACGTCGCCCACGTGGCGGCAGCCAAGGAGTGATCGTTTTCGCATGAGTCACGAGACCCAATCCAGCGGCGAGAGCTTCGCCGTCCTGTTCGAGCGGGAATCCCCGCGCATCAAGGAGGGCGAGGTCGTACGCGGCCGCGTTCTCTCCGTCGACGCCGACCACGTGCATGTGGACATCGGCTTCAAGTCCGAAGGCCTGGTCGACAGCTGGGAGTTCATGGACGAGGCCGGCACCGTGCTCGTCAAGACCGGCGACATGGTCGACGTCCTCGTCGAGGAGACCGAGGACGAGGAC
>Ga0299906_10004184_pt1 | contig 11831 bp, 14 predicted proteins | sample RVTome_14_FD_200259 | JGI IMG/M metagenome (GOLD analysis project Ga0299906, IMG submission 200259) | Soil microbial communities from uranium-contaminated site in the Upper Colorado River Basin, Wyoming, United States - RVT145D125 (version 2) ... | reverse complement strand
CGACATGGCGACCGATTGCGTCGTCCGCACCGTCACCGCCGATCCGCGACTTGGAAAGCTCGAATTAAACAGCCTCATTGTCGAGGCCTTTGAAAGTTGCGCCGAGCCCATGCGCGCAATGATCGACGCGCACGATCGCTATTACGGCTCGGGCAGCGGCCAACAGTTTTTCATGGGCCCCTATCTCAATGCCCTGCCCGCGGCCGTCAACGCAGCAGTCGGCAGCAGTTCGCACTGAGATCACCGCACCGGAAAATCGAAATAGATTCCGGGGAACGGCTCGTTCGCGAGCGTAAAGTGCCACCATTCCTTGTCGTATGGCCGGAAGCCGCGCCGGGCCATCGCCGTGGCGAGTATCCGCCGGTGCTCGCGCGCCTCGGCAGGCACCGTCCGGTCCGACGGCCAGGAACGCGGGCTGAAAAAATCGAACGGCGTACCCATGTCGATTTCTCCGCCGGCAAGGCGCACCAGCGTCAGGTCGACCGTCGATCCGCGCGAGTGGCCGGAGCGCGGCGAAATATATCCATCCCGGAATAGATCGCGCTTGTCGGTTTCGGGATAAAACTCCGACTTGCGCCCTTGGTCGGAAAAATCTCGTGCCCAGCGCACGAAATGCGCGACCGCACGCGCGGGCCGGTAGCAATCGAAAACCTTCAGGCCAAGCCCGAGCGCCTCGAGATCGCCCTGTACGGCGCCAAGCGCGGTTGCCGTCTCGCGCGTGAGCAGGCAGAGCGGCGCCTCATAACCATCGATCCGCTTGCCGATAAAATTATGATTGCCGAAATAACGAATATCGAGCTGCAATCCAGCGACGGACTCGGCGGCATCGACAAAGCCCGGATGACGCGCAGGGTCGGCAGCCGCCCCGGTCGAAACCAGCGCGGCGGTCAGAATGAATATGTAGAAACGCGGCCCCGCTCGCTCAGCGCGCCGCAAACCGCTCGCTCGCAAACATTCGTGCCGCGATTGCAAACACGGCGATGCCCGCTGCGGCATAGGCAAGCGTGGATACGAGATACGCAGGGAAATAGCGCTGCACGCGCGAAACATATTCCGCGGCACCCATGCTCTGGTCGTATCCGCCGCCCAGATAGTAGCCGACATTGGAGAGCACGAAGAACAACACGGTCCCGCCTGCGACGAGCAGAAGAAGCTTGCCGCCCTGGATTAGATCGAGCCTCTCTATCCTTCGGCCAAGCCGCCCCGCATACCAGAGTGCGAGATAACCTGCGAACAATAGCCAGTAGCCCGGCGTCATGCACGCGTCAGCAACGCCGATGAAACCGAGCGCCACCACATCGAGTCCGACCGCGAGCGCCGTGAAGAAGCCGAACCAGAGCGGGCTCGCGAGCATCAGCCCCACGAGAAAGAACACGCCCGTGGAGGCGTCCGGCGCAATCGTGCCCACGCCGAAATGATGAATGCGCGTTGCCGCCATAAGGAGGGCGAGCAACAATGCAACGAGGCGTTGGGAACGTACGTCGAGCAGGAACATGAGGGGCTCCGGAATCCGTTGCCGAAGCTAGAAAAGCCCGACCGGCAGCGCAAGGGCCCGGCGCAATTCCGTGGCCTGCGGAGCACATTCGCACAACCTTATGGCAATTCCCGCCTCCATGCCGCGGGCTCGGCTTGACCGGCGCGCGCCGCGGTTTCATCGTGTCCGCACGAGGAGTTTAACATGTTGATCAGACGATTGGCGGCTATTCTGTGCGGCGCGGCGCTCTCATTCATGCTGGCCGCGGCGGCGCCCGCCACGGCCGGGCCGATTGAAAAGCTCATCACCCGCCACCATGGCTATGTGCCCGCCTGTGACAGTTCCTGGGCGCTCGCCGTCATCTCATGGCGCTTTGGTTACAAGGAGCGCCGCTTCTGGGCCTCGAACGAATCGCTTTCGCATTTCGGCGCGGTGCGCGAAATCGCCTACCGGCCCTGGGGCGGCGAATATGTCCCGCGCCGTTATTGCGCGGTGAAAGTGCGCGTGTCGCACCGGCGCGACACCGTGGTTTATTATTCGATCATCGAGAAAGGCGGCTTCGCCGGCGTCGGCTGGGGCGTGGAATGGTGCGTCGTGGGGTACGATTATAATCTCGCTTACGCGCCGAATTGCCGCGCCGCCCGGCCATGAAATTCGCGCGCGGGCTGTTTGCCGCGCTGGTCACGGCCGCGATCGCAACGGCCGCCGTCGCCCAGAATCAAAACGAGCCCGGCAAGTTCGATTTCTATGTGCTGGCGCTATCCTGGACGCCTTCCTATTGCGAGGCCGAAGGCGACCGGCGCGGCGGCGACGAACAATGTAGCCGCGGACGCCCCTACTCTTTTGTCGTGCACGGACTCTGGCCGCATTATGAGCGCGGCTTCCCGCGCGACTGCGTCAAGCCTGCGCCGTGGATCGCCAGCGGCCTGATCCGTTCCATGCTCGACCTGATGCCGGCGCGCGGGCTCATCATCCATGAATGGCGCACGCACGGCACATGCTCGGGCCTCGGGCCGGAAAACTATTTTGACACCGTGCGCCGCGCATATGCGCGCGTCGCGATCCCGGAGCGCTTCCATGCCATCGAAAAGCACACCATGGTTTCGCCGGCCGAGATTGAGGAGGCGTTTCTCGCCGCCAATCCCGATCTCAAGCCCGACATGATCGCGGTCACCTGCGACTCGCGCCGGTTGCGCGAAGTCCGCATCTGCATGAATACGGACCTTGCCTTTCGTTCTTGCGGCGAAATCGATCGCCGCGCATGCCGCATACCGCGCGTCGTCATGCCGCCGGTACGCGGCGGTTGAGCGAGCATGATCCCGAAAGGTGGGAACCGGCTTTCGGAAAAGATCATGCTCAAACGAAAAATCCTACCTTGAATTATCGCCACGCATTTCATGCCGGCAATTTCGCCGATGTCTTCAAGCATGTGCTGCTTGCGCGCGTGCTTATGCATTTGCGCGCAAAGGAAGCGGCCTTTCGCGTCATCGACACCCATGCCGGCGCCGGACGCTACGATTTGTCCGCAAGCGAAGCCGCTCGCACCGGCGAATGGCGCCACGGAATCGGGCGGCTGCTCGCGTCTCCGCCGGACCGCGAAACGCTTGAGTTGCTTAAGCCCTATCTCGATTGCGTCCGCACCGAGCGCGGCGCAAATGAACCCGGATTCTATCCGGGCTCGCCCGCGATCGCCTTGGCGCTTTCCCGCCCGCAGGACCGGCTGATCTTCTGCGAACTGCAACCCGATGACCGGCAAACGCTTGCGACCACTGTCGACGATCGCCGCGTCAAAGTGCTGGAGAGCGACGGCTGGGCCGTGCTTAAGGCGCAATTACCGCCGCCCGAACGCCGTGGTCTCGTTTTCATCGACCCGCCGTTCGAGGAACCCGGCGAGTTTCAGCGTTTTGAGCAGGGATTGGTCGACGCCATACGCCGCTGGGCGACCGGAATTTTTATGTTCTGGCACCCGGTCAAGGACGCGCACGAAACGGAAGCATTCAGCCGCCGCATCGCGCGCCTGGGCATTCCAAAAATCCTGCGTGTTGAGCTCGCGGTCCGCCCGGTTCGCGCCGACGCGCTGAATGCTTGCGCGATCCTGACAGTCAACCCGCCGTGGACGCTGGAAGCCGAACTCGCACGGCTTATGCCCTATCTGGCGCGGGTTCTGGGCGACGATAATGCCGGGCGCTATCGGATCGATTGGCTCGCGCGTTAATTTTCACGCTCGCCGCCTGAAACGCGAAAGCCCCGGCAGTCTTCCGGGGCTTTTGTCTTCAGTCGCGGTTTCCCGCTGTCGATCAGAATTTATAGTTGAGCGCCGTGCGCAGCACATTCACGTCGAAGCCGACGCGTACCGGCCCGCCCACGGTCGTGTAGGTCTCGCGGCCGAGATCGGCATAGAGATATTCGAGCCGCGCGGTAATATTCGGTGCGATCATGGCCTCAACACCCGCGCCGATCGTCCAGCCAAGATGCGTCTGCTCGTTCGAGAGACCGCCCGCCGAAACGTCGCCGCGCCCATAGGCTAGGCCCGCCGTTCCATAAACGAGATAGCGGTCCATCGTATAGCCAAGGCGACCGCGAACCGTGCCGAGATAATCGAGCCCGAACGTCGTTCCGCCCAACGTGCCGTCGATACCGCTGATTGCGATGTCGCTCTCGATGCCGGCGAGTAAGCCGCTCGCATATTGGAAATTGTAGCCGGCTTGCAGCCCAATCAGATAGCCGCTCGGATCGGTGCCGAGCGCACTGCCCCAGCCCCAGCCCGCATTACCGCCCACATAAAAGCCGGTCCAGTTGAACAGCTGCGCGGCCTGTGGCGCATAATAGGGTTGTGTGCGCCGGCCGAGATCGGCCGCGATTGCCGGCGCGCTCGCCACTACAATTGCGGCCGTCGCCAACAGCAGTTTTTTCATATTACTCTCCTTCGCCACGATCACTTGGGATCGCCACCGTTGGCAGAACCCTAAACTTTTAAGAGATTTTGAGTCATTAACGCGCGAGCAAGGATAGGCCTTTCATTGATGATACGCTTAATGAATGGTTGAGAACGGCCTGAGTGTGACGAGAAGCGGGCCACGGCGCGGCAATATCACGCCCATGGTCTCGTAGAATGAAAACGGATTCGTGAGCGAACGGGAACTTTCGGATGAGCAATTCTTCAACCGGCGCGAAAGCAGCCCTTGTGACCGGCGGCGCGAAGCGGATCGGCCGCTCGATTTCGCTCCGCCTCGCACGCGAGGGTTACGCAATTGCCATTCATTGCAACCGCTCGGAGGAGGAAGCGCGCGAACTCAAGCGCGAGATTGAAGGCGGCGGCGGCCGATGCGCGGTCTGTGTCGCGGATCTGACGGACAATAATGTCGCCGGGCGGCTCGTCGCCGACGCCGGGAAGACGCTGGGGCCGCTCACGCTCCTTGTCAATAACGCCTCGGTGTTCGAGGAAGACGGCATCGCGACCCTGACTGCGGAACATTGGGCGCGTCAGATGGCGATTAATTTCGCGACGCCCGTTTTTCTCGCCAAAGCCTTCGCGGCGCAGGCTCCGGCCGGACGCTCTTCGATCGTTAACATCCTCGACCAGCGCGTGTTGAAGCCGACGCCGCTGTTCTTTTCCTATTCGCTCAGCAAGGCCGCACTCCATAGCGCGACCCATATGCTCGCCCAGGCGCTCGCGCCGGGAATCCGCGTGAACGGCGTGGCCCCGGGTCCGACCCTGCCAAGCTCGCGCCAGAGCGCGAAAGACTTCACCGAACAAAGCTCGAAACTGCCGCTCGGGCGCGGCGCCTCCACCGAAGACGTCGCCGAGGCTGTGCTTTATCTCGCGGGTGCGGCGGGCGTCACCGGCACGGTGATTCCCGTTGACGGGGGCCAGCATGTCGCCTGGCAAACCCCGGAGATCAGCGGCATCCGCGAATAGAGCATGATCCCGAAAAGTGGAAGCCGGTTTTCGGAAAAGCATGCCCTCGGGCTCGACCCGAGGGATCATGCTCAATCGAAATGCCGCACTGGCCCTTGGGCCGTCAAATCCCTAACTTGCTCCCATGGAGCGCAAGCGGAACGTAGAGCCCGAAATCAAGCCCGAACACGCAGTCGAAGCTGCTGAAATCGCCGAACTTGAACTTGCGGGCGACGACGAAGCGGGCGAGCCGACCGTTGAAAGCATCGAAACCGGCCGCGACGCGATCCTGCGCGCCGCGCGCCTCGCGCCGCGCGGGGCGGGCGTCTATCGCATGCTCGATCGCAAGGGCAATGTTCTTTATGTCGGCAAGGCCAAGAATATCAACAAGCGCGTCTTGTCCTATACGCGCACCGGACTGATCAACCGCACCGCACGCATGGTCGCAGCGACCGCCACGATGGAGTTCGTTTCAACCGCCACCGAGACCGAAGCGCTGTTGCTCGAAGCCAATCTCATCAAGCGCTTCCGCCCGCACTTCAATGTGCTCTTACGCGACGACAAATCGTTTCCCTATATCCTGATCACCGGCGATCATGCCGCGCCGCAAATCACCAAGCATCGCGGCGCGCGCAATCGCAAGGGTGATTTCTTCGGACCCTTCGCCGCCGTGGGCGCCGTGAACCGCACCATTACCGCGCTCGAGCGCGCCTTCCTGCTGCGCTCCTGCACCGACTCCGTATTTGAAAGCCGCACGCGGCCGTGCCTCCTGTTCCAGATCAAGCGTTGTTCAGGGCCTTGCACCGGCGAAATCGCATTGCCCGATTACAATGTGCTGGTTGATGAGGCGCGCGACTTTCTTTCCGGCAGAAGCCGCGCGGTGAAGGAAACGCTTGCCAAGGAAATGGAGGATGCATCGAACGCGCTGAATTTCGAGCGCGCTGCGGCGCTGCGCGACCGCCTGGCGGCCCTCTCGGCCATTCAATCGCATCAGGGCGTGCATCCGCGCTCGATTGAACAGGCCGATGTCTTCGCCGTGCATCAAGAAGGCGGCATCACCTGCATCGAGGTCTTCTTCATCCGCAATTTTCAGAATTGGGGAGACCGCGCCTATTACCCACGCGCCGACAAATCTTTTGGGCCGAGCGAAGTTCTGGAAAGCTTTCTCGCGCAATTCTACGAAGACAAGGTTTCGCCCCGCCTCGTCCTGCTCTCGCATGAAATCGGCGAGAACGATTTGCTCATGGAGGCGCTTTCGACTCGTGCCGGTTATCGCGTCGATGTTTCGGTCCCGCGGCGCGGCGACAAGCGCGTCTTGGTCGATCAGGCGCTTGTCAATTCGCGCGAAGCGCTCGGCCGCCGCCTTGCCGAAACCTCGACCCAAACCCGCGCCTTGAAGGGTGTCACCGAAGCATTCGGCCTGGCGCAGCCGCCGCGCCGCATCGAAATCTATGACAACAGCCACATCACCGGCTCGAACCCGGTCGGCGTAATGGTCGTCGCCGGGCCCGAGGGCTTCGTGAAAAACCAGTACCGCAAGTTCAATATCCGCTCCGAAGATATCGCACCGGGCGACGACTACGGCATGATGCGCGAAGTGTTGCGCCGGCGTTTCGCGCGTCTCGTAAAGGAGGCGCCGCGCTCCGAAGACGCGGACTCGCCCTGGCCGGATCTGGTTATCCTCGATGGCGGCCCCGGACAATTGAGCGCCGCGCAGGAAATTCTCGCCGATCTTGGGATCAGCGATTTGTGCGTTGTCGCCATCGCCAAGGGCGCCGACCGCGACGCAGGGCGCGAGACATTTCATATGCCGGAGCGCCAGCCATTTCGTCTGCCGCCGCGCGACCCCGTGCTTTATTTCATTCAGCGTCTGCGCGACGAAGCGCATCGCTTCGCCATCGGCGCGCACCGGACGCGGCGCAAGCGCGATATCGGCAGCGGCGGCTTGCAGGAAATTCCCGGCGTCGGCCCGACTCGCAAGCGTGCGCTCCTGCGCCATTTCGGCACCCTGGTTGCGATTGAGCGCGCCTCCCTGACCGACCTTGAGACGGTTCCCGGAATCAACGCGGCCACGGCAAAGGCCGTCTACGACTACTTTCATGCCGGCCGTTGACCGCGTGCGGGGAAATTGACCTTCCGCCGCATTGACGCCGCTGTTCTGCAATGTCTTTGTCAGGAGCGATGAGCGCGCCAGTGCCAAGGGCAGACAGCCGAACCGCATCGGAATTGGGAACCGTTCGCAGGGCCGAGGGCGGCCCGTTCGAATTACCCAATCTCCTGACCTATGGCCGCATCGCCGCGGTCCCCATGGTCGCCGCCTGCCTGTTCGGCGTGACGATCTTTGAAGCCGGTCTGTGGCTGCGCTGGGTCGCGCTCACCATTTTCATTATCGCAGCACTCACCGACTGGCTCGATGGCTGGGCCGCGCGCTCCTATGGTGAACCATCCGCGCTTGGCCGCATGCTCGATCCGATCGCCGACAAGCTATTGGTCGGCGCGAGCCTCCTGATGCTCGCCGCCGACGAAACCATCCGCGGTTGGTCGCTTTGGGCGGCCTTCGTCATTCTGTGCCGCGAAATCCTCGTATCCGGCCTGCGCGAGTTTCTCGCCGAACTGCGCGTGAGCGTTCCCGTTTCGCGCCTCGCCAAGTACAAGACCACATTGCAATTGATCGCGATCGGCTTTCTGCTCGCGGGCCCGGCGGGCGAAGTCGTCCTGCCAGGCACCACCCATATCGGTCTGGCGCTACTTTGGACGGCGGCACTGCTCACGCTCTATACCGGCTTCGATTATTTCCGCGCGGGTCTGCATCATCTCGTGAACGGCAAATGAAGATTTTGTATTTCGCATGGATTCGCGAGCGTGTCGGCAAGGCCGAGGAAACGGTCGAGCCGCCTGCATCCGTACAGACCGTCGCCGACCTCGTGCAATGGCTCGCGGGCCGCGGCGAGGAATATGCTCATGCCTTCGAAAACCGGAAAATCGTGCGCGCGGCCATCGACCGCGTTCATGTACGGCCCGACACAAGGCTATCCGGCGCACGCGAAATCGCGCTCTTCCCGCCAATGACGGGTGGTTGAAAAAAATTGTTGTCGTCCCCGCGCAAGCGGGGACCCATAATCACGGTGTCTCGAATGGGCACCTATGCGGTGTACATTCTCGCGAGCGGCCGTCATGGCACGCTATATATTGGCGTAACAAACGACTTGCATCGCCGGATGACCGAGCATCGGCTCGGCAAAGGCTCCGAGTTCGTGCGTAAATACCGGGTCACAAAACTCGTCCACGTCGAATTCTTCGACGACCCCGAGTCGGCAATTGTCCGCGAAAAGCGCCTTAAGAAATGGAATCGCGACTGGAAACTTGCGCTGATCGAGCAGGAAAATCCCGACTGGCAGGATTTGACCCGTATAATTACATAATTGAGACTGGGACTATGGGTCCCCGCTTGCGCGGGGACGACCTCGAAGAAATAAGATGACCGTCCGTATCGTTGACGCGCCCTTCGATCCCGCCGCCGTGACGGCCGAGCTGTCGCGCGGGCGTACGGATATCGGCGCGGTCGTCGCCTTCTCCGGCATCTGCCGAGACAGCGAGGACGGAGGCAAGATTGCCTCGCTCACCCTCGAACATTACCCCGGCATGGCCGAAGCCGAGATCGCGCGTCACGTCGCAGAAGCCGAAGGCCGCTGGCCGCTCATGGGCGTGCGCGTCGTCCATCGCGTCGGCCGCATCGAACCGGGCGAGACGATCGTTTTCGTCGCCTGCGCGTCGAAGCATCGCCGCGCCGCCTTCGAGGCGGCGGAATTTCTCATGGATTTTTTGAAGACGCGCGCGCCCTTCTGGAAGAAGGTCGAACAGGCGTCGGGTGTTGCCTGGGTCGAGGCGAAAGAGAAAGACGACGACGCAGCCGCGCGCTGGGCGAAATCGCAAAAGCGCGACGCAGCCGAATAACATCACGAATTCGTCACCGGTCGAATATTTCATTGTCCGGCCACGAGCGTCGGGGAGAATCCGGTCGCCGGTCCCTGCGGGAGACGAAGTATGAAACCCTGGTTCGCTGCATTCGCCGTATTTCTCGTGGCGTCACCCGCCACGGCCGATTTTCAGAAGAGAATCTACAAGGTAGTCGAAGGTTCGCGCCCGCACGATGCCGCCGTATCGGCGGATGGCATCGCCTGGTACACGGCACAAGGACAGGGCGCGCTCGGCCGGCTCGACCCGAAGACCGGCGCCGTGCGCCAGATCAAGCTCGGCCCGAACTCGGCGCCGCATGGCGTTGTCGTCGGGCCCGATGGCGCGCTCTGGATCACGGACGGCGGCCAGAACGCAATCGTCCGCGTCGACGCCAAGACGGAGCAGGTCACACGATTTCCGCTGCCGAAGGAAAAAGGCTACGCCAATCTCAACACCGGCACCTTCGACAAGGAAGGCAATCACTGGTTCACCGGCCAGGCAGGAATTTATGGCAGGGTCGATGCGAAGACCGGCGACGTAAAAGTCTGGGACGCGCCCAAGGGCCGCGGCCCCTATGGCATCGCGACCACGCCGTCAGGCGAAGTCTGGTTCTCTTCGCTCGCCGGCGACTACATTGCCCGCGTCGAGACAATGACCGGCGAACTGGAAATCGTCGCGTCGCCAACGCCGGGCGCCGGCGCGCGCCGCGTCTGGTCGGATTCGCAGAACCGGCTCTGGGTCAGCTTGTGGAACTCGGGCGAGGTCGGACTCTATGAACCGGCGTCAAAGCAATGGAAGAAATGGAAACTGCCCGGCGACCGCCCGCGCACCTATTCGGTCTATGTCGACGAGACCGACGCCGTATGGCTGACCGACTTCGGCGCGGACGCCGTTGTGCGGTTCGACCCGAAGACCGAGACGTTCCAGAGTTTCCCGGGCGAAGGCGTGCGCCAGATGCTCGGCAAGCCCGGCGAGGTATGGGCGCCGGAATCGGGAAACGATCGGTTGTTTGTAATTCGATACTGAATTCTGTCAGTCCCGGACGAGCCGCGCGAAGTGCGGCACGACCCAGGATAACAGGGGGCGATTACGCCGCCGCCGAACGCTTCTTCGGCTGCACTTCGGCGGTGTAGTCATCCATCAATTGCTTCGTGACCGCGCCGGGCGTGAAGCGCCAGTCGGCGATCTCCGACACCGGCGTCACTTCCGCCGCCGTGCCGGTGATAAAGCATTCCGAGAATTCTGTCAGTTCTTCCGGCTTGATCGCCCGCTCGATCACTTCAATGCCTCGCTTCTGCGCGAGCTTGATCGCGGTGCGACGCGTAATGCCGTCGAGGAAGCAATCCGGCGTCGGCGTATGGATCTTGCCGTCCTTGAGAAAGAAAATGTTTGCGCCGGTGCACTCGGCCACGAGCCCGCGCCAGTCGAGCATCAAGGCGTCCGCATAGCCTTTGCGTTCCGCCGCATGCTTCGAGATCGTGCAGATCATGTAGAGGCCCGCAGCTTTTGCCTTGCAGGGGATCGTCGCCGGATCGGGCCGCCGGTATTTGGCCAGATCGAGCCTGAGGCCCTTGAGCCGCTCGGCCGGATCGAAATAGCTCGGCCATTCCCAGGTCGCGATCGCAAGGTGGATTTTATTGTTCTGCGCCGAGACGCCCATCATCTCGCTGCCGCGCCAGGAAACCGGACGCACATAAGCGTCCTTCTGCCCGTTCTTTTCCAGCACGAGCTGCTTCGCCGCATCGATCTCGGCCACCGAATAGGGAATTTCGAAATCGAGCATCTGCGCCGACGCCTTCAGGCGCTCGGAGTGCTCGGTGCCCTTGAAAATTTCGCCGCCATAGGCGCGCTCGCCCTCGAACACGCAACTCGCATAATGCAGTCCATGGCTCAGCACATGCAGGTTGGCGTCTGCCCAGGGCACGAGCTTGCCGTCGTACCAGATGACGCCGGGGCGGTTGTCGAAGGTTTCGCCGGCCATCGCTTCCTCCTCAAGACCCGCAGGCCGTCGCTGCCGGTCCCGTTTTCCATCCCATCAATCGGGTTTTGCCACCTGGGCCAAGTCCCGATATGTTTGCGCATGTGAGCGCGTCTTTCCGCGCGGCGCAACGATCGTACCGGTACGGTCGGGTTTCGGCCCGATTTTTTCGCCGGGAACTGGCATTCGATAACAATCAAAGCTAGATATGTCAATATGGCTGACATAAACGTCTCGACAGTATCCGTCCGCCCAACCGACCCCGAGCGAGAGCGCCCGCCCGGCGGGCCGGCCTATGATCTGATCGAGCTTCTGTTTTTCGCCTATCGCGATTTCATCGGCGACGCCGACGAGCGGCTCGCGGGTCTCGGATTCGGCCGCGCACATCATCGCGTGTTGCATTTCGTGAACCGCCATCCGGCCATGCGCGTGGCCGACCTCCTCGACATCCTGAAAATCACCAAGCAAAGCCTCGGCCGCGTGCTGCGCGACCTCGTCGAGGAAGGCTTCGTGATTCAGAAGGC
>Ga0299906_10004183_pt1 | contig 11833 bp, 5 predicted proteins | sample RVTome_14_FD_200259 | JGI IMG/M metagenome (GOLD analysis project Ga0299906, IMG submission 200259) | Soil microbial communities from uranium-contaminated site in the Upper Colorado River Basin, Wyoming, United States - RVT145D125 (version 2) ... | reverse complement strand
CCATCGGGTTGCGCTCCGCCTGGTTGTTCGTGCCGACGAAGATCTTGCCCCCGGCGATGATCGGGTTGCCGTAGGACTGCGAGCCGAGGCCTGCCACCCATTTGACGTTCTTCTTGGACTCGACATCCCACTTGACGGGCATGTTCTTCTCGGCCGAGACCATGTTCCGGCTCACCGTCCCGCCCCACATCGGCCAGTCGCCGGAACGCGGCGTCGGCGCGCCGGCGTCAACCCGAACCACACCGGTCAGCACAATCATCATCGCGATCAGACGTGCAACGACGAGTCCAAGTCGTGCGAACGCGCAGAAACGAGCCCCGGAGGGGCGGAAGTGAATAGCCCAGGGCGCAAGCCCTGGGTACATCGATGCCCCACGCCTACCCAGCCCCGGAGGGGCGAAAGATCGTTTCTCACATCCGTGTTCCGTCGCCCCTGCCGGGGCTAAGAAAGAATAGTGCCACCTCGAAACCCAGGGCTTGCGCCCTGGGCTATTGACCGTCGCCTCTTCGAGGCTTTGCATCCGCATATGGAAACTCGTTCGTTGAAACAACATCGTTCCTCTCTTTCGCTCCTGTCGGCGGTATCTCATCTGGTTTATCAACCCGCGGTTGCGAGCGTCGGTTTCACTGGTTGCGCGTCACCTTCACATTGTCGAAGAACACTTCCGTACCCGGCGAATCTTGGGTCACGCCGGTCGAATAGGCATAGATCCCCGGACTTCCCGCCACGTAAGGCATCGGGTCGGTCACCTCGATCGTCCACGCCGCCGGCTCGGCCTCATCGCGCGGCCAGACCTTGCCCCGCAAAAGCCCCTGGTCGTTGGAAACGTCGACCGAAAACTTCACCCGATACCATACCTTCGGCTTCCAATTGAAGTCGATCTCTTTCTGCAGCCGCGGCATGGGCGACCAACCCACGATCCGCAACTTCGGCTTGGCCGTCGTGCCCACCAGGATCAACTGATACCGGCAATTCAGCAGCCCCATGTCGGGATAGAATCGCCGACCCTTGTTGATCCCCTTGATGTCCGCCTCGACGGTGTAACCGGCCGGGCTCACCGGCGCGATGTTACCGAAGATCCGCGCGAACGGCGGCGACTGGCTGTTGGCCAGCTTCTTGAGCACCTTGCCGCCGTCCTGCTCGACCACCCGGCACTTGCCCTGCACGCCGATCCAACCGCCCGGCACGCCGTTGACGGCCACGCCCTCGAAATCTTCACGGAACGGTATGTCGGGCGCGACGCGCACCCGCACCGTCGCATTGAGGTCGCCCGTCTTGGCCAACACGACGCCGGCCTGAAACGGGATGCCCGCGTCGGCGGTGAAGCTCGCCTCGCCCGACCCGAGCGTACCGACCAGCGGTCCCATCTGCGGCGTGCCCGCCATCGGCCCGACCTTCGGCGGTGGAGGCGGTGTCGGCAGCATCCAGTTCGCCTCGACATCGCGGAGGTAGCGGCCCTTGTCGTCATACCCGCGCACCGTGAACGCGATCTTTTCGCCCGGCTTGATCTCGACATCCCCCGGCACGACCAGCAGTTTGGCGACCTTCGCATCGGCGGGCGCCAAGCCCACGGGCTGCGTCCCGTGGGTAGTTGTGAACGACGAACCGCCGCTCTTCGATCCGATGCAGTACAACGAATTGCGGGTCAGGAAGTACACCCGGCCATTGGCGATCGCCGGCGAGCCGTAAACTTCGACCACCGTGCCGTCCGGGTTGCTGAACGCTTCAACGTCCAGTGACTTCGCCGCGTCCGCACCCGCCTCGATGATGTGAAACTCGCCGTTCACCTCGCCGACATAGATCTTGCCGTCGGCCCACACCGGCGACCCCTTGCCCACCGTGCCGATCTTATGGCTCCAGATCGGCTTGCCCGTCTCGGCGTTAATCGCGCTGAGGTTGGCCGCGTTGTCGACGACATACAGCCGCCCGTCATGAATCGTCGGCGAGACGTACCCGGCGGTGAGCCCTTCGAGCCGCCACAACTCGTGCGAATCGGTGACGTCCCCCGTGCCGGTCGCGTCGATGCAGACCACGCGTCCCATGACCGTACTGTCGAGGTTTTCTTCGCTGTGCGATGCGTAGACGCGATTTCCCCACACCACCGGTGAAGTGTTCAGGCCGCGCTCGGATAACCGAAACGTCCAGACCTTCTCGCCCGTCTGCACCTGGAGCGCGTGCACCGCGCCGTCAGCGGCCGGGGCGATGAGCAGCCGCCGGCCGTTGATGACCGCCACCACCGGACAGGCGTAAGTCATGTCCAACGGCTGACCGCCCGGATCGGACCACCAGATCACCTTGCCGTCGCGCTTGTCGAACGCGACGTACCGATGCGCACCCTTACCGTGGGCGCCCCAGCTCGAATTCAGAAAACTGAGGATCAGCAGATCGCCGTCGACCACCGGCGTATGCAGCCGGCCGCCGTAACCGGAGACACGACCAAACTCCTCGGTGAGCGACCGCTGCCACACCACCTTGCCCGACGCGTCGAGACAGATCAGCAGCCCCGCCGTGCCGTGCACGTAGACGTTGCCGGTCTCGGGATCGCCGACCGGGCTCGACCAGCCGAGCCGGTTCGAGACGATGGTGGTCAGGAAGATGCCGAATCGGTGCTCCCACAGGATTTTGCCGGTATCCGCATCGAGACAGACGACGCGTTCCTGTTCATTCACGCCGGATTCGACGTTGGCGAAGACGTACACCCGGCCGTTCATGACCACCGGTGTGTTCCGCCCACCGACCGGCGCGGTCCACAGCAGGTTCTCGCCCTCCTGCGACCACGTCGACGGTAATCTGCTTTCAGTCGAGGTCCCGTCCTGTCCCGGGCCGCGCCAACTCGCCCATTGTCCATACGCCCGTTGCCCAGGCGAGGTCGCACATCCCAGCCCCAACGTCGCCGTCATCATCAACGCTACGCGCACCGTCCGCATGCTGTTCACCCTATCTCATCGTTATCGCGGAAAACCCCGCGCGATCCAGGCCGCGCCACAGGATAAGCATGGTAGAGAATTTACCGGTAGCTGTCGACTATGGGTCGGTGCTACCGAGCTTCGGTCTGACTCAGCAGGAAAGCGACCAGATCGACGAATTGTGCTTCGGTCAAACCCTCCTCGAGGCCCTCGGGCATGGTGCTGAGGGTTTGGGCCTTGTGCTCTTCGATGTCGGCCTTGGGAAGCTCGTGCGGGTTTCCCCGGTTGTCGGCGAGGGTGAGCGTCGTGTCGGTTTCGGCGACCTTGACGCCGCTGAGGATCGATCCGTCGCGCATCAGCACGAGCAGGGTGTCGAAACTCGGAGCGATGGTCCGGCTGGGTTCGAGGATCGAGTCGATCAGGTAGATGCGCGAGAAGCGGCTGCCCACGCCGGTGAGGTCCGGGCCGACCCGACCGCCGGTTTCGCCGATGCGGTGGCACTTGATGCACAACGCTTTTTCGGCGTCGAAGAAAATCTCCCGGCCACGCTCGGCGTCGCCGCGGCGAGCCAGGGCGGCCTCGATGAGCTTCTCACGTTTGACGGTCGAGCTGCGACGTCGAAAACGCAGGTGAAACACCGCCGGGCGCTTGTCGGGCGACACCGCGACGAGGATCCGGCTCACCCCGGCGGGCAAGGTCGCATCGAATCGATCGGCGTCGCGCACGAACCGACGAGCCTCGTCACGCTCGTGCACCCACTTACCGTTCAGCCAAATCCGCCACGTCCCACCGCACGAGCCGAGAAACTGAACCGGCGTCGCCTGATCGACGACCACATCCGTAAAGCCGAACCATTGCGATGCCGTCACCGAGTCGCCCGTCGGTTCGAGCTCGACGCGTGATTCGACCCCGGTGGCGAAGACGACACGGGAGGTCGGCGCATCGGAACTCGGCGGTGACGACAACCGAGCGCGCATCGAGTCGGCTTGGGCCGTCGGCACCGGGCCGACCACGTGCCACCGGGCCAACACCCCACCGGCGCCCTGCACTCGGCCGACTTCTTCGTCATAGACCGCGGTCGGCGTGCCGCGCAGCTTCGGCAAGATGCGCAATGCCTCGAGCAAAACGGCCGGCGTCGGATTCCGGCGAGCAAGGTCGGCCACTGCGGACCGTTCGCTCGGACCGCCCAACGCGCCGATGCATGCCAACGCGGTTAATTGTGTAGCGCGATCGCCCAGCGCTTCGACCGCCATCGGTACGACGCGCCGTTCCTCGAGTCGTCGTAGCGAATCGAGGCTCGCGTCGCGCACCTGCACATCGGCGTCCCGGCCGAGCGCAAGCAGGATCTCGACGGCGTCACGAACTCCCAGACGTCCCATCGCCGCCGCCGCCGCACGCCGCACGTCATCGTCGGCATCGGACAACAGCGGTGCAATGCGCGCACCGGCGTCGGCGGCCTCCAGCGCAATCAATCCCTCCACCGCCGCGGATCGCACCACCGCCTCGGGCGACGTCAACTTCTCGAACAAGAGCGATTTCGATTCGACTTGCTTGCCTCGACTGACCCGACCCAGGGCGTCGGCCAGGATCGGCCCGTCTTCGAGATCAGTCGCGAGATTGAATAACCGGTGTGACAGCGATGCGTCGGATTCAACGTCCAGCAACGTCAACGCGCGTAGTCGATTTTCGGTCGCATGCTCGCTCTGGCGAACCACGCCATCGAGCAACGCGTGAACCTCGGCCGACGTACGCTCGCTCAACGATTGAAGGATCGCCGCCACGGGCTCGGATCCGCGCTCGGTCCGCAACCATGCTCCCAACGTCTCCAAGCGAGGCGTGATGTTCTCGCGCTGCATGCGTTCGAGAACCGCAAGACGCACCGCCGCGTCCGGATCAGCCAGGGTGCGATTCAACGCGCTGGTGATCGCCGCGGTCCGCTCCCAATCAACGGTGTTCGCGGGCCGCGGCGGCGGACGATAGCCCCAGTACGTCCACGGCGCGGGCGTGCGACAGACCCGCGCCAACAAATCGGCGTACGCCCGACGCCGTGACGCGACCGACTCGGTCGACAAACGCGCCAGCAAACCATCGACCAACTCCGGCTCGGCACGATTCGCCATCGCTCGCAGCACGATCGGTCGAATCGGATCGTCATCCGCGCGGTCGAGCAGCTTCAACAACGCGGCCCAGTTGGCCGATCGCCGCAAGGTTTGCATCGCGGCGTGCGCTAGCGTGTCGCCGGGGTTCCGGGGCAGCGTCCGGGCAAGCCAATCCGGCGCATCGCGCCAGCGCAATCGTCCGAGCGCAACGACCACCTCCAGCCGGACTCGCGCGTCCTCACCGTCGGCCAACCCGGCCAATCGCCTTGCCCACTGTGCGTCGCCGGTTGCGGCGTCAAGACGATGCTCGACGAGCACCGGGTCAAACACGTCCGCCAGGGCGCGCACCGCCTGAGCCCGTACCCGCGAATCCGGATCGGACTCGGCGATCCGAAACAGGTCATCGCGCGACCGACGCAGGATCCACACGGCATGCAGGCGGCCATAAACACCGAGTCGCTTCTCGCGCAGGGCCGCACGAACGGCGTCGAGACCCTCAGAGCCTCGGCGCACGATGGCGATTTGCGCATCGACACGGCGCAGATACGACGGCGAATCAAGCTGCGCGATCCGACCCGCCAAGGAGAGATCAACGCGCGTGTCGCGCGCGGCGTTTTGTCCGTACGTAAAGCGATAGATGCGGGCCCGGCCGCGCTTGGGCCGCTGGCCGTCCGCCCAGTCGGCCACGATCAACGATCCGTCGCGCTCGATGACCACGTCCGTCGGCCTGAAGCCGTAAGGATCGTTGCTTGCTCCGACCGCGAAATCGTGCTCGGTCACCGGCGCGAACGCGCCGCCGGTGTGCGTGAGCGGATACCGCACGACGGACCGGCCCCACTCGCAGAAGAACAGGTTATCCCGGTATTCGGGCGGAAACCGATCCTCGAGATAGCACACGCCGCCCGCTGACGAACCCAGTCCCAGGTCCGCCAACGGCGTCAGCGCCTCGTCCGGCCGTTCGTAATACAAATAGGGATAGCCGTGATCGGCTCCGAAAAAGCTGTGACAAACGCGGATCTTGTAGTCGCCGCCGTCATTCTCGTTGTCCCGCACGAAGACGTTCAGCTCGGCGTCGAGAGCCACGTCGTAGATGTTGCGCAGCCCCGACGCGAACACGACAAGATCACGACCGTCGGGACGGCAACGAAGAATCCCGCCGCCGTGAAACGTCAGGCGATCGCCCTCGGGTCGGGACACGTCACAGCCGTGATCGCCGAGGGCCAGGTATAGCCAGCCGTCATGCCCCATCACGAGACCGTTGGCGCAATGGAGGCGCACCGGATTGTCTTCGGGGGTGAGTCCCAGCCCGCGCACCAGATCACGCCGTTCGTCGGCCACCCCGTCGCCGTCGGTATCGCGTAGCGCGGTCAGCAGCGGAGCATGCATCGCGTAGACGACGCCGTCGTGGAAGGTGAGTCCCTCGATCGAGTTGAAACCGGCCGCATAGAGTTTCGACGTGTCGGCGTATCCGTCCCCATCGGAGTCGGCCACGATGCGAATCTCGTCATGTTGGACGATGTCGGTACCCAGGCCGGTCATGTAGTCGACGGCGACGAAGATCGATCCGGGGGCGGGACCCAGGGCGATCGCCGACGGATAGGCGATCAGCGGATCGCACGCGAACAGCGTCGCGGTGAAACCGGGCGGTACCGTGAGCGGCGGAAAGCGTTGCTCGGTCGCGGGTCCGGTCAACGGCGTCTGGGCCCGCGCGACCAGGGTAAGATGACACCCGACGACGGCCAGCGTCATCGGATATCGGAGCGTCTTGCGCGCTCGATCCTGTGGTTGATGCATGGCGTATCCCATCCACGGCCCGCGAATCAAAACCCGTAGCCTTGCACCGGCGTCGGTGCGTGTCACGATGTACGGCGTCACAGTGTACGCGAAGGCCGAGAACCATCCGAGGACCGGGTATGAAAATCGAAACGGTTGATTTCTTCTACCTGTCGATGCCGACCGTGCGCGACATCGGTGACGGCAGTCAGGACGCGCTGCTCGTGCGTGTCGAAGCCGGCGGCTTTACCGGCTGGGGCGAGTGCGAAGCCGCGCCGCTGGTGTCGATCGCCAGTTGGGTCTGTCCGATGTCGCACAGTGCGTGCAAACCCGTGCGCGACTCGGTTCTAGGGCAACGGCTTGACGGCGTCGACGACATTCGCCGCATCCACGCGACCGTCCGTGAAAACAGTATGGATCTGTTGCAAGCCGACCACACGCTCTCCGGGATCGACATCGCGCTGTGGGATCTGCTGGGCAAGAAGACGGGTGAGCCGGTCTATCGCCTGCTGGGCTACGAGCGGGCGTTCGGCAAGACGCCGTATGCTTCGCAGCGCTTCGGTGACGACGCGGCGGCCACCCACCGCAAGGCGCAACGGACCCGCCGGGCCGGCTACACCGCGGCGAAGTTCGGCTGGGGACCCATCGGTCGGGGAACTGTCGAGCAGGATGCCGAGCAGTTTCGGGCGGCGCGCGAAGGTCTCGGGCCCGACGCCCTGCTGCTCGTCGACGCCGGCACCGTGTGGGGGGATGACGTTGAGCAGGCTCGGTCACGGTTGGACACGCTGGAGGCCTGCAACGTGACATGGCTCGAGGAGCCGTTCGTCTCCGGCGCGCTGTCGGCCTACCGATCCTTGTCCGAGTACTGCGACAAGATCAGGCTCGCCGGGGGTGAAGGGTGCAACAACGTGCACCAGGCACGACACATGATCGACTACGCCGGGATCGGCTTTATTCAGATCGACGCGGGGCGCATCGGCGGTATCACCGCCGCCAAGCAGGTCGCCGACTACGCTCACGACCGCGGCGTCACCTTCGTCAACCACACCTTCACCACACCGCTGGCTTTGAGCGCGTCGCTGCAACCCTTTGCCGGTCTGGCGGAGGATCATCTCTGTGAGGTGCCCGTCGAGCCGAGCGCGCTGGCGCAGGCGTTGACGATCGAGAAGCTCCTGCCCGGTGACGACGGCTGCATCCACCCGCCCGAGGCCCCTGGGCTGGGCGTCGAACCCGATTCGCAAGCCATCCGGAAATATGCCGTCAACGTCGAAATAACCGTCGCCGGTCAGCGCGTGTACACGACCCCCTCGATGGTATGAACTGCGTAGTTACGATGTGCCCGCGCCGATCCGGCAAAAGCCCTCGAACGACCCGCCCTGCCGGACCACGAGCGACGGCGCGGTCACGTCGCCGCGGAGGTGTCCGGTGCCGGTGACCTCCACCGATCCGCGGGCCAGGACCGAGCCCTTCACGTCGCCCTTGACGACCAGATTGCAGGTCTTGATCGGGGCGGTGACCGTCCCACGGCGTTCGACGACGATGTCGCCCGCGGTGGCGAAGTCGCGTGACGCGTGGTAGCCCTTGACGTAGTAATTTTCGAGGATCACCCGCTTGCTACAGTGCGGGCAGAAGATGGACATCGCCTTGGCGGCGACGTCGACGGATCGGCCACACTCCGGACACAGAATGGTTCGCGTAGCCTTACTCGTGCTGCGGAATCGAGTCTTCTTGGCCATGGCAACCCGCCGAGGGCGCCGGCAATGAAGAAACCGTGCCGACATCCCGGCGCATGCCGGCAACCTCAGACTCGCCGGCACCCCAAGGCTCGCCGGCACCCCAAGGCTTGCCGGTACTACGCACGCGGGGTGCGCTATTTGTTCACCGGCTCGGCGGTCTTGCTTTTGGCCGGCTGGTTGTTCTTCGGTGGGGCCTTGCCCGACCCAGCGGTGCCCGACCCAGCGGTGCCCGACCCAGCGGTGCCCGCCCCGGTGGCGACGGCGCCGTTGTTGTCCTTGGCTTGCAGCCCGACCTGACAATTGCCCACGAAGACGGCGCCCTCGGCCACCTCCAGCCGGGCGGTCTTGAGGTCACCCTCGAGCCGGGCCGACGATTTGAGCAACACTTTGCCCGAAGCGGCGACGTTGCCCTTGATAATGCCGTCGATCTGCACGTTGCCGGCCGTAACGTCGGCTTTCAGCTTGCCGCCCTCGGCCACGTGCAGATTCCCCTTCGACTCGATCCGGCCCTCGAACCGGCCGAGCACCTGCACCCCGTTTTCGAACGCCATTTCACCCTTGAAACAAGCATCCGCACCAATCACTGTATCGTATTGTCCCGCTGAATCAGGCATCGTGCCCTCCAGGCATGGCCGTCGTCGTATTGCTACCGTCCTGAAAATCCAGGGACGCATTATAGGTCGTACCCGCGGCGACACAAGCACCCAGTTCCGGTTCGTGGAAAATTGGCGGACACCCCATGCGAAATGTTCTTTTGACAACCGGATCGGTGTCCGTATGATGCCGAGCGATGGTGCGGACCATCTCGTGTCAGCCGCCGCGGAACCGATGGACTTCCGAATCGATCACGGCAACAAGCCGTGTCCCGCGCGACAGCGACCGACGGCGCGCGCAACCTCGACCCGGTTGACCACCGAGAGCGGCATACCGGCCGTAAGCCCGACTTGATGACACTGCTCAGTGGACAAGAGCACGCACACATTCTCTATGCTCACACGCTACGGCGGAATCACGATGCTCGCCGCCATGACGCTGCACTTCGCGGCGACGGCGGCCCGAGCGCAACCGGCGGCTCCCGAAGGGCTTACGGTCAAGTCGATCGACATCGTCGGCAACGACACCGTCACCGACGGCTTTATCCTACGTCGACTCGAAACCCGCGTCGGCGGAACCTATACCGCCGTGGCCATCGACAGGGACCAGCGCCGACTCCTGCGAACCGGCAAGTTTACCCTGGTCACACCCCAAACCGCGATCGACGGGGGTGAAGTGGTCCTCACCCTCATGGTCGTCGAGAAGCCGCAGATCAGCGGGGTCGCGTTCGTCGGAAACGTCAAGTACTCCGACAAGGACATCCTCGACGAGCTGGATTTTCGCCCGGGCGATCCCCTGGACCGGGTGGCGGTCCTGCGCGGCAGGGCGAACATCGAAAGGCTCTACCGCGAGGGCGGATACTTCTTCGCCGAGATCACCGTCGACGAGGCCCGGCTCGAAAACGAACGGACCGTGGTCTACACCGTTGTCGAGGGGCCGCGGGTGCGCGTACGCGATATCCTCTTCGAGGGGAATGATGCGATCTCCGCGCGAATCCTCAGGACGGAGATCGAGACCAAGACCTACATCTGGATCATCCGCACCGGTGAGTTCGATGCCGAGCGCCTGTCGCGGGATGAACTCGCTCTGACCGAGTACTACCGCGGGCAAGGATATCTCGACGTCAAGGTCGGCCACCGGTTGGAATTCAGCGACGACCGTGAAGATCTCACCATTATCTTTCAGATCGTCGAAGGCACGCGCTACCGGCTGCGACACGTGCGATTCGTGGGCAACACCGTGCATACCGACGATGACCTCGCCCTGCTCATGCGCTCGAGCACCGGCACCTATCTCGTCGCCGAGCAGCTCGACGCCGACGTGGAAACCCTCAAGCGACTCTACGGTGAGAACGGGTACATCGATATAGAAGTCCGGGCCGACGAGCCGGTCTTCCTCGAAGACGATGCCGAGTCCGTCGACCTGACCATCAACATCACCGAACACAACCAGATTACCACCGGCCTGATCGACATCACCGGCAACGCCCGGACCCAGGACAAGGTGGTCCGGCGCGAGCTGCGGTTCTTCCCGGGCGAGCTCTACAACACGACCACCATGGAAGAGGCCAAGCGGCGGCTGGTCGAGACGCAACTGTTCAGCGAAGAGACCACGATCACCCCCGTCGGCACCGACGAGCAGGTCCGCGACGCCCGGGTGGCGGTGGTCGAGAGCGAGCGGCAGGGCGAGATCACCTTCGGCGCGGGCGTCACCTCCGACTCGGGCGTGGTCGGCAAAATCAACATTCTCAACCGCAACTTCGATCTGTTCGACCGCCCGCGCAGCATGAGCGAGCTGTTCAAGCTCCAGGCCTTTCGCGGCGCGGGCCAGATGGCCCGGGTGCAGTTCGAGCCGGGGACCCAGGTCACACGCTTCCGTATCGACTTCCGCGAGCCGTATTTGCTCGATCAGCCGCTGAGCTTCGGCACCAGCCTCTACCTCTTCGAACGTGGCCGGGATGCCTATAACGAACGACGGGCCGGTCTCAATTTCGACTTCCGCAAGAAATTCGAGAAGGGCTGGCTGCATGACTGGGTGGGCGAGATCGGCTTTCGTGTCGAGCACATCGGCATCGGCAACGTCGAGTTTTACGACGCCCCCGACATCCGCGACGTCGAGGGCGGCAACTTCCTGAGCAGCATCAGCCTCCGGCTCGTGCACGACACGACCGACAGCTTCTTCCTGCCGTCACGCGGGCACCGGTTCGAGCTCTCCTGGGAACAGGCCGGCGCGATGGGCGGCGACTTCCTCTTCGCCAAGACCGGCGTCGAATATACCTGGCACAAGACCCTGGGCGTCGACGAATTCGATCGCAAGAGCATCCTCAGCATACGGGGGCAAGTAGACCAGATCCTCGGCGACGCCCCGGTCTTCGAGCGCTTCTACGCCGGCGGGATCGGGTCGCTGCGCGGGTTCGATTTCCGCGGCATCACCCCGCGCGACGGCCTGTTCGGCGACAAGGTCGGCGGTGATTTCCGCATTCTTACCCGGGCCGGCTACTCGTTTCCACTGTACGGCAAGGTCCTGCGCGGCGTGCTCTTCAACGACATGGGCACGGTCGAGGAGAGCTTCGGCCTGACGCGCTGGCGCAGCTCGATCGGGTTCGGCGTCAGACTGCAACTCAATTTCTTCGGCCCGATCCCCCTCGAATTCGACTTCGCCCTCCCGGTCACCAAGAGCAGCGAAGACGATACCCGTATCTTCAACTTCCTCATTGGCGGAACGT
>Ga0299906_10004182_pt1 | contig 11837 bp, 9 predicted proteins | sample RVTome_14_FD_200259 | JGI IMG/M metagenome (GOLD analysis project Ga0299906, IMG submission 200259) | Soil microbial communities from uranium-contaminated site in the Upper Colorado River Basin, Wyoming, United States - RVT145D125 (version 2) ... | reverse complement strand
GGGGCGGGCATCCTGATCGCGGCCGGGATCGGCACCTGGCTGGTGCTCGACCGGCTGGTCAACCAGATGCGCAAGGACCACAGCTCCTACCGCGAGCTCTTCGACCGGGTTCCCGTGGCGCTGTATCGGACGGGTCTCGGCGGTGAACTCCTCGACGTCAACCCCGCTCTGGCGGAGCTGCTCGGAATGCCCCGTGAGGATCTCCTCGGACGACGGGCTCAGGAGTTCTTCGTCGATGTCGACGACTTCTCGCGGCTACGCGCCGCGATCGGCGACCGGACCGACTCGCTGACGACGGACATCCGCTTCCGGCGGCCCGATGGAGCCCTCATCTGGGTGCGCGACCAGACGCGGCCGGTCACCGACGATCTGGGACGGATCGTGTGTTTCGAAGGCGAGCTCCAGGACATCACCGAACAGCGTCGTCATCTCGACGAGTTGGAGGCCTTGGTGCGGTCGAAGTCGGAACTGATCGGTGCGGTGAGCCACGAATTACGAACGCCGCTGACTGCGGTCGTCGGCTTCCTGGAATTGCTCCAGTCGGGAGGCGCCGACACCGAGCGGGCCGAAATGCTGGCCCTTGCCGCAGATCAGGCGCGGGACATCGCAGGCATCGTCGACGACCTGCTGACCGCGGCCCGGCTCGACAATCAGGAGCTGGTGGTTCAGGAATCCACCCTCGACATCCGCGGCCCCATCGATGGCGCGGTCACGTCCGTCACCGGAGGTCGCCAGGGAGAGGTGGTAGTCACGGTCCCGCGGGAGCTGATGGCGTTCGCCGATGGCGCCAGGGTTCGGCAGGTGCTCAGGAACCTCATCGGCAACGCCATGCGGTACGGGCGGCCGCCGATCGAGGTGTGCGCCAAGGATGATGACGGGCTCATCCATGTCGTCGTGGCCGATCACGGTCCCGAGATCTCCCCCGACGTCGTGGCGCGGATGTTCGACGCCTTCTTCAGCGGCGCGGAGACATCGACCCGGCAGCCGGGTTCCATCGGGCTCGGTCTCGCGGTGTCGCACCGGCTCGCCCGTCTCATGGGAGGTGACCTGCGCTACGAGCGTGTCGGCAACCAGACGCAGTTCACCCTCGAGCTGAGGGCGGCCTCTGTGGCGGAGATGGCGGAGAGCGCCTGAGTCCGTTCCCCGTCGCCGGTTCCCCGTTCCCCGCCTCAGGGTCCGGGGGTCCCGAGACGGGTGACGCGAGACGGGTTACAGCAATACCCGCGCCGCCCAACCCACCGGGTCGGTCAGCTCGGCTTCGTCGGGCACCATCTCCGGCCCCTCCCAGAGCCGGTCGAGGGCCGCTTCGCCCCACCGCCTGGCGACCTCCGCGCAGAACTCGTCGCCGAGCCGGTATCGCGCGTGCCTCAGGTCGAGGGCAACGGCCTGGTGGAGCAGCTGCTCTCCTTGCGAAGGCTCGGCCCTTCGCCGGTCGATGGCTTCGCGGACCGCGGGCGCGCTCGGAATGAGTGAGCCGGCGGCGCGCCTTATCACGTGCTCGGCATACCCCTCGGCCACCGCCAGCAGGCCGCGGATCCGCCCCACCGTCTCCCCGTCGTCCTGTGGAGTGAGCAGGCCGGCGAGCCCGGTCGGCTCGTTCATCATCCGTTGCAGCGCTTCCGGGTCCTGGAGAGCCTCGATGCGCCTCTCGATGCCCTCGGTGTCGAATTCCAGGCCGTCGACGTAGGCGTGGGCCAGCATCAGCAGGTGCTCGCGTACCCACGGCAGCGCGAAGGACGCATGGTGGGTGGCCTCGTGGAGCGCGACCCACAGCCTGGTCTCTCGGGGGTCGAGGCCGTACTCGCGCCCGAATTCTTCGATGTTCGGTACCACGAGCAGCGGCCCGGTCGGCGTTCCAGACGGAAGGCCGACATCGAATTGGGCGAGCACGGTCTGGGCGATGAACCCGATGGTGGCTCCAATCTGCATGCCGACCAGGGCGGGGCCCAGCGGCTGCAGTGGGGATCCCGGGTCGGAGGCCAGCTTCTCGGCCAGCGGCTCCGCCAAGTAGGCAAGGGACTCGATGTTCCCGGTGGCCCAGCCCCGTCGATCCGTGACGTTCGGGTTTGCTCCGGCAATCGACGGATCGAGCGGAGAGTGCTGGTCGACGAGCCGCGCCGCGGTGGCAGCCAGGTCGCGGTATTCCTCGTCGAGCCAGGGCTCGATCGGCTCGGCCTGCCCGGCGACGCTCTCCGCGACCTCGCGGGCCAGGCGCCAATTCACGGGTCCGCTCGACCGCAGCAGGTCGGCGAGGCGATCGAAGATGTTGTCGGTCACACATCCTCCGGTCGCTCGAGGAGGAGCACCTGCAGGTCGAGCGTCTCGGCGCCGCGCACGATCGTGACGGTCACCGAATCGCCCACCCGATAGAACCGGAGGCTGATCACCAGGCCGTCGAGCGTCACCACCGGCTCATCATCGAAGGAGAGGATGATGTCGCCGCCCTGCAGGCCGCCGAGGTCTGCGGCGGTTCCGTCGATCACGCTCGCCACATCGACACCACCCGGGGCGATTGCCCCGTCGGGCCGTTCGTCGAAATGGGTGGAGCCTTCGATGCCGAGGAACGCGTGGGAGGCCGCCCCGTTCTCGATGATGTCGTCGGCCACCCTCGTCACCAGCTCGACCGGAATGGCGAAGCCGAGGCCCTCGGCCCCGACGTCGCTCACACCGAATGCCGTCGTGATCCCGATCAAGCGCCCTTCGGCATCGACGAGTGCCCCGCCACTGGAACCCCTGGTGATGGGTGCATCCGTCTGGAGCATGCCGAACAGCTGGCTGTCGACCGTCACCACACGCCGGTTGAAGGCCGAGAGAACGCCACTGGTCACCGAAGGGCCGCCTTCCAGGCCGAGGGGGTTGCCCACGGCGATCGCCTGGTCCCCGATCGAGCGGTCACGCGACGATCCGATGACTATGGGGGTGAGACCGAGAGCCGCCACCCTGAGGACGGCGATGTCGGTGAGCGGATCGGCACCGATCAGCTCGGCGGGATACGTGCGGCCGTCGGAGAAGATCACTCGTATCTGCGCGGCGCCGCCGACGACGTGGGAGTTCGTCACGACGTGCCCTGCGGCGTCATACACCACCCCCGACCCACTGGCATCGGCCACGAAAGTGGTGCCCGAGGACTGGCTCACCTCGACGGTGACGATCGAGGGCAGAACCCGTTGCGCCACTGCGGCAACCGCGGTGACCTCGACCTCCGGAGTGACGATTTGGGTTTCGACGCGTTCGAGGATCGTCACACCGGCAGGTGCCGGCTCGTCGTCGAGTAGCCGGGCGACGGCCAGCGCGGAGGCGGCCCCGACGATCGCGGCGATCACCACCAGCGCGACCGTCCGCCAGCCCCGAGCCCGGGGTGCCGGGGCTGGGCCGGCCCTGGCGGGCCGGATGACCGGCAGCCATGGTGTCGGATCGGCGTCGGGGGGTCGCTCGGGGAGGCGGCCGAGGTCGTCGTCGGGGCCGTCCTCGCGGGTGCTCCCTGTCGGAGCGGTAGTGTCGGCCATGGAGAACGATTCTATGGACGAAGACGACGTACCCCGCTCCGACCTCGTCACGGTCGCCGAAGCTCCGATCGATCCGGTGCTCCTGATCGATGCCGTGCGGAGGCCGGATGCCGGAGCGGTCGTGCTGTTCCTCGGCACCGTTCGGGACCACTCCGTGAGCCGTCAGGGGGTGACCCGCCTCGAGTACGAGGCCTACCGGGAGGTCGTCGAGGCGAAGATCCTCGAGATCGTCGCGGAGGTGCGCTCGCGGTGGGGCGTCGGGTCGATCGCCGCCGTCCATCGGGTCGGCTCGCTCGCCGTGGGCGAGGACTCGGTGGGCGTGGCCGTCTCCGCCGAGCATCGCCCTGAGGCCTTCGCCGCGGCGCGCCATCTCATCGACGAGCTCAAGGACCGTGCTCCCATCTGGAAGAAGGAGCACTGGGAGGGCGGAGCGCAGTGGGTGACGGAGGGGCCTGCGTAGCTCAGCAGTCCAGGTTCGTCCGTTCCGCGCGCGGGTCTGCACTGCGGTTGCTGGTTGCCGGCTACCGGCTGCCGGCTACCGGCTGCCCGCTACCGGCTGCCCGCTTCCGGCTGCTGGCAAGACCGCGCTCTGGGCCTGGTTGCTGGTTGCTGGTTGCTGGCCGCCTCTCCGAGCGGGAGCGCCATTCACTAGCCTCCGTCGGCACTCTCCGTGAGGCCGGGAGGACCGAAGAACCATGCTGGCGCTCAAGAACGTCGAGGTGGTCTACAGCGATGTCATCCTCGTCCTCCGCGGGATCTCCCTCGAAGTGCCGGACGGCAAGATCGTCGCGCTGCTCGGGGCCAACGGGGCCGGCAAGACGACGACCCTCCGGGCCATCAGCGGCCTGCTCGACGTCCACAACGGAGACCTGACGAAGGGCGAGATCAGCCTCGACGGCCACCGGATAGACAACCATTCAGCGGCCAAGATCGTCAAGCTCGGAATCGGGCAGGCGCTCGAAGGGCGCCGGGTCCTGGCAGAGATGACCGTCGAGGAGAACCTGCGGCTCGGGGCGCATACCGCCCGCAAGAAGGCCGATGAGAACCTCGAACGGGTCTACGTGCTGTTCCCGAATCTGCGGGAGCGTCCCAAGTTCATCGCCGGCTACCTGAGTGGCGGCCAGCAGCAGATGCTGGCCATCGGGCGGGCCCTGATGACCAACCCGCGTTTTCTGCTTCTCGACGAGCCGAGCCTGGGCCTGGCGCCGTTGCTCGTGCAGCAGATACGCGACATCATTGTCGAGATCAACCGGCAGGGGACCGGCGTGCTACTGGTCGAGCAGAACGCCATGATGGCACTGACGATCGCCGATCACGGCTACATCATGGAGACCGGCAAGGTGGTGATGGACAAGCCCGCTTCAGACCTCATAGAGGACGAAGACGTCCGGGAGTTCTACCTCGGGCTCCACGGAAGAGAGGTCCAGTCCTTCGCAGAGGTGAAGCACTATCGGCGAAAGAAGCGGTGGCTGTCGTGAGGGCTCGACTCCTCCACGAGTTTCTCCAGCACGCCGAGGGGCAGGAGCCGATTCTCGAGATTGCCGACCTCCATCTCTCGTTCGCCGGTATCAAGGCCATCGACGGAGTGTCATTGACCGTCCGCAACGGCGAGCTCTTTGCCATCATCGGCCCCAACGGCGCGGGGAAGACCTCGATCTTCAACTGTATCTCCGGCGTCTACCGGCCCCAGGAGGGGTCGATTCGCTTCCTCGGTCGCGACCTGCTGGGGATGAAGCCGCACCGCATCGCCGACCTGGGGGTGGCCCGCACCTTCCAGAACATCGAGCTGTTCCCGCAGCTCACCGTTCTCGACAACCTCATGCTCGGCCGGCACCAGCACGTCCGCTACGGGACGTTTGCGGCCGCGGTCCGGTTCGGGCGGGCGTCGCGCGAGGAGGCGCGGAATCGCGAAGTGGTCGAGGGGATCATCGAGTTCCTCGACATTCAGCAGCACCGGAAGTCATATGTGCTGATGCTCCCGTATGGCATTCAGAAGCGCATCGAACTGGGCCGGGCCCTGGCCATGGAACCCAAGCTCTTGTTGCTCGACGAACCTGCCGCCGGGATGAACGTCGAGGAGACCGAGGACATGGCTCGCTTCATCACCGACATCAAGCGCGAGCTGGGCATCGGAGTCATCCTGGTGGACCACGAGATGCGGATGGTCATGGACCTCGCCGACACGGTTCTCGCCATCGACTTCGGCAAGCCGATCGCGGTCGGCAAGCCACAGGAGATTCAGGCCAACCAGGACGTGATCCGCGCCTATTTGGGACAAGAACACTCGGTCGCCGACACCGGAGGAACCACATGACGACCACCGCCGACCGCTCTGCGGCCATTGCCTCACCGGCTTCTCGGGTGCGTGACCGTGCCGCCGCAACTCCCGACCTGGTCGCCCTGCGTGAGAAGAACCGGGGAATCTGGCGAGAGTTCACCTGGACCGAGTACTGGGATCGCGTCGAGACCTTTTCCCATGCCTTGATCGCTGCGGGGATCCAGCCGGGCGACCGGGTGGCGATTCATTCGGACAACCGGCCCGAGTGGGTTTTCACCGACCTCGGATCCATTGCGGTGCGGGCGGTATGCATGGGTCTCTACCCGACGAACCCTGTGGCTGAGGTGGAGTATCTGCTCAACGACTCGGGCTCGAGGCTCTTGGTGGTCGAGGACGCGGAGCAGGCGGACAAGGTCCTGTCGATTCCCGTGTCTGATCTTCAGCATCTCGAGAAGATCATCTATATCGAGCACCGGGGGGTCGACGCCTACGACGATCCCCGGCTGATGTCGTGGGATGCCTTCATGGAGAGCGGCGCCGCCCATCAGGAAGCACATCCTCAGGCGGTCGCCGAGCGCATGGCGTCGACCGAGCCGAGCGACCTCGCCTACCTGGTGTACACCTCGGGGACCACCGGGCCGCCGAAGGGCTCGATGATCACGATCGAGAACCTCGAGTTCGCCACGGCGGAGATCGCCGGGGACCATGGCATCGTTCAACCGGGCCCGGGGCTCGACGACCTCATCGTCTCGTATCTCCCGCTGTGCCACATCTACGAGAAGCTCTTCTCGGTGGTGTTCGGTACTGGGGCGGGTGTGCCGATCCATTTCGGTGAGTCACTGGACACGCTCGTCGCCGACATGCGCGACGTCCAGCCGACCATCGTCCAGGGTGTTCCCCGTATCTGGGAGCGGATTCACGCCGCCATCCAGGTACGGCTCGCCTCCGCCTCACGCCTCAAGCGGCTCAATGCGGTGGTCTGGCTCAAGGCGGCTCGCCACATCGGGCGAACCCTGGTTCGCCGTCATGGCCGGCATACGATCACGACCAGGTTTCTGGCTCGGGTCGGCGATGTCTTTCTGTATCGCTCGCTGCGGGAGCGGGTCGGCCTGCGGCGAATCCGCTACGCGGTGTCTGCGGCGGCCCCGATCGCTCCGGAGATCCTCCAGTTCTTCATGTCCATCGGGGTACCGATCTACGAGGCGTACGGGATGACCGAGAACTGCGGCGTCGCCACGGTCAACCGCCCCGGGCGAATCAGGCTGGGTACGGTCGGCGAACCCTACATGGGGTGCGAGATCAGGCTCGACGAGGAGACCGGCGAGATCCTCACTCGGCATCCCGCGGTCTTCGCCGGCTACTGGAACATGCCCGACTCCACCGCAAGCACCATCGACGAGGATGGATGGCTCCACACCGGTGACGTGGGGGAGTGGGTCGACGGAACCCACGTCCGGATCGTCGACCGGATCAAGGACATCATCATCACCAGCGGCGGCAAGAACGTCTCGCCGTCGGAGATCGAGAACACGCTGAAGACGTCGCCCTTCATCAAGGAGGCGATTGTCATCGGCGACCGCCGCAAGTACCTGAGTGCGCTCATCGGCATCGACTTCGAGGTGGTGAGCGAGTGGGCCCAGCGGCGCCGGATCCCGCACACCACGTACCGGGACCTGTCGGAGAAGCCTGAGGTGCGGGCGCTGGTGCAGAAGGCCGTCGACTCGACGAACGAGAAGTTCGCCCGGGTCGAGCAGATCAAGCAGTTCCGGCTGCTCGCCAAGGAGCTCGACCATGAGGATGGCGAGCTGACCGCCACCCAGAAGGTGAAGCGGTCGATCATCGAGGAGCGGTTCGCCGACGACATCGAGTCGATGTATCGATGACCCAGTTCCTGCAGGCGCTGGTGGACGGCTCCTCCCTTGCGGCGGTGTACTCGCTCATCGCTCTCGGGTTCGTGATCATCTACAAGTCGACGCAGGTCCTCAACTTTGCACAGCCCGCCCTGATGCTTCTAGGCGCGTACTGGGTGGTCTACTTCGCGACGGTCGTCGGGTGGCCCTTCTGGATGGCGGTGATCATGGCCGCGGGGCTCGCCGCGTTCACCGGGGTGCTCGTGGAGCGGCTCGCTCTCCGGCCGATGGTCGGGAAGCCGGTGTTCGCGGTCGCGATCATGACGATCGGTCTCAATACGGTCATCACTGTCATCGCCCTCGACCTCCTCGGTATCGATGCGCGTTCGGTGGGCGGTCCTTGGGGCTTCAAGTTCGTGGCGCTCGACGTCTTCGGTGGTTCACTGATCGTTGGCCACCGGCAGATTGCTGCCTTGGTCACGACGGTGGTGCTGGTGAGTGCCCTCCTCGCCTTCTTCAAGTACTCGAGGTTCGGTCTGGCGATGCGCGCGGCTGCGTTCGATCAGGAGGTCGCGCTCACCCAGGGCGTCTCGGTGACGGCGGTGTTTGCCGCATCGTGGGCCATCGCCGCGGTGCTCGCCATGGTCGGAGGGGTGTTCGTCGGTGCCACCCCCCCCGGAATCGACCGGTCTGCCTCCATCATCGCACTCAAGGCTCTCCCGGTGGTGGTGGTAGGCGGGCTCGATTCGATTTCAGGAGCCTTGCTCGGGGCGTTCATCGTTGGGATCGCCGAAGCGCTCACCTTCACCTATCAGCCGCAGTACGCCTCGTTCCTGGGGCAGAACTTCTCCCAGGTCGTGCCGTATGTCGTGATGTTCCTCGTCCTCCTCGTCCGGCCCTACGGGCTGTTGGGCACGAAAGAGGTGGAGCGGGTATGAGGCGTCGTCCCGGACTGGTCGCCGACTATCGGTCTGACTCGGCCATTCTCCGCAACAACGTCCAGCGTTTCTGGTTCGTCGTGCTGATGGTGGCTCTGATCCTCCTCGCACTCGGTGCCACGATTCCGGTGGTTCCGGGCGTCTTGGGCTTTTCTCTGAGGGGGGACCTGCTGCTGCTTGCGGTCACGGCCAGCTTCGCCTCCGTGGGCGCGATCGGCCTCAATATGGTGACCGGCTACGCCGGGCAGGTCTCGTTGGGTCATGCGTTCTTCATCGGCCTCGGGGCGTTCACTGCGGCGGTGCTCGGGGGAGAGGAGGTGACGAGGCAGGTGTTCGATCTGAGTACGGGGCAGCAGGTGGAGCAGACGATCCTGATCGGTTACGGGCTCGACATGGCGATCTGGCTCCCGGCCTCCGGCATCGTCGCTGGAGTGGCCGGACTGATCGTCGCGCCCATCGCTTTCAGGCTCAGGGGGCTGTATCTGGCCTTTGTGACCCTCGGACTCGTTTTTCTCGGGGAGCACGTCTTCAAGGAGGCCAAGTTGCTCACCGGGGGCCTCGGTGTCGGGCGCCCGGCGGCGATTCCATCCCTGTTCGGCTTCCGGTTCGACCAGTCGGGCGAAGTGTTCGGTATGTACTTCTCCCGGCAGCAGAAGCTGTTGTTTCTGGGTCTGATCGTCCTCGTCGTGGCCGCTCTTGTCGCCAAGAACATCGCCCGATCACGGATCGGGCGGGCTCTCGCCGCCATCCGCGATCGGGATATTGCCGCGGAGTTGATGGGCATCAACCTGGCGCGCTACAAGATGATCGCCTTCGGCATCTCGTCGTTCTACGCAGGGATTTCCGGGGCTCTGCTGTATCTGGCGATCGGTAGGATCGAGCCGGGATCCTTCGGCCTTCTCCTCTCGATCGTGTACGTCGCGATGATCCTGATCGGAGGGGCGGCGACGATTGCGGGTTCGATCATGGGTGCGGTGTTCATCACCTTTCTGCCCCGGATCGTCAAGTGGATGGCCGGGCTCTGGCTGTTCGGTTTCATCTCCGAAGCCCCGACCGGAGGGTTCGTCAACCTGAGCCAGGTCGAGCAGCTGATGTTCGGCGGGCTGATCGTCGGCTTCTTGATCTTCGAGCCGCTGGGCCTATACGGCATATGGATCAGGGTCCGGAACTATTGGAAGGCGTGGCCGTTCAGCTACTGAGTCGCCAAGACGGCCCACGGCCGACAGCCGACGGCCAACGGCCAGATCGCGTAAGAAGCATCGGGTCAGTGTCTGGCCGTGGCCAGTAAGCCGTGGACTCCGCGCCTCCCATGCCTTTTCTTGGCACGCCAGCGCGGTGGCTCGGCCGGCAACCCGACGATCCGATAGGCTGATCTGTCAATACCCCATCGGGGGGCTCGAAGTGGGGCTTTCAATCAGTTACCAGGGAGGAACACGATGAGAAGACGGTGGCTCGTACTTGCGAGCTTCCTGACGGCGTTTGCCTTGGTGGCGGCGGCGTGCGGCGACGATGACGCCACGACGACGGCCGCCCCGGCGACGTCCACGACGGGGCCGGGCACCACTGCGGCGACCACTACGACGGCTCCGGAAGCCGAGGCCGCGTTCGATGTGGGTGTCACCCCTGCCCCGTGCGCCGATGCGGTCAACGAGGGCAACGGTTGTATCTACCTCGGCATCATCACCGATCTGAGCGGACCTTTCGCCGGGTTCGGCACGCCGATCACCACCGCCCAGGAGGACTTCTGGGGAGCGATCAACGCCCAAGGTGGCCTCGACGGATGGGACGTGGTCATCTCGGCCGAGAACGCCATCGACGCCGGATACGACCTGGTTCCCACCCCGGGTCCGAACACGGCCAACGGCGTGGCGACCCTGGCGGATCGCGTAATCGGCCTCGCGCAGATCCTCGGCACCCCGCCGACCCAGTCGGCACTCGGAATCATGGATGAGAACAACATTGTGGCCGCACCCGCCGGCTGGTGGTCGGGCTGGTCCTTCGCCGATGAAGACCTCGGTCTGATCCTCGAGTCGGGTGCTCCCTATTGCTTCGAGGGCATGAACGGCATGACGGCGATGGTGGGCGCGATGGGCACCGAGATCACCTGGGCGCTGGTCGCCTTCGACGGCGACTACGGGCAGGACTACGCCGCCGGCGTCAAGATCGCTGCGGCCGCTGCCGGGCTCAGTGACCCTGTGATCGATATCAGGCAGGTGTCGTACGCCGCGGGCGGCGAGGCGGTCATTGCCTCGACGGTCGCGGCTCTCCTGCCGCTCCAGCCGAACCTGATCGTGATGGTGACCGGTCCTTCCGAGCTTGCCCGGATCTCGGGCGGCCTCGCCGGACAGGGGTTCACCAGCTTCGCGATTCTCGGTGCGTCGCCGACCTGGCACCCGGTGCTCCTCACCGGGGACTCCGCGGCGCTGGTGCCGCTCTGGGAGGTGAACCTGACTGTCACTTATCCGTGGGGTCCCTGGGACACGGACAGTCCGGGGCATGCCGCGATGCGGGCTGCTGCTGACGCCAACGGCCGTGGCCCCAATCCCGGGTACGGGGCCGGTTGGGTCTGGAGCTACCCGGTCAAGGAGCTCCTTGAGCAGGCCATCGCTACCAACGACCTGACGCGGACGAACCTGCGAGGCCTGGCCGGGGACCTCGACGGAATCGACTACGAGGGCATCCTGCCCGAAGGCAGCTATTCGGGCGCCCCGAACGACTTCGCGGTTCGCTCGACGTGGCTCGTCGGGGTCGATCCCGAGGCGGGTGGTGGTGTGACGGCCAAGGCTGATGCGTTCATCACCCCGTTGGCCGCCGCCTACCCGTTCGACGGTCCCTGCTACGTGGTCGGCGGCTAGGACCGCGACCACATCGCCTAAGAAAGGGGAGCCGCCTTCGGGCGGCTCCCTTCTTTCTGCCGCCTCTTGGCCGGCCTTCGGCCAGCCCGCCTTCCGCCTCCCGCCTCCGGTCACCGGTCGTCGACGGTCAGACTCGTCGGGAGGTTCATGGCGCGGTCTGACCGTTGACCGTTGACTCTGGCCCGGGTCTGTCGGTTGGCGGTTGTCGGTAGGCGGTAGTTGACCGTAGACCGTCGACCGTCCGCGGGTACCCTCTCCCCATGACCACCACCACCATCTCCGCCCGGGTACTCCCCCGGACCCGGGTCGTGACCCTGGCGCTCGTCGTCGGATTCGCCCTGTTCACCGCCCTGATGGCCCAGATCGCCATTCCGCTCGGGTTCACCCCGGTGCCGATCACCGGTCAGACC
>Ga0299906_10004181_pt1 | contig 11839 bp, 10 predicted proteins | sample RVTome_14_FD_200259 | JGI IMG/M metagenome (GOLD analysis project Ga0299906, IMG submission 200259) | Soil microbial communities from uranium-contaminated site in the Upper Colorado River Basin, Wyoming, United States - RVT145D125 (version 2) ... | reverse complement strand
CAGCGGCTCGGCGAGCGCGCGGCCGACGGTGAACCGCGGGTCGAGCGAGCCGTCGGGGTCCTGGAACACCATCTGGAACCGCCGCCGGCGCTGGCGCAGCTCCCGCGCGGGGAGCGCCAGCAGGTCCTCGCCGGCGAAGCGCACCCGCCCGGCGCTCGGCTCGATCAGCCGCAGCAGGCAGCGGCCGAGCGTGGTCTTGCCGCTCCCCGACTCCCCGACCACCGCCAGGCACTCGCCGCGATCGAGGTCGAGATCGACGCCGTCGAGCGCGCGCACGGTGCCGCTCCGGCGCCCGCCTCCGCGCCCGAGCGCGCCGAGCAGCCCGCCCCCGAGCCGGTAGCGCTTGACCAGGCCGCGCGCTTCGAGGAGCGGAACGGCCCCCAAGGCCGCCGGCTCGACCGCGGTGCCCGCCGGCTCGGCCGCCGCGGCCGCGATGCCGGCGGCCGCGCCGAGCGCGGACGTGCCCGAGCCGATCACGCCGCCTCCGCGCCGCCGGCTGCCGCCTCTTGGGGCTCCTCGCCGTGGAGGAAGCAGCGGGCGAGGTGGACGGCCGCCCCGGCGGTCGCCCCGCCGGCGGGCGCCGCGAGCGGGTAGAGCGCCGGCAGATCGCGGCGGCAGCGCGCCAGCGCCTCCGCGCAGCGCGGGTGGAACGGGCAGCCGGACGGGGCCGCCCCCGGCTCCGGCACCGCGCCGGGGATGGTCGGCAGCCCGCCGCGCGGCGCCGGCCGGCCGAGCCGTGGCACCGCGGCGAGCAGCGCTCGGGTGTAGGGATGGGCGGGGGCGGCGAACAGGCGCTCCGCCGGCGCCTCCTCGACCAGCCGGCCGGCGTACATCACCGCCACGCGGTCGCAGGTCTCGGCGACCACCGCCAGGTCGTGGGTGATCAGCACCACCGCCAGCCCGTACTCTGCGCGCAGCGCGCCGAGCAGGTCGAGGATCTGCGCCTGGACGGTGACGTCGAGCGCGGTGGTCGGCTCGTCGGCGATCAGCACCTCGGGCCGGCCGGCGAGCGCCATCGCCAGCACCACCCGCTGGCGTTGGCCTCCCGAGAGCCGGTGCGGGAAGTCGCGGAACCGGCGGCGGGCGTCGGGCAGCGCCACCTGCTCGAGCAGGGCGAGCGCCTCGCCGCGGGCCGCGGCGCGCGAGAGCCGCCGGTGCGCGCGGACCGCCTCGGCGACCTGGAAGCCGATCGGGAACACCGGGTTGAGCGCCGCCGCCGGCTCCTGGAAGACCATCGCCAGGCGCCCGCCTCGGAAACGCCGGCGCCGCCTTTCGGGGAGCGCGAGCACGTCCTCGCCGCCGACCAGGACGCGGCCGGAGGCGGTCACCCCCGCCGGCAGCAGACCGAGCAGGGCGAGCGCGGTCAGGCTCTTGCCGGCGCCCGACTCGCCGACCAGGCCGAGCGCTTCGCCGCGGCCGACCGAAAACGACAGCCCGCGCACCGCCTCGGCGGGTCCCGCCGGGCCGGGGACGGTGACCGTCAGCCGGTCGACGGAGAGCGGCGGAGCCGCGCTCACCCGCCGCTCGCCCGCAGCCACTCGACCGCCAGGTGGACGCCCCAGCCAGTGGCGCCCTTGGGCTCGTCGTGGTTCTCGCCGACGTAGGCGACGCCGGCGATGTCGAGGTGCGCCCAGCGCTTCACCTCGCCGACGAACTGGCCGAGGAACGCGGCGGCGAAGTTGGCGCCGCCCCAGCGGCCGCCGAGGTTCTTGAGGTCGGCGTGGTCGCCCTTGAGCTGCTCGTAGACCTCCGGGAACAGCGGCATGCGCCATAGCCGGTCGCCGCTCGCCGTCGCCGCGGCCGCCAGCTCGCCGGCGAGGCCGTCGTCGGGGGTGTAGAGCGCCGCCGCTTCGTGGCCGAGCGCGACCACCGAGGCTCCGGTCAAAGTCGACAGCTCGAGAACCGCCACCGGCCCTTCCTCGGCGGCCCAGGCGAGTGCGTCGGCGAGGATCATCCGCCCCTCGGCGTCGGTGTTGAGGATCTCGACCGTCTTGCCGTTGTAGCAGCGCACGATGTCGCCCGGCCGGCACGACGAGCCGTCGGGCATGTTCTCGGCCAGCGGCAGGTAGACCGAGAGCGCCACCGGCAGCGCCAGCTCGGCGACCGCTCGCGCGGCGCCCATCGCGGTGCAGGCGCCGCACTTGTCGTACTTCATCTCGGCCATCTTGTCCGCCGGCTTGAGCGAGATGCCGCCGGTGTCGAAGGTCACCCCTTTGCCGACCAGGGCTACCCGGGGGCCGTCGCCGTCGAGGTCGAGGCGGACCAGGCGCGGCGGCTGGGACGAGCCCGAGCCGACCGCGAGCAGCCCGCCCATCCCCCGCCGCTCCAGCTCGCCTGCGTCGAGCACGGTCGCCCGCATGCCGTGGCTCGCGGCCAGCTCGCGGCAGCGCTCCTCCATCCACGCCGGGTTGGCCTCGTTGGCCGGGGTGTTGGCGAGGTCGCGGGTCAGCGCGATTCCGGCCGCCACCGCCCGCGCCGCGGCGGCGGCGGCGCGGTAGTCGGCGGCAGCGCCGGCCGGGGGCACCGCGACCAGCCGCCGCGCCCGCACGCCGGGGCGGACGCGCTCGGTCTGGAAGCGGTCGAAGCGGTAGGCGGCGGTGAGCAGCGCCCGGCCCACCCGCTCCGCGGCGCCGGCGCCGGCGGTCTCGGCGTGCTCCGGCAGCGCCACCGCGATCGAGTCGAAGCCGTTCTTCTGGCCGCCGTCGACCACATCGCGAAGCCGGCGGGCGAGCGACTGCGCGGTCAAGCGCGCGCGCTTGCCGAGGCCCTGGAGCACCACCACCGGGCCGCCGTCGAGCCCGGCCTCGGCCCGCTGCTCCTCGTGGCCGCGCCAGCCCGGCCGGCCGGCGAGTCGCCGGGCCGCTTCGGCGATCGCGTCCGGCAGGCCGGCGGTCTCCGGCGGCTCGCCTTCGAAGGTGCCGACCACGACCAGGCCGGGCTCCATCAGCGCGGCGCCGGAGTCGGCGCCCGGTTCGGCGACCACCAGCTCGGGGAGTTCCGTCATCACGCCATCTCCTGCTGCGACCCGATCGGCCGGCGGCGGAGTCTACCAGCCGCCGCAACGACCCCGGCGCGGCGAGCCGCTATGCTAGGGGTGCGATCCGCGAGCCCGCTTCGGCGACGTCACGATGACCCCCGACGACCTCCTCCAGCTCCTGCCGGGGCCGTTCAACTTCCTGCGCCGGGACCCGGCCGAGGTGCGGGCGCTGATCTCCGACGGCGGCATGACGCTGCCGCGCCCGAACCTGATCTACCTCGACGAGGACGGCGCGAGTCCGGTGCGCGGCTTCCCGGTGCTGATGTCGCCGGGGGCGGAGAAGCTCCACGGCGCGCTCGAACGGTACCTGCTGGCAGAGGAGGAGGCGCAGGTGGCGATCCTCCGCCGCCGGCCCGGCGACCGCAAGGCGCTCGCCGCCGCCCGCGAGAGCTACCGCGGGCTGATGGTGCGGGCGGTGGTCAACACCACGCTGTCGAGCTACGGCCGGAGCTTCCCCGCGATCTTTTGGCTCTCGCACTCACTCGACGCCGCGCGCGTGCTCAAGGAGACGCCGCGCCGCGTGTTGCGCTCCGACCTCGAGATCGGGCGCGACCACGGCAGCGGCATCAAGTACCGCGTGCTCGAGCGCTACCTCGACCTGGTGCTGTCGGAGTGCTACGAGGTGGCGAGCCGGCTGGCCGACGACACCGAGGAGGTCGAAGAAGCGCTGTTCCCGCGGATGCTCAGCCGCCTGCGCGACAACGTGCTGCTGTTTTCCGAGGACCACATCGGCGCCGACCTCGCCGAGCTGGGCGCCTACTTCCAGGGCTACCTCCACATCGACGGCCGCGACCTGCGCCAGCGGCTCGACGAGCTGGCGGCGTGGACCGACCACCTGCTCGCCGCCGAGCCCTCGGTGCGCGCCACAGTGCGCGACCTGCTGCGGCCGGACCGCCTGACCCCGACCTCGGGCGAGGCCGACCCGGCCGAGCGCGGGCGCGAGCTGATGGTGCGGCCGGGCTGGCTGCGCTTCCTCGCCAGCCGCCCCGACTACCCCGCCGACCGCCTGCTCGGGCCCGGGATGGTCGAGGTCTGGGAGAACCTGCTGATCAAGCTCAAGGAGTTCGAGCTGGTGCACGGGCTGCGCGCCTGCCTGGTGCCGGTGCGGCGCGAGGGCGAGGCGCTGGTCTGCCGGCCGGCCGGGGTCGGCCAGCGGGCGCCGGTGCGCGCCGGCGTCAGGCTCTCGACGGCCACCCGGCCGCTCGACTTCACCGCGCCGTGGGTGGTCGATCCGCTCGTCCACCGCTTCGGCCTGATCTACGACCTGACCGACTTCTCGGAGATCGTCAACGTCGTGCGGCGTTCGGGCAGCGAGATCCAGGACGACGCCTTCCGCCGCATGTTCACGTTCCAGCGCCGGGTCAACCGGCTGGCCACCGGGCTGCGGGTCCACCTGGAGAAGTACCTCGGCGACGGCGCCTTCTACTCCAGCCGCCACTGCTCGACGATCCTCTACGCCGCGCTCCAGGTGCAGCGCGCCTACCGCCAGGCGCTCGAGGACGGCTTCCCGTTCGACCGCGGCCTGCGGATCGCGCTCAACTACGGCCAGTACCGGCTGATCCCGATGGGCACCGGCGGCGTCGAGGGGCCCGAGCGCTACGAGTTCTTCGGACACGGACTGGTCGAGCTGTCGCGCCTGATCACCGGCAAGGCGACGCGCGAGATCGAGGAGATCAAAACCATGCTGGTCGCCCAGGGCTATCCGGAATCGACCGTCTACCGGTTCTTCTCGCCGATGCTCCAGCGCAACCCGGACGAGGAGGCCGACGAGGGCGACGGCTTCTACGCCGTCGTCAACCGCAACGGCAACCTGGTCAACGAGGGGATCGTGGCGACCGCGGCCTTCGTCCACGAGCTCGACCGCGAACTGGGCCCGGTGCCGCTCGGCCGCGCCTACCGCCGCGACCGCCGCTACGTGCTGATCACCCTCGAGCACGAGGGCGGCCGAGCCGACGTCGGCCTGCGCAAGCTCGGCCTCGCCCATCTCAAGGGGCTGGGCGAGGTGCCGGTGTTCGAGGTCGTCGACGGCGAGACCTTCGACACCGCGGCGCGCGCGAGCCTCGGCGAGGGCGCGCTGCTCGCCGCGGTCGAGGGCGGCTTCGCCGACACGCTGCCAGGAGTGGCGGCGCCGTGAGCGCGCCGGCGGCGGGCGGCGAGCCCGCGACCCGCTCGGCCAACGGCGCGCTCGTCGCCACCGCGCTGCCCGGCCTGCCGCCGCCAAGGCGCGGCAAGGTGCGCGACGTCTACGACCTCGGCGAGAGCCTGCTGATCGTCGCCACCGACCGCATCTCGGCCTACGACCACGTGCTCGACCCCGGCATCCCGGGCAAGGGGGTGATCCTCAACGAGCTGTCGGCGTTCTGGTTCGGGCTCCTCGCGGACGTCGTGCCGCACCACCTGGTGGCGACCGAGCCGGCCGCGTTCCCGAGCGTCCTGCGGCCATGGGCCGAGCTGCTCTGCGGCCGTGCCTCGCTGGTGCGCAAGGCCGAGCCGGTGCCGTTCGAGTGCGTCGCCCGCGGCTACCTCGCCGGCAGCGGCTGGCGCGAGTACAAGGCCGGCGGCGCGGTCTGCGGCGTGCCGCTGCCCCCCGGCCTCCGGCGCGCCGACCGTCTCCCCGAGCCGATCTTCACCCCGGCGACCAAGGCCGAGACCGGCCACGACGAGAACGTCTCTTTCGAGGTCCTGGCGCGCGCGCTCGGAGAGCCGTTCGCCGGCCGCCTGCGCGACCTCACCTTGGAGCTCTACCGCCGCGGCGCCGCTCACGCCGCCGCGCGCGGTCTGATCCTCGCCGACACCAAGTTCGAGTTCGGGCGGGTGGCGGACGGCGGCGATGAGCACGGCCTGCTGCTGATCGACGAGGCCCTGACCCCCGACTCCTCGCGCTACTGGGAGGCCGCGGAGTGGAGGCCCGGTGAGGAGCCGGTCTCCTTCGACAAGCAGTTCGTCCGGAACTGGCTCGACGCCTCGGGCTGGGACCACGCGAGCCCGCCCCCCGAGCTGCCCGCCGAGGTGGTCGCGGGGACACTCGAGCGCTACCGCGAGGCGTTCCGGCGCCTGACCGGGCGGGAGGTCTCGTTCTAGGTGACGGAGCCGGGGCCGGATGCCGCGCGGCCGCCTCGGGTCGACGCCGGGGCGCTCTCATGGCTGATCGAACCGCTCGGGGGCTGGCGGAGTGGCCTGACCTGGCGGGTCTACGGCTGGGCGCTGGTCCAGTTTCTCCTGATGCGACTCCTCCACGATCCGGGGACCTACTGGGAGATCTTTCCCGGCTCCGTCCACCTGCTCGGGCTCTGCGGCCTGCTCCTGGTCGCGTTCGGACCGCGGCGGGTTCTGGTGCTGGCCGCCGCGCTCGGGGCGTCGACCGTCTGGGCGTCGGTCATCCTCCGCACCCACCTGTCGCTGTGGTTCCCGGCGGCCGAGTGGCCCTTGATCGCCGGCTATCCGGCGAGCGGCTGCGCCGCCTTCCTGCTCGCACGGCGCCGTACGTTCGAGCGCGACTTCGAGGCGGCGGCGCTCGGCGCCACCCGCGTGCTCGGCAGCGTCGCCCTGTTCGCCGCCGCCTTCCACAAGGTCAACCGCGACTTCTTCGATCCCGCGGTCTCCTGCATTCACCTGCGCGACTACCCTCGCTGAGTGGTGGCGGCTGCCGCCTGCGCCTGTCGAGCTGATCACGCCCGAGGCGATCATCGCGCTCGAGGTCGGCGGCGCGATCCTGCTCTGGCTCGCCCCCGCCCTCGGCTGCCTGATCGTCGGCCTGCTCGTGCTGCAGTTCGGCATGAGCACCGCCACCACCTTCTCCGCCCTGATCATGACCGCCGGCGTCGCCGGTCTCCCCGAAGCCGCCGGCCCCGCTCTGCGCGACGCGTGGCGGCGGCACCACAAGTGGTTCCCGGCCTTGGTTGCGGTCTTCGTGGCCGCCGGCGCCGTTGCCTACCGGGGGCCGCGGTCGTGGGTGCAGTTCGCGGTGTTTCAGGCCGGCGCCGCGCTGGTGATCGGCGCAGCGGCGGTGGCCTTGGTGCACCGCCTGCACCGCCTGCGCCGCCGCCGCGCCCGGCCGCCGGCGCCGGCCCCCGCGCCGCTGCCGGCGCGGCTGCGGGCGTTCCTGCTCGCGCTCCTGGCGCTCTGCCTGTTCAACGCGGCCCGTCCCTACCTCGGCCTCGGCTTCCAGTACAGCTTCGCCATGCTCAGCAACCTGCGCGTCGACGCCGACCGCTGGAACAGCCTGCTCGTCCCCCGTCCGCCCGGCCTCGAGACCGACGACTACCTCCACGTCTCCGGCGTCCGCTACTTCCCCCGCGCGCCGGCGAACCCCCTGATCCTCCCGGCCCTGCACTCACCCGACGGCCTCAAGCGCAAGCTGGTGGCGCTCCACGCCTCCGATCCCGACCTCTGGGTCGGTCTCGACTTCGCCTACCACGGCAGGATCCACCTCTTCAGCGACGGCGAGCGCCGGGCCGAGATGATCCGCCTTCTGATGAGCATCCCCGACCGGCCGCTGCTCCAAGAAGAGCTGGTCATCGGGGTGCCGCAGTCGTGCATGCACTGAAGAGTGGTCTGCGGCGTGCCGCTCCCCCCCGGCCTCCGGCGCGCCGACCGTCTCCCCGAGCCGATCTTCACCCCGGCGACCAAGGCCGAGACCGACCTCGTCCGAGGGCTTCGAGCGGCCGGAGCAAATGCCCCCCAGGAGCAACCGCGCTTGAAGTGGTCTGGCGATCCCCTCACCCACGGTCGAACTCGGCCCAGAGACGCCGAGCTGGCGGACGATGGCCCGCACGGTGCCCAGCTTCAGGTCTTTGCTGCCCCAGTCCTGGACATGAGCGACCCGGTTGGTCGCCGGGTCGTGCCACTTGCGGTGCGAGCCCGAGCCGCGCCGGCGAAGCTCCACGCAGCCCAAGGCGCGGAGCCGGCGCGCGATGTCGCGGTAGGTCACGGGACGGCCAGGGCCATCTCGATCGCCAACGGAGCGGAATCGTCGAAGGGTCGAAGCGCGGCCGGTAGAGGCTGGCCGAGGTCGTGGAAGGCCTCGATCAGAGCCGCGAGCGCGTCGCGGGCATTGTCCGGGGCCTCCTCGACGCTGTCGCCTTCGGTAATCAGCTCGGGAAGAGCCGGACTCGTGACCGTGAAGCCGCCCTCCGGCTGCGGCTCGAGGACGAGCGGAAGCTTGTAGACCGTCATCCGGGGATCTCCGCTGGCGATCATACTCTCGCCTGTCGATCCCCGCGACCCGCCCTCGCCGAACCGGTCGCCCTCGCCGAACAGGTCGCCAAGGCGCTGCTGGCCGCGGCCATCACGCTGGCTCAGCAGGCTGTCGGGCCGGCGATCGAGGTCCTGGGCCGGCTGGACGACAACTGGCGAAGGCCGAGTTCAGCGGGGCCGACGAATTGACGAGGATGGCAGCGGAGCTTCGTTCGGCGCTGGTCAGGCAGGAACCGCCGCGTAGTAACTAAAACGCCCCGCTGGGCACCGAGCCCAGCAGGTACTTCAGGTTGTCGTCGTTCCAGGTGATGCCGCCGCCGAGGAACAGCGCGTCGAGCTCGCTTTCCAGGGGGTCGTCGTAGCCGCCCCAGAGGTAGACGTTGGGGTGGAGGTACCAGCGGGCGTTGAGGCGGAGGTGGAAGTCGCGGTCGTTCTCTCGGTCGAAGTCGAAGGCCTGGAGGCCGAGCCAGGCGCGGCGGTCGAAGAACGGGTAGTCGACCTGGACGCCGAAGTCCTCCTCGATGATGCCGCCCCACAGGCGGGCGCCGTTGTCGAGGCGGACGCCGAGCAGCCCCGTGAACACCGCCTTGTCCTCGCGGGTGAAGGTCTCGCGGATGGTGGTCTCGGTGGAGCCGTCGGGAAGGGTGACGGTCTCGCGGACGGTCTTCTCCTGGACGTCGCCGCCCGGGGTGCTCGACAGCGCGACCCGGTAGAGCTTGTTGTCCTCGGGGTCGGGGTCGATGGTGATGCCGAAGCTGGCCAGCGACTCCTCGCGGTCCTGGAGCCACGCGCCCTCGGCTCCGAGGTCGAGGCGCAGCCGGCCGACCCGGCCGAGGGTGTCGGACAGCGTGGATACACCGCCCTGGATCGAGTCGAGGGTGGCGACCAGCTCGTCGTGCGCCTGGTCGTCGTTGAGGAGCTTGCCGAGCGTGCCCTCGCCGCGCGCCAGCTTGCCGGAGATGACGTTGAGGTCCTGCGCCGAGGTGCGCAGGTCGGCGGTCAGCGCCTCGACGTTCTCCATGCTGCCGGCGAGCTGCTCGCGGTTCTCGGAGACCACCGCGTGGATCTGGTCGACCAGCGCCCCGGTCTTGGCGGTCAGCACCGGCAGCTCGCGCGCCAGGGCCGCGCTGACGCGCTCGAAGTTGGCGATCGTCGAGTCGACCTGGGCGCGGTTGGCGGCGACCAACTCGCGGATCTCGGCGGTGGTCGCCTCGAGGTTCTGGATCAGCCGGCCGAGCGACTCGCCGCCGCCCTCGGCCCCGAACGAGTCGGTGACCCGCTGGATCGAGCCGCCGATCCGCGAGAGCTGCTTCATCGTGTCGTCGAAGGTCGGCGAGGTGATGCCCTCGATCACCGCGTCCTCGGGCAGCGGCGGCGCGTCCGGCGGTCCGGGAATTAGCTCGACGTACTTGTCGCCGAGCAGACCCAAGTTGGCGATCCGCGCGCTCGTCCCCTCGGTCAGCCCGATCGGCTCCTCGAGCAGGAGGCCGACGCGCGCCCGGCGGTTCTCGAGGCCGACGCCGTCGACCCGGCCGACCCGCACGCCGGCCACCCGCACCGCCGAGCGGTCGTCGAGGCCGGCCACCGAGTCGAACATCGCCGTCAGGCGCCGGCCCTCGGGTGCGAACGGGTTGAAGTCCTCGACGCGGAGGATGAGCACCGCCAGCACCACGAGCGCCACGGTGGCGAAGATCCCGACCTTGACCGCCTGTGACATCGAGTCCCTTTCTCTCGCCCGCCTGCGCCGCTCGGGGCGCCGCGGCCGCACCTCTCAGCCGTTGCCGCCGCCGTCTTCGCTGAGGGGGCCTTCGCCCCGCCCCTCGAGGAACTGCTGCACCCGCGGGTCGTCGAGCCGCCGAAACTCCTCCGGCGGCGCGATGGCGATGATCCTACCCCGATGCAGCATGCCGATCCGGTCGGCGATCCGGAACGCGCTGGTCAAATCGTGGGTGATCGTCACCGCGGTCGAGCGCACGCCCTCGAGCAGGCCGCAGATGACGTCGTCGATCGCCGCGGTGGTCACCGGGTCGAGGCCCGAGGTCGGCTCGTCGAAGAGCAGGATTTCGGGCTCGTGGGCGATCGCGCGGGCGAAGCCGACCCGCCGGCGCATGCCCCCCGACAGCTCCGAAGGCGCCTTCTTCTCGACCCCCTCGAGGTGGACCATCTCCAGGCACTCGCGCACGCGGTCGGCGATCTCGCCCGGGCCGAGGCCGGTCTGGCGCCGCAGCGGGAAGGCGATGTTGTCGAAGACGCTCATCGAGTCGAACAGCGCGCCCTCCTGGAACGCCATGCCGAAGCGGCGGCGGAAGCCGGTCAGCTCGCGGTTGTCGAGGCCGCCGATCGCCACGCCGTCGATGGTGACCTCGCCGGCGTCGGGCCGCAGCAGGCCGATGATGTGCTTGAGCATCACGCTCTTGCCGGTGCCCGAGCGCCCGATCACCACCACCGACTCGCCGTCGGCGACCGCGAGGTCGAGGCCGTCGAGCACGACCTTCGGGCCGAACCGCTTGTGCAGCCCGGCGAGCCGGATCTTGACCCCGTCGCGGGCCGCGGTCTCGGGTTCGGTCACGACGAGGGTCGAGCCTCAGAACAGGATCTTGGTCAGGAAGAAGTCGGAGATCAGGATCGCCATCGAGGCGAGCACCACCGCCCGGGTGGTCGAGCGCCCCACGCCCTCGGCGCCGCCGGTGGTGTAGAAGCCCTTGGCGCAGCCGATGATCGCGATCAGCAGCCCGAACACCGCCGCCTTGACCAGGCCGCTGCCGAGATCGTTGAGGTCGAGGTACTGGAAGGTGTTGTCCATGTAGGTGACCGGGTTGGCGCCCATCAAGACCACCGAGACCAGGTAGCCGCCGGCGATGCCGACCGCGTTGGCGAGCGCGATCAGCAGCGGCAGCGACAGGGTGGTCGCCCACACCCGCGGCACCACCAGGTAGTGGACCGGGTCGGTGGCCATCACCTCGAGGGCGTCGATCTGCTCGGTCACCCGCATGGTGCCCAGCTCGGCGGCCATCGCCGAGCCGCAGCGCCCGGCGACGATCAGGCCGCCGATCACCGGCCCCAGCTCGCGCAGCATCGACAGCGACACCAGCGAGCCGACGAAGCCCTCGGCGTTGAACCGCCGCAGGGTGGCGAAGCTCTGGAGTGCCAGCACCGCGCCGGTGAAGAGCGCGGTCAAGAGCACCACCGGCACCGACTGGACGCCGATCCGCACGGTCTGGATCAGGAACTGGCGGACGTCGTAGGGCGGCCGCGGCGTCCACGCCAGGGTGCGCCCGAGCAGCAGCACGAGGCGGCCCATCTCGGTCAGGAACAGCTCGACCGGGGCGAGCAGCCGGGCTGCCAGGCCGGTCTCGCCGCGGGAGGCAGGCGCGGCGCGTTCGGCGACGGTCATCGCGCGCCCCCCCCGGGCGTTTCCGGCGGCCGGCGCTCCGGGCCCGGTTCGACCCCGCCGCCCCGCAGGTAGCGGCGCGGCAGGCGCCGGCCGAAGCCGCACAGCACCTCGTAGGGGATGGTGCCGGCGCGGCGCGCCAGCTCCCAGGCGGTGATCGCCTCGCCGCCGCGGCGGCCGAGCAGCACCGCCTCGTCGCCGACGGCGGCGCCGGT
>Ga0299906_10004180_pt1 | contig 11840 bp, 12 predicted proteins | sample RVTome_14_FD_200259 | JGI IMG/M metagenome (GOLD analysis project Ga0299906, IMG submission 200259) | Soil microbial communities from uranium-contaminated site in the Upper Colorado River Basin, Wyoming, United States - RVT145D125 (version 2) ... | reverse complement strand
ACGCCCGAGCTGCGCGATGCCCTGCTCGACACCATCCTCGCGATGACGGCGCGACGCGAAGCGTGGTCACCCTTCAAGGAGGCGGCGCTCGACTACGATCCGCTCGCGGAGATGGAGGCGGTGCGAGCCGAAGTCGTCCGCGCCGGAACGGAGGAGGAGCTCTACTACGCGCTGACGAAGCTCTCGAACGCGCGTCGAGATTCGCACCTCTACCTCACGCCCGTGCCGGGTGGATTGGCTGGTCCGCGCTCACCCGAGCTGCGCGCGCCGATCCACGTGCTCCCCGACTACACGGACCTGAGCGTGCCGGCCTTCTTCGTGTCCGGCGTCGACGTCGACGCGCTGGCGGCGACGGGTCGGGCACGAAGGGTCGAGGTCGGCGATGCGATCGTGTCCGTCAATGGCCGCTCCATCCCCGACTTCGTGGAGGCCTTCCGCGCTTGGACGCGCCACTCGTCAGCGCAGGGACTGCTCTGGAATCTGGCGCGTGACCTCCCGCTGCGGCTGCCCACCACGGCACCCTGGATGTATGGGGAGACGCTCGAGCTGGAGCTCGAGGACACGAGCGGCGCGCGGTACGCGGCTTCGCTCCCGTACCTCGATCCGGAGGACGTCAGCATCGAGCATGGGGAGGGCGAGCTCTACCCGGGCTTTTCGACGGTCATGGAGCGCTTGAACTTCAACGTGCTCCGTCCCGACGACGGCCGCCCGATCGTGCTGCTCCAGTGGCTCGACTTCGAGTTCGAGCTCATCCAGGACGTAATCGACCTCATGGCGTACGCCGAGGCCGAGGGGATCCTCGACCACACGCTCGTCATCGACGTCACCGACTCGAGCGGCGGCTCGCGGGGTGCGTACGCGATGCAGCGGCTCGTCGATCGGCCGTTCAAGACCACCTTCGGCAACATCCGCATCAGTGACGCGGGCGAGGCGCTCATCCGGGAATGGGCGGCCGAGGAAGACGACCGGGACGCACCCGACATCTTCGGCCTCGACGAGAGCGGTCGCTGGTTGCACGAGTGGGCGCGCACCGACGCGCTCGAGGCGGTTCGGCGCGGCGACGACTACACCGCACCCACGCCGTTCAAGCTCGCGCACCTGCCCAAGGACTCCGACGGCGTGCTGGATCCCGCGCCCGTCCACTTCTCGGGTCCGATCGCCATCATCGGCGGCCCTCGAGGAGGATCACACCTCGATCAGTTCGTGTCGATGTTCGCCGACAACGACCTGGCTTTCACCATCGGTATGCCGACGGCCGGCTATAGCAACACGTGGGAAGCCGAGGAGGTGCTCTACTTCCCGGGCACGGACCAACCGGTCGTCCAGTTCATGTGGAACGTGGGGCATACGCTGAGCCCCAATGGCGACATCCTCGAAGGCAACGCAGTCCAACCGCAGGTCTACGTGCCGCTGACGCGCGAGAACTTCCGCACCTACCACCGAGACCTGCTCGCGGCCGCGCTCCGGAGGCTGGCTGGAACGATCAGCTGAGCATGGGCGGCCGAAGTCCGGGCGCCCGGTGTTTCCCGGCGAGCGGGCGGTCAGTCTGTGATGCGCGTTCCGCACGAGGGGTAGGAAATGGCGCGGTCGGCCTCGATCCACATGCCACACGGCTCACCGCGCTCGAGCATTCCCTTGAGGTCGAGCGTCCCGTCCTCCATGTATCGCTCGTAGAGACCGTCGATGACGCCTCTGCGATACGTGACCACCTCGATGAGCCGGCCTCCCACGAACCAACGCCGGGGTCCGTCGAAGTCACCCCCTCGGTACGTCCCCTCCTCGTACAGCTCACCGGTCTCCCAATACGCTCGGTAGGGGCCGTTCAGCCGCCCCTCGACGTAGGTGCCTTCCTCGAAGAGCTGGCCGCTCGTGAAGTACCACTGGTAGGGGCCATGCTTGACCCCGTCGAGGTAGATCTCCCGTGAGCTGAGGCGGCGCTCTGCGGCGATCGACGCGAACGGCCCGTCGTATTCCCCCCGCGTGAGGCTCAGGCGCTGGCCCACGCCACCGGCTCGGGCATCGAGGGTGGCGAAGGCGAGCCCGGAGAAGGGCTCCATGGTCTCGGGATCGAGGAAGAGGCCGCCCTCGCGCACGAGCTCGTCGACCGATCGGCCGTCGCTTCCCGTGCATGCGGCGAGGATCGCCATGAGCGCGATCGCGGACAACGACACGCCCCTCGTCGGGACGGCGAAGGAGCGATGAATCCGGGTCGAAACGTAGAGATGAGACATGGCGCGTTGGGTCCAGGGGAAATTTTCGGCAAAATACCACCCTGCCTGTCGTAAACAAATGTTTATTTTCGTGGACGAAAGGACCGGCGACGTGTTTCGATGCCTTGGTGCGCTCCAGCGTGCCCGGTAGATTCCGCGAGTCCGGACGACCCTGCAGGCACGCCTCCGAGGAGACTCTCCCTTGATTCCGGTCGAGCGTAGGAAGACGCATCAGGTGGACGTCGACGGCGTCCTCATCGGCGGTGACGCGCCGATCGTCGTCCAGTCGATGACCAACACCGATACGGCCGACGTCCAGGCGACGCTCGATCAGACGAAGCTGCTCGCCGATGCCGGAAGCGAGCTCGTCCGGGTCACCGTGAACAACGACGCCGCCGCCCAGGCCGTGCCGGAGCTGGTGAGGCGCCTGCATGCGGACGGGTACCGCACGCCCATCGTCGGCGACTTCCATTACAACGGGCATCTTCTCCTCACGAAATACCCGGAGACGGCGCGGTCGCTGGCCAAGCTGCGCATCAACCCGGGCAACGTCGGCACCAAGCACCGCGACGCCAATTTCACACGTATCGTAGAGGTCGCGATCGAGCACGACAAGCCGGTGCGCATCGGGGTGAACTGGGGCTCGCTCGACCAGCGCCTGCTCACCGAGCTGATGGACGAGAACGCCGCGCGCGACGAGCCCCTCGCGGCGCAGGACGTTCTGCTCGAGGCGTTGGTGCAGAGCGCGCTCCGCTCCGCCGAGCTCGCCGAAGAGCTGGGGCTGGGGAGCGACCGCATCGTGATCTCGACCAAGGTTTCCTCGGTGCGGGAGCTGCATCGCGTGTATCGAACGCTGTCGGCGCGATGCGCTTATCCGCTCCATCTCGGGCTCACCGAGGCGGGCCTCGGAGCGAAGGGCATCGTGGCGACCACCGCCGGACTCGCTCCCCTTCTGCTCGACGGCATCGGCGATACCATCCGCGTTTCCCTCACTCCGAAGCCCGGCGGGGACCGGGCCGAGGAGGTGCGCGTGGCGCAGCAGGTCCTGCAGTCGCTCGGCCTCCGCCACTTCGAGCCGCAGGTGACCTCGTGTCCCGGGTGCGGGCGCACGACCAGCACGTTCTTCCAGGAGATGGCCCAGGACATCACGTCGTACATCCGCGAGATGATGCCCGAGTGGCGGCTCAAGTATCCGGGCGTCGAGGAGATGGACGTCGCGGTCATGGGTTGTGTGGTCAACGGGCCGGGCGAGTCGAAGCAGGCCGACATCGGCATCTCGCTTCCCGGCACCTTCGAGGAGCCGAAGGCGCCGGTCTACATCGACGGCGAGCACGCCGTCACGTTGAAGGGCGAGGGGCTCGTCGACGAGTTCAAGGTGATCCTGAACGACTATGTCGTGCGCAGGTACGGGGCGCGGGAGGCGGCGCGGGCGTAGCGGGGGCGGTCGCGCCGGTCGACGGGCTCAGGCAGAGCCGATCCCGATCCTGAAGCCGTCCGGGTCCACGACTTGAAAGACGCGTGCCCCCCAAGGCATGTCGGCGGGCCGTGCCTCGAGGGTGCCGCCGTTCGACTCGATGTGGGACGCCAGCTCGTCCACGTTCTGCGTCGTCGTGAAGTATAAAGAGAACCCCTCACCCTTCACACGATCCCATCCCTTGGCCCCGTCATCCTGGTTGATGAGGATGCGGATGTCTCCCGCCTTCAAGGACACGGCCCGTAGCGCGCCGTCGCGCTCGTGCTCCTGCTCGACCACGAAGCCGACGGTATCGCGATACCATGCGAGGCTGCGCTGAAGGTCCGCGACCGTGAGCGAAGCGGAGAGGGAGCGGGCGCGGAAGGTCTGGGGCTCGGAGCGGAGGACGTGATTCGGTGGCTTGGCGGTCATGACGTACTCGAGCTGGGAGGTCGGGGACGAAAACACGGTATTCGAAAAAGCTCATACGGGTCGAATGCGTCATGCAAGGTTCATCGACTGGACCCAGGGGGAGGCGTGGCACGATGGCTCGATGCGGCTTCCGATCGCGGCCGGTCAGTAGATGGGCCAGACGCCAGGCGTCGCGAGCTCCACGGAGTGGCCGTCGGGATCGCGAAAATACAGGCTCGTACCGCCACGGTCCCACTGGACCTCGCTCTCGATGCCGACCCCGTGCTCCGCCAATCGGTCACGCCATGCTGCGAGCTCCTCCGAATCGATCGCGAGCGCGAAGTGAGGCGATCCACTGCCCTGGTGGGGCGGGATCCAGCCGCCTGGAAATGACGCACCGTCGCCGGTAGTTCCCCGTCGAAAGAGCAGAAGGACGGTGCCCTCGCCGGCGTCCATCGCGACGAGCCGGTCGCCGCTCGACATGACGGAGAGGCGCAAGACGAGCTCGTAGAACCGCTGGGCGCGCTGGAGATCGTCCACATAGATCGCTGTTTCCAGAACTCGCCGTACTCGCGGCATGCCGACCTCCGTCAGGAAGGGAGACGCAGGACTGCGTCTCCCCCTTCATCGAGGATCTGGATGCTCGGCTCTCCGGCATCAGGGACGTCGATGACGATGCGCGGGCGGCCGCTGCCGTCACGCAGGACGAGCGATGCGCTTCTCGTGCGCGTCGACCCGAGGAACAGGCGCTGGGCCCCGAACAGCTCGCGGAGCCGCGCCTCTCGAATTCCTTGCGGGATCGCCTGGATGGCGGCCTGCAGATCCTCACGCGAAGGGCCTGATTCGAGCCCCAGCACCGCCATGGCGTCGACGATGGACAGGTCGTGGGGTCGATCGCTCACGTGGAGGCCCGACGACGATCCCTCTTCGTCCTGGTAATGTGCGAGCACGACCGTTTGATCCTGTCGATAGCCGTCGAGCGAGAGGTGCCGGGTCGCGGAAAAACCGTCCGGCGTCGTGCGCACGCCCGTCAGCAGTCCGCCGACCTCGTCGCCCCTGCCATCGAAGAAGATGATCGACGGAACGCCCCTCCGTTCCTCCTCCTGTCCTTCCAGCAGAATCTCTCCGCCCATCGTGGCCGCGGCCGGTCGCTCGGAGTTGGCGAGCACGAACGCGAGTGAGCCGTCGGCCTCGACGATCTCCAGGCGCTCCACGGCCAGAACGGTCGGTATCGGAGCACCTGCCAGCACGATCCAGACAACCGCGCCCGCGAACGCGAAGCCGAGGCCGAGGACCGCCACCTCGAGTCGCCGAAGGCTTCGCCGATGTTCGGCTAGTGTGGCTTCCCATCCATCGGGCTCACTCATCTCGGTCTCCTTGCGGCGGCCATTCGGCTCGTGTTCCGCATCTTGTGACCAGCGGAAGGGATCGGCCAGTCACGGCTCCGAGCTGGGCGTCAGTCGGCGCTCCGAGGCTCGTGCGCCGAGCGTGGTGTGAATCGCGCGTTGACCTGGAGCGCGACTCCTCCCGCGCCGTAGCTGCCGAGTGGACGGCCCCGAGGTATCCCCGGGGCCGTTGACTCAGAAGGTCAGGCGAACCCCGACCGAGACCGGCATCGCATCCCGCACCGACGACTCCAGCGGGACACGGATCAGCAGATCCGGCACCAGTCCGTCGCGCTCGATGCCGAGCAGCAGCGTCATCTGATGGATCGTGCGCTCGTTGAATGAAAGGTCGCTCTGCGAGACGATCGCCGTCCCGGTGACCTCGCCACCCAGACGAATCCGGTCCGAGGTGCCCGCGACCGAAGCACCGTACCGGGCGAACAGCTCCGTGTCCTGCCCGTCGGGGAACAGCACCGCGCCCCCGAGGCGCAATCCGACGACCGCCCCGCCGTCCAGGGCGAACGACGGCGTGTACGCTCCGTTGACGGACCAGATATCCTCGATGAAGCGCTCGACGCGCGTCGCGTCGTGCAGGAAGCCGATGCCGGTCCCGAAGTCGTCGCCTCCGAACTCACGAGCCAAGGGAAGCATGACGGTGACCTCGCCGGCGGGGTGCGCTCCGGCTCCAGCGAAAGCCACGCCGACCTCGGGGTTCGAAAGCGTCCAGGACGATTCCCCGAACGCACGCCCGTGGGCCAGGCTCAGGTCCGCGATGAGGTGGCCGCCCTCCCAGGCCGGATACAGGAGCCGGCCCCGCACCACCGATGTCGTGAAGCCCACGTCGAACTCGTCGAAAAATGGCTTCCAGACCTCCAGCGCGAAGGTCTGGCCGTCCGAGGGTGGCGCGTTCTCGATCTGACCCGCGCCTTGGGTGGGGATCGCGCCCAGGGCGACCAGCGCCGCGGCGAGCACGGCCTTCCGTGATAACGCTTGCATGTCTCGTCTCCGTTCGTGCGGTGCCGCGACCGAAGCGACGGCCGCAGCGTACCGGCGTGGGATGTCACGAGTGAGATCGCACGATGGCTCTGTCATCCCCATACGTAGGGCGACGTAGGGAGTGGCCCGCGGGTGCGTAGCGCGCGGGAACGCCGCGATCGCACGGAGGAGCGAACCCGCTCAGCGTCCGCGCCATCTCCCGGCCGCCTCTTACTCTCCGAAGATGACCGCCCGGAACTGCGACATGTCCATTGTGAAGTGGACGAACCAGAACCACACGATGTCCCGTGACCGCTGGAGCACCGTGATCAGCGCGATGCCCAGGAGCACGTCCCGCAGGAGCAGGGTGAGCTCGATCCAGGGAGCGCCGCCCGCCAGAAGCGCGGGGATGTGCCCGGCCGCGAACAGGAAGGCTACCAGCGCGGTTGCCTTCCGCGGCCCCAGGGCCGCCGCGAACCACGCACGTAGAGCTGTCCTACCAGCAGCACCGCGACCACGCCGAGCAGCGCGGCGCCGGTGGCTCGCCAGGGATGATCGAATGTGGTGGGATCGGATGCCGGCCAGACCTCGGGGAAGAACCGGTCGAGCAGCAGCCAACCCCCCACCGCCGCCGCGTAGCCGATCACCAGGGCGGCAAAATGTGTCTCGAACATCGTACTCCGCTTTGTGAGACGTCAGCCGGCCCGAGCGGGACGCAGCACAGAGGTATGCGTCCGTGAGAGCCTCGACCAGGGTATCGTCGTCCGGTCGCAACGGGTGCAGCCCGACATCTGCGAACAGAACCACTTCCAGGTCTCGGGCATCAGGCCTGCTTCCCGCCGGGCTTGCGAGCCGTCATCATGACGGCCTTCACGCCGTACGCCTCGGCGGAATCCTGTGTGGAGTCCTTGCGGAAGCGAAATCCCGGCACGACCGCGGACCTCACCTTCTGGAAACCCGACTCCTCCAGGAGCCGGAACATCTCTCCTTCCAGGAGAGCACCTCCGATTCAGGAGGCCCAGAGCTTGGGATCGTTGACGATCGACTGCGAGAGTTGCTTCCCGCTCACGATGTCGGTGATCGAGAGGCGCCCGCCGGGCTTGAGCACCCGGTAGATCTCCTCGACCACGCGGCGCTTCCGGAACGACAGGTTGAGGACGCCGTTCGAGATCACTACGTCGACGGACTCGTCGTCGACCGGGATGTCCTCCATGCGGCCCGCCCGACACTCCATCTGGACTCCCGACTCGGTCACATGTGCCTGAGCCTTGTCGCACATGGCGGGGTTGAGATCGATCCCGATCACCACCCCCTCGGGACCCACGCGCCGCGACGCCAAGATCGCGTCCAGGCCCGCACCGCTGCCGAGGTCGACCACCGTCTCGCCCGGCTGGATGTCGGCGCGCAGGTGCGGGTTGCCCACCCCGGCGAACGAATCCACCGCGCCCCTGGGGGCCGCATCCAACTCCTCGGACCCGTAGTCGAAGAGCTCGGCGGCCTCGCGCCCGTGGAAGAAGTGGAACTCCGCATCGGGATTCTCGGCCACCTCCTGATACATGCGGAGAATCTCGTCCTTGAGCGTCTCTTCCAGCGATGCCTGTGCTTCAGCCGCGTTGATCATGTGCTCCTCCGTGGGCCATGAGTGGGCGTGGATTCCCAGGGATCCTGAGGCGACACCTACACCGTACCCGAGCAGAATTTCCAAGTCCACCCACGCCGACTCAGTACGCCGCTCTGCCCTCGATCGCGCGTCCGGGCCGGGCGCCCTCGACGAGCTCCCCACCGTCGAGCACGACGACTCCGTTCACCAGGACGAACGCGAAGCCCTCGGAGGCCAACGATGGGCTCGCGTAGGTCGCGCGGTCGATCACGGTCTCCGGATCGAAGATCGTGAGGTCGGCGTCGGCTCCCACCCGGATCCGGCCCTTGTTCGCCATCGCCGGCACGAACGGCTCGAGCCGTCGCGCCGGCCGGATCGTCATGCGGGCCAATGCGTCCATCAGCTCCAGGGCGCGCTCCTCGCGGACGTAGTGTCCGAGGATCTTGGCGAAGGTCCCGGCAGCTCGTGGATGGCCCGCCCCTCCATCGCTCGCGAACATCGTGAGCGGGCTCGTGATCGCCGCGAGCGTGAGATCCTGGGTGCGGCTGTGGATGAGCACCGAGCCACCCCCGGCCCGCAGCGCGGCGAAGGTCTCGCGCGTGAGCCGCTCGCCGGTGCGGGCCCATTCGTAGCGATGAAAGCGCTCGTCGGGCCACGTCGCCCACTCGTCGAAGACCGCCGACTCGATGAGCGTCTGCGATGCGGTGTACGGATACGCCTCCGTCGTCACGTCCTGCCCGGAGCGCTGGGCGGTCTCGATGCGTTGCAGGAACTCGACGACGGCGGCGCCCCCGCTCGAGTTCGCGTGAACGACGTGGAGGGATGCCCCGGTCCGCTTTGCAGCGGCCAGCGTCGAGTCGAGTCCGGCGAGTCCGCTGCGGGTGTGGATGAATGCCGCCACGCCGCGCTGAGCCACGACGCCGAGCATCTGCTCGATCTCGGCCATCGACGCTCCGGGCGTGTAGGCGGCACCGAGCCCCACGCCGACGCCTCCCTGGGCGAGGCCCACGCGGATGAGGCGCTCGATCTCGGCGCGTTGGGCCGGTGAGGCGGCGACGCGGGTGCTCCTCCCGCCCGTGCCGGTGACCGGATCGCCCAGGGCGACGGCGCGCGCGCCGAGGTGGCCGACCGCGACGCCGTAGTTGACCGGTTGACCACCGTCGCGCTCGGCGTACCACTCCGACACGTTCGCCGTCCCCAACTCCAGCTCGAGGGCGGTCGTGACGCCGTCCTGGATCTGGAGTCGATAGGCGGCTTCGTCGTGACCGTGGCGGTGCAGGTCGATGAAGCCCGGCGCGACGATCAGCCCCCGGGCGTCCACCGTGCGCGCGCCCTCGAGGGGCGCTTCGGAAATGATGTCCACCCGCCCGGAACGGATTCCCATGTTGCGGATCGCGTCGAGCCCCGACTCGGGGTCCATCACCCGTCCGCCCAGGATGACGATGTCATAGTCGGTGCCGCACCCCGACACCGCCGAGAGCAGCAGGATCGAGGCTATGGCGAGGGCTCGGCGTGGCGACTCGGACATAGGGGACCTCAGGCGCGGGTGGGCCAGCCCGGAATCGGTCGCCAGATTCGTGCCACGGTTACCTTTCTCTATCGAAGCCCATCCGTAAGGGGGTGCGCATGCAGGTCTTGGCGAGCGTCGCGGTCGGTTTCGCCGCCCTGGGCATCCTTTTCCTCGCGGTGGCCGTGCGGGCCTGGCGGGGCCGGCGCTGGGCCGGCGGTGCCGGCGGTGCCGGCGGTGGGGCGCTGTTCCTCTCTCTCGCGGCCCTCGCGGCTACGTTGGGCGCCGCGACGCAGGGCTATCGCGGCCTGTCGCACGAGGAGGTGGCCCTCACGGTGACCACCGTCCCCACCGGCCCGCGCGCATTCCAGGCGTTCCTCGAGTTCCCGAACGGGCGCGACACGACGCTACACCTGTTGGGGGACCAGGTCCTGGTGGATGCGCACATCCTCAAGTGGCACTATCTGGGCAACGTGCTCGGCTACCACACGCAGTACGAGCTCGATCGAATGGCCGGGCGCTACGTCGACATCGAGGACGAGCGCACGATGTCACGCACGGTCCACTCGCTGAAGACCGAAAAGTCGCTCGACCTGTTCGACCTGGCGCGTCGGCACGCCTGGCTCCGCGTTCTGGTCGATACCGAGTACGGATCGGCGACCTACATCGAGGTGACGAGGCCTGCCCGCTTCGAGGTGCGGGTGTCGACGACGGGGCTGCTGGTCCGCGAGATCGACCTCCGCTAGCCACGACCGCCCCGGCGCGTGTAACCTCCCTCGGCCGGTGCCGGTATGGATCGGTACGGGCAAAGGATCTTCTACACGTGTCGGCGGCAACGCTCGGCGACGTGCGGTGCGTCTCAAGGACGTTCGCGTGCCGAGGCGTCGCGAACGTCCAACCGACACGTCCTCGACGCGAGGCCGACCATGAGTCATTCCAGACGCACGCTCAGTCTGGTCACAGTCCTTCTCGTCTTCGCGATCGTGGGGGTCGGCGTCGCCTGGCGCCTGATCTCGTCCGAAGACCCGGCCGAAGCCGGGACCGCGGTCGAGCCGACGGATATCGATCTGCCCGAAGGAGCGGCGCCGGCGCAGTTCTCCGCCAGCGTCGCGCAGCCGGTGGGCGGGGCGACCGTGGTTCGGGACACGCTCTGGATTCGGGTTCGCGCGGCGGGACAGGCGGAGGCGTTTCGCCGGGCGACGCTCGCGGCGCAGGTCGACGGCGTGGTTCGGGAGCTGCCCATCCGTGAAAACCAGCGCGTCGCGGCGACCGGCCCGTTGGTGCAGCTCGACACCGTCGAACACGCGCTCGACGTGGCCCAGGCTCGGGCCGACCTGACGGCTGCTCAGACCGAGTACCGTCAGCGGGTACTCTTCGACGACGAGATCGACGATCCGGCGGTGCGCGCGGAGCGTGAACGGATCGCCCGCTCGACCAGCGGTCTCGACCAGGCGGAGGTCCGTATGCGTCAGGCCGAGCTCCAGCTCGCGCGCACGCGCGTCACGGCGCCTTTCTCGGGACGCGTCGCGGACCTGGGCGTCGTCGAGGGTCAATACGTCACGGCGGGCACGGAGCTTCTGACCATGGTCGACCTCGACCCGGTGAAGGTCGAAGTCCAGGTGCTGGAGGCCCAGCTCGGCTTGCTCTCGGAGGGGCGGCGCGCCGAGGTGAGCTTCGCCGCGTTTCCGGGCGAGCTGTTCGTCGGCGCGATCGAGACGATCAACCCCGTCGTCGATCCCGAGACGCGCACCGGGCGCGTGACCGTGTTGCTCTCAAACGCCGAGGGGCGCATCAAACCCGGCATGTACGCCGAGGTGCTGCTCGATGCCGAGGCCCTGCCGGACCGCATCATGGTGCCGCGCGGCGCCATTCTGGAGCGGGGCGAGGGCCGCCGCCGCACGATGCTCTTCGTCTACGAGGAGGGCCCTCGGGGCGGCCTTGCGAAGTGGAGATACGTGAACCCCGGAAGGGAGAACGACACGCACGTGGAGATCCTGGCGGAGGGCCTCGAGCAGGGCATGGTCGAGCCGGGCGAGATCGTCCTGGTCGATGGTCACCACTACCTCGCGCACGACACACCGATCCGTCTCGTCGAAGACGTCGTGACCGAAGGCGGGAGGCCGGGCCGATGAGCGCCCGGACGGGAGGGCTCGCGGACGATCGACGGGGCCCGTGGTGGACGCGGCGGTGTCGGTCGCGGGTCCGGGCGGTCATGATGTCGTGCTTGGTCGCCGCGCTCGTCGCGATGACGGCCCCCGCTCCGGTCATGGGGCAGCGGCCCGACGCCGGGGCGGCCGAA
>Ga0299906_10004178_pt1 | contig 11843 bp, 10 predicted proteins | sample RVTome_14_FD_200259 | JGI IMG/M metagenome (GOLD analysis project Ga0299906, IMG submission 200259) | Soil microbial communities from uranium-contaminated site in the Upper Colorado River Basin, Wyoming, United States - RVT145D125 (version 2) ... | reverse complement strand
AGCCGAGCGAAGTCCGAAGGCAAGCCCGGCGAGCCCGGGAGCGCAGCGAGGCGCAGCCGAGCGAAGTCCGAAAGCAAGCCCGGCGAGCCCGGGAGCGCAGCGAGGCGCAGCCGAGCGAAGTCCGAAAGGCTTGACGAGCGGCTCCTCGCCGAGGGCCTCGCCCCGTCGCGCACCCTCGGCCAGGCGCTGATCCGCGCCGGGCGCGTCCTCGTCGACGACGTGCCCGTCGACAAGCCCGGCACCCGCATCCGCGGCGACGCCCGGCTGCGGCTGCGCGGCGAGGCGCGGCGCTTCGTGTCCCGGGGCGGCGAGAAGCTGGCCGGCGCGCTGGCCGACCTGGGCCTCGACCCCGCCGGCCTGGCCTGCCTCGACGTGGGCGCGTCCACCGGCGGCTTCAGCGACTGCCTGCTCCGGGCCGGGGCGCGCCGGGTGGTGGCCGTCGACGTGGGCTACGGCCAGCTCCACCCGAGCCTGCGCTCCGATCCCCGGGTGCGGACGCTCGAGCGCACCCACGCCCGCGATCTCGCCGCCGCCGCCGTCGGCGACGATATCGGGCTCGTGTGCGCGGACGTCTCGTTCATCTCCCTGCGCCAGGTCCTGCCCCACCTGGCCCGGGCGGCGCCGGGGGCGCAGTGGCTGCTGCTCGTGAAGCCCCAGTTCGAGGTGGGGCGCGGGCGGGTGGGGAAGGGCGGCGTGGTGCGCGACGACGCGCTGCGCGCCGAGGCGGTGGACGCGGTGGCGGCCTCGGCCGCCGGCCTCGGCTACCGCGTGCGGGGCCGGGCGGAGAGCCGCCTGGCCGGCCCCAAGGGCAACCGGGAGGTCTTCCTGTGGCTCGAGCCGGCTCCGGCCGATACCCTACTCGGAAGTCCGGATTGACCGGAACCCCGAGCCCGGGAGGACGCCCGTGTCCCTGATCGAGGTCACCCAGCCCGCCGCGGAGCGCATCCGCGAGCTCCTGGAGAAGGAGGGCAAGCGGGGCACCCACGCCCTGCGCATGAAGGTCGTCGGCGGCGGCTGCTCGGGCCTGCGCTACGAGCTGGCCTTCGACGACCGCTTCGGCGACTCGGACACCGAGATCGAGGCCTCCGGCGTGCGCGTGGTCGTGGACGAGAAGAGCGCTCTCTACCTGGTCGGCACGACCCTCGACTACGTCGACACGCTCAACGAGAGCGGCTTCAAGATGCGCAACCCCAACGCCACCACCACCTGTGGCTGCGGCGAGTCGTTCGGCGCCTGAGCGGAGAAGCCGAGCACGTCCGCGATCTATCTCGACCACCACGCCACCACGCCGATCGATCCCCGGGTGGCCGAGGCCATGCGGCCCTGGCTGGAGGAGGAGTTCGGCAACGCCTCGAGCGCCACCCATGCCTTCGGCTGGCGCGCCGAGGCGGCGCTGGAGGACGCCCGCGAGCGCCTGGCCGCGGCGATCGGCGCCTGCGAGCCCTCGGAGATCGTCTTCACCAGCGGTACCACCGAGAGCGACAACCTGGCGCTCAAGGGCGTGATGCGGGCGGTCCCCGGAGAGCGGAGTCACCTGATCACCACGGCCATCGAGCACCCGGCGGTGCTCGACACCTGCCGGGCCCTCGAGCGGGAGGGCTTCGCCCTCACGGTGCTCCCGGTGGACGCCGAGGGCCTCGTCGATCCCGAGCGGCTGGCCCGGGCGATCGGCGACCGTACGCGACTGGTCTCGGTGATGGCCGCCAATAGCGAGATCGGCGTGCTCCAGCCCCTGGAGGCCATCGCCTCGATCTGCCGCGAGCGGGGCGTGCCGCTCCACACGGACGCCGCCCAGGCCGTGGGCAAGATCCCGCTGGACGTGGGAGCGCTGCCCGTGGACCTCCTCTCCATGTGCGCGCACAAGCTCTACGGGCCCAAGGGGGTGGGCGCCCTCTACCTGCGCCGCCGGCGGCCCCGCCTGGCGATCGAGCCCCTGCTCCACGGGGGCGGCCAGGAGCGGGGCCTGCGCCCCGGGACCCAGCCCGTGGCGCTCTGCGTCGGCTTCGCCCGGGCCGTAGAGCTGTGCCTGGAGGAGCAGGCCGCCGAGGCCGCGCGCCTGTCGGAGCTGAGGGACCGGCTCTGGTCCCGGCTGCGGGACGGCCTCGGCGAGCTGCAACGGAACGGCCATCCCACGCGCCGCCTGCCGGGAAACCTGAACGTGGGCTTTCCCGAGGTCGAGGCCGACGCCCTGATCGCGGCGCTCCCCGAGCTGGCGCTCTCCTCGGGCTCGGCCTGCGCCTCGGGGCGGGCCGAGCCCAGTCACGTGCTGCTGGCCCTGGGCCGCTCGCAGGCCGAGGCGCGCTCGGCGCTGCGCTTCGGCCTGGGGCGTTCCAACACGCGAGAGGAGATCGAGCGGGCCGCCGACCTGCTGGTCCGCGCGGTTCGCGAAGAGCGCGAAAAGCGCGGGATTCCGGGATGCTATCCTCGGGCAACCGGGAGCTGAGGAGCCGCGTGGCGGAGCAGAAGAGCACCCACATCACCTGGCACCGGGGCCACGTGAGCCGCGCCGACCGGGAGCGGGCCCTCGGGCAGCGGGGCGTCACGGTCTGGCTCACGGGTCTGTCCGGATCGGGGAAGTCCACCGTGGCGGTGGCGGCCGAGCGGGAGCTGGTCGGCCGGGGCCGCCTGGCCTACGTGCTCGACGGCGACAACATCCGGCACGGCCTCAACAAGAACCTGGGCTTCTCGCCGGAGGACCGCAGCGAGAACATCCGCCGCATCGGAGAGGTGGCCAGGCTTTTTAGCGACGCCGGCGTCATCGTCTTCACGTCCTTCATCTCGCCCTACCGGGCCGACCGCGACGCGGTCCGCGCCCTGATGGAGAAGGGCGACTTCGTCGAGGTCCTGGTCGACGCCTCCCTCGCGGTCTGCGAGGGCCGCGACGTGAAGGGCCTGTACCAGAAGGCGCGGGCGGGGGAGATCCCGGAGTTCACGGGCATCTCGGCACCCTACGAGGCCCCCGAGCGCCCCGAGCTGGTGCTAGAAACCGGTCGCCAGAGCGCGGAGGAGAGCACCGCCCTGCTGATCCGCTACCTGGAGGAGCAGGGCTACCTCTCCGGTCCCGACGCCTAGAGCTCCCGACCCATGAGCCAGCGAACCCGCACCCTGGTGCTCCTGCTCGCGAGTGGCGCGCTCCTGTGCAGCTGCGCTGCGATCGGCGGGCCGGACCCGGCGGAGGACTTCCTGGCGCGACCGGCCTCCCCGCCCGAGTACGACGTCCTGGTCGCCCTCGAGCTGGAGAACGAAGGGCGCCGGGACGAGGCCATCGCGGCCTACCAGCGCGCGGTGGCCAAGGACCCGGACTCGGCCTTCCTGCACCGCCGCCTCGCCGAGCAGCTGCTCCAGGCCCAGCGCATCGACGAGGCCCTCGTCCACGCCCGGCGAGCCATCGAGCTGGATCCGGAGGATCCCTCCACCCGCATCCTGCTCGGCTCCCTCTACCGCCAGGTGCGCGACGTGGAGGCCGCCGAGCGGATCCTGACCGGGTCCGACGGCCAGCCCATCGACTCGGGCGCGGCCGCCCAGCTCTACCACCTGTACCTGGAGAACCTGCTGCCCGAGAAGGCCCTGGAGACGGCGCTCTGGTGGGTCGAGCACGAGCCGGCCTCCGTGCGGGCGCGCATGGCCCTGGCCCATGCCTACCACCGCCTGAAGCAGCCGCTCCAGGCCGAGGCCGCCCTGCGCGAGGCCCTGGAGCAGAGCCCCGGCAACCTGAGCCTCTATGGGGCGCTGGCGCGCTCCATGCGCCAGCGAGGCGACCTGGCCGGCGAGATGGCGCTCTACCGGGAGATCCTCGAGGAGGACCCGGGCAATCCGGCGGCCCTGGCCGCCCTGGCCGACGCCCAGCTGGCCGCCGGCGACCGGCAGGGCGCGATCGCCACCCTGGAGGAGGTCGAGCGCCGCTACCCCTCGGACCTGCGCTCCGTCGCCCGGCTCGGCTACTGGCTCTACCAGGCGCGCCGCTACGACGAGGCCGAGCGGCGCTTCGAACGCGTCCTGGAGCAGGACCCCGAGCAGCACCAGATGAACCTGCTGCTGGGCCTGGCCCGCCGCGGCGCGGGCAACACGCCCGGCGCTCGGGACGCCTTCGAGCGGATTCCGCCCGGGGACGACTACTACGCCGACGCGCGCACCCAGATCGCCACCATCTACGAGCGGCGCGGCGACTACCGCAGCGCGCTGGCCGAGGTGGAGCGGGCCCTGGCGGCCGATCCCTCGCGCTCCCTCGAGCTCTACGCCCTCACGCTGCGCGCGAAGGGTGGGGACTTCGACAGCGCCGTGGGGCAGCTGCGGGAGATGGTGGCGGAGAAGCCCGGCGACGACGAGCTGCTCTACAACCTGGGCGTCATCTACGGCGAGGCGGACCGCGAGGACGAGGCCATCGAGTACATGCAGCAGGCGCTCGCGCACAATCCGGACAACGCCAGCGCGCTGAACTACATCGGCTACACCTGGGCCGAGCGGGGCTTCCGGCTCGACGAGGCCGAGCGCATGATCGTGCGCGCCATCGAGCTGCGGCCGGACGACGGCTACATCGCCGACAGCCTGGGCTGGGTCTACTACATGCGCGCGCGTCCGCTGGTGGAGACCGGTCGCGGCGGCGAGGCCCGGCCCTTCCTCGAGAGGGCCCTCAGCGAGCTCTACCGGGCCGACGAGCTCACCGGCGGTGACCCGGTGGTCTCCGAGCACCTGGGCGACACCTACCTGCTGCTCAACGACAAGGCCCGCGCGCTGGAGAAGTTCGAGGAGGCGGTGCGCCTCGAGCCGCGCACCGGCGAGCAGCCCCACCTGCACGACAAGCTCGAGAACCTCCGACGCGAGCTGCACTAGCGGTGCGCCGGACGGCGCGGATCGCGGTCGGCGTGCTGCTGGCGGCGGCGGGGTGCCGCAGCCTGCCCCTGGGCGAGCTTGCGCCCCTGGCGCCGGACGACGCGCGCCCCGGGATCCTGCTGGCGTCCCTGGACGAGCGAGCCGCGGCGCGGCAGGCCCTGCGCGGGCGGGCCCACCTGGCCGTCGACTCCGACGACGGCGAGGTGCAGCTGCGGGGCAGCCAGGTGCTGGCGGTGGCGCGGCCGGACCGGCTGCGGGTCGAGGTGCAGGGCTTCCTGAGCCAGACCCAGGCGGTGCTGGTCACGGACCGCGGCGCCTTCCAGTTCTTCGTCCCCGCCGAGGGGACCTTCGAGAGCGGAGCGGTCTACCGGGGTCTCCTGTGGCAGGTGGCTCGCATCGACCTGGAGCCGACCCAGGTGGTGGACCTGGTGCTGGGGGCGCCGCTCCCGGACCGGCGCCTCGAGCTCCGCCGCGCCCTGACCACTCCCGAGGGCGGCGTGCGCATCGAGCTCGCCGACGCCGGCGGGTCGCGGCGCGACGCGCTGGTCTTCGACGCCGAGGCGAGGCTCCGCCGCTTCGAGCGCCACGCCGGCGGCGAGCGCCTCTGGCAGGTGCGCTTCGACGACTACGCGGCGGTCGACGGCACGCCCTTCGCCCACCGGATCCAGCTCGACTTCGACGGCTCGGGCACCCGCGTGGAGCTCTCGCTGCGCGACGTGGAGCTGAACCCCCGCCTCTCGGACGGGCTCTTCCGGCTGGAGTCGCCCCGGGCATGAGCTCCCGGCTCCCCGCCCTGGCGGCGCTCGGCGCGCTGCTGGTCGCCTGCACGAACAACCCGTACCCGGACGCCGACGCGGAGCGCAAGGTGCGCTACCGGACCCTCGAGGTGCCGCCCAAGACCCTGGACCCCGCGGTCAGCTACAGCGTGAACGAGCACCACGTCACGGCGAGCGTCTACGAGACCCTGCTCGAATACCACTACCTGAAGCGGCCCTACACCCTGATCCCGGGCCTGGCCGAGGCGGTTCCCGCGCCGGAGCCCCAGGCCGACGGGGGGAGCCTCTACCGCTTCCGCCTGCGCGACGGCATCGGGTTCGCGTCCGACGAGTGCTTCGCCCACTTCCACGGCGGACCGCCGAGCCGGCCGGTGGTGGCCGCCGACGTGGCCTTCCAGCTGATGCGCCTGGCGGACCCGGCGGTGGGCAGCCCGATGGCGCCGAACTTCGGCCGCATCCGGGGCTTCCAGGCCTTCGGGGAGCGCCTGACGCAGCTGCGGGCCGACCCGGAGTTCGCGGCCCTGCGGATCGACCGGCAGTACCGGCGGGCCGGCGGCATCCCCGGCGTCGCCGTGCGGGGCGAGCGCGACCTCGAGGTGGCGCTCGCCTCGCCCCACCCGCAGATCCTCTACTGGTTCGCCTTCCCCTTCACGACGCCGGTGGCCTGGGAGGCGGTCGCCTACTGGAACGGCGAGGGCGGCCGGGACTTCTTCAAGGACCACCCGGTGGGGACCGGGCCCTTCCGGGTGGGCGTCTTCGACAAGCACCGGCGCATCGTGCTCGAGCGCAACGAGAACTGGTACGGCGCGCGGCACCCCGAGCGCCGCGCGCCGGGCGCCACCTTCCCGGACCCGGCGGGTCTCGGCGCGGAGCTCGTCCGCGGCATCGATCCCGCCTACGCGGGGCGTCCCTTGCCCTTCCTGGACGCCGTCGAGTTCCGCGTCGAGAAGGAGCGGATCCCCGAGTTCAGCAAGTTCCTCCAGGGCTACTACGACGACTCGCTGATCACCAAGGAGAGCTTCGACCGGGTGGTCCACGACGGCGGGCTCTCGCCGGACATGGCCGCCCGCGGCGTGCGTCTCCGGAAGGCCGTCGACATCGACGTCTGGTACGTGGGCTTCAACATGCTCGACCCGGTGGTGGGGGCGCCGGCGGGGGAGCGCGGGCGCGGGCTGCGGCAGGCCATGAGCCTGGCCGTCGATGCCCGGGAGTTCACGCGCCTGTTCTCCAACGGCCGCGGGGTGCCGGCCCAGTCGCCGATCCCGCCCGGCCTCTTCGGCTACGACCCGGGCTACCGCAACCCGTACCGCCAGCCCGACCTGGAGCGGGCCCGGCGGATCCTGGCGGAGGCGGGCTACCCCGGTGGCCTCGATCCGGCCACCGGCAGGCCCCTGGTCCTCCGCTTCGACGCCCTCGATCCCTCCACCAGCCGGCTGATGCAGTTCCAGTTCCTGGCCGACACCTGGGCGAAGCTCGGCCTCGAGGTGCGCATCGTCGCCACCACCTACAACCAGTTCCGCGACAAGCTCGAGCGCGGAGTGCACCAGGTGTACCTGTGGGGCTGGCTGGCCGACTACCCGGATCCCGAGAACTTCCTGTTCCTGCTCTGGGGACCCAACGCCCACAGCCTCTTCGGCGGTCCCAACTACGGGAACTTCCAGGACGCCGACTACGACGCGCTCTTCGTCGAGATGCGCGACCGCCCGGACGACGCCCGGCGGCTGGAGCGGATCCGGGAGATGCGGGAGCTGCTGGAGCGCGAGCGCCCCTGGATCGAGCTCTTCCATCGGGAGCAGGTGCGGCTCGAGCACGAGTGGCTGCGCAACCTCGTGCTGGCGGGAGTGGTGGGCCCGACGGACAAGTACCTGGACGTGGACCCGGCGCGCCGCGGCGAGCTGCGCCGCCGCTGGAACGAGCCCATCGTGTGGCCCGCCTGGGTGCTGGCGGCCCTCGGCGCGGCCGTCGTCGCGCCCGGCGTGCGCACCTATCTGAGGGAGCGCAGCTAGTGCTGTCCTACCTGCTGCGCCGCCTGGTCTACGGCTTCGCCACGGTGCTGGGGGTGCTGCTGCTGCTCTACGTGCTCTTCTTCCTCTACGCCGAGCCCGGGGACATCGCCCGCCGGGCCCTGGGGGAGAAGGCGGCCCCCGAGGCCATCGCCCAGTGGATCCGGAACCACGGCTACGACCGGCCGGCGCCCCGGCTGCTGCTCGATCACTACCGGCGCATGCTCACCTTCGACTTCGGTCGCAGCGACGCGGACGACTCCCCCATCGCCCTGCGCCTGCGCCGGGGCCTGGGGCCCACGCTGGCGCTCACGCTGCCCGTCTTCGCCCTGGGGCTCCTGGCGGCCACGACCCTGGCCCTCTTCGTGGCCTACTTCCGCGACACCTACATCGACCGGGCCGGGGTGGCGCTCTGCGTGCTCGGCATGAGCGTCTCGATCCTGCTCTACATCATCGGCGGGCAGTTCCTGATCGGGAAGGTGCTGCGCTGGTTCCCGATCTCGGGCTTCGATCCCTCGCCGGCGGTGGTGCTGCGCTTCCTGGCCCTGCCGGTGCTGGTGGGGGTGGCTGCGGGCGTGGGCTCGGACGCGCGCTTCTACCGCACCGTCTTCGTCGAGGAGTCGAATCGCGACTACGTGCGCACGGCCCGGGCCAAGGGTTGCGGGGACGCCCGCATCATGGTCCGCCACGTGCTGCGGAACGCCCTGATTCCGCTCCTGACCCGGGCGGTGATGGCGATCCCCTTGCTGTTCACGGGCTTCATCCTGCTCGAGTCCTTCTTCGGGATCCCGGGCATCGGCTCGCTCACCGTCGACGCCATCCAGGGCAACGACTTCGCCACCCTGCGGGCCGTGGTCTTCCTGGGCTCGCTGCTCTTCGTGCTCGCCCAGATCCTCACCGACGTGGCCTACACGCTGGTGGATCCGCGCGTGCGGCTCTCCTGAGGTCGCCCGGGATGGAGGCCCAGGTGTGGGTGAACGGGATCGTGGCGGGGCTGCTGCTCGGCCTCGCTCTCGCGGCGTTCCGGCTGCGCTCGAACCGGCTGTGGCGCGACGCGGGGCGCGAGCTCTGGCGCCGGCGCCGCCTCGCGCTGCTGGTGGTGACCGCCTTCGTCGCCGTGGCGCTCTGCGACTCGATCGCCTGGGTGGGCGGGGGCGACTCCGGCGGGGACGACACCCTGGCCCGGCACCGCCCGCGCTCGCTGCTCGATCGGGTCTTCCCCGCCGAGTTCCGCGAGCGCTCCTACTCCGCTCCCCTGGCGGGGGTCGAGTTCTACGGGGGAGCGCCCCTCGACCACCCGGGGATGCACCTGCTCGGCACCGACATCCTGGGCCGCGACGTGCTGCACCTGACGCTGCGAGGGGCCCGGGTGGCGCTCCTGATCGGCGGCCTCACGAGCCTGATCGCAATCCCCCTGGCGCTGCTCGTGGGCGTCTCGGCCGGCTACTTCGGCGGACGCCTCGACGACGCCGTCTTCTTCCTGATGTCGGTGCTGGCCTCCATCCCCAGCCTGCTGCTGCTGATCACCCTGGTGATGGTGCTGGGCCGCGGTCCGGTCCAGGTGTGCATCGCGCTCGGGGTCACGAGCTGGGTGGCCTTCGCCCGGGTGCTGCGCGGAGAGACCCTCAAGCTGCGCGAGCAGGACTACGTACAGGCGGCGCGCACCCTCGGCGTCTCGGAGCTCGGCATCGTGTGGCGGCACATCCTTCCGAACCTGACGCACCTGGTGGTGATCCACTTCGTGCTGCTCTTCTCGGGGCTGGTGCTGGCCGAGGCGGTGCTGGCCTGGCTCGGCCTCGGCATCGACGGCAGCTGGGGGCAGATGATCGACCAGGCCCGGGACGAGCTGGCTCGCGAGCCGGTGGTGTGGTGGAACCTTGCGGCGGCCTCCGCGGCGCTCTTCTCGCTGATCCTGGCCTTCAACCTGGTGGGCGACGCGGTGCGCGACATCCTCGACCCGCGCACGGCGGCGGAGCGATCGTGAGCGAGGCGGCGCTGGAGGTGAGCGACCTGGTCACCTCCTTCCCCGGGAACGCAGGCCGCGTGCGGGTGGTCGACGGCATCGGCTTCCGGGTCGGCGCCGGCGAGGTGCTGGCGCTGGTGGGGGAGTCGGGCTGCGGCAAGACCGTGACGGCGCTGTCGATCCTGCGCCTGGTGCCGCGGCCGGGCCGCGTCGAGGGCGGGCGCATCCGGCTCGGCGGCCGCGACGTGCTGTCGCTCGGCGTGGCCGAGATGCGGCGGCTGCGCGGCCGGGAGGCCGCCATGATCTTCCAGGAGCCGACGACCAGCCTCAACCCGGTGCAGACCGCGGGCAGCCAGGTGGTGGAGGCGATCCGCCTGCACGAGCGGACGAGCCGGGCCGACGCGCGCCGCCGCACGCTCTCGCTCTTCGAGCGGGTGGGGATCGCCGATCCGGCCGAGTGCTTCGCGAGCCATCCCCACGAGCTCTCCGGCGGGCAGAAGCAGCGCGTGATGATCGCCATGGCCGTGGCGCTGCGGCCCCGGCTGCTGATCGCCGACGAGCCCACCACCGCCCTCGACGTGACCATCCAGGCCCAGATCCTCGAGCTGCTGCGCGAGCTGCAGCGCGAGCTCGGCACGGCGATCCTGCTGATCACCCACGATCTCGGCGTGGTGAACGAGCTCGCCGATCGCATCGCGGTGATGTACGCGGGCCGGATCGCCGAGCAGGGGGGGCGCCGCGAGGTGCTGGGCGACCCCCGGCACCCCTACACCGAGGGGCTGCTGCGCGCCGTGCCCTCCCGGGGCCGGCCCGGCGAGCCCCTGGCCGAGATCCCCGGCGCGCTGCCCGCCCCCGACGCCTGGCCCCCGGGCTGCCGCTTCTGGCCGCGCTGTCCCCGGGTGCGGGAGCGCTGTGCGGCCGAGGCGCCGGGGCCCACCGACGTCTCGCCCGGCCACCGGGTCTGGTGCCACGCGGTGCAGGAGGACCTCGCGTGACGGCGGAGCCGCTGCTGCGGGTCGAGGACCTGCGCACCTGGTTCCCGATCCGGGCGGGCCTCCTGCGGCGGCGCGCGGGCTACGTGCGGGCCGTGGACGGCGTGGACCTGGAGCTCGAGGCGGGGCGCACCCTGGCCCTGGTGGGCGAGTCGGGCTGCGGCAAGACCACCGTCGGCCGCTCGCTGCTGCGCCTGGTGGAGCCCCGCAGCGGACGCATCCGCTTCGACGGCCTCGACTGGTCGGAGCTGCCCACGGCCGAGCTGCGCCGGCGGCGCCGCGCCATGCAGGTGGTGTTCCAGGACCCGATGGCCTCGCTGGATCCCCGCATGCGCGTGCGCGACGCCGTCGCCGAGGGCATGCGGAGCTTCGGCATCGGCGCCAGCGAGGCGGAGCGCAGCGACCGGGTGGCCGCGCTCTTCGAGCGCGTGCGCCTCGACCCGCGCCAGATGTGGCGCTACCCGCACGAGTTCTCGGGGGGGCAGCGCCAGCGCATCGGCATCGCCCGGGCGCTGGCCGTGGACCCGCGCCTGGTGATCTGCGACGAGGCCACCTCCGCCCTGGACGTCTCGATCCAGGCCCAGATCCTCAACCTGCTGCGCGAGCTCCAGCAGGCGCTGGGCGTGGCCTACCTGTTCATCACCCACGACCTGGGGGTGGTCCGCCACCTCGCGGACCGGGTGGCGGTGATGTACCTGGGGCAGATCGTCGAGGAGGGCGAGACCGAGCGCCTGTTCCGCGAGCCCGCCCATCCCTACACGCGGGGCCTCCTCGCCGCCATCCCGTCGCTGGATCCGGCCCGCCGCGGGGTGGTCGCCCGGGTGTCCGGCGACGTGCCGTCGCCGCGGCGCCCGCCGGAGGGCTGTCGCTTCCGCACCCGCTGCCCCGAGGCCTTCGAGCGCTGCGCGGCGGAGCCTCCGCCCCTGCATCCGGTGGAGGGGGGGCGCAGCCGCTGCTTCCTCTCCGAGGGGCCCGGAGCGCCCTAAGGTCGCCCCCGCGTCGCGCCGATTTCCGACTGCGATGTCGGAGAAGGCGCGGCTCGGGGAGATCCTGCTCGCGGCGGGCGAGATCACCCCCGCCGAGCTCGAGGCGGGGCTGGCCGAGCAGCGCGGCACGGGCCGACCCCTCGGCATGACGCTCGTGAGGATGGGCGTGCTGGACGAGGAGACGCTGATCCGCCGCCTCTCCAAGCAGCTCTCGCTTCCCATGGCCCGGCTGCGGGGCAAGCGCGTGAGTCCGGAGGTGATGGAGCTCGTGCCCGCCGAGCTGGCGGAGAAGT
>Ga0299906_10004177_pt1 | contig 11843 bp, 10 predicted proteins | sample RVTome_14_FD_200259 | JGI IMG/M metagenome (GOLD analysis project Ga0299906, IMG submission 200259) | Soil microbial communities from uranium-contaminated site in the Upper Colorado River Basin, Wyoming, United States - RVT145D125 (version 2) ... | reverse complement strand
AGTCCGTCGATGGCGGAGAAGCCGGTTTCGATGAATTCCTCGGGGCGGGCCCGCGCCGTCGGATTGATGGGGGCCCCGGTGATCGGCGCCCACTCTTCGGGGATGAACATGGGCGAACCATCGATCGGCAGGAAGGAGCCGTTGAACACCCGTCCCAACACATCCACGGAAAGGGGGGCCTTTTTCACCGCGTCGGTGAATATCAGCGTCGCCGCCAGGTCGAGGCCGCGGGTTTCGCCGAAGACCTGGATCAGCACTGATTCCCCGTCGATCTTGAGGATCTCCCCTTCTTCCGTTTGGCCTCCCGGGTAGATGATGCGCACCACCTCCCCGATCCGGGCGGCAAACACGCGCTCGGCGAACAGCAGCGGCCCACGGATGGAAGAGACGGTTCGGTAGATGTGCTCGGCCAGCCTCATGGCAATTTCCTCTGATCAGGGGCTTTCATTTTTCAGCAGCTCATCCAGAAAGGCACCTTCCTTCAGCCTCGCCTCCGCCCGGTCGAAGAACGCCAGGAGGTCGGTGATCCGCGCAATGGTCTGTTCCGGGGGAGAAAAGGCATCCTCGGTATAGGCATTCTGGACGAGGAACTCCATCCTGATGCGCTCCGCCACGTGCATCAGCAGGCGGTCGGCATCCTGGAGCCCCTCGACCCCGACGATCTCGGCCACTTCGCGCAGGCTCTCCTCCCGCTGCAGGAGCGTCCGGCAGCGCCGGTGCAACTCGCCCCAGCGCGGGGAGACCTTGTCGTTGAAATGGGCGATCATCGCCGGTTCATAGAGGGAATAGCTCTGGAACCAGTTGATGGCAGGAAAATGGCGGCGATGGGCGAGGGTGGTGTCCAGCATGAAAAACGCCCCGGCCGTGCGCAGGCATCCCTGGGTGACCGGTTCGGTGAAGTCGCCGCCGGGCGGGGAAACGGAGAGGAGCATGGAAAGCGAGCCGATCCTGCCGCTCAGGGTCTCCACCACCCCGGCCCGCTCGAAGAAGCCCGCCAGGCGCGACGTGAGATATGTGGGGTACCCTTCCTCCCCCGGCATCTCCTCGAGCGAGGAGGATATCTCCCGCAGGGCTTCCGCCCAGCGGGAGATGCTGTCCGCCAGAAGCAGCACGTTGTAGCCCATGTCCCGGTAGTACTCGGCCATGCTCACCGCGGTATAGATGGATGCCTCGCGCGCCGCCACCGGCATGTTGGAGGTGTTGACCACGACAATGGTCCGAGCCATGAGCGGCTGGCCGCTCCACGGGTCGCTCAGGGTAGCGAACTCTTCGAGCACCTCCGCCATTTCGTTGCCGCGCTCGCCGCAGCCCACGTAGACCACGATATCGACAGCGGCGAACTTGGCGATGGCCTGCTCCAGGATCGTCTTGCCGGTGCCGAAGCCGCCGGGGAAGATGGCGGTCCCCCCCAGGGCCAATGGGAAGAGAAAGTCGATGGCCCGCTGCCCGGTCACCAGCGGCAGGGAGGGCGAAAGCTTCCGGCGATAGGGCCGCTCCCGCCGGACCGGCCAGGGCACGACAGCGGCGATCTCCCGGCCGTCCGCCAAGGTGCCGAGCGGTTCGGCCAGGGTGAACTCGCCGTCCAGCAGCCGGACAATCCGCCCGCCATGCAGCGCCGTGATCGGGTGCCGGAACGCTCCCTCCTCCACGTGTCCAAGGATATCGCCGACGCCGACTTCATCACCCTCCTGCTTCGCCGGGAAAAACCGCCACTTCCGCTCAAGGTCCAGGGGGAACATCTCCCTGCCGGTGCCGAGGAAGGGACCACCCGTCGCCCGCAGCCGCTGGAGGGGACGCTGCAGCCCGTCGAACATCCCGGCGAGCAGACCAGGGCCAAGCTGCACGGTCAGCGGCGCATTCATCCCGCTGGCCGGCTCATGGGCGGCCAGCCCCCGGGTGTCCTCGTAAACCTGCACCACCGCCCGCCCCTGCTCGAGGCGCACCACCTCGCCGGTGAGCCCTGCCTCGCCGACCCGGACCATGTCGTAGAGTTTCAGCCCCTCGATATCGACCGTGACTGTCGGTCCCGCTATCCCCAGTATCCGCCCCGTCATACCGTCAATCTCACCTGATAGCCGATCACCCTGCGGATCAGCCGCGTTGCGTAATCCTCAGCCTCCATGCCGATTTTTTCCGGGGCCGGGAGAACGACGAGGACGCCGAACCACCTTTTTCCCATCTCCCGGAAGCGCTCTTCGTCGATTCCCGGCAACAACCTCTCGTCGATGACGACCACCCCGCAGTCCGGGTCGGTCATGGCCTGCTGCACCGCGGTTTCGGCGTCGTCCGGCACCACGACGAACTGGCTGACGCCGCTCATGCTGAAGCCGTATCGCGCGTCAGGGGGAGTGATGAAGACGATCCTTTTCATCCGGTCAGCTCCGCGCGCAGGGTTTCACGGTCCAGGGCTTCGCCGTGGAAGAGAAGGCCCAGGCGGCGTGCCTCGACCGAGCAATTCCAGAGATAGTCGAGGATAAGCCCGCTGCCGAGGGGATCCCGGCCGAGCGCCCGCACCTTTCTGGTCAGCCAGCCGAGGAGGAGCGGTTCCGGGTTGCCCGGAACTGCCGGCAGCCCGCCCATCCCCGGCAGGGCGCCGAGCAGGGTGGCCAGCCCCGCCGGGGTCCCTTCTTCCCGGGCCTTCTCCAGGCGTGCCGTGGTGAGCTCGCCGCCCCGGATGAAAACCGGCGGCCCTTTCAGCTGCCAGCGCAGCTGCTTGGCCAGGGTGACCAGATTCCGCAGGTCGATAAGCGCGCGGAAAAACTCCCGGAGCAGCGGGTGGACCGGCGGGCCCGTCATGCGTTCCAGGTAGCAGGTCGCGAGACCTTGCTCGAAGTCTCTCCACCCCTGCTGCCGGCAAATGTCGCCGAGCCCGCGGCAAGGCTCGGCGACCGTTGCCAGCAGGCCGGCCAGGTCATCGATCAGCTGGGCCGGATCCCCCTCCCGGGTCAGTGCCCGCTGCACCTGTGCCGCCAGGAGGCTGGCGGCCATGAGGCTCCTCGCCCTCCCCGGTTCGCCGCCGCGGCGAAAGCGAAGGCCAAGGATAATGGTACGCACTTCGAACCAGAAGAAGAGTGGGGCAAAAATCTCCCGCAGCTCTTCGTTCATCTGCCGATACACCCAGCCTAACTCGGCCCGCAGCTGCTCCCGGGCGGCCGCCGCCGGCATGCCGCCGGCCACCGGAAGCTCGGCAGCGACGGGGGAGAGTCTCGCGGCGACCAGGTTTGCCCGCCGGCCTCTGATTCTCGCCAGCAGGTACTCGGCAGGATACCCTTCGCCTGCCGGCTGCTCCAGCAGCGCCGTCAGTTCACGCATCGCTGTCGATCTCTCGGAGGAGCACCGGAAGCAGCTCGGGCCACCTGCGCTCCAGACGTTTTTCCAGGGTGTTGACGACCTGCACCCGCCCCCCCGCGGCCAGAGCCTCCAGACCGCCGCAGATGGCAGCGTCGGTCTCGATTTGCGCCCCGGGGAAGAGGGCACCGGCAAGGTTTGCATCCGCCGGGTTGACCCGCAGGGTCTCCCACTCGGCGGCAGGGAGTTCGCCGGCGAGGCGGGCAAAAATGACGGGGTAGTCGCCGGTCCTGAGGCGAGGCAGAAGCCGGCGCGCCAGCGCATGGAGCCGTTCGGCCAGATTCTCCGCCGCCGCCAGCCGGACCCGTCGCGCCGCCCGCTCCGCTTCGGCGAGGATGCCACTCTCCTCCGCCGCTATGGCCTTTTCCTGTTTCTGCCGGCACTCCTCCTCCAGCAGCGCATACCTGGCGGCATACTCCTCCTGCAGCCTGGCAGCTTCCGTTTCGGCCGCCTGCCTGATCGCTGCCGCCTTCCGCTCCCCTTCCCTGCGCAGAGCTGCCTGCAGTTCCCCGGTCCCCACCGCCGCCTCCCCTACAGGGTCAGAATGGTGATGGCGACGACGAAACCGAGAATCACCATCGTTTCAGGGATGGCGACCAGGATGATGATCGTGGCGCTCAGTTCCGGTTTTTCGGCAAGGGTGCCGGCGCCGGCGGCACCGATCTTCGACTGGGCCCAGGCGGTGGCAACGGCGCTGAGCCCCACGGCCAGAGCGGCGGCAAGAGCCATGTAGACCTTTTCCATATCCTTCTCCTTGGCAGTTCTGCATTACATCCAGCTGTTTCCGTCCTTGTCTGGCTAATCCTTATGCATGGGTTCGAACTTCCTTCCGCCAGGGGTCATGAACTTGCTGTAGAACTCCACGTAGTGGAGACGTAGCGCATGGATGGTGGGGGAGAAAACGCCCAAGGCGATATTGATGGCATGAAACAGCACCGCCAGCAGCATGCCGACCGCCAGATTGCCGGTCATGCCGGCAAAACGGTTGGCCACCCGGGCAAGGAGTACCGAGGCGAGTCCGATGGCCATGATCCTGGCGTACGAGACGATGTTGCCGATGGTCTTGAGCAGTTCGAGGGGAGCCAGCACCCCTCCCGCGTAAAACAGGACCGGGATGAGGAACAGGAGCGCCAAGGTCAGCGGCTTGGCGAGAAGCCGAGGGAAAATCTCCTGGTAAGAGAGGAATAGCGCCAGCAGACAGAGGATGACGACAATAGTCGCCAGCTTGTACAGGGCCTCGCGCCCGGTCTTTCTCTTCAAGGCCGTGACGAACCCGAGGACGAGCCCGAGCAGGATGTGCGCCAGGCCGACCGAGAGGGCAAAGAAAAGCATCGGGACAATGGCCTCCCGCCGTTCGACGATCAAGGCCTCTTCCAAGCCCAGAAGCCTCGCCCCGGCATCGCCGAAGAACTCGCCATAGAAAATGCCGAACAGGATGGTGTAGCAGGATGAAATGAGGAGAATCTTCGCCATGTCCCGCACGGTGTCCCGTTTCCTGAATACCCTCCCGAGCACCAGGGCGAGGCCGAGGAGGATGACACCGTAACCGGCGTCCCCGAGGATCATGCCGAAAAAAAGGGGAAAGCAGATGGCAATGAACGGCGTCGGGTCCAGCGATGCGTAACGGGGCAGCGGCAGGAGCCGGGCGAACAGCTCGAAGGGGCGGAAATAAGGGGGATTGCGCAGGGCAACCGGCACCAGGTCGAGATCCTGTTCCAGGACCTGCTTCTTCTCCACGACCACCTCACCGCGGAATTTCACGGTTACCGCTTCGTCCAGCCGCGTCACCTCCGCTTCCGGCGTCCAGCCGTGGATGAAGAAGCACATGCCGGTCTGGTGGAGATACGCCATGTTCTTGTAGAGAGCGAGACGCTCATCAAGCCAGCTTCTCACCCGCGCGTAGATGGCGCCCCACCTTTGGGCAAAGCGTGTCAGCTCGCCGTCGATGGCGTCGAGTTCGGCGGTCACTTCGTTCATTCTCGTGCGCAGATACCTGATTTTCTCCGGGAACGGCAGAGGGGCAAAGGCCGCCGGAAAGGTCAGTTCCGGGACGCGCTGTTCGTCAAGAGTTTTCCGGACTTTTTCCGCCAGTTCCTTCTCCAGGGTGATCAGGCCGATGAGGGTGCCATCGGCCGCCTTCACAGTGAGGATCTCGAATTTTCCCTCGGTCAGGGAGGTAAGAAGCCGCATGACCTCTTCCAGCGCCGCCGGGTCCCTGATGGTCACCCCGATGAAATCAATGCCGCTCTTCGGGCTCAACGTGCAGAGGATGGGCTCGACGGCGCCAAGAATGACGGCATAGCCGCTCAGGTCCACCAGTTCCTTCTGGAGGGACTCTTTTTTCCGGCACCACTCCCGGCAGGTGACGCCGTGCCGCTGTACGGTTGCGATGATGGAATCGAGCAGGTTGCTGGGGTCAAGATAGCTGGCCCGGATTTCCGCTTTCGGCAGGCAGGAGAAGAGTTCGTCAATCCTGCCCCGGAGATCTTCGTAAAAGATCCGTTCGGCCAGGGCCTTCTCATCGAGGAGAGCCGAGCGAACCTTCTCTTCTTCTTCCCCTTCCCCTATAAAACAGGTGATATCCTGTTCGATCTGGAACACCCCCAGTTCGCGCAACAGGGCAAGGACCGCCATGAGCAGTTCGTTGGGGCCGATGATTTCAATCTTGGCCATCCTCGCGATCATTGGCTTTGCTCCGGCGCAATCCGGATGAGATGCTTCATAACGTACCGCTCCAGGGCCCCGTCATCGAGGCCGGCCAGCTGTTCTGCCTGGACCGCGGCAGCGCGCAAAATAGCATCTGCCCGCTCTTGCGCTTCCGCCCTGGCCGCCGCCACGGAGGTCCGGCCTTCGGCCGCCAACCGCTCCTCTTCCCGTCTGGCCTTCTCGGCGAGTTCGCTCCGGAGGCTGTCCAGCAGTTCCACGGCACGGCGCTCCTCCTCGACCAGCCGCTCCAGGACTTCCCTTTCCACTGCGATGATGGTTTTCAGAACATCCTCTTCCATGCGGCCAATCTTCTCCAGGTCAGCTGAATAACGACTTGAGTACATTCACCAGTCTGAACTTCAGCCCTTTTACCGGCCAATCCAGCTCGTGTTTGTAGCACAGGTACTCCAGACGGTTCAGCCGGAATATCTCCTCCCTGAGGGAATCGTCGATCACCACCGCCTCTTCGATGCGCCGGACAAGTTCTTTGGCCATTCGGATATGCTGCTTGATCTTCTCTGCCTCGTCCCTCCCGAGCAGCCCGTGGGCAGCCTTCAGCTCGATGAGCTGCAAGGCGCCGTCGTAGGTGGCCCGAACGATTTCCTCCCTCGTCATCCAGGCGGTTTCATAGTTCAGCCGCTGTTTCCAGGTCGGCATGAGCATGGCCTGCCGATGCTCGCCGAGGGTCCGGAAAAAGAGCCGATAGCCGAATCGCTCCGGGTCCTCGAAGAGCCTGCTGCCGGGATCGATGAAGGGCGCCAGCGGGGCGATCATCGGCAAAAGCCTTTTCGTGTCGCCGTACCGGCGCAGCAATTCGCCGCAGTACTCGACCGTTTCCATGACCGACCGGTAGTCCTGGAAGGGGAGCCCCACCATGAAAAACAGGTCGAGCCGCCGGCACGTGCTCCCCATGAACGCCTCGATCGAGGCCTCCAGTGTGGCGTTGTCGTAAGGTTTTCCGAAGGCACGGCGCACCCGCGGGTCATGGGACTCGGGCGAGATCTCTACGTTGAAGTTTAGCAGTGAATCGGCGACCGTGCGCACAAAGTCGGCGGGAGGGGGATGAAAAAACTCGATGGCCAGCTGGTTTTTGATCCGGTATTTCTTCATCGTCTGCAAAAAACGCCCGGCGTATTCCTCTCCGGCCTGGAGCAGGTCGCCGATGACCATGATGGGGGCTCCGGTATACCTGGCGATGTTCCTGACATCCTTTGCCAGCAGCTCGGGCGCCCGGAAGGCCGGCCGCTCCCGTCCGCACACCCTTTTGAATGCCGAGGCCGAGCCTCCACATGAAGCGCAGTCGTGGAAACAGCCGCGGCAGGAAAAAACGGCCATGACCGGGTTGGACAGCCAGTTCCGGAACGGCAGATATCCCGACGGATCATGGTATTTCAAGGTCATTTTGACGAAATGGGAGTAATCGAAGTGCACGTAGTCGAGAGTGGCGGGACGGTAGGAAAGGCCGTTTGCCGTGACCTGCCCCTGGTCGTCGCGCCAGACCAGGTTCGGCACGCTACGGTAATCGCCGCCCGACTTGATGGCCTGCATGAGTAGTCGCAGAGGTTCTTCGGTCGAGTCGCCGCAGACGATGAAATCCACCGCCGGATAGTCACGCATGATCTCCTGCTGGTAGTAGGTCGCGGTGAAGCCGCCGAAGATGACCGGAATGGCAGGGTGATGTCGCTTGATGACTTCCGCCAGGGTGAGGCTGCCATCCGCATGGGGGAGCCAGTGCAGGTCGATGCCGAAGGCGGCGGGCTGCAGTCTGGCGATGAAGCTCTCGGGGTCGAAGTCGGGATCCCTGAGCATCTTCATCGCCAGGTTGACGATCCTGACCGAAAAGCCGTTCCTGCTCAGGTATTCCGAAAGCGTCAGGAAGCCGATCGGGTAATTTTCAAAGAGGGATGAGGAAGGGATGACGTCGCTGATCGGGCCATGGAAGATCGGAAGTTCGCGGAAGCGGTAGATGCTCGGTGGATGGAGAAGAATCAGATCGACTCGCGACATGCGAAACGCTCCTCCGGTGGGCGCTGATCATCCATCATCTTCCCCTGGATGGATATGGCTAACCATCCTCGAACTTCGTTCCCTTGCGGCACCAGCGGCCGCCGCTGATGATCGACGAAACCCCTCCTTCGCGCTCGATGTTGTCGGCCCGGATGGCCAGATAGACATGGATCGGGATGAAGGCGAGGAAAATCCACATGACCAGCAGGTGGACGAGGCGCACGTACTGAACCCCGACCAGGCTGTCGAACATGACGAAGTAGCGCAGCAGCCAGTGGTCCGGTGCATAGAGGGCATAAAGGGCAAAGCCGGTGAGCAGGGCGACCAGCCCGACCCCGTAAATGGCCGTATACGCCACCTGCTGGAGCGGGTTGTGGCCGATGTAATGGGGCCCCCGGTCGAAACGGCACAAGAGGTAGTTCAGGGCGACGGTGAAGAGATTCTTCAGGTCGCGCGGCCGCACCGGGAAAAGGGCGTTCCAGCGTTGATACTTGTTCGAGGCGAGGAAAAGGCCGGCGATGCGGATGATGGCCGCCGCCAGCAGGAGCCAGCCGGCACCGAAGTGAATGAGCCGCAGATAGCCGAAGTAGAAGGAAGCATTTTCTGCGGCGGCGAAGCCGAGGCGCCCGCTCCCCATCAGGATGCCGGTGACGCTCAAGGCGATGATGAGGAACACCGTCAGCCAATGGAAGGCGCGGAGCTGCCAGTCCCAGACGGGAACGTAACGGAAGTCGCCGGGCTCCTCGATCCGCCGGCTCCGCTGACGGGTCGCCCGGAGCGGGATATAGCCGAGAAAAGTCCACTTCTCCCTGCCTTCCGGCAGCGGCGTGCCGTGGGCCACGCCGAGCGCCGGGAAACCGTGGAGCATCTTCTCGCCGGCTTGGAGATCGGCCCGGTAACGGGCGGATTCGCCAGCCCGGCAGAGGTAGAGAATCGAGTCGAGGGGCCCCCGGGCGATCAACTCCTCGGCATCCGTCCCGACCCGGCGTATCCGGGCGATGCTGTAACCCAGTTCCGGGTCGAGGGGGGAATAGCCGAGCTGCTCGTAGTGCCGCAGGTCCTCCTTGCGGGAGGCGGCGCTGAGGAGGGCCAGATCGACCGGGTCGGTGGTTCCGAAGGGCGCTCCGAGAGCCGCGGCCAGGAGGAGGTCGCGTCCCCTTTCGCCGGCAAAGGGCACCGGACCACCCAACTCCACGCGGATTTCGCTTTCCGGCTTCTCGTAGACCGTCATGACACATTCACCTCGACGGCGGTGCCGCCGGCCAGGTCGAGCAGATGGACGGCGCACGACTGGCAGGGATCGAAGGAATGAACGGTGCGCAACACTTCCAGCGGCCGCTGCGGGTCTTCGAGCGGGTGGTGGCCGCCGGCGGCGAGGGCATGCTCGAAGGGGCCCCGCTGTCCCTCCGCGTCCCGCCCCGAACTGTTCCAGGTGCTCGGCACGACGCACTGATAGCGGGCGATCCGGCCGTCGTCGATTTCCACCCAGTGGGAGAGCGTCCCGCGGGCCGCTTCGGTGAAGCCGACCCCCTTGGCGTTCTTCGGCCAGGTTTTCGGATCCCATAGATCCGGATTGAAGGTGGCGGTATCGCCGGACTTGATCCGCTCCAGAAGCTCGCCGAACCACTCTTCCAGGCGGCGGGCCAGCAGCACCGATTCAGCGGCGCGGCAGAGCGTTCGGCCGAGGGTTGAATTGAGGGACTCCCTTCCCGCCCCGAGCTGGCCGAGGGCGGCATCGACCACCTGCACCGTTTCCGCGTGCCCCTGGGCACAGGCGACGAGGAGCCGGGCGTTGGGGCCGACCTGCACCGGGCGGCCGTCATAGCGGGGGGCTTTCACCCAGGTGTACTTGTCCCGGTCGGAGAGCTGCTGGAAGGGGGGCCGAGGACCGGTATACCGGGGGGAGGTCTCACCCTGCCAGGGATGCCTTCCTGTCCTGTCCCCTTCGGGATAGGTGTACCAGGAGGAGGCCACGGACTCGGCGATCTTCATCGGGTCAAACGGCTGGAGATGTCCGTAGTCGCCGTCGAGCAGGACCCCGGCCCGCACCTCTCCCCCCTGCGGCGCCCCGGAACAGGAGAAACCGCTTTCGCCGACGGCCAAGAGAGAAGGACTGGCGGCGCCGATGGCCGCATAATCTTTGTAAAACCCGGCAATGGCGAGCACATCGGGGTAGTAGACCTCCTCGACAAAGCGCCGGGCCTGGGTGATGTACCCCCTCAGTTCATCGAGACGGATGGCGTTGATGGTGAGTTGGTTGTCGAGGTTGATGGAACAGGCCATGCCGCCGACGACGAAATTCGGATGGGGATTCTTGCCGCCGAAGATGGCGTGGAGGCGGATGATCTCCCGCTGCCACGGGAGCGCCTCCAGGTAGTGGGCCAGGGCGAGGAGGTTCGCTTCCGGCGGCAGGCGGTAGGCGGGGTGTCCCCAGTAGTTGCCGGCAAATATCCCGAGCTGGCCGCCGGCTACCGACTTCCCTACCCGCTGCTGGACTTCCCGGAACCAGGTCGCCGAATTGTTCGGCCAGGGGGAGATGCTCGCCGCCAGCCGGGCCGTGGCCTGGGGATCGGCCGCCAGGGCGCTTTGCACGTCGACCCAGTCGAGGGCGTGCAGGTGGTAGAAGTGCATCACATGGTCCTGCACGATCCCCATGCCGTTGACGAGGCTGCGGATCAGCTCCGCCGACCGGGGGATGGGGTACTTGAGGGCGTCCTCCACCGCCCGGATCGAGGCGATGGCGTGGACGCCGGTGCAGACGCCGCAGATTCGCTGGGCCAGGGCCCAGGCGTCACGGGGGTCGTGACCCTGGAGGATGGTTTCGATCCCCCGAAACTGGGTCGCGCTGGCCCAGGCATTGGTGATCCTGCCGCCGCTCGTTTCCAGTTCGATCCGCAGATGCCCTTCGATCCGGGTAATGGGGTCGATGACGACGCGTTGGCCCATAATCCCTCCTTAACTTCGCCGGTCCCGGCCGGCAGCCGGGATACTTTCTTTGCTGGGTCCAAAGAAAGTATCCAAAGAAAGGACCGCGCCTGCGGCGGGCATTACTGTCGCCAGGGGCCGCTGTCTCTGTGCACCGTTACTGCAACTGACAGGCGGCGCGTCTCCGTTGGAACCATTTGCCAGCAGTTGTGGTTCGGGGAGGATCTACCGGGCTGAGCAAACACCGCCGCTGCCCAAAACCACAAACGCAAACCCTTCAACCCCGTCCAACCTCATCGCCGCAGCAAAACCCCGTGCGGAGAAAGAGGCCAAAGTTTCCCCGCCACGAAGCACCGCTCTGGTAACCACACCCGCCGTCCGCAAACGCCGGAATCCCCCCCGAAAGTAATGCCGTCCGCAGGACAACGCCCTTTTCTTTGGATACTTTCTTTTGGGCGTGCAAAAGAAAGTATCGCGGGGTGCGGGGCGCAGCGCCCGCGGTGTGCCTATCCTTCCTTCTCCTTCTCCCCCTTCTCCTTCTCCCCCTCCTCCTTCTCCCCAAGCACCGCCAGGGGCAGCGACTCGGGCTTGCCCCGTCGTTTGCGCTGCTTGGCGACCACCGTCGCCGCGGCATGAACGGCGACTCCACCGACCGAAGCGGCAACAACAGCCGCACCGAGAAGGTTGGCGGAGGTTTCCACCCCCGTCCCCGGAATGCCGAGGTCGGGAAGCCGCTGGTAAAAGGGGGTCATCCGGTCGAAGAAGTGCACTTCGGTGCAGCCGAGGCAGGGATGGCCCGCCTTGATCGGGAAACTCTGGCCGAGGTTCCACTCCAGGGTGGAACAGGGAGTGAAGGT
>Ga0299906_10004176_pt1 | contig 11845 bp, 8 predicted proteins | sample RVTome_14_FD_200259 | JGI IMG/M metagenome (GOLD analysis project Ga0299906, IMG submission 200259) | Soil microbial communities from uranium-contaminated site in the Upper Colorado River Basin, Wyoming, United States - RVT145D125 (version 2) ... | reverse complement strand
ACACCTATTATCGAATATACAAAAGATGTCATCTACCTTAATGACCAGGAAATTGTGGTTTTTGAAGGTGCTGAGTTTAGAATAAAAAATACCCAGGACATACAGATGACTCCCTACATTGAGAAACTGGATCTGGAACTGGAATCAATTGAGAAAGGCGGGTTTGAGCATTTCATGTTAAAGGAAATTTTTGAACAACCAAAATCAGTTTTGGATTGTATGAGGGGACGATTAAATTCTGAAAAGGGTTACCTGATGCTCGGAGGTATAAGAGAATATGCCAACAAACTTGAGAACGCAGAGCGGATTGTAATTGTGGCATGCGGCACCTCCTGGCATGCGGGATTGGTAGCGGAATATTTTTTTGAAGAATTATGTCGAATTCCGGTGGAGGTTGAATATGCCTCTGAATTCAGATACAGGAATCCTGTTATCAAAGAAGGCGATGTCGTCTTTGCAATTTCTCAGTCTGGTGAAACCGCCGATACCATTGCTGCAATAGAAATGGCAAAGATTAAAGGTGCAATAATTTTTGGAGTCTGCAATGTTGTGGGTTCATCGATCTCAAGAATAACACACGAGGGTGCTTATACCCATGCAGGTCCGGAAATCGGTGTGGCGAGTACAAAAGCCTTTACTGCGCAACTGATAGTTCTTTTTATGATCGGACTCAGAATTGCTCACCAAAAAGGAACCATCAAAGAAAGAGATTTCCGTAATATGCTGGTCGAAATGGAGAATCTGCCTTCTAAACTTGAACGGGCATTAGCGGTTAATGAGAGGATCAGAACAATTGCTGAAACCTTTTCAGAATCAAGAAATTTTCTCTATTTGGGGCGCGGCTTTAATTTTCCTGTTGCATTAGAAGGAGCTCTGAAATTAAAAGAAATTTCCTACATCCATGCTGAAGGGTATCCGGCAGCTGAGATGAAGCATGGACCCATTGCCTTGATTGATAAAGAAATGCCCGTTGTGTTTATTGCTACCCAGGATAGCTCTTACGAAAAAATCGTTTCCAATATACAGGAAGTTAAAGCCAGAAAAGGCCGGATAATAGCCATAGTAACGGAAGGCGACACTATTGTCAGGGATATGGCAGATTTTGTAATTGAGATTCCAAAAACTCATGAAGCATTAACTCCGATTTTGTCTGTAATACCTCTTCAACTCCTTGCCTACCATATCGCCGTTTTGAGAGGTTGCAATGTGGATCAACCCAGAAATCTGGCCAAGTCAGTCACTGTAGAATAGGTTTTTAATCCATCGTTACCTGGTAATTTCTTTCAGGTATTTCTTCTTTAATTGTGGATTGATTTTATAACGTTCATCTCCGGTGTCTTCATATACTGCTTCCAAAACTTCATAAACATTTTCAATACCAATTTTTTCTGCCCATTCAAATGGACCCAATGGGTAATTCGTGCCCAGTTTCATGGCAAGATCAATGTCCTTTTCAGAAGCTGTTCCCTCCGCATTGGTATAAAAAGCTTCATTTATTATCATGCACACAACCCTTGGTGAAACCATACCTACCCGATCTTCCACAAGCACATAATCAGTTTTTAAGCCATGTGCAATCTTGCTAAGATATCCTTCTCCCTTGGAATTAAAAATGGAAACTTCCAGGAGTTCCCTGTTTATAAAAGTTGGTAATCCATTAAATCCAAACCATTGGTCTTTTACCGGATAATAAATATTTTGATGAGCAAGGCTTGTTTTTACTATGGAAAAGAAAACAGGGCACTCAATCTTCTCATAATTTTCAAGCGATTCGGGAATCTCTTCCGCCACAAAATCAAATACAACCTCCGGATCATATCCTTCCGGATTGTCTGAATCTTCAAGAGAGGAGTAAACGTGATCGGCTCCAAATTTAAGCTTTAGCTCTTCAAACTGATCAATATTCCCAACTACAAGGATTTTCATAGATATTTTGTCTTTAACAATTTGTAATTTGGAATCCAAATTCGTTCAAATTTAACATAACCTTCTTAAACAATAATGAAAAACGTTGTTGAGTCTAAAAAAGCCCCTGCGCCTATCGGTCCTTATAGCCAGGCCATCTGGGCCAATGATATTTTGTTCGTCTCAGGCCAGGTTGCTATTGACAGGGAAAATGGTGCCATGATAACTAACGAAATTAAAGAGGAGACTCACCAGGTAATGAAGAACCTTGGAAACATTCTTGAAGAAGCAGGTCTTAACTTTGAAAATGTAGTGAAGTGTTCCATTTTTGTGAAGGACATGGGTAATTTTCAGGCTATCAATGAAGCCTATGGAAGCTACTTTGGAGTTATTCCCCCCGCACGGGAAACCGTGGAAGTTTCTGCATTACCCAAAAATGCAAATGTGGAAATTTCCTGTATTGCCATTAAATGAGGATTCTACCCTATTATCATGAAACCCTGGTTTTGCCTTTCACATCTGACAAAGTAATTCAGATCCTCTCAGAAAATACCCTTCATCCGGTTGAAAGAAAATCCGGGCATCAGAAGAAATTTATCGGACACATTGAATCAGATTCTTTCAGAATTTCTGAAAAGTTAGATCGCCCCGATAATTTTATTCCATTTATAAAAGGAAGCATTGAAAAAACTTCAAAAGGATCTATAATTTTCACTTCCTATAATTTGCTATTCTCCACGGCATTATTTGTCTCTTTTTGGTCTGTAGTTACCATGTTATTGTGTTTATTGTTTCTTTTTCAATACAACAATAATTTATATGCCGTTATTTCTATGGCAGCATTCCTATTCAATTATTATTTTACATCCACACATTTTCATCGAAAAGTAAAAGGATCACGTAAGGCCTTTTATTCTCTTTTTACTGAATGATTGATTCCAATACTTTAGTTTTGTAAGTTAAATATTTTATGTCAGTCAGAGTTAGATTTGCACCTTCACCCACCGGACCTCTCCATATTGGAGGCGTTCGCACGGCGCTCTATAATTTTCTATTTGCAAAGAAAAATAAGGGCAAATTTATTTTGCGTATTGAAGATACCGATCAAAACAGATTTGTTGATGGCGCACTCGAGTATATCATGAATTCCCTGGAATGGTTAGGCATCCGGCCCGATGAAGGTATCCGCGAAGGCGGAGACTTCGGTCCTTACCGGCAATCTCAGAGAAAAAATATTTACCAAAAGTTCGCTGATCAACTTATTGAAAGCGGTAATGCCTACTACGCTTTTGATACAGCCCAAGAACTTGAGGCAATGCGGGCAAGATTAAAGGAAGCAAAAAGTGATACTCAGTTATATAACTATCTCACCCGTAGTGAAATGAAGAATTCCTTAACACTAAGCAAAGAAGAAACCAGGAATTTGATGGCATCAGAATCGGAGCGGGTGATCAGATTGAAAGTACCTGAGAATACCAGTATCTCATTTACCGACCTGATTCGTGGTAACGTGGAATTCAATTCATCCAATATAGATGACAAAGTTCTTCTCAAAAGCGATGGCATGCCGACCTATCATTTAGCGAATGTAGTAGACGATCATTTGATGAAAATATCGCATGTTATCCGGGGCGAAGAATGGCTTTCATCAACTCCCATTCATGTTTTGCTTTACCAGGGTTTTGACTGGAAATCTACTATGCCAAAGTTTGCTCATTTACCCTTACTCCTGAAACCCGACGGCAATGGCAAACTCAGTAAAAGGGATGCTGACAAACAAGGATTTCCTATCTTTCCAATCTCCTGGAAAGATTCCAACACCGGCGAGGTTTCCGAAGGATTCAGGGAAAAAGGCTTCCTTCCGGAAGCACTCATAAATTTCCTTGCTTTTTTGGGATGGAATCCTGGAACCGAGAAAGAAATTTATGCATTAGCAGAGCTTTGTGAAGATTTTTCCGTGGAAAGAATTCAAAAAGGAGGTTCTAAATTTGATTTTGAAAAAGCAATCTGGTTTAACCAGCAGTATGTTCATAAATTGCCTAAAGAAAAGATGATAAGCAGTTTGAAAATTTCTCTGGAAGAAAACCAAATAAAATATTCTGATGAAAAAGTTTCCGAAGCGGTTGAACTTATGAAAGATCGGGTTTCTTTTCTGCATGAACTTTTTACTGAAGCCCGGTATTTATGGGAAGCTCCATCACATTATGAAGAAAACGTTGTTGCCAGGAAATGGAATGCCGATACAAAGAAGGCAATTCAATCCTTGATGAATACCTGGCATTCACTGGATTTATTTACCGCTTCCAATATTAAAGAATCATTGGAATCCACGTTGGTAACCATTGAAATGCCTGCGGGAAAAGTTATGCAGGCGCTTCGGCATTCAATTACCGGAAAAGGCGGCGGACCTGACTTGATTGGCATAATCGCTTTTTTGGGAAAAGATGAATCACTTAAGCGCATGAGAACCACGTTCAATTCTATAAATTAGACTTGTGGCAAAATCTAAAAAAAAACCCAGAGTTAATCCCCAACTGGAAGGGTTCGAATTAAAAGTTGACTCCTTCGGTGAGTTGAAATCAACTATGGATATCGACAAAATAAATGAATTCCTGAACCGGAATGTGGATGACAAAAAGTTAACGAAAAAGAAAATGAAATCTAAGAAGAAAGGAAGAAGTAAGTGATTGCGCTATGAGATTTTTTAATGCTTAATTCGCAGAACTACTACTCCATAACTTTGGAATCAACGCCGGTACCTTCCGCTTATAATTCAGGTAGGTTTCTCCAAATTCCCGGATCAGGCTTTTTTCCTCAAGAAGAATTCCAATAGGCAGGTAAAGAAACGTTGTAATGCAAGTTACAGTGGTTGCAATTGTAGGGTTAAAAAACCAATAACCTATTATAATAAGTATGGTGCCGCAGTAAATAGGATGCCTTACATATTTAAGAATGCCTTTAATTTGCAATTCACTTTCCTCCTTTTTACTTAATCCCAGAAATTTTTTAAGCGAATACACCTTAAAACTCCGGCTGATAATTAATACCCCTGATGTGGCGAGCATCAGAGAAAGATACATGATTACCTTTGTCCTGGAGATTATTAAAGTTTGATCATACAATCCATTAAATACCAACAGTGCAAATAAGCCGATTGTCGATATCATGGAATATACTAACCTGTAATATTTATTAAGGCTTAAGTTAATTGCAGCCCATTGTTTCACATTTTGTCTGGCCATTAGACTATGAAGTGAGAAGTAAATAGCCCAGGCTCCAATCAGCCACATGTAAGTAATATCTATTTTCATTACTGCAATCTAAGTTAAGATGAAATCGGTTAACTTTGCCACCTTTAAATGCAGGGCATTTTATGAAAATAGGTCTTTTACGTGAAGGAAAAATTCCCATGGACCACAGGGTGCCGCTGATTCCTTCCCATGCTTCTGAGCTCCAGTCGAAATATCCAAATGTTAGAGTAATTGCCCAGTCAAGTGACATTCGCTGTTTTACGGATGATGAATACCGTGGAGCCGGAATTGAAGTTAGGAATAGTATCGAAGATTGTGATGTGCTCCTTGGGGTTAAAGAAGTTCCTGTTGAAAAATTGATCGCCGGGAAAACTTATTTTTTCTTTTCTCATACCATTAAGAAACAAGCCTATAACAAGAAATTGCTACAGGAAATTTTGAAAAAAGAAATCATGCTTATTGATTACGAAGTCCTGACCGACTCCGAAAGAAACAGAATTGTTGCATTTGGAAGGTATGCCGGAATTGTTGGCGCCTATAATGGAATTTTGGCATTTGGCCTCCGGTATAAGTTATTCAAATTGCGCAGGGCTCACGAGTGCTTTGACCTTGATGACCTAAAAACTGAATACACCAAAGTAAAATTACCCAACATAAAAATTCTTATAACCGGTGGTGGTAGAGTTGCAAAGGGAGCCATTGAAGTGTTGTTAGGAATGGGAATCAGAAAAGTAAATCCCTCCGATTTCATTAATGAAAGATTTAAGGAACCTGTTTTCAGTCAGATTAATCCACGGGAATACAATAAGCATAAGGAAGGCAAAGAATTCAAAAAAAAGGAATTTCATCAGTATCCGGAGAGATTCGGGTCTGATTTTCTCAAGTACAGAAAGGCCTGTGACTTGCTGATTGCCGCAGCCTATTGGGATCCGAGTGCGCCGAAATTATTTACCCGGGAAGATATGCTGAAGGTTGATTTCAATATCCGTGTAATTGCAGACATCACGTGTGACATTGATGGTTCTATCCCTTCCACAAAAAAAGCCACCACTATTGATGAACCCTTTTACGATTATAATCCTGAAGAAAACCGGATTGAACTTCCCTTTGTTGATGAAGCGAACGTATCCGTAATGTCAATCGATAATTTACCGGCTGAGCTACCCAGAAATGCAAGTGAGGATTTTGGGCGTGATATTATAGATAAGGTTTTACCTTCTCTAATTGAAGAAGATAAGGATAAAATCATAGAAAGAGCTACAATTACGAGCGCAGGAAATTTAACTCCGCCTTATCAATATCTGCAAGATTTTGTAGCTGAGCAGGCTTAAAGTTATCCGTTCATTGAAACAAGAAATTCCTCATTATTTCGCGTACCCTTCATCTTGTCCAGCAGGAATTCCATCGCCTCGTTAGAATTCATATCAGACATGAACTTCCTCAGAATCCAGACACGCTGTAATTCTTCCTTATCCATGAGTAATTCTTCACGACGAGTACCGGAAGCAGGAACATCGATAGCAGGATAAACGCGCTTGTTAGATAGTTTTCTGTCAAGTTGTAATTCCATGTTACCGGTTCCTTTGAATTCCTCAAAGATAACTTCATCCATTTTAGAACCTGTTTCAATCAGTGCCGTGGCGATAATAGTTAATGAACCGCCATTTTCCACATTTCTGGCAGCTCCGAAAAATCTTTTTGGTTTGTGGAGGGCATTTGCATCCACGCCACCGGAGAGTATTTTTCCCGAGGAAGGCACAACAGTATTATACGCTCTGGCCAGACGGGTTATACTATCAAGAAGAATTACTACGTCGTGCCCAACTTCAACCATCCGTTTTGCTTTTTCCAGTACAATACTGGCCACCTTAACATGTCGTTCCGCCTGCTCGTCAAAGGTGGAAGAAATTACTTCTGCCTTAACACTTCTTGCCATGTCAGTTACCTCTTCCGGACGTTCATCAATCAGCAGGATCATCAGGTAGACTTCCGGGTGATTTTCAGCTATCGCATTCGCAATTTCTTTCAACAGAACGGTTTTACCAGTTTTGGGCTGTGCAACGATCATACCTCGCTGGCCCTTTCCGATGGGTGCGAACAAATCCAGTATTCTTGTTGAAAACCGATCAGGCTTGGTACTTAAATTCAGTCTTTCATTTGGGAAAAGCGGAGTGAGATATTCAAATGAAACCCTGTCTCTGATTTCTTCCGCTGTCTTTCCGTTTATATATTCAACCCGGAGTAAGGCGAAATATTTTTCACCTTCTTTTGGAGGTCGAATCTGGCCTTTGATTGTATCCCCGGTCTTTAATCCAAAAAGTTTTATTTGAGAAGGAGAAACATAAATATCGTCGGGACTTGCCAGATAATTATAATCGGATGACCGCAGGAATCCATATCCATCCTGCATAATTTCCAATACGCCATCATTTTCAATAACACCGTCAAACTCTTTTATCAAAGCTGCAGCGCCACTTTTCTTGCCACGGTTTTGATCACGGCTATCACGGTTTTCACGTCTATCACGGTTTTCATTGCTATCACGGTTATCACGGCTATCAAGGTCTCCTCTGGGTTTTCGATCACCTATGTCTTCCTTACCATTTACGGCCTTTGCAGAACTTTCCAGATTTGCGTTTGTTGACGCCGGTTCTGTTTCTTTTTCTTTTGCTTCCGGTTCACCATCGGAAGAACCGGAGTTCGCTTTACCTTTATCTACGTCTTCGGATGGAGAATCAAAAGAAGTTATACTTTCATCAAATTCCATTTCGAAAGAATCAAAAAGGTCTTCGGCTTTGTCTTTTTCTTTTTCTTTTTCTTTAGAAGATGCCTTGAGGGGCTGTTCGGCATCATCAGGTTTGAGGGCTTGCTGATCAAGAATCTTGTATACCAGGTCTGTCTTAGACATTTTCTTGTGATTCTTAAATCCCAACTCCTCTGCAATCTCTTTCAACTCTGAAAGAAGTTTCACATTCAGATCATCAATACTGTACATAAAATGATTAGTTCAAAATAAAGAAGGGTTTTTAATACTTATAAATTATTATAAAGAATATACTCCTGTAAATGGTAATTAGAATTAATAAACTTTTTGAAGAAAGTCGTTAGCTGAATCTCGACAAGGGATGTCTTTAATCCGACTGACCTTGCAATATTAGACCAAGCTTAACTAATAGTCAAGATTTTGAATCTTTTTCTTAAGGTCTAAACGAAATCCCCTGTCCACCGGTTTTGTTAATTTTGCCTTATTTTTACCTGTCTAACAATCAAATACCATGCTGTTTGTTCCATATCTGAGAGAAAACATAGAAAATGCAATCCACGGCCTTGAAAAGCGCAATTTCCCCAATGCCAAAAAGGCGCTCGCCACAGTGCTTGAACTTGATGCCAATAGAAAGAAGACTCAGGCTTCCCTGGATTCTCACCTGGCAGAGAGCAACGCACTCTCCAGGGAGATTGGGGCACTCATGAAGGCAGGGAAGAAAGAGGAGGCTGAAAATAAAAAGCGGAAATCCGTCACACTAAAGGAGGCTGCAAAGAGAGAAGAAGAAGAACTTAATCAACTTGAGGACAGGCTTAAAGACCTCTTATATACAATTCCGAATATTCCCAACAAAATGGTTCCCGCCGGCAAATCTGCTGAAGATAATGAAGTGGTAACTTTGTGGGGTGAAAAGCCAAATCTGGTTGACGACCCATTGCCTCATTGGGAATTAATAAAGAAGTATGATATCATAGACTTTGAATTAGGGAATAAAATTTCCGGGGCCGGATTTCCGGTTTACAAAGGAAAAGGTGCCCGCCTGCAACGGGCTTTAATTAATTTTTTTCTGGATGAAGCTCTGAAATCAGGGTATACTGAAATTCAACCTCCTATTGTTGTGAACGAAGATTCGGGGTATGGAACCGGTCAACTTCCGGATAAGGATGGTCAGATGTATAAATTAATTGACGAGAACTTATATCTGATCCCCACTGCGGAAGTTCCGATAACTAACCTGTACCGGGATGTTATTTTGAAAGAAGATGAATTACCTATTCAAAATGTAGGCTACACCCCTTGTTTCAGGAGAGAAGCAGGCAGCTGGGGAGCTCACGTCCGTGGACTTAACCGACTGCATCAATTTGATAAAGTGGAGATAGTTCAAATTCAGCATCCGGATAATTCTTACAAAGCGTTGGATGAGATGTGCGAGTACGTGATGGGATTATTGAAAAAGCTGAATCTGCATTTCAGGCAACTCCGACTTTGCGCGGGTGATTTGGGATTTACATCATCAATTACCTATGATATGGAAGTTTTTTCGGGCGGTCAGAAGAAGTGGCTCGAAGTAAGCTCCGTCAGCAATTTCGAAACGTTTCAGTCTAACCGGCTCAAACTTCGATTCAAAGATTCGACCGGCAAGACCAGACTTGTCCATACCTTAAATGGAAGTGCATTGGCCCTTCCCCGGATTATGGCCGCAATTATTGAAAATAATCAAAGTTCAGTGGGAATTGCCATTCCTGAAGTATTGGTCGATTACACAGGTTTTGACAAGATTGACTAATACCATTACTGTATATATTGGCTGACATCCACTGATTTTTATTAATTTTAAACCTTACAAAATTCACAAATAATGAAAAGATTTGCTCTATTCCTTTTCGCATTGATTATTGGATTCTCCTGTTCAGAAACTGAACAGAAATCCGCCAATGTCAATTACCCGGTAACGAAAAAAGTTGATCACCTTGATACTTACTTTGATCAACAAATAGCCGATCCCTATCGCTGGCTGGAAGATGATAATTCCGAAAAAACCGCCGAATGGGTAACTGACCAGAATGCTGTTACAAATTCATATCTTGACCAGATTTCATTTCGCGAGACACTTAAGGAGAGGCTTACTGAGCTTCAGGATTATGAGAAGTTATCGGCACCCAATCACAAGGGAGATTATTATTACTACTATAGAAATGAGGGTTTGCAGAACCAATCTGTACTTTACAGAAAACCAACACTGGATGGAGAAGGCAAAGTTTTTCTTGACCCAAATACATTTTCCGAGGATGGCACCATTTCATTGGCCGGTACCAGTTTTTCCAAAGATGATAAATATTTTTCCTACATGATTTCCGTTTCCGGCTCAGACTGGAGAGAAGTGTACGTGATGGATGTGGAAACCAAAGAGAAGCTAAGCGACAAAATTGAATGGGCTAAGTTTACCGGTACTTCCTGGTATAAAGATGGATTTTTTTATCAGCGATTCCCCCAACCCGGGGAAGGAGATGAATTGAAATCAGAAAACATTTATGGTAAGATTTATTACCATAAGGTTGGCTCACCACAATTGGAAGATGAATTGATCTATGAAGATCAGGAAAATCCCAACAACAGGTTCTTTGCCTGGGTCTCCGATGATGAGAGATTTCTGGGCATTTACACCAGCGCGAGCACAAGTGGTAATGCACTAAAGGTAAAAGACCTTTCTATGGAAAATTCAGATTTCATTACTCTGGTTGATGATTTTGAGAACGATCACTCCATTATTGGCAACATCGGTGAAATTCTGTTTATTGAGACTAATCTTGATGCCCCTAACAGCCGTGTGGTTCAAACAACACTTACCAATCCAGCACCAGGGAGTTGGGTTGATGTTATTCCGGAATCGGAGAGCGTGCTCAATGCCAGCATGGCCGGCGGAAAGATTTTCGGTTCTTACCTCGTGGATGCAAAAACCGAAGTAAAACAATTCAACACAGATGGAAGCCTGGACAAAGACATTGAATTGCCAGACATTGGCTCTGCATTTGGTTTTGGCGGCGATGCTGATGATACCGAATTGTTTTACACCTTCACTTCATTTATTACTCCGGGTACAATTTACAGGTACGACATCGCTACGGGCAAGTCGGTTGAATATCAACGTCCGGATGTTAAATTCAATCCCGATGATTATGAGTCAACGCAGGTTTTCTATAAAAGTAAAGATGGCACAAAGATTCCCATGTTCATTATTCATAAAAAAGGTATAGATCTAAATGGTAAAAACCCTACCTGGCTATACTCCTATGGCGGATTCAATATCAGCCTTAGACCTTCTTTCAGTACATACAGAATTTTGTGGCTGGAAAACGGGGGCATTTATGCTCAGCCTAATATCCGAGGCGGCGGCGAGTATGGTGAAGATTGGCATGAAGCCGGAACAAAAATGCAGAAGCAAAATGTTTTCGATGATTTTATCGCAGCAGGTGAATACCTTATTGCAGAAGGATATACAAGCAAAGAATTTCTGGCATTACAAGGTGGTTCAAACGGTGGATTATTAATTGGCGCAACTATTAATCAACGACCAGACCTTGCCCAGGTAGCTTTTCCCCAGGTAGGTGTAATGGATATGTTACGGTATCAGAATTTTACTATCGGTAGAGCGTGGGCCGCAGATTATGGCACATCGGAAGATTCAGAAGAAATGTTTGAATACCTGAAAGGATACTCACCGCTTCACAATATTAAAGAAGATGTTACTTATCCCGCGGTATTGGTAACCACCGCGGACCATGATGACAGAGTAGTGCCAGCACATTCCTTCAAGTATGCCGCTACTCTTCAGGAAAAAGCCGGTGCCGGACCGAATCCTTTGTTGATTAGAGTAGAAACAAAAGCCGGTCATGGCGGTGGAACTCCTACTTCAAAAGCCATCGAA
>Ga0299906_10004175_pt1 | contig 11847 bp, 12 predicted proteins | sample RVTome_14_FD_200259 | JGI IMG/M metagenome (GOLD analysis project Ga0299906, IMG submission 200259) | Soil microbial communities from uranium-contaminated site in the Upper Colorado River Basin, Wyoming, United States - RVT145D125 (version 2) ... | reverse complement strand
CGCACGCCGAAGACCCTACCGCCGGTCCAGGACCCAGCCCTGGCCCCAGGTCACGCCGACGCTGCGGTGATACGCGCCGATCATCTCGCGCGGTGCGATCCGGGTGAGCTCCTCGACCGGCGAGTCGTAGAAGGTGAGCTCGGCGTCACCCTGCCAGACCTCGGAGCCCTCCCAGTCGTAGCTCTTCATCGTCACGAGCTCGTCGAGCGAACGCGACGCCGGGTCCTCGATCGACGGGAAGAACCGGTGATGCAACATCGGCAGCGCGTTCACGAACCCGTTGGTCTCCGACGGCCCCGTGACCGTGAACCGCGCGTCGACGATCCGCCGGTCCATCACGGCGACGCTCGCGCCGAACCGCCCGCCCGGCTCGAGCCGCGGCCCCGCCCTGCCGTACCGGACCGGTCGCGTGATCCAGACCGATCCGAGCTTCTTCGGATATCCCTGGTGCCAGCCGCGCACGAGCGCGAAGTCCTTGTCGACCCAGATGTACACGCACCGTGAGTACAGCTCGTCGCGGTACGAGCAGCGAACGACGACGAACGCCTCCTTGTACTGGGAGCGGACCGGATCCTCGAGCTCCTCGAACGAATCGCTGCACGACTGCCAGTCCGCGAAGATCAGCGCGACCGCGCCCGGGTCTTCGGGCGCCGGGTCGAGCGGATCGGGCAGCAGCTCCTCCACGGCGGCCGGATCGGTCCGGAACTCGATCGTCAGGAGGTCGCCCGAGTAGTGCCAGGGCGGCGGCGGCAGGATCGAGGCGCGCCCCTCGGGCGACAGCGGCGGCATGAAGCCCTTGGGTTGGGGCATGCGCTGCATACTAGCGAGCCATGGAGACGCGCCGGGTCCTGATGGACAGCCTGCCGACGACCGTCGTCGTCGAGGGCGGTTACGGCGTCGCCACCGACACGCGCAAGATCCCGCTCGCCGCGGCATATCACCTACCGCCGTGCCGGCCGACCAAGATCGTCTGCATCCACCTCAACTACGAGAGCCGCGTGAAGGAGTTCCAGGCGACGCTCCCGCCCGCGCCGACGTACTTCCACAAGCCGATCAGCGCGTTGAACCACCACGGTGGCGACGTCGTACGGCCGCCGCGATGCCGGTACCTGAACTACGAGGGCGAGATCGCGATCGTGATCGGACGCGAGTGCCGTCACATCTCGCAGGAGGAGGCCGAAGGGTACATCGCCGGGTACACGATCGCGAACGACTTCGGGCTCCACGACTTCCGCGACACCGACGCGGGATCGATGCTGCGCGTGAAGGGCTCCGACACGCTGTGCCCGATCGGGCCCGGGATCGTGGACGACTGGGACTTCCATGGGAGGCGGATCCGAACGCTGGTGAACGGCGAGGTCCGCCAGGACGCGACGACCGACGAGATGGTCTGGGACATGCACTACCTCGTCGCCGATCTCGCCCGGACGATCACGCTCGAGCCCGGCGACGTGATCCTCTCCGGCACACCGGCCCACTCACGGCCCGTCGAACCCGGCGACGTCGTCGAGGTCGAGGTCGAGGGTCTCGGCACCCTCTCGAACCGGATCGTCGAGGGCGACGTGCCGGTCCGCGACGACGTCGGCGCTCAGCCGAGCGATTCCGAGGAGGTCGTCTCGACGGCGATGGGCGGCGACTGGGAGTTCCGAGGCATCCGCCCGCCTCGGAAGGATTAGGTCACGACCGCGGTGCTCCGAGCACCGCCTCGATCTCGTCGAGGTGCTCGCCCCGATGCCCGGCGCGCAGCGCATTGAGCGGGCTGTCTGGATCGTTCGGCCAGACCCGCTCGGCTGGCAGCCCCGTCATCCGAGCATCCGTCTGCTCCGCGATGCGCACCGCCAGCCGGGCGAGCTCGAGTGGCGGGACGGCATGGATCAGCGGACGTGACGCATCGTTGATCCAGTCGACGTCCTCCGGCTCGGTGTCGGAGGGCGAGAACGCGACGCCTCGTTCGAGCTTGTCGGCGAGCGCGAGCGCCCGACCGTCCCAGAAGGCGATGTGGCCGAGGACGCCGGCGACCGTCCAGTGATCGTTCACGTACGCTCGGAGCTCGTCTTCTCCCAGGCGTTGGACGAGGACACGGAGACGCTCGAGCTGTCGTGCGTTGTCATCGATGTACGAGCGATCGACCGGCATCCGAGCATGATATCCATGCTCCGCTCGCCTGGATGCGGTCTACGGCGGGCGGTCGAGCCGGTAGACGAAATGCCGGTAGCCCGCCCGCTCGGTCTGCCTCCAGATCGTGAAGCCGAGCTTCTCGGCGACGCGCCAGGACTGGCGATTCTCCGGGCGGATCAGCGAGATCAGGTGGTCGGTGGCGAGCGTCTCGAAACACCAGTCGCGACACGCGGCACCGCCTTCGGTCGCGATCCCCTCGCCCCACCGGTCGCGGCGGACGTGCCAGCCGAGCTCGACGTGCGGCTCGCCATCGACGAACTGGATCGTGGGGCCGCAGTCGCCGAGGAACGCCCCGGTCGAACGCTCCTCGATCGCGAGCAGCCCGAAGCCGTTCGTGGCGTAGCTCTCGAGCGCGCGCACGATCCACTGGCCGACTCCGTCCCGGTCGAACGGCGCCGGATACCACTTCATCGTCTCGCCGTCGCCGAGCACCCCCAGGAGCGCATCGGCGTCGCCCGGTACGAGGGGCCGCAGCCGGAGCCTGTCGGTCTCGAGTAACAGGTCGAACGCCACCCTCGCAACGCTACCGCCGTTTACCGAAGCTGCGGCCCCGGGCTATCCTGCGGCACAGCGTCGTTCGGCACCGAAGGAGACCCGATGGACACGGACGGCAAGCGTCTCCGCCTGCTCTGGTCGGACCTGCACGGGATCGAGCGCGGCAAGTACCTCTACGGCGACTGGTCGGAACGCGGGAAGGCGAACTTCTGCCTGGCCACGTTCCCCCTGACGTTCGACCGCGAGATCCTCAACATCCCGCGGATGGCGTTCGACGTCGGCCTCCCGGACCTCGAGGCCAGGCTCGATCCGTCGTCGCTGCGTCCCGGATGGGAACCGGAGACGGTGGTCGGCATCGGGGACCTGTTCCACCGGCACGAGCCCGTCTGGGTCGATCCGCGGCACCTCCTCCGGCAGGCGGTCGACGCGTGGCGCGAGAAGGGGCTGGAGCCACAGGTCGCGTTCGAGTTCGAGTTCTACCTCATGACCCGCGACGGGAGCGGCCGGTGGGTCTCGATCGACACTCCGGCCTCACGCGTCTACGGCACCGGCATGGCCGTCGACCCCGACGGGATCGTCACCGAGATCGTCGACACCGCCGCCGCATGCGACCTCGACATCGAGGCCTGGTGCACCGAGTTCGACGACGCGCAGTTCGAGATCAACATCCGCTACCGCGACGCGATCGGTGCGTGCGACGACGCCTTCCTGTTCCGGGTGCTCGCGCACGAGGTCGCCCTGCGGAACGGTCACCGCGCGACGTTCATGGGCCGGCCGTTCGCCGACCGCGGCGGCAACGGGCTCCACGTGAACATCAGCTTCCTGGACAAGCACAGCAACAACGCGTTGTTCGACGGATCCCAGCCCGACGGGCTGTCGACGCTCGCGCGTCGGGCGATGGCGGGCATGCTCGCGCACCACGAGGGCTCTGCCGCGATCCTCGCCCCGACCGTGAACGCGTACAAACGCCTGCTGCCCGACATGATGAACGGCTACTGGGCGAACTGGGGCCACGACGACCGGACGGTCGCGATCCGGATCTCGCCCGACCGCGGACCCACGACGCGTCTTGAGAACCGCGTGCCGGACGGCGCGGTGAACCCGTACCTGGCGGCAGCGGTACTGCTGCACACGACCCGGTTCGGCGTCGAGCAGGATCTGCCGCTCCCCGACGCGCAGCCGGTCGGCGGCGACGTCAACACGCAGGTCCACGTGCCGGCGAACCTGCGTGAAGCCGTGGACGCGCTCGAGGCCGACAAGGAGCTCGGCGAGGCCCTCGGCGAGGAGTTCGTGCAGGCCTTCGCCACGTTGAAACGCGCCGAGTGGGACCGGTACGTCGCGGCGGTCTCCGAGCCGGAGGTCGCCCAACCGACCGAATGGGAGCTCGGCTACTACATGCCGTTCTTCTAGCGTCGAGCCCCGTACCATCGGGTCCTCGTGCGCTTCCGGTAGGCTCCCCGCGAAGCTCGCACAGGGGGTGCCCGCGTGAAGGTCCTGCTCGTCGGTGTGGGTGGCGTCGGCGAGGCGATCGCCGTGATCGCGCGGAAGCGTCCGTGGCTGGAACGGCTGGTCCTCGCCGACTACAACCTCGACCGGGCGCGCGAGGTCCAGTCGCGGCTCGGCGACGAGGCCCGGTTCCCGATCGAGCGGATCGATGCCGGCGACCGCGTCCAGGTCGCCGAGCTCGCGCGACGCCACCAGGTCGACCTGGTGATGAACGCCGTCGACCCGAACTTCAACGAGGCGATCTTCGAAGCGTGCTTCGATGCCGGCGTGACGTACATGGACATGGCGATGTCGCTGTCCAAGCGGCACCCGACCGAGCCGTTCCACCAGACGCACGTCAAGCTCGGCGACTATCAGTTCGAGCGGACGAAGCAGTGGGAGGAACGCGGCCTGCTCGCGCTGGTCGGGATGGGCGTCGAGCCGGGCCTGGCCGACGTGTTCGCCGCGTACGCGAACAAGCACCTGTTCGACCGGATCGACGAGATCGGCGTGCGTGACGGCGCGAACCTCCAGATCGAGGGGTACGGGTTCGCGCCGAACTTCTCGATCTGGACGACGATCGAGGAGACGCTGAACCCGCCGATCGTCTGGGAGAGGGATCGCGGCTGGTTCACCACGGAGCTGTTCTCGGAGCCCGAGGTGTTCGAGTTCCCCGAGGGGATCGGACCCGTCGAGTGCGTGAACGTCGAGCACGAAGAGGTGCTGCTGATCCCGCGCTGGATCGACGCGGGCCGCGTGACGTTCAAGTACGGCCTGGGCGACGAGTTCATCAACGTCCTGAAGGTGATCGCGCTGCTCGGGCTCGACTCCACGGAGAAGGTGAACGTGAGGGGCGTCGAGGTCGCGCCGCGCGACGTGATCGCCGCGGTCCTGCCCGATCCCGCGAGGCTCGGCGACCGGATGCACGGCAAGACGTGCGCCGGGACCTGGGTGAAAGGCGAGAAGGACGGGAGGCCGCGCGAGGTCTACCTGTACCAGGTGGCCGACAACGACGAGTGCATGGCGAGGGTCGGCGTTCAGGCGGTCGTGTGGCAGACGGCGGTCGGCCCCGTCATCGCGATGGAGCTGCTCGAAACGGGCGCGTGGAAGGGCGCGGGCGTGAGAGGTCCGGAGTCGTTCGACCCCGACCCGTTCGTCGAGCTGATGCCTTCGTACGATCTCGCCTGGGGGATGCGCGACTCGCTCGCGTGACGGCCCTCGGCTCGGTTGCGGTAGCCGGTCGTTCGGTACCAAAATGCCCGTCGTGCAGACCACGATCGACGAGCTCGGCGAGATCGACCTGGCGAACCCGGACAGCTACGTCGAACGGGTGCCGTTCGAGTGGTTCGATGAGCTCCGGCGGCACGCCCCCGTCGTGTGGCACCCCGAACCGCCGCCCAACAAGGGGTTCTGGGCCGTCACCCGCTACGACGACCTGGTCACCGTCCACATGGACTGGCAGACGTACTCGTCCGAGACCGGCGCGGTCGCGCTGGAGGAGCTGGAGCCGGACCAGATCGAGATCCGAAGGAGCATGCTCGAGACGGACCCGCCGCGCCATCGCGAGCTCCGCAACATCTGCAACAAGCGGTTCTCCGCGCGGGGGGTGGGTCAGTACGAGGACTTCATCCGCGACGTGGCGAGCGGGGTCCTTGACCGCGCGCTCGAGCAGGGGGAGTTCGACTTCGTCACCGAGATCTCCCGCGAGCTGCCGATCCGGTTCCTGTGCGCGATCTTCACGGTGCCGCAGGACGACGCCTCGATGCTGATCGAGTGGGGCGACGCGATGATCGGCAACCAGGACCCGGACTTCTCGGCGGCGGTCGTGGACCAGGTCGACACCGAGGAATTCAAGTACCTGCCGTTCCGTTCGCCGATCGCGCGCACGATGTTCGCGTACGCGGACCGGCAGCGGGATCTGCGGCTCGAGGAGCCGCAGGAGGACGTCATCACGGCACTGACGCTGGCGCAGCGCGAGGGGGTGCTGAACGAGCACGAGTTCCACAACTACTTCGGGCTGCTGATGATCGCGGGCAACGAGACGACGCGCCATACGATCAGCCACGGGATGAAGGGGCTGATCGAGCATCCCGACCAGATGCAGCGGCTGAAGGACGACCCCTCGCTGATCCCGGTCGCGGTCGAGGAGGTTCTGCGGTGGGCGACGCCGGTCCTGCACTTCCGCCGGACCGCGACCCGTGACACCGAGCTCCGCGGCCAGGGGATCAAGGCCGGCGACAAGGTCGTCACCTGGTACATCAGCGCGAACCGCGACGAGGAGCGGTTCCCCGACCCGTATGGCTTCGACATCGCGCGGCACCCGAACGAGCACGTCACGTTCGGTCCCGGCGGGCCGCACTTCTGCCTGGGCGCGCACCTCGCGCGGCTGGAGACGAAGGTCCTGTTCCAGGAGCTGCTCCCCCGGCTCCGATCGATCGAGCTCACCGGACCGGTCGAACGGATGCGCTCGAACTTCGTGAACGGCATCAAACGCATGCCGGTCCGGGTCGAGCTCGCCTAGGAAACGTCGGGCGAGACCGCCCGGAGCATCGAGCGGAGCATCGAGGCGAGCTGGTCCTGGTGCCCCGGTGAGAGGTGCGTGGTGATCGCGACCTCCTCCTCGTTGAACTTCGGGAAGAGCGTCTCGATCTTCTTGCGGCCTTCCGGCGTGAGCGACACCCGGACCATGCGGCCGTCGCTCGAGCTCTTCTGACGTTGCACGTACCCCCGCCGCTCGAGCGTCGTGACGACACCGGTGGACGTCGGGCGGCTGATGCCGACGGCCGAGGCCAGATCGCGGGATTCGAGCTCGCCCCACACCCACAGCACCCAGAGCACGACGAACGACGTCCACGACAGCCGGTCGACCGACAGCACCCGATGTTCCATGTGACGTCGTACGGCCGCCGAGGCTCGGAACAGGTTCGAGACCGCCGCCATCGCACGGAAGTCGAGCGGCATGTCGCCGAGCTCTTCCAGGACCTTCCGCTCGGCCGGGAGGAGCTCCTCGTTCATCGCCGCGATGGTACTCCGGTCGCTCCGGACGCGAGACGCAGGCCTCAGGCGGCCGAACCCGCGACGGGAAGCACCTCTCGCAGCCGCTCCCCCTTCGGGTCGAACGGCGGCTCGGGCAGGATGCGTGCCGTGCGTTCCTCGCCGACGACGAACACCGTGAGCTCGGGCGCCGCCTCGGCAACGTCGGTCTTCAGGTACGCGAGCGCGAGACTCTGGTTCACGTGGTGGCCGTAGGCGCCGGACGTGACCATGCCGACACGTCGATCGCCGATCCAGATCCCCTCGTCGGTCGACGCGTCGGCATCGGCGGCATCGACGTCGAGGAGCACGAGGCGCCACGCCGCACCCCTGTCGCGCTCGGCGAGCGCGGCCTCGCGCCCGATGAAGTCACCCTTGTCGAACGCGACGTATCGGTCGAGCCCCGACATGCCGGGCGTGCAGTCCTGCCGGTACTCGGCCGACCAGATCCCGTAGCCCTTCTCCAGCCGCAGGCTGTCGAGCGCGCGGTCCCCGATCAGCCGCAGGCCGTGCGGCGCACCCGCCTCACGCAGCTCGTCGAGCAGCCTCCGATGGTGCGCGTTCGGGACCACGATCTCGTACCCCAGCTCACCGGTCAGCGAGATCCGCCCGACCACCGCGCGGGCGGAACCGACGTCCATCTCACGGACCGCCATGAACGGGAGCGTCTCGTTCGAGACGTCATCGCTGCTGAGCCCCTCGAGGATCGACCGCGACTCGGGTCCCGAGACCGAGAACCCCATCCGGTCCTCGGTGACGTTGCGGACGTCGACCCCGTCAGGAGGGAGCTGCTGGCGGAACCACCGCATGTGGAAGTCCTGGAGGTAGTACGAACCCGTGAGCCAGAACCGCCGCTCGTCGAGGCGCGACACCGACAGGTCGCCCATCAGGTGGCCGCGGTGGTTCAGCATCGGCGCCAGCCGGATCCGGCCGACGTCCGGGATCCGGGACGCGACCAGCCGGTCGAGCCACGCCTCGGCGTCTGAGCCAGTGACCTCGTACCGCGCGTACTGCGCGATCTCGTAGGCGCCTGCGGCGATCCGGACGGCTTCGACCTCCTCGGCGACGACGGGCTCGGCGTTCGAACGGCCGAGCGTATCGGTCTCCTCGAAGTCGGACGAGGGCGCGAAGTACAGCGGCACCTCGAGCCCCCAGTTCACGGAGAAACGCGCGTTCGCCGCGGCGAACGCGTCGTAGCAGGGTGTCGTCTTCAGCGGGCGCCCGGCGGGCAGTTCCTCGTTCGGGTACGCCATCACGAACCGACGCGCGTAGAACTGGCGAGTCGTCTCGCGCAGGTACCGGTCGCTCGTCGCGTACGGCCCGAACCGCGTGACGTCCATCCCGAAGACGTCGTATCCGGGGTCGCCGTCGACGATCCAGTTCGCGACGGCGACGCCGATCCCCGCGCACTGGGAGAAGCCGGCCATGCAGCCACTCGCCGCCCAGTAGTTCGCGATGCCCTCGACCGGCCCGACCAGCGGGTTGCCGTCCGGCGTGAACGTCATCGCGCCGTGCACCCAACGCCGGATCCCGGTCTCGGCCAGCACCGGGAACCGCTCGAACCCGATCGACAGCTCCGGCATGATCCGGTCGACCTCCTCGGGGAACAGGTCCATGCCGTAGTCCCAGGGCGCGCCATCGGTGGTCCAGTGGCGCGGGTTCTGCTCGTACACGCCGAGCAAGACGCCGTTGCCCTCCTTCTGGAGGTAGGTGAAGCCCTCGAGATCCGTGACCGCCGCCATGTCGCCGGCGATCGCGGCGATCGCCGGGATGTCCTCGGTGACCAGGAAGTGGTGCGGCATCAGCGCGATCGGATGGTCGACGCCGGCCATGCGACCGACGCGCCGCGCCCACAGCCCTGCGGCGTTCACCACGTGCGCACACCCGACCGGCCCCTGTTCCGTGTCGACGCGCCACTCTCCGTTCGACAGCGGCGTCAGTCCGGTCACTCGGTCGTGCTCGACGATCTCCACGCCGCGCCTGCGCGCCGCGATCGCGTACGCCTGTGTGGCTCCGTTCGGATCGAGGTTGCCCTCCTGCGGGTCGAACAGCGCACCGACGAACCCACTCGGGTCGAGGATCGGCACCATCTCGGCGGCCTCCTCGGGGGTGACCAGGTACGCGTCGGTGCCCTGCGTCCGGACCCAGGCGAGCTCGGACCTCAGCCAGCGCCAGCGTTCCTCGGTGCCGGCCAGCTCGAGCCCTCCGCTCAGATGGAGCCCGACGCTCTGGCCGCTCTCCTGCTCGATCGTCGGATACATCCCGATCGTGTAGTGCATGAGCTCGGCGACCCGGGTGTCGGCGTTGATGGCGTGGAAGCCGCCGGCCGCGTGCCACGTCGACCCCGCGGTGAGCTGGCGGCGTTCGATCAGCACGACATCGGTGATGCCGCGCGCGGCGAGGTGATACGCGACGCTGACCCCTACGATGCCGCCGCCGATCACGACGACCTCGTACCGATCCCTCATCGTTCCCCCGGCGCTCGTGGCGACCCGGCGTGAGTGTATCGGCGGGTCCGCTCCGGACCGAAGCATCAACGTGACCCGCGGACACCCGACGCCCTACCCTTCGGCGATGCCGACGATCGTTCAGGCGACCACCGGGGACTGGGAGCGTTATCGCGAGATCCGCCTGCGCGCGCTCGCAGACGCGCCGTTCGCGTTCGGCTCGACGTTCGAACAGGAGCGCGAGAGGCCGGAGGCGCTGTGGCGCGAGCGGCTCGCGAACCCCGGAGGAGCCACGTTCCTGGCCACCGACGAGGGCCGTTCCGTGGGTCTCGTATCCGTGTTCTTCGAGGACGTCCGGCGGGCGCACCTCGTGTCGATGTGGGTCTCGCCCGAGGCTCGCCGAGAGGGGATCGGCCGGACGCTCGTCGACATGGTGATCGACTGGGCCGCTCGGAACGACGCTGCGACGGTCGAGCTGTGGGTGACCGAGACGAACCGCCCGGCTCGGGAGCTCTACGAACGTTGCGGCTTCGCATTCACCGGCCGGCGCCAGCCGCTGCCGTCGGATCCCACGCTCGACGAGCTCGAGATGCGCCGGCCGGCCCCGCGGTAGTGCCCGGTCAGACCTCGGTCTCGGAGTGCTGGCGGTACTCGTAGCCCGACATCGGGCGGCCTGTCTGGGAACGCCACTCGCGTTCCTGCGTCGGAACCTTGCCGAGGACCTTCGCCATCGCTCGGACGTGCGCCTGGATCGAGCCGCAGCACGAGCCGATGTAGTCGATCCCGGCCTCGTCGGCCTTCCGCGCGAACTCGGCCATCGCCTTGCGAGACACCTGGAGCGGATCGAGCTCGTACGGGAAGTTCGGCCACGCGGTGAAGTCCGGCGCATCGTCGGTCGTCGCGTACGCGACGGGTTGCGACGCGACGAACACGCCATCGACGGCCTCGCGCATCTGGGTCGCGATCCGCAGCTGCTGCTCGGGTCCGTTCAGGCAGTTCACGCCCACGATGTCCGCACCGGCCTCCGCCAGACGCCTCGCGCACTCCCCCGGCGTCTCTCCCTCGTACGAGCGCGGCTCGCGCTGCTCGAACGACATCGTGACCATGACGGGCAAGCCGGTCGCCTTCGCGCGCTCGACGAACAGCAGCGCCTCCCCGACGTAGCTGAACGTCTCGCCGATCCAGAAGTCAGGCGGACCCGCATCGAGCTGGTCCTGGAGCTGCCTGTCGAACAGCGCCCGGACGCGATCGGAGGACGGTGGATCCTCGGGCAGGTACGCCCACGTGAGCGACAGGTTCCCGGCCACGAGCGCGTCGCCCTCGGACGCGACCTCGCGCGCGATCCGAACCGCGTCGCGGTTGATGTCGTCCACCTTGCCGGCGAGGCCGACCGTCGCGAGCTTGTCGTCGCTCGCGTAGAAAGTCATCGTCTGCAGGACCTCGGCGCCGGCGCGGAGGAACTCGCGATGGAGCTGCGCCAGCGCATCCGGATGCTCGATCACGACCTCGGGCGTAAAGGGCCCTGCCTGCACGTACCCGCGCTTCTCGAGCTCGAGCAGGTACCCACCGTCGCCCAGGACCCGACCCGATCCGAGCCGTTCCAGGATCCCCTTCGCCATCGCCTACCCCCGACGTCCGAGTGCGGCGAGGATAGTCCGTCTACTCGGCGAGGACCTCGTAGATCTTCCGACGAGCCTCCGCGAGGATCTCCGCGGTCTTCTCGCGCTGGTCCCTGGAGCCGGCGCGCGCGACCTGCATCGCCGCGGCGACGAGCTGCAGGCCCGCCTCCCGCAGCGCTCCGAGGCCTTCGGCGGCCGGTCCGAAGTCCCACGGTGCGTCTTCGGCGCGCTTGGTGCGCTCGTCGAGCTCGGCCCGGCCCGCATCCGTGATCTCGTACACCCGCTTACCGTCGTGCTCCTCGCCGCGCACGAGCCCCTCGTCCTCGAGCATCTGCAGCGTCGGATAGATCGAGCCGGGGCTCGGTCGCCACATGCCACCGCTCCGGTCCCGCAGCTCGTTCATCAGGTCGTAGCCGTGCATGGGTCGTTCCGCGAGGACCCGGAGCAGCGCCGTCCGGACGTCGCCCCGCCTCGCACGCCGGCCCCCCATGCCCGGGCCGAACCACCCGCCGAAACCGAGGCCGAACGGGTGATCCCCATGATGGTGCGGGTGCCCTCCCGCGGCCATGCGGTGCCTCTTCATACCGTCC
>Ga0299906_10004174_pt1 | contig 11850 bp, 13 predicted proteins | sample RVTome_14_FD_200259 | JGI IMG/M metagenome (GOLD analysis project Ga0299906, IMG submission 200259) | Soil microbial communities from uranium-contaminated site in the Upper Colorado River Basin, Wyoming, United States - RVT145D125 (version 2) ... | reverse complement strand
TCACCACCCGGACCGCCACGGGCACGCCGACCGACTTCACGGTCACGGAGACGACCCGCACCGACGTCACCGCCGAGAGCTACTTCGCCCGCGGCAGATACGATCGCCAGCTCGACGGCGCCTTCGGGTTCGCGGGAGCCGGCTGGGAGCGAAACACGTTCGCGGGCGTCGCGAACCGGTTCTCGATCGTGGCGGGAATGGGCAGGACCTGGTTCGATGCGCCGAGCGGCCGGCTCAAGACCGACCTCGGCGGCACCTACACGGTGCAGAAGGACGTCGAGCCGGAGCCGGGTGCCGACGACTCCTTCGCGGGGCTCAGGTTGACCATCGAGGCGCAACGCTCGATCACGGAGAGCGCGACCCTCGCGTCCGGCCTCATCGTGGACGAGAGCCTCATGACCACGCGCGACCTGCGCGGCGACTGGGTGAACTCGCTCGCGGTGGCCATCGCGGAGGGTCTCGCGCTCAAGACGTCGCTGCAGATGCTTTTCGACAACGAGCCCGCGTTCCGGCGCGTGCCGCTCGTCGACGGAACCGGCACGCCCACGGGGGAGACCGTGCTGTCCGAGGGCAACAAGATCGACCGCGTGTTCACGTTCACGATGGTGATCCGGCTGTAGGACGCGGGGCCGCGACCACGACGTCGCGGCCCGAGAAGCCGCGCCCACTACGCCGCGGCCCGAGAAGGAGCTCAGAGCATGCTCGACTGGATTCGCGGCAAGCGCTTCGGCCTGAAGACCACGCTCCTCGTCATCGCGCTCGCGGTGGCGGCGTGGGCCCTCGTCGTCTACGCCAACCTGAAGGACTTCGTCCCCCCGGAGCTCACATCGCCAGCGGAAGCGCCCCCGCCCTGAGCCCGTTGCCGAGGTGCTCGTCGACGATCGACCTCACGGTCTCGCCCAAACCATCCAGGTCGGTCGGCTTCCGGTAGAACGCCTGCGCGCCCAGGTCCATCGAGCGACCCTCGTGGCTCGGGTCCTCGGACGACGTCAGCACCACCACGGGCACGTATCCCGGCCCCCGATTGTCCCGAATCCACTCGAGCACGCCGAACCCGTCGATGTCGGGCATCAGCAGATCGAGGATGACGAGGTCGGGAAACGGGTGCGAGCGTCGATCGTGAAAGGGAGCCGTGGCCGCCAGGTAGGCGATCCCCTCCATTCCGTCACCCGCGACGCGCACGTCGAGGCCGGGCAGCGCTCTGCGTGCGGCGACGCGTACCAGGAGCGCGTGGTCCCTGGCATCTTCGATGACGAGTAGCGTCGGATCACGCATCAGCACCCTGGCCCCTCCTCCGTTTTCACGGGCAGCAGCGGAAATTTGTCGAGGGGGGCAAGGGAAGATGGTGGCAACGCCCAATCGGTGCCAGCGGTTTCCTACCAGCCTCGTGATCCCTCGTGATCCCGCTTGCGCGGCGCCGCGGTCGTCCAGATGCTTCGGCTCGTCCCCGACCCCCCGCCAAGCTCGAAGGCCCAGGTGGAATCATGACCCCTTTGCACGCGCTCGAATCCGCGCTCCGGGCGGTGACCCTCGGCGCGCTCCTCCCGTGGGCGGCCGCGGCCCAGTCCGGCTCGGACGTCGCCCGCGCGTATCGCGAAGCGCACGAGGCGTCGATCCTGCGGGACTTCGCCGAGCTGCTCACCTATCCCAACCGCGCCTTCACGCCCGAGATCCGCGAGGCCGCCCTCTTCATCCGGGACCAGCTCCGCGAGGTGGGCGTCGACTCCGAGCTCCTGGAGATCGAAGGCGCCTCCCCGCTCGTCCTCGGCGAGCTCCGCGCCCCCGGCGCCACCCGCACGCTCGGTGTCTACGTGCACTACGACGGCCAGCCCGTGAACCCGTCGGAGTGGACGCACGATCCGTTCGAGCCCACGCTGTACACGGCGGCCATGGAGGCGGACGGCGAGCCGCGACCGCTTCCCCGAGACGGCGAGCAGGTGGATCCGGAGTGGCGCCTGTACGCGCGCTCGGCGGGCGACGACAAGGCGCCCATCGCCGCCATCCTGCCCGTGCTGCGCTCGTTCCGTGAGTCCGGCGTCACCCCGACCTCGAACCTCGTCTTCTTCTTCGACGGCGAGGAGGAAGCGGGCTCGCGCAACCTCGGGCGGTACATGGCGTTGGCGTCGGAGCGGGTCGACGACATAGACATCTGGCTCTTCTTCGACGGCCCCGCCCACCCGAGCGGGAGGCCGCAGCTCACGTTCGGCGTGCGCGGCGCGATGGGGATGGAGGTCACGGTCTACGGCGCCACCCGGAGCCTGCACTCCGGCCACTACGGCAACTGGGCGCCGGATACCGGCAACATCCTGGCGCACCTGCTGGCTTCCATGAAGGACGAGACCGGGCGCGTGACCATCGACGGCTGGTACGACACGGTCGAGCCCATCGGCGCGGAGGAGCGGGCGGCGCTCGAGGCGATGCCCGAATGGGACGAGCAGCTCAAGCGCGAGCTCGGGCTCGCGTGGACCGAGGGCGAGCCCGAGACGCTGCCCGAGCGTCTGCTCCTGCCCGCGCTCAACGTGCGGGGGATCACGAGCGGGAACACGGGCTCGCTCGCCTCGAACGTGATTCCCAACACCGCCGTCGCATCGCTGGGGATCCGGCTCGTGAAGGGCAATACGGGCCAGCATCTGCGGCAGCTCGTGGTCGATCACATCGAGCGGCAGGGCTTCCACGTGGTCTCGGAGGATCCCGACATGGAGACGCGGCTCCGCTATCCTCGGATCGCCAAGGTCACGGGTGGGGGAGGCTCGACGGCGGCGCGCACGTCGATGGCGGACCCGTTCGCGGGTAGCGTGGTGGCCGCGGCGACGGACGCCGCGAACCGCGCGTTCGGCCAGGGCTCGCTCGTCATCGCGCCGGGCATGGGCGGCACGCTGCCGCTCTCCGTGTTCACCGAGGATGCGGGCAAGCCGGCCATCATCGTGCCGATCGCGAACCACGACAACAACCAGCACGCGCCGGACGAGAACCTGCGCATCGCCAACCTGTGGTACGCCATCGATCTGTACGCCGCTCTGCTCACGATGCCGGCGACGGTGTTCTGAGAGGCGGCGGGGCTGGCCCCGCGGCCCGCGGCTCCCGATATTGGGCCATCCGACCCCAGCGACTTCTCAGGAGATGGACTCAGATGCGCAAAGCGATCTGCCTCGGTCTGCTCGCGGGAGCGTTCGCGATGGGTGCGCCGGTCGACGCTGGCGCTCAGGACTCGGGCTTGCTCGCCGTAGGTGAGATGGCCCCGGACTTCGCGCTTCCGGGCGCGACCCGATACGGCACCCTCGAGGAGCCGGTCCGGCTGAGCGACTACCAGGGCGAGACCGTCGTCCTCGCGTTCTTCTTCCGCGTCCGAACGCGTGGGTGAACGATCCAGATGACGGCGTACCGTGATCAGTACGCGAGCTTGTTCAACGCAGGACAGAACGTCGTCCTCATCGGCATCTCCAACGACCCCGGCGAGGAGCTGGCATCCTGGCTCCACGACGCGGACTTCCCCTTCCTGTTCGCGAGCGACGCAGCCAACAACGGCGCGACGTACACGCAGTTCGGTGGCGGACTCAGGGACAGCGGCGCTGTCGACAGTCGGGCGGTGATCGTGGTGGGGCCGGACGGCCGCATCGCGCACACCATCGAGTCGTTCAACCAGAATGACCCGATGGCGTACGAGGAGCTCGGCGCGGTGATCGACCGGATCACGCCCGAGCCCGAGGGCGACGAGAACTGACCGAGGGCCCCACGGGCGGCCACCTCTCGTGAATCGAAGGGCCCGGCGCGGATCGCTCCGCGCCGGGCTTTCGGCTATCGTGAGCGCGGGCCGGCGCTCAGCTCGCGAGCAGCCGCTCCACGGCGCCGACCAGGTCCTGGTCGGCCCCCACGCCCGTGTAGGCTACCCTGCCCTCCTCGTCGAGCAGGACGATGATGGAGGTGGTCGTCGCTTCGTAGGCGCGGACGGCCGCGCCGCGCGCGTCCCACAGGAACGGATAACCCGGGTCGTGGTCCTCCAGGTGTCTGCGCACGCGCCGTACCGTCTGCGCAACGCCGACCGCGACGGCGATGACGCGCACCTGGTCACCGTAGCGCGTCCACACCTCGTCGAGCTCGGGCTGGAGCGCCTCGCACTGCTCGCACCACGTCGCCCAGAACTCGATGAGCGCCGGCTGGCCCCGTGTGTAGTCCAGCAGCTCGATGGGGTTGCCGTCGAGGTCCTCGAGCGCGGCCGACGGAGCCGCCGTGCCGATGGGAAGCGAGACCGAACCTTCACCGGACGACTGCGCACGCAGGGCGGCCGGCAGCGCGAGCAACAGCGCGAGCGCGATTCGTAACGAGACGCTGGATCGCATGGTTCCCCTCAGAAGTTGTAGCCTGCCGACACGAAGTAGTACTCCGCCATGCCGATCATGATCACCGCGGCGATGCGCTTGACCCACACCATCCATGCACCCGAGCGCGGCATCAGCGCCAGGGTGCCCGAGAAGAGGCCGACGCCGACCAGCAGCGCCGTCATGCCGAGCGAGAACACGAAGAGGTACACGAAGCCCATGAGGCCGGCCTGCGTCGCGGCGACCCAGGTCAGCACGACCGCGAACGCCGGCGCCCCGCACGGCGCGGCGACCACGCCGGACATGGCGCCCATCACGAACACCGCCCCGTAGGAGCCGCCCTCGGTGCGCGCGGCGCGCTCCAGCAGCCTTCTGGGTACCGGCACGGGGATCACGTCGAGCATGGCCAGCGCGAACAGCAGCAGCAGGTTCCCGATGGCGATCCGGGCCCATGGGCTCGCGCTCACCGTGCCGAAGAGCTGCCCCGTCAGGCCGGCGAGCGCGCCCAGCAGCGCATAGAGCGTGGCCAGGCCCACGGCGTACGTCAGGGTCAGGCGCACGGTGCGCATCCGGGTCTGCTCCTCCCGCGCCGTGCCCGCGATGACCGCGGCCGTGATCGGGATCATCGGGTAGACGCACGGCGTGAGGCTCGTGAGCACGCCCGCGCCGAACATCGCGCCGAGCGCGAGGAGCGGACTCGACGAGAGCGCTTCCGCGAGTCCGCCGGGCGGCTCGATCTGGAGGAGCGCGGAGTAGAGGGTCAAGGCCTCGGGAGGTCCTCGGAGCTGGAGCGGCTGGCGTCGCCGGCACGACCGGGCCGCCTTCGGTCGGGCGCCGTTGCCGGGTACGCGCGGCGTGTGGTTCGGCGGCCCTAAAGGTGATGCGGCGTGGGTCGGGGGTCTAGGCGATCGAGCCTCGCGGTGGCGAAGCCGTTGGCCGGCGGCCGCGCTGCTGCCAGTTTGTCCCGCATGGACTACACGACCTCGCCGGGCGTTGGCGCCGGCTGGGCGCGCGTCCGGGCCTGCCCGGCGCGCCTCGCGCGCGCGGCAACCCTCCTGTGGGCCGCCGCGCCCGTAGCCTGTGGCGAGCCGGCCCAGCCCGCGGTCACGGTCGGCCCCGTGTCGTTCTCCCGGGACCGACTGCTCGGTCTTTCCGAGGAGCGCAAGAGGACGCTGGCGCAGCTCACGGCGTTCGGACTCGCCGTAGCCGACTCGACCACCACGGAGCTCGGCGCGCCGCTCGTGGCGCGCCGGGCGGAGGACCGGCTCGTCGAGATCTTCGCGGCCGAGCTCACGCTCGAGCGGAACGACGTCGGCGACGACGTGCTGGGGGCGCAGTACCTCACGAACCCCCAGTGGGAGCTCACCGTGCGGCACATCCTCTTCTTCAGCGAGCGATGGCGTCCGGCCGAGCATCGATCCGAGGCGCGAGCCAAGGCCGTGCGCGCCCTCGAGGCGCTGAGCGAGGGGGCGGACTTCGCGGAGACGGCCGCGAGCCTCTCGGAGGAGCCGGGGGCGGAGGGCCGGCAAGGCCTGCTCACGCCGGGCCGCGAGGGTTCGTGGGTTCCCGAGTTCTGGGCGGCCGCCGTCGCGCTCGAGCCCGGCGAGATCAGCCCGGTGACGGAGACGCAGTACGGCTACCACATCCTGCGTCTCGAGGACCGGCAGGTCGTGCCGTTCCCCGAGGCGCGCAGCGCCGTCGCGCGCGCCGTCGCGGACCAGATCGAGGATCCGGGCGCCGTGCTCGAGGCGTGGCTGGAGGGCCAGGGCATCGACGAAGAGGAGGCCGGGCGGACCGCGGCGCTCGAGGAAGCGCGCCGGCGCGGCCTCACCGTGTCGCCCGCCGAGCGTGACGAGCTGGAGCGCCGGTGGGAGGATCAGGTCTATCAGTGGGCGGCCGCGCTGGGCTTTCGCTACGGCCTGGCGCCCGCGGAGGTCGCCGAGGCGGCGCTCGTCGCCCTAGCGGACCCCGCGCAGGGGGCCGACATCGCCCGCCGCGAGCTGGCTGGGCACGAGGACCTGCTGAGGGCGAGATACGACCTGCACGTGGCGGCGCCCGAAGCATGAGCGCGAAAAGGAGGCGGGCCACGGCGAAGCTGCGCTTCGTAGGCGGCTTCGCGCTGTTCTTCGTCGTGCTCTGGCTGCTGTGGGACACGCCGGTCGTCTATCCGCTCAAGATCTTCGTCGTGCTCCTGCACGAGGTCAGCCATGCCGCCGTGGCGGTGGCGACGGGCGGGAGCGTCCAGCGCATCGTGCTCGACCCGCGCCAGGGAGGCGCCTGCTACTGCCCGGGCGGGAACGCGCTGCTCACGCTGAGCGCGGGCTACCTCGGCAGCCTGGCCTGGGGCGGGCTCATGTTCGCGGTCGCGCGCACCAGGTCGGTGAAGGCCCAGTGGGCGAACGGCTTCATCGGGGCGCTCGTGATCGCGCTCACGATCCTGTACGTACGTAGCGTGTTCGGCCTGGTGTTCGGAATCGCATTCGGACTTGCGATGCTCGTGGTGTCCAGGCACATGGACGCCGGCCTCAACCGCGGCCTCCTCGCCACACTCGGCCTGACGAGCGCTCTCTACGCCATCCTCGATATCAAGAGCGATATCCTCGACCGGCCGCAGCTCCAGTCCGACGCGCGCATGCTCGCGGAGCTGACCGGCGTGCCGACCGTGGCGTGGGGCGTGATCTGGATCGCCGCCGCCCTGGCGTTCAGCGCCTGGCTCCTGCACAGGGCCTACCGGGACGCTTGAGCGCCGCGGGGCTACATCCCCGCGTCCCCGGCGCCCAGTACACCGTAGAAGAAGCGTATCCACTGGGGAGCGAAGCGCTGACCGGCCCTGTCGACGGCCTCCTCGGCGCTGCGCCCCTCCGCGACGGCCTCGCGCACGAAGGCCATGCACGCCCGCGTCGTCGCCACCTGCGCACGCACGGCGGCGATGTCCACCGGCGCGTCGTGGCCGCCGACCACCACGGCTTCCGGATGCAGAGCGTCGAGGAACGCTTCCAGGTCGTCGAGGAAGCCGTCCGGGTCCTCGCGGCCGGGAAACATCATGGGATTGGCGGCCAGGTACAGGTCGCCGAGGTGTGCGACGCGCGAGCCCGTGAAGTAGACCGCCAGGTCCGCGTCGGTGTGCGCCTCGAGCGCCACCACGAGTACGTCCTCGCCGTTGAGCGCCAGCACCGTGTCGCGCCCGATCGTGAGGTCGGGGCGCGCCTCGGGCGGCTTCGGCGGCACCTGCACGCCTTCCATGAACACGTAAGGCTCGCCCATGGCGACGGCGGTCCGCGGGTGCGCGATGATCGTCGCCCGCGCACCCAGGCCGGGCGCGCCCCCCAGGTGATCCTCGTGAGGGTGCGTGATCAGCAGGTGCCCCACCTCACCCGCACGGAGCGAGTCCAACACGCGACTGAGCGCGGGCAGCGCCGGAGCGTAGCCCGTATCCACGAGCACGGCTCCGTCCGGGCCCGTCTGCACGAGCACGTTGGAGCCCGCCCCGGTCACGAGGCGCACGGATCCGCCGAGAGGGCGCGCCACCAGCGCGACGTCGGCGAGCGAGGCCATGAGGCCGGTGAACCCGCTGTCGGAGCGCATCGCGTCGAACGCGGGGTCATGATCGGCAAAGGAGATCATCAGCGCCTCGATGTCCTCGTCCCACGCCCGACGCAGCCACGCCACGGCCTCGGCCGGTCGCCCCGACAGCGCCGCCGCGCGCGCCGCGTGGTACTGCACGAAGGGCCGGTTCAGGTGCCCCGGAGGCATCGCCTCCGCCGCCGCTCGCATCTCCTCGGCGTACGTTCGGAGCGCTCCGCCCGCGAGGGCCTGCTGGCCCGCCGCGAAGCGCTCGCGCCAGGCGTCGGGGGACTGCGCCAGGGCGACGGAGGGCAGCAGGAGGAGCGGGGCCCACACAAGGTGGCGTATGATCATCGGGGCAAACTACGCCCCGCGGCCCATGAGGTTGCAGGCGCGCCCATCGTGCTCCTTCCCCCGAGGTCCGAGTCGCCCCCCGATTCTCGGGCGAGGGGTTGCAGGCGCCCCCCCGCTTCTTATATCATGGCGCCGGTCGGGTGCGTTTGCGCCCGATCTGGGCCACGGCAGGAGTCTACAGAAGGCGCCGGCCGGCGGACCGCGAGCCTCGAGCTCGCTGGTGTTCTGCCCTACGTCGACCCGAATTAAGGAGGTGATCCTTGTCTAGTCCGAGTACCCTGTCGAGCCTGGCACGGGCAAGCGATCGCCGGACCGGCTTCTAACAAGCCGAACCGCTCGTTGTAAATCGCTGTTCGCGCCGTACCCGGCCATCGCGCTGGGCTGCGACAGTGAGACGCCACCGGGAAACTGCCCGGTGGCGTCTTCTTTTTTCCGCCGCCCTCAGCCGAACCACGCGGGCGCGTTGCCTTCCTTCCACTTGATGTTGCACCCCACGCTCGGCACCTGCTCGGGGGGCGGCGCCCTTCCCTCCAGCACCGCGTCGCAAGCGGCCCGCAGATCCACGCCCGTGACCACCAGGTCGAGCGAGGGCCGGCTGGGATCGAACTGTCCGCGGTACGCGAGCTCGCGGTTGCGGTCGTAGAGGAAGAAGTCCGGCGTGCACGCGGCGTTGTAGGCCTTCGCGACCTCCTGCGATTCGTCGAAGAGATAGGGGAACGTGTAGCCCCTGGTCGCGACCTCCTGCACCATCATCTCGGGGCGGTCGGCCGGATGCGTCGTCACGTCGTTCGCGTTGATGCCCACCATGGCGAGCCCCTTCGCCTGGTACTCGCGCCCGAAATCCGCGAGGTGGTCCGCGATGTGCTTCACGAACGGGCAGTGGTTCGAGAGGAACACCACGAGGAGCGCCGGCGCATCGGCGAAGTCGGCCAGGCCGACGGTGCGGCCTGTCGTGGGCTCCTGTAGCGAGAAGTCCGGCGCGGGCGTGCCCAACTCCGTCATGGTGGATGGAACCTTGACCACGCGAACCTCCGGCTGATGGGCGAGCGGCGGCGACCGTGAAGGGCCGAGCTTATTGACCCCCCGTGCGGACTTTCGTGCCCGGTCGCGGTGGCGGCCGGGGCGCGGCCACGGGGCCGGACCCGCGTTCCCGGTCGGGTGTAGGGCCCACCATGCGCATCGTGTCCCTGGCATGCTCGAACACCGAGATCGTGTGCGCGCTCGGTTGTGCGGACCTGCTCGTCGGCGTCGACGACCATTCGGATTTCCCCGAGGAGGTCGTGCGCGGTTTGCCCAAGGTAGGCCCCGATCTGGACATCGACGTGGACCGTGTCGCGGCCCTCGAGCCCGACCTCGTGCTCGCCACGCTCACGGTTCCGGGCCATGAGCGGGTCGTCGAGCGCCTCGAGGCCGCGCGCCTGCCGTTCGTCGCGCCGGAGCCGGTGTCGCTCGAGGACGTCTATCGCGACATCCGTGACATCGCGCGGCTGCTCGGCGTGTCCGACAGGGGCGACGCGCTCGTTGCGGACATGCGCGGGACGCTCGGAGCGGACGCCCCCGACGACGCGCCGACGATACTGGTGCAGTGGTGGCCGAAGCCGGTCATCACCCCCGGCCGGCTCAGCTGGACAACGGACGTGCTGCGCGCGGCCGGCGCGCGCGCGCTGCTGGGTGACGAGGAGCACAAGAGCCGGCCCATGAGCGACGCCGAGGTCGCGGAGCGCCGCCCGGACGCCGTGGTGCTCTCGTGGTGCGGCGTCCACCCGGGCAAGTACCGCCCCGACGTCGTGCTCCGGAACGAGGCCTGGGCCGATCTTCCGTTCGTGACCGAGGGCCGCGTCTACTGCGTGGGCGAGCCCTATCTGGGCCGGCCCGGGCCCCGCCTCACCGAGGGCGTGCGGGCGCTGAGGGAGATCGTCCGGGAGCTGCGCGCGTAGGAGCGCGCCCTTCGGGGCGCCGCCGGGCGAGCCGGCGCGAGAGCCCGGCCCGGGCGGAACCGTGCGGCGCGGGCCGGCCGCGTGAGACAGCGGGAGCGCGGGGCGGCGCGCCGGATCGAGGCACCCGGAGCGCCGGGGCCGAACCCGTCGAAGCGCCGGTTGCCGTCCCGTCACGCCGAGCGTACGGTTCGGGCAGTCACCGCCGACGCATTGGAGGCCCGCATGAGCCGCTCGTCCATCGACCGCCGTGAGTTCGCTCGTCTCTTCGCGATCGGCGGCTCCGCCGCGCTCCTGGGGCACCCCTCCTTCGCCTCGCTGCGACCCGCGCCGATCCCGGCGGCCAGGCTGAGGGCCGACGCGGTCGATTGGGACGCGGTGCGCGCGCAGTTCCTGATGCCGCCGGAGCTGTCCGTCATGAACGCGGCGAACCTCTGTCCGTCGCCATCGGCCGTGCTGGAGACGGTCTACGACCTCACCCGGCGTCTGGACCGCGAGCCGGTGCCGAGCTACCGGAGCGAGATGGCCGGCGTGAAGGAAGGCACGCGCGACCAGCTGGCGGCTTTCCTGCGTGTCTCGTCCGAGGAGATCCTCCTCACGCGCAACACGAGCGAGGCGAACAACTGGGTGTCGAACGGCCTCGACCTCGGACCGGGAGACGAGGTGCTGATCTTCGCCGACAACCACCCCAGCAACAATCGGGCGTGGAAGGCCAAGGCCGAGCGGCACGGCTACGATGTGCGGGAAGTGGCGCAGGTGAATCCGCATCCCGGCTTCGAGTACTACCTCGGGGCGTTCGAGGAGGCCATCAGCGCGAGGACGCGCGTGCTCGCGTTCACGCACCTGACCAACACCGCGGGCGACCTGCTGCCGGCGGCGGAGCTCTGCCGGCTCGCGCGGGAGCGGGGCGTGATCTCGGTCGTGGACGGCGCGCAGTCGTTCGGGCTGCTCGACGTCGATCTATCGGACATGCAGCCGGACTTCTATACCGGAAGCGCCCACAAGTGGCCCTGCGGACCGAAGGAGGTGGGCCTGCTGTACGTGAACGCGCGCATGCACGACACGTTCTGGCCGTCGATGTATAGCGCGTATACCGGCCGGCGGGGCCTCGCGCGCACGCACGAGGGCATGGGCCAGCGGGACGAGCCCGCGATCGGCGCCTTCGGCACGCAGATCGAGTTCCTCACGACCATCGGCCAGCACGAGATCGAGGCCCGCAGCCGCGAGCTCGCGAGCGCCCTCATCGAAGGACTCACGGAGATCGACGGCGTGCACATGTGGACGTCGAGCGACCCGGCGCTCCGGGCCGCGGTGGTCACGTTCCGCCCCGCCGAGCTCCAGCCCGGAGCGGTCATCGAGGCCCTTGAGGCCGAGGGCATCGTAGCCGCGTCCAGGGGCGGGACCGACCGCTCGGGCATCCGCTTCTCGCCGCACTTCTACAACTCGCACGCGGACGTCGAGCGGGGGATCGCGGCCATCCGCAGGTACGTGCGCCAGGGGCTCTAAAACGAGCGGCTCGCGGAGCGGCTCGCCGAGCGGCTCGCCGAGCGGATCGACGAGCGGATCGCCCTCTTGTGTCGGCGTCCATCCGCGGATATTCATACGAACGTATGAATCACCCAAACCACGCCGTCGTCTCGAGCGTCGACACCGGGACCGCCACCCGCGCCGATCTTCTCGCC
>Ga0299906_10004173_pt1 | contig 11852 bp, 11 predicted proteins | sample RVTome_14_FD_200259 | JGI IMG/M metagenome (GOLD analysis project Ga0299906, IMG submission 200259) | Soil microbial communities from uranium-contaminated site in the Upper Colorado River Basin, Wyoming, United States - RVT145D125 (version 2) ... | reverse complement strand
GCTGACCTACCCGGGCCAGATCAAGGTCACGGTGATCCGCGAGACGCGCTCGGTGGAGATCGCACGGTGAGGGTGCTCTTCGTCGGCGACGTCATCGGCAAGCCGGGCCGGCAGGCTCTCGACCACTGGCTCGTGCGCCTCATCGATCGCCACGGGGTCGACTACACGATCGTCAACGTCGAGAACGCGGCGGGCGGCAACGGCGTCACCCACGCCGTCTTCGCCGAGCTCGCCGAGCTGCCGATCGACTGCTTCACCACCGGCAACCACGTGTGGGACAAAAAAGAGGTGCTCGACATCCTGCCGCGCCAGCCGCGCCTGCTGCGGCCGCACAACTACCCCGGCGACAACCCGGGCAGCGGCCTCTACGTCGGCCGCACTGCGGCCGGCGCGCCGGTGGCGACGATCAACCTCGAAGGCTGCGTGTTCATGAAGCCGCTCGACAACCCGTTCCACGTCGCCGACGCGCTGCTCGCCGGCCTCGATCCGGACTTGAAGGTGATCTTCGTCGACTTCCACGCCGACGCCACCAGCGAGAAGCAGGCGATGGGCTGGCACCTCGACGGCCGCGTCACCGCCGTCATCGGCACCCACACCCACGTGCCGACCGCCGACGAGCGGCTGCTGCCCGGCGGCACCGCGTTCTTGACCGACGTCGGCATGACCGGCCCCTACGAGGGGGTGATCGGGGTGCGCGCCGACCGCGTGCTGCCCCGCTTCCTGAACCAGACGCCGACCAGCTTCGACGTCGCGAAGAGAGACGTCCGCCTGGCGGCGGTGGTCGTCGACGCCGACGAGAAGACGGGGAAGGCGCTGGGGATCGAGCGGTTGCTGGTGGCGGAGGGGTAGCGGCTCGTCGGCCCTCCGAGACGTTGCGAGCTTCCCACCTGCGTCGCTGCTAGGCTAACCCCCAACGAGGTGCAACCATGAACCTGGCCGCCGTCACCGATCCCAACCCGCTGCATGTCGACGAGCACGGCGTGGTCCGCGTCGGTGGATCGCGCGTCATGCTGGAGCGTGTCGTCCACGCCTTCGACGACGGGGCGTCCGCCGAGGAGATCGTCGAGCGCTATCCGTCGCTCGACCTCGCCGACGTCTTCGCCACCCTCGCCTACGTCCTGCGGCACCGCCCCGAAGTCGACGAGTACATGCGGCGGAGCGAGGCCGAGGCCGCCGAGACGCGGCGGTCGATCGAAGAGCGTTCGCCGGCGGAGGGGCTGCTCGAGACGTTGAAGCAGCGCGTCGGCAGGCAGAACGAGGGCTGACGGGCGGCCGTGCTCGACCGGTTGGCCAGCGACGAGAACTTCGACGCCCGCATCGTCAGGGGATTGAAGAGCCGACTGCCGACGCTCGACCTCGTCTCAGTGGAGCAAGCAGGGCTGCGAGCGGCGAGCGATCCGGAGGTGCTGCAGTGGGCGGCGCGCGAAGGACGAGTCCTGCTGACCCACGACGAGCGGACCATGCCGCGCTTCGCCTACGCGCGAATCGACGCCGGAAGGCCGGTGCCCGGCGTCGTCCTCGCCCCGGATCGCTTGGCAATCGGTAGCGCCCTCGAAGATCTCTTGCTCCTCATCGAGGCTCTCGAGCCCGAGGAGATGGCGCAGCGAGTCGTCGTCCGCTTGCCCCTGTAGCCGATCTCTCGTGGCTGGCGTCCCGGCGGGCAGCAGACGATCGGGCCTCTCACCCCGCCCGCCGCACGAACCAGTAGCCGACCCAGATCAGCAGCAGGACGACGAACACCGCCACGACCCACAACCACGCGGGCGATTCGCCCGGCGCCGCGCCGGCGAAGTCGTCGATGCCCTCGTCCGCCAGGCACTCGATGCGGGGGAAGGTGCGGTTGCCGCGCGCGATCTCGACCGAGGAGGTGGTGAGGCGGTCTTCGAGCTCGTCGACCGTCGCCACCTCGCCGGCTTCGATCAGCAAGGCGGCGCAGCCGGTGACGTGGGGGGCCGCCTGGCTGGTGCCGGAGAGGATCTCCCAACCGCCGTCCGACGCCGTTGACCGGATGAAGGCGCCGGGGGCGAGGAGATCGAGGTTGGCGTTGCTGTTCGTCTGCGCGACGACGCCGTCGTCGTCGTCGCTGGCGCCGACCGACAGGAAGTTGGTGTTGCAGGCCGGCGCCCCGATCCTCGTCTGCGAGCCGTCGTTGCCGGAGGCGGCGATCGGCAGGGCGCCCATGAAGCGAAGGCTGCTGCTGGCCGAATGGAGGAGGTCGGCGAGGGCGTCGCCGCCGTCGCAGTCGCCGTTGCCGGTGAACAGACCCCAGGCGCTGCTGACGTTGACCGCCCGCACGTCGAACGGCCCGTCGGCCGCCGCGTGGTTGCCCATCACCCAGGCGAGACCGGCGACTAGGTCTTCGAAGCGGCCGGCCCCGTCGTCGCCCAGCACCTTGATCGCCATGATCTCGGCGTCCGGCGCGACGCCGAGCGGCGCCACCGTGCCGCGCGAGGTGATGACGCCCGTGACGTGGGTGCCGTGGCCGTCGTCGTCCTCGGCGCTGCCCGGGTCGCCGAGCTGCTGGTCGCTGCCGTCCGGGCAGCGCGACGCCGCGTCGCTCGCCGCCACCGCCGCGGCGCGGAAGCAGGCCTCGTGCACCAGGTCGTCGGCAAGGTCGGGATGGTCGCGGTCGATGCCGGAGTCGAGCACCGCCACCACCACTCCTTCGCCGGTCACCCCTTGCGCGTGCCAGCCGTCGGCGCCGACGAGCGGCACGCTGTCATCGAGGGTGGCGTAGATCTCCACCCCGAGGTCGATCGCCCGCACGCTCGGGTGCGCTTCGAGGGCGGCGAGCCCCTCCGCGGTCACCCTGCCGGCGAGACCGGGAACGAGGTCGTAGCGGTAGAGGACCTGGAAGTCGTCCTCGCCCAGACCGTCGAGCACCTCGTCTTGCAGGCGCGCCACCTGGTCGCGCAACTCGTGCGGGTCGAAGTGGTCGGCACCCGCCGCCGGCGGCGGTGCGAGCGACACCACCACCTGCGCCGTGCCGTCGGCGGCGATCGCCGCGAGGACGGCGTCGCCGCTCTTGCCCGTCCGCTCGGCCGCCGGGAGCGGCGAGGCGAGGAACGTGAAGAGGGCGAAAAGGACGAGAATCGACGTTGGCTTCGCTCTCCGCATGGCCGTCTCCTTTCCCCACACGGCGTCCCTGGCCGCCGGACCGTTACGCCAAGAAACGTGCCAGAAACGCGAGATCGGGCCGAGAATCGCGTTCCGGACGCTGTGCCCCCTACTCCAGCTCCACCACCATTTTCTCCAACAGCGTCTCACCCGCGACGTCGCGCGCCGGCCGCCTCGGGTCCGGCCGCCACGCCTCGCCGCGCAACGCCGCCGGGAACGACTCCAACCGCCCGACCAGGCGGAACGCCGGCAGCACGAACGGCAACCCCTCCGCCGCCAACGGATCGGGGGCGTCGACCGCCGCCAGCTCGGCCAGCCGCACCGGCTCGGCGCCGAAGCTCGTCAGGTGCAGCTCGTAGACCAGGTGCAGCCTCCCGAGCGCCGTCACCGGCACGGGCGCCGCCGGCACGGTCATCTCGACCGGCGCCGCCGCGAGCACCTGCGCCTCGGCCGGTGCCGTCGCCGCGAGGAGACCGCCCGCCAACACCAGCGTCAGCAGCAGCGCACCAGTTTTCCCTCCAGCCCGGAGGCTTCGTGAGCGCCCGTCGCGATCCGGGCCAGCCAGCTCGTGCTCCAGCCTCCTCCGCCGCTCCAGCAGCGCCCCATGCCGCCGCCGGGCACGGACCAGCAACCACCCGGCCACCGCCAGCATCGCCACCCCGCACGCCGCCGCCGCCAGCGCCGTCTCCCGCCTCTCCGGAACCACCGCCGCGAGCACGGAGCAACCCGCCGCGAACAGACCGCTGAACGCCACCGCGATCCAGCCGGCGATCACCTGCTGCCGCGCCAGCAGCACCTTCTTGCGGGTCAGGGTCAGGGTGAAGAACACTGCCCACACCGCCGCGAGCAGCAAGCCTCCGACGAACGCCACCCGCGTGCGCACCGGCAACCCGGGCTCGGTCACGAGCAACGCCGCCACCACCACCCCGACCGCGAGGTCGAAGCAGAGCAGCAACGTGTAGAGGACGCGGTGGCCGGTCGACAGCTCACCTGCGACCCGCCGTTTCATCTCGGCCACCGAGGGCCGGGGGGATTCCGTCGTTTTCGTCTCGCTTCGCCGTTCACTCATCAGGCAACTCCCTCACGCGTTCGCCGCGAGCCGTTCCCTGAGCCGGCGCCGCGCCCGGTGCAACCGGGACTTGACGGTGCCGACGGGGACGCCGAGCACCTCGGCCACCTCGTTGAGGTCGAGCTCGCGCAGGTAGAAGAGGACGATCGTTTCGCGGTCGGGAGGCGGCAGGGTGGCGACGGCGGCGTGGAGGTGGTCGAGCTCCTCGGCGGCCAGCTCGTCGGTGGCGTCGCCGCCGGCCGGCTCGGCGTCGAGCGGTTCGTTCCGCTCCTTCGGCGTAGCGCCAGCGCAGGCGGTCGAGGAAGGTGCGGCGGACGATCGAGAAGAGCCACGAGCGCAGGCTCGCCGGGTCGCGCAGACGGCCGATGCCGCGCAGGATGCGCAGCCACGCCTCCTGCACGATCTCCTCGGCCACCGCCGGGTCGCCGGCGACGGCGCGCACCCAGCGCCAGATCGGCAAGTGCCAGCGTTCGACCAGCCGCTCGAAGGCGGCCGTCTCGCCGAGCTGGCAACGCGCCACCAACAGCTCCGTCTCGCAGCGCTCTCTTTCGTCTCGCTCGCTCATCACCGTCTCCCATCTTCGCAGTCGGGCGGCGGCGCGAGAGGTTCACGGCAGACGGCATGATGCTGCGGGCCAGCTCGTGTAAGATCGCTGAAAGACTCCTGGGGGCCCTGGGGTGCACCCAAGACGCCCTGCTCGACTGGCTGACCGGCTGAACGCCGCTGCTATCATCGCGGCCGCCATGCGCCGCCCTCGCCGCCTCGCCGCCGCCGCCCTCCTCCTCCTCTGCGCCGCCGCGCCGGCGGCGCAGGCGCAGGTCGAGGAGTGGGCGCTCTACGGCGGCGTCTTCGACCTCGACCGCGAGCAGGAGACCTGGGAGGCGGGGGTCGAGGCGCGGCTCGGCGGCTTCGCCATCCCGTTCGGCGACCGCTTCGCGCTGGCGGTCGAACCGGGCTTCGGGTTGATGGGCAACGGCGACGGCGGCGGCTACCTCTACACGACGCTGCGCTTCCCGCTCGACGGCTACTGGCCCGCGAGCTGGCCCGAGCGGCTGCGTGTCACCCCGTTCACCGGCGTCGGTCTCTACGCGGAGGGCGACGGCAAGGACCTGGGCGGACCGGTCGAGTTCCGCTCCGGGCTCGAGGTCGCCTGGCGCGCCGGCGAACGGCTGTCGGTCGGCGTCGGCTTCTACCACCTCTCCAACGCCGTCCTCTACGACCGCAACCCGGGCGAGGAGAGCCTGGTCGTGGTCCTCTCCTGGCGCTGAACGCGGGTGCCCGAAACACCCCGAACGGGTATACTGCGCCGCGTAGGTCAAAGCATGGCAATGAGAGTATTTGGTCCTTGACGGCATGGTTTTTTTCCGCTACGCTCCAGCGAAGCTTTAACTGGAACGGGTTAAACTACCGCCGTCACTGGCTTTTCGAGAGGTCTGTGGGGATGCTCCTGTCACGAACCAAGAGCCTGGTGGGTCTCGACCTCGGAAGCTCCGCCGTCAAGCTCGTCGAGCTGAAGGAGCGCAAGGGGGAGTACCACCTGCTGCGGCTCGGCATCGAGGCGCTGTCGCCCGAGGCGATCGTCGACGGTTCGATCATGGACTCCTCGCTGGTGGTCGACGCCATCCATCGCTTGAACGAGCAGACGCGGGTGAAGAACTCGAACTACGGCACCTCGCTCTCCGGCCACTCGGTGATCATCAAGAAGATCCAGGTGCCGGCGATGAACGCCGAGGAGCTGGCCGACTCGATCCAGTGGGAGGCCGAGCAGTACATCCCCTTCGACATCAACGACGTGCGGCTGTCGTGGGAGGTGCTCGGCGACCCCGGTGTCGGCGACCAGATGGAGGTGCTGCTGGTCGCCGTCAAACGCGACAAGGTCAACGACTACACCGGCGTCATCAGCCAGACCGGCAAGCAGGCGGTGCTGGTGGACGTCGACGCCTTCGCGATCCACAACTGCTACGAGGTCAACTACGATCTCGACCCGCTGAAGACGGTGGCGCTGGTCAACATGGGGGCGGCGGTGACCAACATCAACGTCATCGCCCGCCGTTCGACCGTCTTCTGGCGCGACATCAACTACGGCGGCAACCAGTTCAGCGAAGAGCTGCAGCGAGACCTCAACCTGTCGTTCGAGCAGGCCGAGGCGCTGAAGCGCGGCGAGCAGGTGGGGCGTCACTCGCCGGCCGACGTGCGCCCGGTGCTCGACGGCGTGTCGGCGGAGATGGCGTCGGAGATCCAGAAGACCTTCGACTTCTACACCGCCACCTCGTCGGAAGGGCCGGTGGACGAGTTGATGCTGTCGGGCGGTTGCGCCATGACCCCGGGTCTGCAGCAGGTGCTGCGCGACCGGTTCCAGGTACCGGTGGAGGTGCTCAACCCTTTGCGGCGGGTGCACTACCGGGAGAGCGACTTCGATGCCGGCTGGCTGCAGTCGGTCGCGCCGATGCTCGGCGTGGCCGTCGGGTTGGCCGTGCGGCGGGTCGGTGACTGAGGGCGAAGCCGGGCAGACGAGAAGCGAGGCCGTGCCGTGATCAAGATCAACCTACTGGCGGAAGGCAAGCGACCGACGGCGGTGCGACGCGCCAAGTCGACGTCGATGCTCCAGGGGCAGAACGCCGCTCTGCTGCTGCTGGTCCTCGGCTTCCTGGCGATCGGCGTGCTGCCGACGGCCGCCGCCTGGTGGCTGAAGGCGAGAGAGATCTCCGCCAACCGCGAGGAGATCGACGTCAAGCAACAGGAGGCGGACGAGTTGGCGGCGATCATCCGCGAGGTCGAGGAGTACGAGCGCAAGCAGGCCGACCTCAAGCGCAAGATCGACGTCATCAACCAACTGCGCGCCAACCAACGCGGCCCGGTGCTGGTGATGGACGCGATCTCGCGCTCCATTCCCGAGCTGCTGTGGCTCGACCGCATGGACATGAACGCGACCAGCATCACGCTGTCCGGGCGCGCCTTCAACGTGCCGGCGATCTCGTCGTTCATCGAGAACCTCGACCACGTCCCGGAGTTCGACGAGCCGATCCTGCGCGACATGCGCGAGAACGCCCCGGTCTACAGCTACTCGATCGGCTTCAATTACCGATTCCCGCCCGCCGAGACGACGGATGCCGCGGTCGAGGCGGCGGGGGGCTGAGCGATGGCGATGCAGACCGGTCTCGAAGGCAAACCCTGGTACTTCGGCCTCGGCGTCGGTGCCTTCCTCGGCGCCCTCGTCATCGCCGGCTTCTGGTACCTGAAGGCCGGCGAGCTGAACGAGGAGATCGAGCGCCAGGAGACGCGTATCGGTCAGCTCGACGTCGAGATCCAGAAGGGGCGCGCCGCCAAGCAGCGGTTGCCGCAGTTCCGCGAGCAGGTGCGTACGCTGGAGCTCGAGCTCGACAAGCTGCTGCGCATCCTGCCGGCGCGCCGCAACACGCAGGACCTGCTGCGCCGCATGCGCAACCTGACCGAGCAGGGTGACTTCGGTTTCCACCGCTTCACGCCCGGCAACTTCATCGACCGCGAGTTCTTCAGCGAGTGGCCGATCGCCATCGACCTCTCCGGCGGCTATCACAACCTGGCGACCTTCTTCGACCGCATCGCCAACCTGTCGCGGATCATCAACATCGAGAACCTCCGCATCTCGGCCAACACGCGCGGTGCCGACACCATCCTCGCCAACTTCACCGCCAAGACCTTCGTCTACAAGGAACCGGAAGAAGATGAAGATGAAGCCACGACCGGACAGCCTCAATAGGGCCGGCGCGGCCGTCTGGCCGCTCGCGGCGTTGCTCGTCGCGCTGCTTCTCGCAGCGCTGCCGGCGGCGGACGCCGCGGCGCGGCAGGACGACGGCGCGACGGCGCAGGAAGGCGACGCGGCGAACGACGACGCGGCGTCGGACGGCGAGGGAGAACCCGGCGACGACGGCGAGCTGCCGGACATCGACGAGATCCTCGAGGGCGACGAGCAGGTGCTCGGCGGCGGCGGCTTCACCTACGACCCGGGCGACCGGCGCGACCCGTTCAAGTCGTTGCTCGCGGCGCGTGAAACCAACGAGCCGCGCGGCCCGCGGCCGGAAGGGGTCCCCGGCCTGCTCATCGACGAGGTGATCATCTCCGGCATCTTCCGGACGCCGGAGGGTTGGCTGGCGCAGGTGCAGGCTGCGGACAACGAGAAGAGCTATCTGATTCGGGTCGGCGACCAGCTCTACGACGGGGACGTCCTCGCGATCTCCCCGAACGAGGTGGTCTTCAACCAGATCGTTCAGGACCCGACGGCGCTCAAGCCGTTTCGGGAGGTGGCCAAGAAGCTGAACCCTTAGCGTCCGTGGGCAAGGAGCCGACGGCGCTCGGGGGTCCCGCTGAAGGGGGCGAGTGTCATGGGTGATTTCGGCAGCAAGAGATGGCGGTCGTCGCCGGCCTGGGCGGCCCTTCCGGTGGCAGCGGTCCTGCTCGCCGCGTGTGCGTCGGCGCCACAGCCGGCGTCGGCGGCCGCACGGTCCGGGTCGGCACCGGTGGGCGACGACGCCGAAGCGCCGGTCCAAGTCCGTGCGGTCGAGCTGCGCGCGGAGTCGACGCACACCGTCCTCGACGTCGAGGCCGACGGGCCCTTGATGTGGACCAGCTTCCGCGATCCCGAGGGCCGCCTGGTGATCGAGCTGCCGAACGCGGTGCCGGGCGACGAGCTCGTCGGCCTGGCGCCGGCCTCCGGTGCGGTGTCGGCGGTCGACATCGTGCACTCCGCCGAGGTCGGCGGTGCGCAGACGCGGCTCGTGGTCGCCACCCGCACGCCGGTCGAGCACTCGGTGGCCGGCGCCGGCGACAGCCTGGAGATCCGCCTGACGCCGATCGAACCGCGGCCCGCCGACCTGGTGGCGAGCGACGCGGCCGCGGTCGACGACGACCCGCCGGTCGGAGCCGCCGCGCCGAGGGTCGAACCGACCGCCCTCGCCTACGAACCACTGCCGGCCGAACCGGCCCAGGAGGTCGACACCGCCTCCTACCTCGAACGCGACGCCATCGCCCGGCACGACGGCTACGGCTACGCCGGCGGCAACGGCGACGGCGCCGCCGGCCCGGGCACGGGGGCGAACCCGACGCAAGTAAGGCTGGCGTCGAACGTCACCTACCCGACGAACGCCGGCACCGCCGAGGATCCGTTCGTCTCGCCGCCGGCGACCGCCAGCCCGGCCAGCCTGCTCGGCGGGGTCGCCGTCGAGCGCAGCGGTCACGGCACCCAGGTGCGCGTCGAGGGCGACGGCCAGTTCGAGTACTCGACCTTCGCGCTCGACGACCCGCACCGCTTCGTCATCGACCTGGCCGGCGTGATGAACGCCGCCGGCACCGGTGCGGTCGAGGTCGGCGGCGTCGTCGAGCGGGTGCGCATGGCGCAGTACCGCGGTGGCGCCGAGCCGGTGTCGCGCGTCGTCTTCGACCTCTCGCAACCGATGGTGCCGCGCATCGTGCGCACGGCCGACGCCCTGGTGGTCGACTTCGGGGAGCTCAACGGCAACGCGCCCGGCCACCGCGCCGCGGCGACCTCGCCGGCGCCACCCGCGGCCGCACCGGCCCGCCTGGCGCCGCAGGAGACGCCGTCGAGCGACGACGGCTTCGGCGCGGGTCCGGGCGTCGGCGACGGCATGAACGTCGCGATGGCCGGCCTCCAGGACGACGAACCGATGGACGAGCCGATGGACGAGCCGAGGGTCGAACAGGAGACCGAGGTGGCGATGCCGGCGATGGCCGACCCGGTGGCCGACCCGACGGAGGTCCCGTTCGCCCCGGCGCAGCGCGAACCGGCCTCCGACCTCGACCTCTACCAGGGTCGCGGCGTCGAGATCACCACCCCGCGGACCGCCGCCCGCGACCCGTTCGCCACCCGCACGCTGACCGAGCAGGAGCGCGAGTACGTCGGCGACCGCTACGACTACAGCCTGCGCGACGCCGACCTGGTCGAGACGCTGCGTTCGTTCGCCGTCATGTCGGGGCTCAACATCGTCATCCAGCCCGGCGTGCAAGGCACGGTGACGGTCGAGCTGCGCGACGTACCCTGGGACCAGGCCTTCGAGCAGATCCTGAAGATCAACGGTCTGTCCTACGAGGTCGAAGGCAACATCATGCGCATCGCGCCGACCGACACGCTGCAACAGGAAGCGCAGGCGCGGCGCCAGCTCGAGCAGGCCAAGTCGCTGTCGATCCCGCTGACCACGGTGATCCGCCGGCTCTCCTATGCCCAGGCGGGCAACGTGTCGGGCATCCTGAGGGCCGGCGGCGGCATCCTGTCGCAGCGCGGCAACGTCATCGTCGACCAACGCACCAACACCCTGATCATCAAGGAGCTGCCGGACTACATCGACACCGTCATCGCGGTGATCGAGAACCTCGACATCCCGGAGCCGCTGGTGATGATCGAGGCGCGGATCGTCGAGACGCGCAAGAACTTCACCCGCACGCTCGGCATCGACTGGGGCTTCAGCGGCATCTCGTCGCCGGCGACCGGCAACACCACCGGCCTCGTCTTCCCCAACAACGGGACGGTCGACGGTGGCGTCAGCCTGCTGACCGGCGGCGCCAACGGCTTCCTCGACATCTCGCTCGGCAACGTGCTCAACACCTTCAACCTCGACATCGCCTTGCAGGCGGCCGAGAACGAAGGGCTGGTGAACATCCTGTCGGCGCCGAAGGTGCAGGCGCTGAACAACGAGCAGGCGTCGATCCAGTCGGGCTTCCAGATCCCGATCCAGACGGTGGCCAACAACACCGTCAACGTCCAGTTCGTCAACGCCACGCTGCGCCTCGACGTCACCCCGCAGGTGACCGCCGAGGGCACGGTGCTGATGGACATCAACATCCAGAAGCGCAACCCGGAGTTCGGCCTCACCGTCGCCGGCGCCCAGAACGCGCCGATCTCGACCAAGGAGGCTTCGACCCGGGTGATCGTCCGCGACGGCGGGACGACCGTCATCGGCGGCATCTACGAGGTCACCACCAACCAGGGCGAAGACCGGGTGCCCGGGCTCGCCAACGTGCCGATCATCGGCCACCTCTTCAAGAACAGACGGCGCACGGACGAGAACTCCGAGCTGCTGATCTTCATCACGCCGCGGGTGGTCAAGCTGTGAGGGGGGAGGCCGTGAAACCGAGCAGGAGCTTCGCCATGCGTCGATCGATCGCCGTCCTGTGCGCCCTAGCCGCTCTCGTCTTCGTCGGCGGTTGCAGCAGCGACCGCGTCGAGGACCAGGAGGGCACCGTCTTCCTGTCGGTCTCCGATTTCGACGGTCTGCCGGTCGCCGCCTCGGTGAACCTCCTCGCCGGCGGCGGCGGCGGCGCGGCTCTGCTCCAGGTCGAGCAGATCGTCATCCAGAACCTGCCGCGCGACCCGGGCGCGCCGACCAGCGACCTGCAGAACGTCGAGATGCGCTCCTACGAGGTGGTCTACACGCGCGCCGACACCGGCACGCGGGTGCCGACGCCGCTGGTGCGGACGATCTTCGGGGTGGCGCCGGTCGGCGGCACGGTGACCTACGACAACCTGGTGGTGGCGGCTTCCGAGCAGCTTCTCAACCCGCCGCTCTCCGACCTGCTCTTCCTGAACGGTGCCATCGACAGCGAGACCGGCAGCCAGGTGATGACCGTGGAGTTCCGGATCCGCTTCTTCGGCCGCACCATCGCCGGAGACGACATC
>Ga0299906_10004172_pt1 | contig 11853 bp, 15 predicted proteins | sample RVTome_14_FD_200259 | JGI IMG/M metagenome (GOLD analysis project Ga0299906, IMG submission 200259) | Soil microbial communities from uranium-contaminated site in the Upper Colorado River Basin, Wyoming, United States - RVT145D125 (version 2) ... | reverse complement strand
CTTTTCCGTGATGACATACGTTTGTAAAGTTTTTTGAAAAATCAATTACTGGTATGAGAATTGATTCCGGAATGGTTTTTCCTGCCTTTAGCAGTTGCAGCGTTGCCTCCATTGCCCTCACTATCTTTTCTATAAGATCGTGATCTTTTTTTAGCGAAGCAGTAGACATCATACGGAACGGCTTGTAAATCTCATTTAAAGTTAGTTTTGATTTTCAAGATAGTTATTTTGAGCCCCACAAAATATCCCATTTGTAGGTGTAGTAGTTTAGGACATTTGAGCAGATTTTTCCATAGTTTTCAGCAAACTGGTTTGCCTCATTTTGCGTTCCCTCAAAGATTGCCATACCGCCAGTCTCGTTTCCAAATGGGCCAGACCATATGAACTTGCCATTTTTGGTCCAACTATCAATTAGCTCAAGTACCTGTGGTACGATTTTTTCAAGCTCAGCCGAATCTGCATTCTCCTTTAGCTGACTAACAAGAACCCAAAGCTCTTTTCCTGCTACTTGCTGTACTGTTTGCGACATAGAATGGTTTCAACTTTTGCAGAAATTAAAACTAGTGAAGCTTCTACCTTGTTATTTTACAATTCTGTACTAGATTTGTGTAATGAGATCAAGTAAAGTCGTCTAGTGAGTTTTCCCGTAGTGGCTGTGCGTCAAAGCCCATTTTGGTCAGCGAGTTTGCAAATTCTTCTACAAAGCCATGAACCGTGTAGATTTTTTCTGCACCAGTTTTTTTGACCAGCTCAACTAATTCGTTGTAATCGCAGTGATCGCTCAGAGGTACAGAATAGTCGTTTTTCCTGCCATATGACATATGAGGGGATGTTGCCCACCCTGAAAAGCCAATCGTTACTGCCCCATACTTTGACTTCATTTGCTTGATGAATGGGTTGTTTTCTGACATTAGTGGGCATACCATGACCCAAGGCTTTTTGTCAAGAAGTCCGCTTGATTCAGCCTCTGTGTGGCCAAGTCCTGCCTTGAGTTGGATTCCAAGCCGTCTGTGCAAGTCATTCATTTCCTTGACTGAATCATGATAGTACAATGGCTCCCAGTGACCAAAAAGATGAGAGAGTGTCTGTGCCTTTCCGAGCTGATACCCAAGTAATAAAACCGGCTTTCCTTTGTGGTACAATTCGGCAATTATCTCGTTGACTCTTTTTACTACTTCGTCCACCTTTGGAAAGACAAATTCTGGTCTGCCAAATGTAGATTCGGTTATGAGTATTTTGCATTTTGGGATACTGGCCCCGCAAAGAAATCCGCGATCCCTAGTACAAACATCTCCGGTGTAAAAGACATCATCAAAATGTAGTCCTCTTGCCCCAAGTATGTGTCCAGAGTCATGCAAATTAAAATCATCGAGGGATTCTACGTGGTTTAAGAGATCATGGCCTCGAAGTGTTGCAATCTCGCGGGTCTCACGTGTTGCCAAAATCAGGCCCTCTTTTTTGTTTGGAAGATGGTCCAAGTGTGCGTGTGAGACAAAGTTTACACTTTGTGGCGTTGCAAACCTCGGATCTAGGTTTACTGTTCTACCATTTGTAAAACAAACAATGCCGTTTTTTGTCATTCGAACACGGGTCAAGACAACGCATGAACATTTGCGTCCGATTTAAGTTTCGGGTTTGACTAGATGTTGACAAAACAAATAACAAAAATGATTCTCACAAAAATGATAGGAGGGGTTGAGTGCCCAACGCGCTTCCCGACCAGAATTCGAAGCGACACCATTGTGCCTTTGCAAGAGTTTGTGCAAGCGTGTGCTTGCCACCGGTCAAAAGACGCAATTGGACACTCTGTTTTTCTCTTACATTTTTCGAATTAGTATTATTGTACACACAAATTATATAATATAGATCACAAGAAAAACAAAAATTTGTTTAAAATATAGGCATTTTATAAAGAAAATACCTAAAATCTATTCAAATGTAATTAAATTCACTTAACAGTTGTCAATACGCTTGTTTACGATGAATGCCGGACTAGGTCTGATTTTTGTTTTTGTGTATTCTCAGTACGCTCGCTGCCGCCTAGTCTGTTTCTTAGAAGACAGATGCCGCCAAAGGTCAAGGCCACCGATATCATATTCATAACAGTTATCGTCTCACTCAGTATCAGAGCTGCAAACACTACACCTAAAACAGAGTTTGTAGAAAACAGCAAAATCGTCCTCACCCCGCCTATTAGGCGTAGTGAGACTAGGAACAACATTGTTGCAAGACCGGTTCCGCCGATTGCAAACAATGCGATTGGACCCAAGCTAAGAAGATCCATATTAAACGGAATGTGAAACACTATCATCGCGGCTACTGCGATTGTTCCTGAAACAAGAGATGTGATTTGTGTGATTCGCTTTGAGTCAATTTTGTCGCTTAGGTATCTGCAAAGCATCACATCTAGAGCATAAAATGTCCCTGATGCTATAATCAGAATATCTCCAATAACTATTTCCGATATGACCATGCCATGAGAATAAAAGTCGTATGCTACAGGCAAGACCATCATTCCAAGCAACATCATAACAAATGGGCCAATCTCTTTTTTTCGCAGATTTTCCTTAAAGATCACCATCACGATTAGTAATGAGAAGACGATCTCGCCGTTGCTGAAAATTGACGCATTAGCTGCAGTTGAGTCTTTTAGGCCAAAAAAATAAGTAATCAGCGCAATTACTTCTGAGATGCCAATCACCGCCAGTAACACAAGATTTCGCCTTCCAAGTGAAGCGATTGGTTTTGATTTTCTTGTAAACGGTGTAAAGAAGGCGCCGTTTATGATGTAAATGCATGCCGCCAGCGTCACAGGGTGGATCTCAAATCCCACCTGGTTGTCAACTAGCGGCTTTGCCAAAACATGCACTAGTGATGCCAATACTGCTGAAATTAGGATTAGAACGTATCCTAGTTGAAAGGAATTTTTATTCTTGGAAATAGTCCCTAACGGATCCCATGCCATTTCCAATTACGGTAATGGAAGGATCCTAATATCTTGATCCTAGTCTATTGTTGAGTGCAAACGGAGAGAATAGAGCTTGATCTGAAATCTTCTTTTGGCAAGTGGAGTGTTATTATGATCTTGTCTTTGAGAATGTCGATTTTGATGTTATCAAAAATCGATCTATATTTTGTGATTTTTTTGCCGTCTGGTGCTGCAATATATCCTGAAGGAACAAGCAGGCCTTCCTTGATTAACGAGTTTACCTTTCGGTACCCCGAGGTTTGGGGAATGTTGCATTTTTCAAGGATTTGTGAAACAATCAAGGATTCTCCATTTAGTGCACTGAGAATTTTCTTTTTATCATCATCGCCAAATGATTCTAAAATAGTCCTAGTTAGTTCGGGATTTTCAATTAGAACCCAGTTTTCTCCATCCATTAATTTGATTTCACACACACTCCTAAGGAATTTTTTCTCTAGTCCGTCTGTGCTTGGTCCAAAAAATTCACGCAGTACGATATCTAGTTTTTGAAACTCCTCTATTGATTGGGTTAGTGAAATGCCGTATTTTTCAGATAATCTATTTTCAATTTTTTTAATAGTTCTATCACCCAAGTTTTCTCTAATTGTAGTGTCTAATGACTTTAGCAAAAGTCGGTCGATACCTACCATGGAAATAGATTTACATTCTTACTATATTACCATTTCTAGTAATGCCCAGAACTTGGTAATGTGACTAGCATGTTTCCAAATTTGGGAATAGATCATTTGTGCGTGGCATTAAATTACGAATTTTTAAGCATAAATGGATCAGGATATCAGGCCACTAACCTATATCTGAGCTGATGCAGTCCTAACACCACTAGGGCAACAGATGAAATGTGAAACAGACTAATCGGCTCTAGTAAATATACTCCAGAATAAAAAACTCCAAAGATTGTAGTTGATGAAAAAATTAGAATGGTTCGGACCGCACCAATCAACCTAACTGCCATTACAAAAAACAAGACACTGCCGCCTATGCCCGCAATGCCAACAAAAGAGAGAAGTGAGAAGTTGGAGTGATCAATTGTAAAGTCGGTCTGGAAAATTAACATCAGAATAAAGATAAAAGCTGCGCCTGAAAATGACATTATTTGAACTACACTAGTGGTTTTTATCATACTAGCACGTTTTGCAATAAAAGTGCACAGACAATAAATGAATCCAGAGATTAAAATCAAAATATCCCCAAAAACAAATTCTGAAAATGCAAAACTCTGATTATAAACATCTGAACCAATTGGAAGAAAAATCGCACCCACAACTATAAGCGTCAATGGCAAGAGTTCTTTTTTTGCCAAGCATTCTTTGCAGATCAACATTCCAATCAATATTGTAAAAACTGTTTCACTGTTAGCTAGAATGGATGCATTTGTTGCACTCGTTTCTTGCAATCCAAAAGAAAAAACAAGAGTGGATGAAGCAGAAGCTACACCGTAAATTATGAGGATGGGCCAAGATGATCTTTTAATTTTAACTCGTGGTTTTTGTAATTTTGCAAGCGGGGTAAAAAATATTCCAGTCATCAAGTACATTATTAAGACTACCAAAAGTGGCTCAGTTGGAAGGATTCCATCTGTTCCAGGATCAACTATTGGTTTTGTAATTACATCTGGTAATGCAGATAAAGCAGCAGAAAGAATAGCAACTGTAAAACCTAACGTAGTAGCAACTTTGATTCTCGGAAATCTAGAAAAAACAGAACTAAGATTTACAAGATATAACAAATTTATCATATTCCCATACCACCATTTCCACTTTTGAAAATGACGTTTCTCAGATTTAAGATTTCATTGCATATAAAGGGCAGATAATTATCATATAGATCTAAGTCAGGCTCAGAAGTAATTTCTGTTAGAATATTTGTTGATTAGTTAGCACATTTTTAAATGACGTTAGGGAAATCGATAATTAGTTTTGTCAAAATCAAATCCTACACCAGAGCATATTGGAAGCAAAATTGATTATAAGATACTTGTGATTATATTTTGTCTAGGTTTAGTGTATCACGTCATCAACATTTCCATTAAGGACATAACAGAAGAATTCAACGCCATTGACATAATTGAGCTATCACTTCAATCTGCGGTCATAGTAAGCGCTTTTATTATTTCAAAATTATATTGGCCTAGCAAGGTCTTTGGAAAGGCATACTTTGCATTAGGCATAGCATTTGGGATGTGGTTTATTGCCGAAGTTTTGTGGCAAATTTACGAGAATATCTTGTTTATAGAACCATATCCGTCTTTTGCAGATATTTTCTATTTTGCATTTTACCCGTTCGCGCTATACCACATGATTACAAACATGAAAGGCTTTGAGGTGAAAATAACCAAAAGAACAGTAGTTTGGATGGTTTTAATTCCAGTTTTTATTCTCACCGTTTATTCATATATTGCAATTGAAGAATGGCATGATATCGGTTTTGATTATTATTACACGATGATCTTTGTCTCAATAGCTTCTGTTTCAGCTTCTTTTGCTCTTTTGGGCACCCAAATGTTCAAACAAAGTGCACTTGCGGTAGTTTGGTCACTTCTTGCCGTCGGATTATTCCTACACATATTTGCCGATATCTGGTATTATTATCTTGAAATATTTGGTCAATACACAGACACCCATGTAGTGAATGTGTTTTGGCAGGCAGGATGGATGGTTATTATTTATGCGCTATACAAACATCAAAAAGTCTTGTGAGGCGTACTTGCGAGTTTAATTACGCTTGAGTACTGATGTAAATCAATCATGTTTACAAAATTTTCAAAATCAGGTGATTCTGATATTTCTGGGACAAATATTTCATCTTGAGATTGATTTGAATCTGTCAAAATTGTGCCTTCTTCTTTCAAAACTTTTCTCATTTTTTTGTCAATTGAAAATATACGTTGATGAGTTAGCCCATCGTAAAAATTCAATCCGTTACATCCTGTTTCCACAAGCTTCTCATTAACCTCATATGGTTTTAGTTTGGTTGGATCAATGGTATTTGATGCAAATGCAAATGCCCACTCTTGACCAAAAAGCGGCGTGTATGCAGTGTATGGTTTGACAAAAGCAAAGACTTGTTGCAATGTTTTCACTATAGAGGCAAATCTTGTGGAATATCTGAAATCTGCAGAGTTTGCCGCCGTGATAAAAGCTCCATCAGGCTTTAATTTTTGACTGGCTAATTCAAAAAACTCTTTTCTGTACAATGGGGCGGCAATGTCATCGTGGTGGGGCATTGTCGTATCCAAGAATATACAGTCATATTTTGAATCGGTGTTTGAAAGAAACTGTCTAGCGTCTTCATGGTATAATTTTGTGCGAGGATCTGAGAAGGATTCTGCCGCATAATTGTAGAACTTTTTACAAATATCCACTACTTCTTTGTCTATGTCCACTATGTCTACTCTTTCAACGGCACTATGACGTAGGACTTCACGTAATGTTAAGCCGGTACCGCCACCACCAATAAAGACAGTTTTTGGTTTGGACTGCGTTATCATAGCTGGGTGGACCAGACACTCATTGAAAATATACTCTTCTACCTCTGAGGATTGTGGATCGCCATCTAAAAACAAGACATTCCCAAAGTCTTTTGTTTTAATGATTTCCAGTAATTGGTATTTCGTCTTTTTTGATAGTATACAGTCGTCTACTTTATGAAAGATTTTCTCTCCTTCGCCAATGTCCACGTATTTCCACATTTGAAAATAGTGATTTTTAATATTTAATAAAGTTCTCTATACTGCCAATATCCGGATTTAATTGTAGAAAATTCCCATTTAACCTCCCAGCATATCATGAATTAATAATCTAACATGGTAAGAACATAGTATTTAGCTATTATCAAAGCACATAGTTGAAATGTAATTTATTTTTGGAAAAAATAGAGGCTCCTATTTTCCAATTATGGGAATATTATTTGATTCTAAGATTGACAAACGGCAAGTACTGTGCTTGCATCCAAATCCTTTTTTGGCAGCTCAAGTGTTATGGTAACTTTGTTTTTTACTATATCGATTTTGATCTTATCAAAAACAGATCTATACTTTGTGAGTTTTTTGCCATCATCAGTTACAGCATATCCTGCAGGAACAAGCAGGCCAGCATCAATTAGTGCATTTACCTTTCTATAACCAGAGGTTTGTGGAATCTTGCAGTTTGTTATTATCTGCGAAATAATTAATGGTTCACTGTTTATTGCGCCAAGAATTTTCTTTTTGTCTTCGTCGCCAAAGGATTCCAAAATAATCTTTGTTAATACTGGATTTTCAATTAAGATCTGGCCTTGCCCATTTGCTAGTTTTACTTCGCAAACTGACTTGAGAGCTCTTTGTTCTATGCCGTCTGCCCCCGCACCAAAAAACTCCCGCAAGACTGCGTCGAGTTTGTGGAACTGCTCAATTGATTGGGTTACTGAAAGCCCGTACTTTTCAAAAAGCCTGTTTTCTATTTTTTGTATTGTTACATTGCCCAGATTTTCACGAATTAACGAGTCCAGGGATTTTGCCAAAAGCCTGTCGAGGCCTACCACAGTATGTGATTACCATCATATTATATTATTATTTCCACAAGTGAACACAACAGTTTAATAGAATTTTGTCACTTCCAAAGTTGGTATTGGCTATTCTTATTCTAGATGATATTAAGATTAGAAAACTGCCCATAGTTGAGAGGCTAAAGCATTGCCAACAAATCATACAACATGAACAAGATGAGTCGAAACGATGGGATGCGGTTTGGCTTGCAGGTGAGATGGCTGAAAATCGCATAGAGGGAGACCCAGTTTTTGACAAGGTGTCTGAGCTTATGGCATGGGTGCTAGAAAACGATGACAACAATGTGGTAAAGCATGAGGCGTGCTATCAGATTGCTGCAAGAAACATGCGCTCAAAGATACCAGTTTTGATGCAAGCTGCCCTAAACGACAAAAGCGGACTGACAAAACACGAGGCCCTAGAATCACTTGGGTTAATGAGGGCAACTGAGGCAATTGAGCTGATAAAGGATGCACTTGAGGATCCAAATGAGGATGTAAAGCAAACGGCATCGTTTGTAATTAAAAGGCTCAGGCGCATGCAAAATGCGGGGATGTACAAACCATCCCAGATAATCTAATGACAACTGCAGTCGTAGTAGATGATGATAAAGACACAGTAGATGTATTTTGTGATTTTTTAGACATGAAACATGTCAAGGTGCTTGGAAGAGGATATAGTGGAAAAGACGCCCTAGAATTGTATCAGATTTACACACCAGATGTCATGTTTTTGGACCTTATGATGCCTGAGTATGATGGATTTTACGCTCTAGAAAAAATAAGAAAAATCGATCCTGCAGCCAAAATTGTGGTAATAACTGCCGACCTAAGAGCCGACAGCGCAAAAAAGCTTGATGAGCTCAAGCCAACTGAGATTTTTATCAAACCATACGATCTTGAAAGAATTACTGAGATGCTAGAGAGAATCTAGTCTTATTTTATAATTTGCTCTATTCTTGTGAGGGCAGACTCGATTCTTTTGAGTTCTGGCTGTATTTTCTCATCAGAAGAACGGTTCTTTATTATTGCCAACGAGGTCTCTATAACAAATAACGGATCCCGAAGTTTCACTATCTTGTCGTCTGTTTCGGACAATGATATTACTTGTCATGTAATTATAAAAAATAGCTCTGCCAAAATTGGAAATATATTCTCACCATACGAAGATCTCATTGGCTAGTTTTGGCCCAGATGAGGCTAGAATTCATAGAAAAGCCAGATGAGAACCTCATCTTAGATCCTCTAGTTTGTCTGTTTTAGATTTTTGAAACAATACTAGATGACTGCCCACACCAAAGGAAAGCAGGACATAGTTCCAAAAGTACGGTATTTCCATTGGATTCCCAGTATAATAGGAATCCTCGCTTTGCGCAAACAAAAATGCCGAGTCTGCTACAAAAGTCGAAATTGTTCCAAGGCAGAACAAAGTCCACATAAGATTGACCTGGCCTTTGAAAAAAAGCGAGACGCCGATTAGTGCTGGAATCAGCACCATTGCGTCAAAAACCGGATAAATGCTACCCAAAATTACATCAAACAGATCAGCATCGGTACTAGGTCCAAGTGCCAGATACAGGCCCGGGATTAAAATTCCTACAGAAAAAACAAGCGACGCAATAATCATTTTCTTTGTTATTGCATTTTTGACTGGTTGAAGATATGAAACGTAAAACATCAGAAGGAATGGGTAGCTAGTAAGATAGAAAATATCTGCCGCGGATGGAAACGGATCAATTTGTAGATATAGTTCTTGGACTATCCAAAGCATTTCTGCTATAAACAAAGAAATTGCATAAGCTGCAAAAGAAAACCACGCAACACCATGGTGACCAGTAGTGCCAAACCTTGCAAGAATTAGCAATGAAAGAATCAGAAGCGAGCCTGCAGCTGGGATGTATGTCAGATTGCCTACAAGAATTGCAGTATCTTGACTGATAAAATTTGAGGCCAGAATAACTACAGTGCACGCAGCAAGCGCTACAACCAGATACTTTTTTGTTAAAACGGCATCAAGTGTAGTTCGCATGCTACTCTATTGCAGAAACAAATTTTTGAATTGGTTCTTGGTGGGAAAAATCGTGAAGGCTGTTCTTTATTGATGATATGATTGCATCGTGAGCATTGCCATAAAGGTCAGATAGAATTCTTTTCAAATACTCTGGATGTTCATAGCAGTCAGGAATGTAACAGTTGTAATCGTCTTTTAGTGTCTTTGCAACCTTTTGGAAAACTGGTTCACCCATTTCCAAAAGTGCTTTTTCTATAGCAAAAGCAACCAGTGCTTTTTTTATCTGAATGTCTGCTACATCCATGGTTTTGAAATACCGATCCCCAGTTATAAAACCACATGTCTTTTTGAGCCGTGACGCCAATTATTGCAAGATCGTGCGGATATTGTTTGCAAGAAACAGACTAACTCAAATATTCTTAAGAAATTCATAACGAGTTAGTATGCATCACATAAAAGAAAGTGTTGATCGCATTTTAAAGAATGCCCAAGAGGATGCCGCTAGGCTTTTGAGAAATTCGCAGGAAGATGCAGCAAGGCTACTAAAGAATGCACAAGAGGATACCGCTAGGCTTTTGAGAAATTCGCAGGAATATGAGGAGGGGCCAGAACCTCAAGAATTTTCAGTACCTGCAGGAAACGAAAGTAGCATATTAAAAAAAGACAAGCTTCACACAATTGGAGAAATGTCTTCAAGGCTGGCACATGATTTGCAAAATCCATTATCAATAATTAAAAACACACTTGAGATTATCAAATTAAAACAACCGCGTATAGACGAGAAGACAAAGGAGAACTACGAGCGAATCGAGCGAGCCGCTACGCGAATGTCCCAGCAAATCAAAGATGTCCTAGATTATGTCAGAACAAGTAACTTGCTTATGGAAAAAGCCTCACTTACAAGCTTGTTAAAGGCAGTGATTGCCGACATTGATGTTCCAGAATGCACAAAGATAATTTTGCCAACAGAAGACATTCCAGTTTATGGCGACATAAAACAGATAGAAGTTGTCTTTTCGAATTTGATATTAAACGCAATGCAAGCAATTGAAGAAAAAGGCAAGATAATGATCCAGGCTTCAGAAACCGATGGCATGACAGTAATAGACGTCATAGATAATGGCCAGGGTATCAAAAAAGAAGACCTCTCACACATCTTTGAGCCCTTGTTTACCACAAAACAAAACGGCACCGGCCTCGGGCTTGCAAGCTGCAAGTCAATTATAGATAATCATGGCGGGATCATCGAGTGCTCAAGCATCGTTGGTAAGGGGACCGTCTTTACAATAAAACTGCCAATATTGCGTTCCCTTTCTAAAACATAATATTGTTTGATTCTTTGAGAAAAGCCAGTCTTGCTTAATTTAGGAATTCTCATTTCAGGACGCGGAAGCAATATGGAGACAATACTAAAATCCATCAAAAAACAAAAAATTCCAATAAAGCCCTCAGTTGTCATATCAAATAACCCAAAAGCCAAGGGCCTCAAAATAGCTCAAAGGCTTGGCGTAAGAACAGAGATAATTGAGAGCAAGGATTTTGTCGGCACCAGATGGGAGTACGACCAAAAAATCATCAAGACACTCTCAAAATATGGCGTGACTGAAAAAAACGGGCTTGTTTGCCTTGCAGGCTTTATGAGAATTATCAGCCCTGAGTTTATCCGAAAATACAAAAACAGAATACTAAACATCCATCCCGCCCTTTTGCCATCATTTGCCGGCTTGCATGCACAAAAACAGGCACTAGAATATGGCTCCAAATATTCCGGCTGCACGGTGCACTTTGTCGACGATGGTGTTGATACAGGTCCAATAGTTTTGCAGGCAATAGTCAGAATAAAAGACTCAGATACCGAAGAAACGCTTGCAAAGAGGATTTTAGCAAAAGAGCACAAGATCTACCCACAGGCAGTCAGACTGTTTGCTGAAGGAAAGATATCAATCTCTGGAAGAAGGACGATAATTAAGAATCATGGCCGCTAAAAAAATACAAGGCAACAATCTCTTTTTTGTTTCCAAAAAATTTGTGCGGCACGTCTTTTTGTACATAGTAGGCCTTTCCCTCAGATATTTCATAGTCTTTGTTGTTTATCTTCAAAAAGCCGTCACCGCGAATCACATAGTATAGCTCATCAGAATCATGTGGGGCTTGTGTGTCTTCCTCTCCTGGCTCTAAGACCAGCACTCCTGCTGCGATGTTTGCGCGGTCGATAAAGGTGTGAAAATACTCGTCTGAGTTTTTTATCTCATCAATGTATTTTTTTACGTCAAACTCTATTTTCATAAAATCACTTTGCCTTTTTCTTTTTTGTATCTTTTTTCTTTACCAG
>Ga0299906_10004171_pt1 | contig 11854 bp, 7 predicted proteins | sample RVTome_14_FD_200259 | JGI IMG/M metagenome (GOLD analysis project Ga0299906, IMG submission 200259) | Soil microbial communities from uranium-contaminated site in the Upper Colorado River Basin, Wyoming, United States - RVT145D125 (version 2) ... | reverse complement strand
TGATGAGCCGGGAGAAAGCCGATGCCTTGAGCCAGAAGCCATTGGCCCGCTGGGCCGGTTCGGCGGTGGCGGGCGTTGACCCCGGGGTGATGGGCTACGGCCCGGTTCCGGCCACGCAAAAACTCCTGAAGCGGCTGGGGCTATCGCTCGACGAGATTGGCCTGGTTGAGTTGAACGAAGCCTTTGCCGCTCAAACGCTCGGTGTCATGCGCCGCCTGGGGTTGCGCCATGAGATTACTAACGTCAACGGCGGGGCCATCGCTCTGGGCCATCCTACCGGCTGTTCAGGCGCCCGCATCCTGGTGACGCTGCTGCATGAAATGAAGCGCCGCGCCCCACAGGAGAAGCGGCCCTATTATGGGCTGGCGACCTTGTGCGTTGGCGTCGGCATGGGTGTTTCAACCATCATCGAGTGGATTGGCGACGAATAGCAGAACGAAACACAAAGTTACTACGGTAGGAGATACTGACCATGCAAAGACCCTTATCCGGTATCCGCGTCATCGGCATGGAGCAGTATATGGCCGGCCCGTACTGTACCATGCTCCTGGCAGATGCGGGAGCCGAAGTGATTAAGATAGAACGGCCTGGTCAAGGCGACCCCCGTCGCGCCATTCCGCCATTTGTGGAGAAAGATGGCCTTAAAAAGGCCGGCGGCTTTATGGCCTATAACCGCAACAAAAAGAGCCTGGCTTTGAATTTGCGCCACCCACAAGGGCAGGAAGTTTATAGGCAATTGGCGGTTAAATCGGATGTAGTATTGGAGAATCTGCGGCCAGGCGCGATGGAAAAACTGGGCCTGGGGTATGAAGATTTACGAAAAGTAAATCCGCGTCTCATTTATGCCGCCTTGTCCGGTTTTGGCCGTCTGCCTGGCTACGAAGGACCGTATGGTAATCGCCCGGCCTTCGATATTGTGGCCGAGGCTATGAGCGGCATCATGCACTCGGTTGGATTCGAAGATAAACCGCCATCATGGACCATCTACGGTATGGCCGACCTCTATTCAGGGCTGGTCACGGCCTACGGCATCATGCAAGCCCTCTTCATGCGAGAGCGAACGGGAGAAGGCCAATTTGTCGATTCGGCCATGTATGACAACATGCTGGCCCTAAACGAGCGCATGATCACCCTCTATTCGTTGGCCGGACAGTCGGTTCACCGGGGGCGGCTGCGCAATCTGTACCCGCGTGGGGCATTCAAGACCAAAGATGGCTACATTGCGCTCAATGTACCTGATGATCTGATTTGGGAGCGTCTTTGCCGGGCCATGGGGAGAGAAGACTTGATTGATGATGCGCGTAGCAATAGCGGTACGGCCCGTGCAGAAAACCAGAATTTTTTGCAACCGATTATTGAAGGCTGGCTAGAGACTCTGACGCGAGAAGAAGCTACAGACAGGCTAAACAGTACCGGCGTACCAACTGGCCCGGTGCAGACGGCTGAGGATATCTTCGCCGATCCGCAGGTGGCGGCGCGAGGCATGCTGATGACGATCCATGATCCGGAGGTAGGCGACTATCAGTTTGCTCGTTCGCCTCTGCATCTTTCTGCTGCGCCAGAATTACCAAAAAGCCCCGCCCCGAGCCTGGGCCAGCACACTCGCTACGTCTTGCAGGATATTTTAGGATACTCAGGCGATCAGGTAGCCGGGCTTGCTAAAGAGGGCGTGATCGGCCTGTCAGCCTAAGAGAGCATTATGTTTAGTGTAGCTTAAATTTCATCCCCTTATGTCAAAACTGCTTGACGGGTTCAGGGTAGTGTGGTACGATTGTACCAGATCAGACGAGTGTCTTAGCCATACAAGGAGGATGTTATCGAGCAAATCAACCTTCTAGGCGCTGGGTGCTCTTGGAGAATTGCAAGTTTGAGTTGAATCTCTCTGTTTGAGAGAACCACTAATAGGGAAGCCGTTAAACCGGTAGCAAATGTTCAAGTGTTTCAGCGCGAGCCGGTCTAAGTGTATCGTAAGGTCAGTCGTGACTGTCAGCAGTCATAATTGTCCGTGACGGAAGTACCAACAAATGAATAGATTATAGTATCGCCACAGTATATACTGTGGCGATTTTTTATGCGCGCGCATCTAAAGTTAACATAATTATGTTAAGCCAACCTGATTTATTTGCATGCCAAATATGTTTATGATATGATGACTTTTGCTACAGCCTTATGCATCATTACACCTTGTTAGAAGGAAGAGGATACCAACATTGAAGGTTACAACGCAAGAACTGGGCAACTGCGAGGTTATCCTAATAGTTGAGATTGACGATAAACAAAAAAGTCGCATCTTGGAAAAGGCAGCCCGGCGAATTTCTCGCCAGGTGCGTATTCCGGGCTTCCGGCCTGGCAAAGCCCCCTATCGAATTGTTGTGAATAAGTTTGGCGTTGAAGCTATACAAGAAGAGGCGCTGGAAGACTTGACAAAGGATATCTTCCGCAAAGCCCTGGAAGAGGCCGATGTAACACCCTTTGCCCAGGCTTCTCTGGATGAAATTAACTGGGAACCGTTGGTGATGAAGGTCAAAATTCCTACGGAACCGGTTGTTGAACTGGGCGACTATCGTAATATTCGCATCGACTTTGAAGCGCCTGAAGTGACGGAGAAAGAGCTTGATGAAGAACTAGACCGGCTACGCGATCGTAGTGCTGCTTTTGAGGTTGTGGATCGCGCAGCGCAATTAGGCGATCAGGCAGCTGTTACTGTGTCTGAAAAAGATTTGACCAGCGGCGAGATGCTGGCTGAAGAACGTGACATGAACGTCGCGCTTCAAGAAGCTGACGATGATGATCCTGCACCCGATTTGAGTTCTAATATTGTCGGTCTTTTGGCCGGAGAGCAAAAGATTTGGAGCCATACCTATCCTGAAGATTATAGGGTGGAACGCTTCGCCGGCAAAGAAGTAGAGGTTTTTATCCGGGTGAACGAAGTGCGAGAGAAGGAAGTTCCTGACCTTGATGATGATTTTGCGGCGCTCGTGGGAGATTATGATACGTTGGATGAACTCAAAGCGGGCCTCAAAAAAGACCTTCTCGATAGAAAACAATACAAAATAAATCAAGAGCTCATGCCAAAAGTCATGGATCAGTTCTTGGAGACGGTTGACAGTGTAACCTGGCCTGCTGCGCTTGAGGAGCAGGAGATTGACCACACCCTTGATCATCGCAAACAAGATTTGGAACGTCAGGGTTTGGATTTACAAACCTTCCTTCAAATGCAACAGCAAACTGAGGAAGAGTTACGTGAAGAACTTAGAGGGACCATACAGGAGAATCTTAAAACATCTCTTGTCCTGGGAAAAGTAATAGAGTTGGAGAAGCTGGAGATTGCTCCTGAAGCATTGGTTCGTCAAGCTGAGCTAATGGTGGCGATTTCGGGCGGCACAAAAGAGGCAGAACAGGCTTTTAAATCACAGGCTGGGCTAAGTATGCTTGCCAACAACATGCTATATGACCGAGCGCGTGAGCATTTGTTAAGAATCGCTAAAGGTGAAATCGAAGCTCTGGAAGAAAGCGGCGATGAATCTGGTGAAGCGCCGGAATCTGGGGCCGAGATCGAAGTTTCCAGTGTGGCCGCCACAGTGGGTGAAGTTGCCGATCAGGAAGAGGGCGACAAAACCGTCGCTGAAATGGCTATCGCAACCGTAGCAGAAGAGTCTGAAGAAGAAGAAGAATAGGTTTTATTTATTCAACTCGAATTGAATTTAATGGATAGAAGGAGTTAACATACCTATGTCTTTTGAACTACCGCAGGCCATTGTGCCCATGGTAATTGAAACGACCGGCCGAACAGAACGGGCTTATGATATTTTTTCTTTGCTTTTGAAAGAGCGTATCGTATTTCTTGGCACCCCAATCAATGATCAGATTGCAAACCTGATTGTAGCTCAGCTACTATACCTGAACCAGCAAGATCCGGAACGTAACATTCAAATGTACATCAACTGCCCGGGCGGCATCATTTATTCTGGCCTGGCGATCTATGATACCATGCAATCTATTTCAAACCCCATTACTACCTGGGCGGTTGGCGTAACGGCCAGTTTCGGCACGGTGCTGCTGGCCGCCGGCACGCCTGGGCAGCGAAATGCTTTGCCACATGCGACCATCCATATGCATCCGGCTGGCGGCGGCGCTCAAGGCTACACCCCAGATGTGGAGATTCAATACCGGGAAATGAAAAGACAGCAAGATTTGCTGCACAATATTCTGGCCAAACATACCGGGCAAAGTGTTGAAACGATTGCGCATGACTTTGAACGCGATCGCTGGATGGACGCGGCAATGGCCAAAGAATATGGCTTTGTTGATAATATCATGGGGACGCCCATTCTCGCCGAAACAAAGAAAGAAGACAAATAGGCTTGAATTTTAGTAGCTACCCTGAGCTATGGGTACATCTAACCTGCAATCCTGAAGAATAACGGGCTATGGCCAGCAAATACCGGACTGATATTCCAACCTGTTCGTTCTGTAAACGCAATCAGGATGAGGTAACGCATCTCATTGCCACGCCTGATCATACCAGCTATATTTGCGATGAATGCGTTGATTTGTGCAAGCAAATTTTGGCTCAAGAGAGTCAACCTTCGGAGATTGAAGCAAAATTTCAGTCACCACAGGCGCTTTCTCCAAAGGAGATTTACGCCCGTTTGAATGAATGGGTTGTCGGGCAAGATCGAGCAAAAAAGGTACTGGCAGTAGCCGTGTACAATCACTATAAGCGTGTTGGCGCTAAGGTTGATGATGTTGAACTACAAAAAAGCAATATCCTCCTGGTTGGGCCAACAGGGTGTGGCAAAACATTACTGGCTCAAACCCTGGCCCGTATTCTCGAGGTCCCTTTTTGCATTGTAGACGCTACCTCACTGACTGAAGCAGGTTATGTTGGTGAAGATGTTGAGAACATTCTATTACGCCTGATCCAGGCTGCGGATTATGATATCGAGGCTGCTGAAAAAGGGATCATCTACATTGACGAGATTGACAAAATTACCCGTAAGTCAGGCGATAACCCTTCAATCACGCGTGATGTGTCGGGCGAAGGGGTTCAGCAGGCATTGCTTAAAATTATTGAAGGTACAAGAGCAAACGTTCCTCCTCAAGGCGGGCGGAAGCATCCGCATCAGGAATTTCTGCAAATTGACACCTCTGATATCTTGTTTGTTTGTGGCGGCGCTTTTGATGACATAGAGATGATTGTTTCCAGGCGGATAGGGACTACGAGCCAGCTTGGTTTTAATCAGCGACAAAAGACATTGTCCCTACAGCCAAAGGAGCTAACGGTTGCCGAACTATTACGACAGATTACGCCGGAAGACTTAATTGCCTATGGTTTGATCCCTGAGTTTGTAGGACGGCTTCCGGTGACCGTTTCTGTGGATGCTCTGGATAAGCGCGCCCTGATGAGTATATTGACTGAGCCAAGAAACGCCTTGACTAAGCAGTTTGAGCGCCTCTTCAAACTTGACGGCGTGGAACTTGTTTTCACTGCCGAGGCGTTGGAATCGGCGGCTGAGGCGGCCTACAAACAGAAAACCGGCGCCCGGGGCTTGCGCACTATTATTGAAGATACCTTACTTGATGTGATGTACGAAATTCCCTCGCGCAAGGAAATTAAAAAATGCGTTATTACCCAATCTGCAATTTTGGGGGAAAGCCGTCCCGAATTATATGACGAGTTTGGACGCTTAATAAGTGGCGGTGAATTGAATCGAGATCGCGCAGCCTGACGGCATATACCTTGAGAGATAAATCTAAACGAACTCCTCGCCAAAGTGAGGAGTTCGTTTTTTGCTCGATCATATCCTACTATTTCTTCCTGCCAGTGGCTTCGAGTTTGAGCAACCTCTGGTTAAGCGCAATAAGTATCAGGAGTATCTGCCCAATGGCTTGTTCTGGCGTAATCTTATTGCGCTCCCATAATGCAAGCAACTCTTGTAGATCATAATGACTCACCGTATACCCTCCTTTCTGTTATGTTACACGAAACAGTGTCGTTTACCCCGAAAAAAATGAGACAATAATGTCTCGGAATAGATAGAGGATAACACAACACAGTGTAATTGTCAAGGGCGATCTTTTAATTTGTTTTTCCCTTATTTTTGCGAGTCGTCATCGCTATTATATTGATCAAGAGCCATTATTTTCCCTGGCCTGCCAGAAACTTGGTCAGACCTAAAGTTGGAAAAACTATATCTACGCCTCCGGGGAGTTTGATTCCGGGATATGGATGATGCCATGTCTAATTGCAAAGCGAGTCAAGCCTGCTTGGTCGTGGATGTTTAGTTTGTTCATAATATGAGCGCGGTGAGTTTCAACTGTCTTTACGCTTATGGATAATTTTTGGGCTATCCCCTTGTTGGTGAAACCTTCAGCAATTAGCTGTAATACTTCACGTTGGCGGCCTGTTAATGAATCTAGAGGTGTTACCAAATTACCGGATTTATGTTGAGCAATATACGCCTCCAAAACTTCTGGTGGCAGGCTAGGGCTATAAAATTTATCTGACTCCATCACATGTCGAATGGCCTTGATCAGATCATTGAAGGCGCTGTCTTTTAATAAATATCCTGCCGCACCGGCTTGAATGAAGCGCTGAATATATTCCTTGTTGTCATGCATTGTTAAGGCGATTATCTTGACATTCGGCAAGAACTTTACAATCTTCTTACTACCTTCCAGCCCATTCAAACCAGGCATAGCAAAATCCATAACGATGACGTGGGGTTTGTTGATCTTAGCCAATTCCATCGCCTCGCGGCCATTTTGAGCTTCTGCCACAACGGTAATATCTGGCTGTACTTCTAGCAAAGCTCGTAAGCCCTGCCTGACCATAGCGTGGTCGTCTGCCAATAACACACTAATCATATTGACTATTCACTCCTGGCCTTACTAACAGGTTGTGTTTAGAGCGATGTTGCCGGGAACAGTAATCTGTATATGTGTTCCCTTTTGATGGCCCGATAAAATTTCGAACTTGCCTTGTAAATCATCAATGCGTTCGCGCATACTGATTAACCCCACGCCGAGAGCGTCTCTCTGATTTTCGTAATCAGCTTGAAACCCTCTCCCATCATCTATAATTGAAAGCTGAATGTACCCACCATCCATCGATAAGCTGACTTCAACATTATCGGCCTGAGCATGGCGGCTCACATTGGTCAGCGCTTCCTGAACCACCCGGTAGAATGCGGTTTCGGTTTTTGGCGTCAGGCGCGGCAAATCGTCGATGATGGATAAGGTTACATTACAACTGCTTCGCTTTCTGAATTGCTCTATATACCAACGCAGCGTTGGCACTAGCCCTAAATCATCTAACATTGAGGGTCGCAAATCCATAGCCAATCGTCTAACTTCCTGGAGTGAGTCATTCGCCAGCGTTACCAACTCATCCAAACGCTCAAACAAGATTTCTTCAGGGGGGACGGCGGCTGAAAGCATTTGAAGATTGAGCTTCAGGGCCGTTAGAGCTTGCCCCATTTCATCATGAAGTTCCCGGCTAATGCGCCGCCGTTCGTCCTCTTGAGCGGTAACAACGCGGCTAGCCAACCGGCGTAGGCGCTCTTGCTGGGCCCGAATATGGTCAAATAATTCCGCATTTTGGATGGCAATGGCCGCGTGACCGGCAAACGCCTCTGCCAGGGCAATTTGGTCCTGCGTGAAGGGATCAATCGCCGCCCGGTCTACGGTGACCATACCTAACGGTTTGTTATGAAACAGTAATGGAACGCCCAGCCAGGAACGAATATACTCAGTACCTTTCAACGGAGTCCAGCGCTCATCCTGTCTTACATCAGCAATAGCTAAAGGCCTTTGGTTAGAGATGACCGCTTCATCCAGCGGAAATACTTCGGTTTCTTTGGCTGATGCCAGCGTAACTTCAATATAGGGCATGCCTCTGCCACTTACCATGCGCAGGCGGTTGTTAGGGGTGAGCAAATAAATAGCCGCACTGTCAAATTTGAGCAGTTTCTCTAACGATTCTAATATAATTGTCAGTGTCTCATCAAGTTGTAGGCTGCTAACCAATACAGCCGAGATATCTCTGAGGGTATCAGATACCTTTTGTTTGGTTGTTTCCATTGGCGTGAACAAAAAGCCAATGGGCAGGCCGGCCTGATCATTTAGTCTCTGACCCGTTAATTTTACCCAGAGTGGCTCTTTTGTGGCTGTTTCCATGAATATGTCTTGAGTCAGGTTTCCCCGGTCAAACATCAAATCTAGCAGCGTGGTCTGAGTGGTTTCACTAATATTCAAAAGGGTACCAAGCGGTTGCCCCCAGATTTTTTCCGCTTTATATGAAAACAGGTCTGTTGCACCTTGATTCCAGAATATAATTTCCCCCTGTAAGTTTGTAGCAAAGATCGGCATTGGCAGGTTAACAAAGAAATTAGCCTGTAGACGGAGGTTGTGGTTAGTTTTTTGCTGCTCTGTTACATCTTGGGCCGTACCATATAGTTGGGGTAACTGTCCAGCCCCCTGGCGAACGGCGGTCAGGTTAAGGCTGAACCAAACGAAATGACCACGCCTATGGCGGCAGCGAACTGTTAGTGACTTGACGTTACCGTCAGGCGCATTCAACAACTGTTCGACAGCTTGTTTAATATCATTCTTGTCATTTGGATAGATAATATTAGAGAGCAGGTCAGGGTTTTCTTGCAGTTCAGAAAGAGAATAGGCCAGATATTCTGCCAAAGCAGCATTAATATAGTCAATTCCACTATCTGGTTGCCAGGAGAAGATTATGCCTGGAAAATGGTCTAGGAATTGCATAACGAGGAAAGATAATCTTTTCTTAGGGCCTAAAATAGCGGCAATACTACCTTATAGCCACAGTTGGCCCTTTCTTCTAAAAACCCATAATATATATTATACCATATTTCTATCCGATACACATGGAATGTCAGATCATCAATGAAAAATCTCATGTTAACAAATCCCTGCCTTAGCTATATGCCGCTAACGACAAGATCTGTCTGTTTGAATAATAATAGTCAGGGACCTTAGTTTGTATCGTACCCAACCTGAGCGTTACACTAAATATGGTAACGAAACTGATTTGACAGGTCTTCCGCTTGCCCGTATAATTGATGAGCTTCAGTTATGTAATGATTTGGGTTATACATAGCCGCTAAAGGCCACATCTTTTTCGGTTTGATTCTATATTTGGCGCGCAAAAATGCCTGGTGACTAGTACACTGAGGCGTAAATAGCTGAACAGTATAGTAAGGAAGGCTCCAAGGGGATTGCCAAATCCCCGTCGAAGGCGCAAAAGGCCGAGATTTGGCAATCTCTGGCGAGCCAACAACTTATCACTTACATCTGCCTTGGTGTACTAGTGCTTCTATCCTTGATGGCGGTCAATCAGGCGCCTTGTTGTCTATTAAGAGGGGGAGAATGGGTAGGCTGCGTCTGAGAAGGACGTTCACGGTAATATTGTGTCTGATCGCGTTGGTTTTTGCCGGGTGCGGTGATCCAGTAGCAGTGGTGGAGGAACGAGCCACATCCCAGCCACAGTTAGGGAATAGCGAAGCCGTTGCTCAGGCAACGCACACTGCCGGCCCACCAACACCGACGGTCGAGATTAAGCCGACCGACAGTCCGGTTCTGCCGCCACCTACCCCCACTCCATTACCTACCAATACACCTATTCCTACGCCAACACCGGAGTCAACCAAAGCCAGCGATGAAACCGCACAGCAACAGGATACGCCAACGCCGGAGCCGGCCCCCGTCCCGGCCCCACAGATTACGGATGTGATGATCGAAATTCCGGCCGGGGCTTTCATTCTGGGAAATGATAACGGCGACCCCAACGAAGGGCCAGCCCAACAGATGGAGTTGCCGGTTTTTCTGATTGACGCCTTTGAAGTAACCAATGAAGATTTTGCCACTTTTGTTGAGACCACCGGCTACGTTACCTATCGAGAAAATGAGGGTAGCCCACAAAACTGGCAATGGGCTTTCCAAGATGGGAAGGAACGGCATCCGGTTGTCTTTGTTACGTTTGAGGATGCCCAGGCTTTCTGTGCCTGGGCCGGTAAACGTCTGCCCACCGAATTCGAGTGGGAAAAGGCCGCTCATGGGCCGGAGGCGTTTGTTTTTCCATGGGGCAATGCGTATGATCCGGCCGGCTTCAACGGCAGAGAAAGCGGTATTCGGGGAACAGTTGTGGTCGGCAGTTACCCGCCCAATGCCTATGGCCTGTTTGATGTGGCCGGAAATGTAAAAGAGTGGATAGACTCGCCTTACGTCGCCTATCCGAATAGCGCCCACCAGGATAATTTTTACAGCGAAGCGTTTCGCGGTATTCGGGGTGGCGGCTGGTTTGACGAAGGCGACTTTGTCTCAACCACCAACCGCAACGGCGGCGACCCGGCCATCACCGCCAATGATGACATTGGATTTCGCTGCGCCAAAGATGTAACGTGACCTGTAGTGCGCGGTGCGTGATGCGTATAAACCATCGGTGATACGCATCGCGCACTACGCACCACGGCCTCACAGTGGTGCAAGTGACTTATATAAGGGATATATGAGTCACAAATAGATGCTTAATTAAACCCATAACTATTTTGAAGGAGGAAAATCAATGAAAAAGCATCTGGTAAAATTATTATTGATTGTTGCCATTCTGGCAATAGTCGCCCCGGCAGCGATTGCCGCTCCGCCGGTACAAGATGTAGGACAGGATTACGTGATTGTAGCCGATGACTGGCTCAGTAAGCTGTCCGACAAGTTCCTGGGCGATGTGCTGGCTTACCCGGCTATTACCTACTACACAAACCAGAAGAACGCCGAAGACTCCAGCTACGCCCAAATTGCCAACTCTGATGAAATTGAAATAGGTTGGAAGCTCTACATCCCCAGCGCGACTGAAGCCACAGCCTACTTTGACACTCAGGTGGAAGTTGCCGGGGCAAGCAGCGGCGGCGACACTGTCAAGATTGGCGCATTGGCTCCCCTCTCTGCCCCTGGTTCGGTAACGGGTGGCACGGCCATGAAGGCCGCTTTTGAGATTGCCTTGGAAGAAATCAACGCCGCCGGAGGGGTCCTCGGTAGCCCGGTTGAGTTGGTGTTGGTTGATACCGAAGGGTTGCCGGAGCGCGGTACCGCCGCGATGGAACGTCTGATCAACCAGGATGGTGTCGTGGCTGTGGTGGGTGAATATCACAGCGCGGTCGGCCTGACGGCCAAGGAAGTGGCCCACACTAACGGTATCCCCACCGTCTTCGCCGAAACCTGGAGCGACGATATCACTGCTGTCCAATATCCCGAAGTCTTCCGCATTGCCCCCCTCTCCTCGGTTGTTTCCGCTGTTGACGCCGAGTTTGTGGCCTCGCTGCCCGACATCAACAAAGTGGTTATCATGAGCGAGAACACCGGCTACGGTATTCCGGCGGCGGCTGATACCGAAGCGTTCCTGGCCGAAAAAGGGATTGAGGCTGTCTCCTTCTTCGCCGATCTGGGCACGCAGGATTTCTCAGGCATCATCGAGCGCGTCAGGGCAGAAGAGCCTGATTTGATCTGGGTCCTCAGCACCGGTGAAACTTCTTACAACTTTGAGCAGCAGGCGGCTGAAGCCGGCATCGGCCCGCAGGATATACCGATGGTCTGTAATCAGGTGGCCGGCGACAGCGAAGCCTACTGGACTAATGTCCCCGACGGTAACTTGTGCTTCTATCGCCGCATTGGCCTGCCCAAGGAGTTGTATACCGACGCCACGAGAGCTTTTGAGGCCAAGTACATTGAGATGACCGGCAAGTCCGCGGCCGAATCTTATGCTATGGAAGCTTACGATTCGCTGAAGGTTATGGCTCAGGCCATCAACGAAGCCGGCTCTACCGATCCG
>Ga0299906_10004169_pt1 | contig 11856 bp, 10 predicted proteins | sample RVTome_14_FD_200259 | JGI IMG/M metagenome (GOLD analysis project Ga0299906, IMG submission 200259) | Soil microbial communities from uranium-contaminated site in the Upper Colorado River Basin, Wyoming, United States - RVT145D125 (version 2) ... | reverse complement strand
CCTTTCTACCAGTGACCCGGGTGGGGATCGAACCCACGACCTACTGATTAAAAGTCAGTTGCTCTACCGACTGAGCTACCGGGTCACCCTGAAGATAGGGTCGCACCCGCAAAGGTGAAGCACACGAACACGCCGCGCGCCTTCAGCTGATAAGCCGCCCCAACGCTTCGACACCTCCGACCACGGGCAACGAGATCGACGTGGCGTCGAGATCGATCGTCAACTCGGTTCCCGGCTCGGGCCAGAGCGTGAACTCCGCATCGCTCGAGAAGATCATGAAGCCGATGCGCTGGCCTGCCGGGATGATCTGATCGTCGGGCTGCAGATCGAAGGTCAGCTCCCGGAATTCACCGGGCACGAGGGGTGTGCTCTCACGGAGCGAGCGGTCGTTCTGCGGGTCGGCCCAACCGCGCGTGATCAGGTTGTCCGTGATCGGCCCTCCCTCCGTCCACGGCAGCGAGACGAGCCACACCGACAGGTTGGCGGCCGGCGCGTTCGAGGCGATGCGGATGGTGACGGTGGCGACCCCGGAGAGGTGGACGTCCCGAGTGAGATCGGGTGTGGCATAGAGGAGTCGATTCATCGACGAGGCGGATCGCGCGAGCGCCGCGCCCGTCAGGGCGACGTCGTCGGTGAGCCGTTCCCTGCCCTGCTCCCCAGGACGGGAGAGCGTGAGCCGGCCGACGCCGTTTCCGCCCGCGCTCGGATGCAGCGTGACCGGCATGGCCTCCGGGTGCGGATAATCTTCGTACGGGGTCGGTACGCTGTCCGCTGCGCCCTCGCGCACGATCCACGCGCGCGGGTCGTCCTCCACGCCGTTACGTACGTCATACAGGTATCGGGTGAACCACCGGTTCATCTGCTCGAGCGGCGGCGGACCGCCGTGACCGCCCTGATGATAGTAGACCTGCGTCGGCACCCCACGCTCACGGAGCGCCTGCACGATCCGGTAGCTGTGCTCGGGCATGACGTTCCAGTCGTTGAACGCGTGTGCCATCAGGGTCGCGGCTTTCACGCGATCGATGACGTTGAGATAATCGCGCCCCGCCCAGAAGTCGTTGTAGTCCCCCGTGCGCCGGTCCTGGCCGGCCGCCATCTCACCGTCGCGATACGTGGCGTCGCAGTACGGCCTCCGCTCGGGATCGCCCGAGTTGATGAAGTCGTAGAGAACGTCCACGTCTTCGCCCAGGTATCCGCCGGGCGAGCGCACGAGCCCGTTGGAGCGGTAGTAGTGGTAGTACGACGTATTCGGCGCGATGGGGATGATCGCCTCGAGCCCGTCGACGCCGGTCGTCGCGGCCGCGAGTGGCAGCGTGCCGTTGTACGACGTTCCGGTCATGCCCACCTTGCCCGTCGCCCAGTGGGCCATGACCTCCTCGTTGCCGCCGGGCGTCGTGAAGCCCCTTGCGCGGCCGTTGAGCCAGTCGATGACGGCCTTGGGCGCGAGCGACTCGTTGATGCCGCCCACCGTCGGGCATCCCTGGGAGAGCCCGGTTCCCGGGGACTGCGAGTGCACGACCGCGAAGCCTCGCGGTAGCCAGGTCCCGACCTGCGAGGTCGAGACCACGGGCCGGCGGCTCTGATGCGGGATGGCGGGCATCTCCCCGCGCCGCGGGGGGTCGGCGCCGATCTCGTGCCGGACGTTCCAGAAGTATTCCTGGTCGGCGGATCCGACCCCGGAGAAGTAGGGCGAGCTCTCGTAGACGACCGGCACGCGAAGGCCTTCGCTGTCGGTCTGCGCCGGGCGCGTCACGCCGACGTGCACTCGGTCGGGCCGCCCGTCGGCATCGGAGTCGAAGTCCGTCTCCACCCACAGGTCGTGGCGGATCCACGCCATGGGATCGGCGAATCCCGGCACCACCTGCGCCTGACCGTCCTCGAAGACGGGTAGCGTGCGCCCGGTCGCGGTAGGCACGATCGGCGTCGCGGGTGGCGACTGAGCCTGCGCGCACGATGTCGACGTGGCCACGGCGAGCGCCGCGACGAGCATATGCAGGAGTGAACGGGCTTTCATGGCGTCGTCGGGATCGGGCCACGGGGACCAGGCGAGGATGCGGCGGGCCAACCTAAGCCCGAGGGGCGTTCCTGTATACGAGCGGCGTGGCGTCCCGTGTTCCGCGTTGCCCGCCCCCCACCTTTCGATCGCCGCCCGGAAGGACCAGCCGGAACACGCTGCCTTTTCCGACCCAGCTATCCAGCTCGATCTTCCCCCCCACCAACTCGGCGAAGCTACGGCTGATGGCGAGGCCCAGCCCGGTTCCCTTCCGTCCGTTCGTATGGGTGTCGAGCTGCGTGAACTCCTCGAAGATTCTCGCGCGATCCTCCCGCGGAATGCCCGGGCCCGTGTCCCAGACCTCGTAGGTGACGCGCCGGTCGTCGTGGAGCAGTCGGAGGCCCACCCGCCCCTCCTTGGTGAATTTGAGCGCGTTGCCCAGCAGGTTCACGAGAATGTGGAGCACTTTGTCCCTGTCGGTATGGATCGCGACCGGCCCGGAGGGGAGCTCGTGGCAAAGCTCGATGACGTCGCGATCAGCCGCGTGGTCCACGACCGCGAGCGCCTCGACAGCCAGCTCGACGGCGTCCACGGGCTGCGGGTCGGCCTCGATCGCTCCCCTGCTCACTCGGGTGAAGTTCAGGAGCTCGTCGATCATGGAACACAGGTGCGAGGCTCCGACGCGAATACGCTGCACGTAGCCGACCTGTTGCTCGTTCAGCGGTCCCTTGACCCCGATCTCCAGGAGCTCCGCATACGAGATCACGCTGTTCAACGGCGTTCTGAGCTCGTGGCTCATGACACCGAGGAAGTCGCTCTTGGCCGTACTCGCCCTCTCCGCTTCGTCTCTGGCCTCACGCGCCGCCCGTAAGAGGGACACCCTCTCCTCGTCGATCCTCTTGAGCTCCCCGGCGGTGAACGCCACGGACACCAGCAACAGCAGGCACATGCAGCTCACCAGAAGCGTCAGGCCCGTCGCCGCCGAGAAGAGACCGGCCGTGACGCCGAGGTAGGTGACCCATCCGATGAAAAAGGGAACCGCGATGGAGACGGGGATCAGCCTCCGCAAGGTAGTCCCGGCCCCGCCCGTGTCGGCGAAGATCCGGAACCAGCCCCGATCGGGACGGAGGAGCGCGATCCCCACCGAAAGACCGAGGAGCGACACCGCCGTGTGGATCGGCATGGCGGGGAACCGGCCCAGCCGATAGGGCGTGTCCATTCCGAACGCCCGTCCGAAGAGGGTCTCGAGCGCGACGACGGCGACGACGACCACCATGATCTCCGCGACGCGGTGCACCCAGTCGGGCGTCGAGTCATAGACGGTCAAGGCCGTGCCGAGGAGGAGAATCGACAGAGCCGAAGCCGGCTCGATACGCCCGGGATACGGCAGCCCCTCGACGCTCACGGCCCTCGGGAAGAGCAGCAGGTCGATGTGCATCTCGAGGGACGACAGGTACTGGACCAACGTGAGCAGACCGGCCACGGCAGCGAGAAACGCCGCTGAACGGCCCGCCCACCCGGCGACCCTCGCCGGCCGACCGACCAGCACCATCAACGAGGCGCCGAGAGCAAGGAGCGCAACCGCCGTGTTGGGCATCATGGGCGGATGGCTCGTGCCGCCCCTTCTGAGGATGTCGACGTCCCCGACCCAGCCCAGGAGCGTCAGCAGGGCGACCACGCAGGCGAGCGCCCCCGCTGCGAGTGCCTCCTCCCTGAATCGGCGCCGAACGTCGGCCGCGGAGGACGCCGCCGACTCGGCCGGGCCCGGCCCAGCCGACTTCGGGCCGCGGGATCCTCCCTGGCGGCTCGACATTCCCGATGCTCCTCCCATCGATGGGCGCCTGGTTGCAGGTCCCCGGTCGACGGCGAATTCGAGGGGGGCTGCCTCCGAGCAAGCAAGTTTGGTGCCGCCCTTTCTTCCTGAGCCCTCGCCCATGGACGGGAACGAGCGGGGGCCCCAGCTTCGGCGAGGATCTCCCTTCCAGCGGCCTTCGCTACCGGACGATGATAACCCACTCCCGACAGGCTTCGAGATGACTCACGACACGCCCGTCGTCTTCCTCCATGCGTATCCCTTGGACGGCTCGATGTGGGCCTCGCAAGTCGATTCGCTCGCCGACCGCCGCACGCTGGCTCCCGATTTTCCGGGGTTCGGGGGACGGCCGCCCGGCGAGGCCTCGATGGAGGGGTTCGCCGCGGCCATTCTGGGAGACATGGACGCCGCGGGAATCGACCGGGCCGTCCTCGTGGGGCTCTCCATGGGCGGCTACGTGGCGTTTCGGCTGCACGCGGTCCGTCCCGACCGCGTCGCCGCCCTGGTCCTTGCGGACACGCGGTCGGGCGCGGACGACGATTCGGCACGAAAGCGACGGACCGAGCAAGCCCAACGGGTGCGGCGGGAGGGTGTGGGTTGGCTCGCCGATGCGATGGTCCCCGCGCTCCTGGGCGCATCTACCCGGGTCGATCGGCCGGAAGTCGTCGCCGACGTACGGCGCCGCATGGAGCGTGCCGATCGGGAAGGGGTGGCGCGGGCGCTTCTCGCCCTTCGGGACAGGCCGGACTCCACCCCCTCGCTGGCCTCGATCGAGGTGCCCGTTCTGGCGATCGCGGGAGAGGAGGACGAGATCACCCCTGTCGCCGAGGCGCGCAGCATCGCCGAGGGCGTATCGCACGGCCGGCTCGTCGTGATCCCCGGAGCGGGACACCTCTCGAACCTCGAGGACCCGACGGCCTTCAACGAGGCGCTGCGGTCGCTTCTCGCCTGAGGTAGTTCCCGTGCTCTGGTTCATCATCGTAGGGTTGCTGTTGGTCGCGATGGCCTTGACGGACTCGCTGCTGCAGCGCCTCCCGCTCACGACGCCCATGCTGTACGTCGCGGGCGGCGTGCTGCTCGGTCCGGTGGGTCTGGGCCTCCTCACGCTCGATCCCGTAACGCACGCGGCGCTGCTGGAGCGGGTGACCGAGATCGTTGTGGTCGTCTCGCTCTTCGCGGCCGGACTCAAGCTCGGTGCGCCGTTGACGTCGCGGCGCTGGATCGTGCCCGTGGTGCTGGCCTTCGGCTCGATGGCGGCGACCGTGGGCCTCATCACGCTGGTCGCGTGGGGGTTGATCGGGCTGCCACTGGGCGCGGCCGTCCTGCTGGGCGCGGTTCTGGCGCCCACCGACCCGGTGCTGGCGTCCGGCGTCCAGGTGGACGGCCCGTCGGATCACGATCTCGTACGCTTCAGCCTGACCGGCGAGGCCGGGTTGAACGATGGCACGGCCTTCCCGTTCGTCATGCTCGGCCTGGGGCTGCTCGGGCTGCACGAGCTCGGAGCCGGTGGTTGGCGGTGGTGGGCCATCGATGTGGTCTGGGCGATCTCGGCGGGCCTCGCCGTGGGCGCTGTGCTTGGAACGATGATCGGCCGCCTCGTGATCCACCTCCGTCTGAAGCATCGGGAAGCGCTCGGGCTCGACGACTTCCTCGCATTGGGCCTCATGGCGCTCGCTTACGGCGTTGCGCTCCTGATCCACTCCTACGGATTCCTGGCAGTATTCGCGGCTGGGCTGGCCGTGAGGCGGATCGAACGGCGACACGCGGGCGACGATGAGCCTCCGGCCTCTGTGCGGGCTGCGAGCGAGGCCGCGGACGCGGCGATGGCCACCGACCCGGACGTCGCTCCCGCCTACATGGCGCAAGCGGTGCTCGGCTTCAGCGAGCAGCTCGAGCGGATCGGGACGGTCGGCGTCGGGCTGGTGGTGGGGGGCATGCTCCTGCCCGACCGACTTCCCCCCGAGGTTCTATGGTTCGCGCCCGTCCTCTTCCTGCTCATCCGCCCCATGGCGGTGGCGCCGGTCGTTCTGGTGAGCGACCTCACGGAGCTGCAGCGGCGCATGATCACGTGGTTCGGCATCCGCGGCATAGGCTCCATCTATTATCTGTCGTTCGCCGTCGCCCGGGGAGTCCCGGAAGCCGAGGCCCGAATGCTCATGGGCATCACGCTGTGGGTCGTGGCCACGTCCATCGTGCTCCACGGCGTCTCCCTCAGGCCGCTCATTCGGCATTATACGAGGCACGGGCCACCGACCACCGATTGAGCCGGCTCTCCCCTGCCCGGACGAGATCATCGAGGCACAGCGGCGGGAGATCGCCGAGATGGAAGCCCTGATCGAGGAGTTGGGGAGGCGGTAACCGCACTCAGGGAAGAAACGGAACGAAAGTTGCCGTTGTGGAACAGAAACCGTCGAGGGGAGCGGGCCTATGGCAGGGAAATCGGAGTATCCGTCGTTCCGCGACAACATCGCCTACGAGACGTTCTACGTCGGAGCCATCGGCGGCTCCGTGGTTGCAATCCTCTTTCTCCTGCTCGACGCCATGGCGGGCCAGGCGTTGTTCACCCCGTCCGTCGCGGGCAGCGCGCTCTTCCTTGGTGTGCCACCGCAGCTGCACGCCGCGATCAACCTGCAGGCGGTAGCGCTGATCACCGCTCTACACATCGTGCTGTCGGGCGGCATGGGGCTGACGGCGGCGCTCCTGGTGCGCGCGGTAGACCCAAACAGGAAGCGCCCCGTTCTGGCGACCCTTCTGATGTTCGCCATCGTCGAGGGTGGATTCTTGCTCGGCGCGACCCTGGTTGCGTCTAATCTGCCCGCAGTGCTCGGCTATCTCCGAGTCGCGCTGGTCAACCTGACCGCCGCCGCGGCCATGATAGCCTGGGTGCATCACGCGGGCCGCGTCGAAGAGGAGTCGCGCCAGGAATCCATTCACCGTGAGGCCCACCACTCTCGGGAGGCGGCGGGCGTAGAAAAAACGACGGTCTGAAAACGAGTGCGGCGCCCGACGCACGGGGCGCGGGCGCCGCTTCCCATCCGGGGGAGTCCGCCGGCGGCCTCAGATCCAGTAAGGATCGACCCCGTAGACCGTGTGTACCTCGGTCTGCCAGCGCTGATCGGCCATGTCCGGCCAATCGTTCTTGTTGAAGCCGTGCGAGCGCTCCAACCTCTCCTTGTCGACATCGAGCTCGAACGCCTCGTCGTCCGGCCGAACCCTCAAGGCCTTGAACGGGATCGCGAACAGCTTCTCACCCATGCCGAAGAGACCTCCGAACGACAGGACCGCGTACGCGATGCGGCCCGACTCGGTATCGATCATCAAGTCCTTTATGTGCCCGAGGTTTTCACCGCTCGGATTCTTCACGTCGTCGCCCGAGATCGTGCTTGCCGAAAGAAGCCTGGTCATGGTGGTCGCCATACATACCTCCAATTTCACTGTGATGAGGAGCCCTATAAAGGTGCAACGACCATGCCAGTGGAAGTGACGCTCAGCGCCTATTGACACCTGCGGAAGCTCACCCAGGGTGGCACATCGCTTGCAACCGTCGCCCCACGCCCGCGACCGACGGGCGGATCGACCCGAAGGCGTGGAGCGTCATCATACCTTCCATGGGAGCACTGACTAATGACCAAGAGACGGGGCCAGGACTCGACGGAGGAGCGCACACGGGAAAGACGGTACTCGTCCGGACAGCGCGAGCGGACCAGAGAGCCTGAAACGTACGATCGCGGGCTCGACGACATCGATGCCCTCGAAGAAGAGAGGGGAGACGACGGAGTCGGCGTGCATGCCGGAACGAACCTGAACGATGTTTCGCTCCAGCAGCTGCACGAGTTCGCGGACGAGCTTCAGATCGAGGACTACGAGGACATGAACCGCGCCCAGTTGATTCGGGCGATTCGCAGCCGCGTCTAGGAGGGGACCGGCCTGCCCGACGGCGCGGGGGTCTCTCATGACCTTGCAGGGCCGACGGCAGGGATAAGAGGGGGTCCGGGTCCGAGACCTGGTCCCGGGCCCTCATTCCTGCGGGAGGTCCGCGTCGTCTCCGCACGAACAGAGCTCCCATTGCCGTGGCATGCGGGCCAAAATATGCCTCGGGGCAGCGACGACTGACGCGTAGATTAGGCGATAGGGTCGATGGATGAGAGGTCTCTCGATGTCTTCCGCACGACGAGTGTCCCGATGAACGCTCCAAGACGAATTCCCGATGGCGAGAGGACACCGGCCGAGCTCGCCGAGGCGGCCGGGCTTCGTCACGTGCGTGACGCCGACGCGGGAATCACTCGCCGGGTCGCTGGCGAAGACTTCTCTTACTTCTATCCGGACGGGCGGACCGTCAGGAAGCGCGATCACCTGCGCCGCATCGAGGAGCTCGTGATTCCGCCCGCCTGGGACGAGATCTGGATCTGCCGCCGGACCGACGGACACTTGCAAGCGACCGGACGGGACGCACGCGGCCGAAAGCAGTACGTATATCATGAACGTTGGTCGGAGATCAGCAACCTCGTGAAGTTCGGACGCCTGCAGGCCTTCGGGCGGGCTCTGCCCGCGATTCGGGCCGCCGTGCGCGATGCCCTCCGGAAGGAGGACGCGACGCTGCGTAAGATGTGCGCCGTGCTCGTGGCCCTGCTCGACCGCACGTACGCGCGCATCGGAAACGAGGAGTACGAGCGGGCCAACGGCTCCTTCGGGCTGTCGACGCTGCGCCGAAAGCACGCCACCGTGGAAGGCCGACGCGTCCACCTCGCTTTCCCCTCGAAGGGGGGTGCGGAACGAGTCCTCATCGTGAAGCACCCTCCGCTGGTGCGGATCATCGAAGCGGGAATCGAGAGCCCCGGTCATCGCCTCTTTCGGTACCGTGAGAACGGGCGTTGGAGGGATCTCGACTCCGACCAGGTCAACGAGTTCATCCGTGACATCGTGAGTGAGGAGTTCACGGCCAAGGATTTTCGCACCTGGAAGGCGTCCGCATTGATGGCGGGTCACCTGTATGAGCACCGCGAGGCGTGCGCCGACGGGGACGAGGATGCTCGGGCCCAAGTGGTGCGCGATGCGTTGGGCCGTGTGGCGGAGGCGCTCGGCAACACACCAGCCGTGTGCCGCGCCTACTACGTTCACCCCGTGTTGATCGAGTCCTTCGAGGAAGGATCGTTCCGAGCGGCGGTCGAAGGATTCAGCCCCACCCGCCGGAAATGGCTCGACGACGACGAACAGGTCCTCCTGCGTGTGCTACGGCACTTCGAGCCGTCGTGAGGGGACGAGCCGCGGCCTCGTGGACATGCACCCGCGTGGACATATTCACGGCGACTCGATTCGGAGCCGCGCATGTCCAACGATCTCGACAACTTCTTCGATCCCTGCTCGGTGGCCGTCGTAGGCGCGAGCCCCGACCGGGACAAAGTCGGATACGCGCTACTGCGTAACCTGCTGTTCGGCAGCGGGTGTGAAGAACGCGATCATCATCTCGGCGGGCTTCGCCGAGATGGGTGAGGAGGGCCGCGCGCGGGGCTGGTCGCGATCGACGCGCGCATGGTGGTGCACGGGCGTTGACGCGAGCCGCGCCCCGGAGCACTCTCATCCGGTAGCCGGCCCGGTGAGACATCGTATCTCCCATGCTCGAGCGGTCGGCGTTCCCCGAACCCCCCGAGTCGTGCACGTGGTCCTCTTCCATCATCCCACCGCCCGTGCCGGTCGGCGCCGCCCGCCGTTCGGCCCCGGAAGCCGACACGGCTTCGCGCACCTCGCGTTTCGGGTGGCCGGCACCCTCGCTCTCATCTTCACGCTCACCCCTCTCGGCGGCGTCTTTACGATGCGTGGTCCGCTGAGCCTCGCTGCCCAATCGGTGGCCGATCTCGAGTCCTGGCCGACACGGGGCTTGGTGGACGACACACCCAGCGATCTCCGGCAGGTGGTCGAGCGCTACGTTCAGGACCGGGACGTGCTCGGACGGCGGTACGCCCTGGCTTCGCCGGCGCGACGTGACCGACTGCAGAGGTTCGGGCGCGAATGGGCCGAGCGTCTCGACGCGATGGACTACGATGCGCTGAATCTCGAGGGCAAGATCGACTGGGTCCTCCTGCGAAACAGGATCCGCTACGAGGAGGGGCGCCTCGAGGTCGAGGCCCGCCTGGAGGCCGAAGGGAGGACGCTGCTCCCCTTCCAGGACGCCCTGGTGGCGCTCCACGAGGACCGGCGGGATCTGCGTCCGGTGAACCCACGCGAGGCCGCGGGGACGCTGGCCCGTGTCTCTTGGGACATGCGCCAGGTGCGGGACGAGCTGCGCGAGGCGCTCGGCGGTGACCGGACTGTGGACGGGATCGAGGTGACCCCCGTGGTGGCCCTGCGGGCCGCATCGAGGATGGACGAGCTTCGGGAAGCGGCCACCGATTGGTTCAACCACTTCGACGGCTACGACCCCCTCTTTTCCTGGTGGCTCCGCTCTCCGTGGGAGGAGTTCGAGTCGGCGGCGGGTGAGCTCGTCACGCTCCTGCGCCAGGAGGGGGCCGGGTTCCGTCCCGGCGAGCCCGAGCCGACGGTGGGAGATCCCCTGGGAAGGGAGGCACTCCTCCTGGATCTCTGGAACGAGATGATCGCGTACACGCCCGAGGAGCTCATGGAGCTCGCCGAGCGTGAGCTGGCGTGGGGCGAAGGCGAGCTGAGGCGAGCGTCACGGGAGATGGGCTACGGCGACGACTGGCACGCCGCCCTCGAGCACGTGAAATCGCTCCACGTCGAGCCGGGCGAGCAGATCCACTTGGTGACCGAGCTGGCCCGCGGGGCGGAGTCCTTCCTCGACGAGCGGGATCTGGTCACGATCCCCGAGCTCGCCCGCGAGATCTGGCGCATGGAGATGCTGTCGCCGGCGCGGCAGCGAATCGCGCCCTTCTTCCTCGGCGGCGAAACGGTACAGGTGGCCTTTCCGACCGACGACATGACGCACGAGGAGAAGCTCATGAGCCTCCGCTCGAACAACGAGCACTTCTCGCGCGCCGTGGTCCACCACGAGCTCATTGCCGGTCATCACCTGCAGGGCTTCATGACATCGCGCTACAGCACGCATCGCAGTCTCTTCTCGACCCCGTTCTGGGGCGAGGGGTGGGCCCTCTACTGGGAGCTCCTGCTCTGGGATATGGGCTTCGCGCGCAGCCCGGAGGACCGCATCGGAATGCTCGTCTGGAGGAACCATCGGGCGGCCCGCATTCTCTTCTCGCTGGCCTTCCACCTCGAGGAGATGACCCCGGCCGAGGCAGTGGAGCTGCTCGTGACGCGGGTGGGATTCGAGCGGTCGGCGTCGGAAGCCGAGGTGCGCCGGGCCTTCACCGGGCAATACTCGCCTCTCTACCAAGCCGGGTATCTGCTCGGCGGCCTTCAGCTTCGCCAGCTGCACCGGGAGATGGTGGAGAGCGGCCGCATGACGAACCGTGACTTTCACGATCATATCCTGAGGAGCGGTCGGATGCCGATCGAGATGGTGCGCGCGTCGGTCACGGGCGAGGCGCCACCACGGGACTTCGAGGCCTCCTGGCGGTTCTACCCGCTGAACCGGTAGCGGCCGGCCCTCGCCGCCGCACGTTGACGGGGGCGCTCCTTCGACTCCTGCCCTACAAGCCCAGGTCGTACTGCAGACCGGTGAACGTCAGGCGGTGATGCGGCGTCACCCCGAACGCCTCGATCGCGGCCCGGTGCTCGGCGGTGCCGTAGCCCACGTTGCGATCCCAGCCGTAGCCGGGATAGCGCGTCGCCAGGCGATACATGAGGCGGTCTCGCACGACCTTGGCCACGATCGAGGCGCACCCGATGGAGTGCACCAGCGCGTCGCCGTCGACCACGGCGTCGTGCTCGCGTCCCAGATGCTTGACCGGCAAGCCGTCGACGACGACGTGGTCGGGCGGGGTGGCGAGTCGGTCCAGCGCCCGCTGCATGGCGACGGTCGTCGCCCGCAGGATGTTGCGACGATCGATCTCCCGGACCGAGGCCGCCCCCACGCCCACGCACATCGCGGTCCGGATGATCCGTTCGAAAATCTCCTCACGCACCGGGCCGGTTAGCA
>Ga0299906_10004168_pt1 | contig 11856 bp, 11 predicted proteins | sample RVTome_14_FD_200259 | JGI IMG/M metagenome (GOLD analysis project Ga0299906, IMG submission 200259) | Soil microbial communities from uranium-contaminated site in the Upper Colorado River Basin, Wyoming, United States - RVT145D125 (version 2) ... | reverse complement strand
AGGTGCAACGGGTACGGTCTCAATCCCTCTTCGTCCATTTTTTGAACCAATAAGCGATACGCCTGCACCATTACCTGAGGGTTACTTGACTTCATAGACAAGGTAATGTTGTAGAAGTTTTCATGTTCACAAATTCGCAGGAATTCCAACGCCGATTCAACCATTCCGATAGGGCTATCACCATACCGGCTCATGATCCTATCCGACAATGAACCGTGATTTGTCCCAATACGCATAGCTGTACCATATTCCTTACAGATGTTTACAAGGGGAATAAACTTTGCCCGGATGCGATCGAGTTCAGCCTGGTACGAAATATCGGTGTATTCGATAGCCTCAAACCGTTTCTTGTCGGCATAATTACCAGGATTAATACGAACTTTTTCAACGATTCGGGCTGCCAGCTCTGCGGCATTGGGTGTAAAATGGATGTCAGCGACCAATGGGGTATTGTACCCACGCCTTCTTAATTCATCTTTTATAGCCTGCAAATTTTTCGCCTCCTTAATGCTGGGGGCGGTAATTCTGACATATTCGGCACCTGCCTCAATCATCCTGATAGACTGTTCAACCGAGCCCATAGTGTTCATGGTATCGACCGTGGTCATCGATTGTATGCGGATCGGATTCGGCCCACCCATTGGCACATCGCCAATCCTGACCTCAACGGTGGGTCGACGCTGATACTGGACCAGACTATTACAGTAAGTTTTTAAAGTCGCTACCTGGGAATTCACGTTATTTTTCTTACAAATTTAACCCTAAATAACCGATTTTGTTCAAACGTCACCATAGTATGCCGATGGCGTCAAAATCAAAGGTCTCCGAGCTGTGGACGTAATATAATTTCTTCAACGACGCTCCGGTCTGATAGCGTGTAGGCGCTATAAATAGTTTCAGCAACGTCCTCTGCTTTCATAAACCGATCCTCATTTAGATCAGTTCCCCGCCAGCTTTCCGTTAGCGTCGCCCCCGGCATAACGGCCGTAACCCTGATACCGTGGCCTTTAAGCTCACTGCGAAGACATTTTGAAAACCCCAGGAGAGCAAACTTCGAAATGGCATAAGAACCCCCATTTGAATAGGCCATAAAACTAGCGATGGAGCAAATGTTAAATATATGGCCGCGGCGGCGTTTCATCATCGGGGAAAGTAATCCTCTGGTGGTATTGTAAGCACTGAAGAGATTGGCATCCATCATGCGTTCCAGGGCGCCATCATCTTCCGATGCGATCTCCCCGGGAATGAAAATCCCCGCATTGTTAACAAGCACATCAACCGGTCTATTCAGGGCGGTCACAAATTCGCAGAATGAATGAACTTGCCTTTTATCCGACAGGTCGGCCTGTTTAATAAAAACGGCAACGTCAGGTCGTTTCTGGCGAACATTCTCCTGCAAGGTATGCAAGGCACCCGTTGTACGCGAACACGTCGCAACGTCAAACCCCGATTGGGTAAACTTTTCAATCACGGCTCGTCCAATACCCTGAGTGCCACCCGTAACGACGATGAGTTTGTTCATAAATGCTAAATGTTAGATTTTTGGGTATCTTTCGCAAGGTAGTAATTGCCTTGGTTTAATACGTTTTATGATTAAGGAGATAGGAAAGTATTTTATTTTTCTCGGCCAGGTTTTCATTAACCGGGAAAGTTTTAAAACATATTATAAGCTTGTCGTAGAAGAATGCATTGGTATTGGTATTGGATCGTTATTTCTTGTCGCACTTGTTTCAACATTTATGGGGGCTGTGACGACGGTTCAAACCGCGTATAACATGGTGAGCAGTTTCATCCCTGATTACGTTATTTCGCAGGTTGTTCGCGAAATGATTGTCCTTGAACTTGCACCAACGATCATCGCGGTTATTTACGCCGGAAAAGTTGGGTCCAGCATGGCGAGCGGCTTGGGTACCATGAAGATTACTGAACAAATCGATGCACTGGAAGTCATGGGAATTAATTCCATATCATATCTGGTTCTCCCAAAAATAATTGCATCGCTATTGATGTATCCGATGCTCGTTATCATCGCCGGCGTTTGCGGTATGTTTGGCGGATACCTGGCCGGTACACTTACGGGGATAATATCACCTAATGACTATGTTTACGGTCTGCGATCCAGCTATAACGAATTCACGATAACATTCGCTTTAATTAAGTCTTTTGTGTTTGCTTTCCTCGTAGCCTCGATATCGTCATACAAGGGTTATAATACCAAGGGTGGCGCGCTGGAAGTGGGGATATCCAGCACACAAGCAGTAACGAGTAGTGTTATTGCCGTATTAATTGCAGATTATTTGTTGGCCCAACTACTTCTTGCGGAATGATTAAAATTGAAGGAATCTCGAAATCGTTTGGAGACAAAATAGTGCTTAATGACATAAGTGGTATTTTTGAAAAGGGCAAGCCGAATCTGATCATCGGGGCAAGCGGGACTGGAAAAAGTGTTCTCCTCAAAACTATCGTGGGGCTCCTCCGTCCCGATCACGGGCAAGTAATTTACGATGGCCGCCAATTTTACGGTAGCGACCGCGATACCAAAATAGAAATTCGAAGAGAGTTGGGAATGCTTTTCCAGGGAGGCGCGCTTTTCGACTCCAAAAATGTTGAGAAGAACGTAATGTTTCCGCTCGACGTGTTGACAAGAATGCCGCCCGCCGAAAAACTCGAGAGGGTTAATTTTTGCCTTGCACGTGTCGGCCTCGAAAATGTAAATTCAAAAATGCCTTCAGAAATCAGCGGGGGTATGAAAAAACGCGTGGGAATCGCGAGAGCAATTGTCAACGAACCTAACTACCTGTTTTGTGACGAGCCAAATTCAGGACTGGACCCACAAACGGCCATCGTGATTGATGATTTGATCCAGGATATATCGGAAGATCTCGACATTACAACAATCGTCGTAACCCACGATATGAATTCAGTGATGGGTATCGGCGAGCGAATAATGTTCCTTTATAAAGGCGAGAAACTTTGGGAGGGTACAAAAAATGACATCACGCATTCAGGTGTGAAGGAATTGGATGATTTTGTATTCGCCAATAAGGTGATGAATAGCCTGCGCAGTCGCTAAACAATCCGACTCCTAACGGCATTTGACAAACACTGCTGATGCGTTGTGACCTCCGAATCCAAAAGTATTGCTCAGCGCGACGCTCACGTCGCGTTTCGCGGACGCACCCAGAACAATGTTAAGTCCGGGCGGCAACGCAGGGTCAATTTCTACCGTGTTAATGGTAGGCGGGATGACACCCTCCTCAATGGTCTTGATACAAACTATAGCTTCAATTGCTCCAGCCCCTCCCAGCAGATGACCGGTAGCCGACTTCGTAGCGCTAATGGCCAGGTTGGGAAGATGACCGTTAAAAAACTTCGCCACTGCTTTCATTTCGCTTTCGTCTCCAACCGGAGTTGATGTTGCATGTGGATTCAAATAATCGACATCTTCGGGTTGCAGGTTTGCATCTTCAAGCGCCCATTTCATACCCAATAGTGCACCGGTACCTTCAGGGTGCGTTGCTGTAAGATGATAAGCATCGGCTGACATCCCTCCGCCAGCCACTTCCGCATATATTTTTGCACCCCTTGCCTTTGCGTGGTTATACTCCTCCAACACAAGGGCTCCGGCGCCTTCGCCCATGACAAATCCGTCGCGGCCAACATCAAAGGGGCGAGACGCTGCAGAAGGATCATCATTGCGTGTTGATAGTGCCTTCAACGCACCGAATCCACCAATTCCGGCCTGATTTACCGCCGCCTCAGATCCCCCGGTCACAATAATATCCGCCTTATTCCACCGGATATAATTCATCGCATCGATGATGGCTGTCGTAGACGTTGCACAAGCCGACACTGTCGTAAAATTCAAGCCCATAAATCCATATTTTATGGATATCCATCCCGAAGCTATATCAACAATTACCTTTGGAATGAAATAAGGGTTAAAGCGAGGTGTACCGTCACCGTTGGCAAATTCCATCACTTCCTGCTGAAACGTATAAAATCCACCATTGCCAGATCCCCAGATTACCCCAACCCGGGTCTTATCGATTCTATCCAATTCCAAACCCGAATCTTTTAATGCTTCGTCAGCGGAGACCAAAGCATATTGGGTGAATGGATCTATCTTGCGCACATCCTGTTTCTGAAAAAAATGGAGCGGATCAAAATTCTTGACTTCGCAGGCGAACTTGGTTTTGAATTTTGAGGTATCAAATTTTGTAATTAGGGCAGCGCCACTTTGACCATGAATCAGGCTGGTCCAAAATTCATTAACAGAATTACCCAAGGGAGTAATGGCCCCAAGTCCGGTTACTACAACTCTGCGTTGGTTCATATTTTTTAAAGGCTAATTTGTTCAAGCAATTGCTTACATTGATTTATGACAGCTTTCATTGTGAAATCTGAAGAACTTACACGGGATAGTACTATAGCACCCTCAATGGAACAAAAAAACATGGTCGCTATTTCCTTCGCTTTGATATCTCCTCTGAATTCTCCCTGTTGCATCCCTGAGATGATAATTTTTTCCAGATAGTCTACCACTTTTTTTGCCTCAAGCGCCACAGCCTTTTTTAAGAAAAAATTGTTGTCGTCGGCTTCTACAGCATTATTCATTAGCGGACATCCACCAGGCACAGGTGTTTTGAAAACGTATTTACCATAAAACCCAAAAAAACGAAGTAGCTTTTCCTTACTAGTGGCTGATTTTATTACCTCTTTGTTGACAGCTTCCCGTAACTTCTGCATGGAGTGGTGAAAAACCGCCAATGCTATCTCTTCTTTATTGTTGAAATTTCCATAAAGGGCACCTTTAGTGAGCCGTGTCGCCTTCGTAATGTCCATGAGCGACGTCCCGGCGTACCCTCTCCTATTGAACACGGGAGCAGTCACGTCTATGATGTATTGTCGGGTACGTTCTGCCTTGGTCATGCGGCAAAGATAAAAGAAATATTTATAAAATATACCGATCGGTATATTTTATAATAAAAAAAGACAGACTCGAAATAACTCCGAGCCTGTCAACCCAACCATAGAAACTATGAGAAATCTACCTTATACTAGACAATAATTATTTGCTGTGTAAATGCCATTTGCACTAGCTGGGCCGAATTCTTCGCTTCACATTTGCGAAGAAGGTTCTTTCGATGCGTTTCCACGGTGTGGTGGCTTATATTCAGTCTTGCCGCAATCTCCTTCGTCGTCAGTCCAAGGGAAATCAAGAATAAAACCTCCTTTTCTTTCAGCGTGAATGTGCTCATGGCAGTATGTGTTAGGTCCTTTAATTAATTATGCCCTTCATGTAGCTTCCGGGAAAATGTAACCCACTCCAGAAGATTTTTTTTTAAAAAAAAGTATTAAGAGGCCCGCCCTGCCTCCAAAACCACCAGGATGGGTATGCTTTCGTTTCCTCATGGTCCTTTAAGCAATCTGATCCTTGGCCGGCTGAGCCGGCGTGTCCCGGGCGTAAAACGACGAACTACAGCTCGTGAAAAGCACTGCTTCGATGATGATGGTCTTTTTTCATAATGATCTTTATTTTGTTTAGGGGCATTATGCAACATTTGACAGTTGGTACTTCCCATTTTTCATTGAAATTTGGCTAAATTGGTTTTCAGACGTCCATGAAGGGCCGCAAATAATAAAATCGAAAATATATTCGGATCTAGGTGGGTTACTTAGCGCAATTATTTACATCAAGGCCGTTACCATGAACCAGGAAGAAATCATCCAAAAAATACGGTCGGGTGGACAAACCGAGCTTGGGCTTGTTTACGAGGAGTACCGTAGCGAATTCCTTGGGTGGATAGCCAGGGAGTATAACTGCTCTTCCGACGATTGCCGTGATATCTATCAGATGACTATCTTGATCTTTTACGATAATATCAAACAGGGCAAACTGGAGCATTTGGCAAGCAGTGTCAAAACGTATCTGTTTGGCATTGGAAAGAACATAGCGCGTGAGACGCTTCGGCGGGAAAAGCGTTTTGTTCCGATAAATCAGGAAAAATACTTAAAAGAGTACCTTATCAATGAGCCCACAAGCTTTCCGGACAATGACGGACATGACCGGGCCAGGAGAGCCCTGGAAAAACTAGGACAGCCATGTCGTCGGCTTATAGAATTATTCTACTATGAGAAAAAAGGTATTCCTGAAATTGCACAAACATTAAATTACAAGAACCCGGAGACCGCAAAAAACCAAAAATGCAAGTGCATGGCGAGGCTCCGTAAGTTAGCAGCCGCGGAAAAAATTAATTCATCAATCATAATAGATCATGAATCATTCTGAAAACGATATTACCTTGGTTGAAAAATACTTCGATGCCGAGCTGAATGACTCCGAGAAAAAACTCTTCACAGATCGCGTCGACAATGACGAAAACTTTAGGTCATTGGTTGAAGAAGAACGAGTGTTAATTGGCGCAATTCGTTACCAGGGTATTGGCGACAACCTCCAATACCTTAAAGCGCTGGAATCGTCCATTCAAGATCAACCGAAATTTAACATTAGTCATATCAGCAGAAATTGGTATTACGTTGCCGCGGCGGCAGTCATTGGAATCCTTCTGCTGAGCAAAGTTATGGTCAGCACGTTCAGTCCAACACCGGATCAACTTTTTCAGGCCTACTTTGCTCCATATCCAAACATGTTTGAACCAACGGTACGCGGAAATGACAACGCTTCGTTGTCGCCAAGAACAGAAGCATTTCAAGCCTATGAACAGCGTGATTACGCAAGAGCTGTCGTCCTGTTCAACGAATTAAGGGTCCCAAAAGAAGAGGCCGGTGTTTTACTTTTGCTCGGCAACGCAAATTTAATATTGGGAGATATAGAGGCTGCCAAAGAGAATTTCACTACATTAAACAAAGAATTCGACGAACTCGACATGCAAGCAAAGTGGTATCTCAGTCTGTGTTTCTTGAAGAGTGGTGACATGAAACAAGCGAAAGCCATATTAAAGGAATTGGGAGACACTGAAATTTCTTATGCCACAAGAGCGCGGGAATTGTTAAAAAAAGTAAATTAATTCGAATTTCCAACCATAAACCCCAAACCTCTATGGCTACCCCAACCAAAGTGACTGAAATTAATTTTACCCTCAAAGTGAAAGCGAAATCTACAAATAGAACGGACGGGCCAATTGATTTTGTCCTTGATTTAAACCCAGATGGTAAGCTCCTACAAATTGGGGATGGCCTCTCCAGGAAACGCGACCTTATTAAAATATTTGTAAAAATAACTAAGGTCCTGTTCCAAATCGATAGACGAATTCATAACTACAACAACGCTGTTATTATCAGTCGTAAGAAATTGCAAGGACCTCCATTCACCGAAGAAGCCGGAAATGGCGTCTATGATAATAATATCAAACCTCCCTTTGAACGAATTGACAAAATCATCTACAGCCATCATAGCCCCGGCGATGCATCAGTTAGCTTCGCATCCAGCTACAATGGCGACCAACGCCCTCCATTATAGGAAATATTTTCTTGCCAACAGATAAAGTGCAATCAAAACAATGAACCCTGCTCCGCCGAGAAAGTAAATGGTGTATTTGTCGTGGTTGAATACCCGGTCCAGGCTCCCATAGGCCACCAGTGACGCCCAGATTTTTGGATCTGAGGAAATCTCGTCTGAATTTTCGATATATCGCAATTTCGCATTACGTAGCGCATCGTCAATTCTTTCACCACGCATGAGTTGAGCATAAAACTCATCCATCAGAACGGTTGACGCCTGGTCATTGACCTTCCACAAACTCATGAGAATATTTTCACAGCCGGAATAAGTAAAGGCACTTGCCATGCTGATCATTCCTTCGCCCTTGTATCCCATGCCAAGCCCGGATTCACAGGCACTAAGTACTGCCAGAATTGCTTTCAATTTCAACCCATATAACTCATAAGAATGAAGTTCCCCATCATCAAGTGAGTCGTACTTGGCTCTGAAGAAAAGACTCGCTGAAAAATTTTTCTCCACATCCCCTTTGCCATGAATTGCCAGATGAATAATATCAAACTGTGGCGAAAGGCTTTTGAAGTTAGCTTCCGTCGCCTCTTTACCTAACAGAAACCTGCCGTTGGCAAATCGTTTTGCCAGGGCTTCAAGTTCGAGCTCCGCCCCCGCTATCTCCTCCAAATCTGTGTCTGCCGAGCGAAGGCGTTGACCGCCAGTGAATCCGACGGCCAATATTGAAGGACTGTGGTGAAGAACGGCCGTTTTATTGTGCATCACGGCCATGGAATAAGCATATCCAATCGGATGAGATTTTATCAGATATTTCAACGCCCTGTAATTTACCTGATCAAACGTTGCAGCCTCTTCTACCAGGATTTCAAAAGGCACCAGACCAATCGACCCATCCGGAATAATCTGCAATCGGTCGCCATCATTCAGCAAAGATTTGAAAGGTCCGATAATAATTTCGCTCAATGTATAGGCATTGATTGCAAACCGACGAAATGTCTCCTCATCTGTGCTGGAATGCTCGTCGACCAGGTGTCCAAGTACCCGGTTAATAACTGTCTTAATACTGTCTGGTCTTCCTACCCTTACAAATCGAATATCACTGCCGTTTATCCCAAGACCATATACCCAATCCTTACCCCAGAAATACTCCAGGATCACTAATTTGGACTCTAGAGCTATTTCACGGACATCGGTCAAATCTGGTACATGATAGTTGTACTTAACTTTGAAATATCCCGGATAATGCCCTTCAATAGCCGTCTTACACTCCCGCATATTTCTATCGAAATTAACGAGCTCATCACGCAATATGGAAACGTCGTTCTCAGAACCGCCGCGGTCTAATACCTGTCTTATCAAATCCTGGGTATGCGCCAACCTGCGCCGGAGTTCAGCGTGTAAACGGAAGAGGCTGTCGTCTTTGCTAACTTGTTGGTTTTGTTCAGTCTGCGCCAGTGCATCTGCTAAAGAACGTGCTTTGCTTAGCTCAAAAAAACGGTATGCCTTGCTGTAAACAGTATCGCTTGGCAGATCACCGGCACCTTCAAAGAGCGTGGCGAGAATATTTTCGTAAAGATCATAGTTAGCATCCAGGAATTCCCATTTCGCATTCTCCATGTCAAGACTATTTCGCGCCAACGACAAAAGTTTCTCAGCAAGCTCAAGGCATTGCAACGATTGCTTCAAATAAGCAGCATCGCCACCACGTCTGTACTTTGCGCTCAGACCTGACGATTTTTTGGCGAGACCATCATAGATGTAGTAGTTTAGTCCGATCATATCCTCCGTGGGATTATCTTTTAATATATTTGAATCAAAGGATGGAATTGCTGCGATCAACGCCTTTTGAAAATACAGAAGTGATGAATCGTAGTTGCCTTCGTTCTGATAATACTCACCAACAAGAACATTTAGTGCATATGCTTCCTTGCTCTTTTGTTTGTCGAGCACCCTGAGCTGTTTAAAATTCTGATTAACTACGCTAAAAAAGTTCTGCTCATCATTCTGCAGACTATAGGTGCCGGCCATCTGATATAGCAGGTTCACAAAGAGATTTTTGTTGTCCATTTCTGCAGAAGCATAAATTGGATACGCTTTAAGAAAATATTGCAACGCCTGATCATAAGCTGAGTCATTCTTATACGTTTCGCCAAGGTTTGTAAAATAGACCGCACGGGAGGTCAGGCTTTTGGTTAGCGACAGGGCTTTCAAATAATACGGGATCGCCAATCGGGACTCGCGCATATCGCGATGAATATTTGCCACCATTCCATAGGTCGCTATCAATCGTTCCATCGCTAACGAATCCTTCAAATCCATCGCAACGGCCATATTCAAGGCCTTGCTACCATAACTAAGCGCCTTTTCGTAGTCGCGTTGCGATCGGTTCGTCGCGGCCAGGCTGTAGTAATTCCGATACAGGGATACGATGTCTTCCGCGTCCTTAAAATCAATTTTTTCACGGATCGATAATGCCGTTTCGTAACATTCTTCGGCTTCGTGAAAATCGAACTTATTGTATTTGTAAACATCACCCAGGTCAGAAAATCCATCGGCTACGAACCTGGTGTCATGACCCTTTAGAGAAGTCCAAATCGCGATTGCCTTCTTGTAGTGGGTAACCGGAATTTCAGTTTCACCGTTGAAATTATAGAACCTTGCCACGTTAAAATGTAGCTCAGCAATAGCGCTGTCTTCTTCAATATCCTCAACCAATTCCAATGCTTCTAAAGTCCAACCGAAGGCCTCCCTTCTCTTTTCGATAAGGTCCCTCCAGGTAATCCTTGCCAGCGCATTCGCCGAACGAACATACAAATCCCAATCCTTGTGTTGTTTTGAGAACTGCATTGATTTAACAAAAAGGGAATACGCTTTTGAAGGATTCTTTTTTACCTGTTGATTTCCCTCATTAAACCATTGCAGGCCATGCTGATCGGTTTGCGAATACCCGCCAAACTGAATAGCCAGGATGAGGAAAACGGTTATAATTCGGTTGTTCTGGAATTTCATGAACTCCCTGAATATAGGGATAGATTACCCAAATTCCAGCCAGTTAGATGGATTTCCGGCGGATTGACGAAATTGTGCCAGCAATGGAAATCCCCCTTGCTAATCCCTCGTTGCGCCAGCCCTGGGGCAAATAAAAAAAGAAAGTCTGGTATCCTTCTTGGCAAAGGATTCCTGCCTCGGACTAAGCATTCCGGGCTACCTGACGCTGTTCGCCTAACCCCTGAATACCAAGTTCGATAACGTCTCCAGCTTTGACATAAATAGGAGGCTTAAATCCAAGACCTACGCCTGCAGGCGTTCCGGTTGAAATGACATCCCCGGGTAACAGTGTCATATATTGACTCAGATAACTTACGAGGTAAGGCACTTCAAAAATCATATCATCAGTATTATTGTCCTGCATCATCTTTCCGTTAACCTTTAACCACATGTGAAGATTGTTGAAATCGCGGACTTCATCCGTAGTAACAAGGTATGGACCCATTGGCGCAAACGAATCACAGCTCTTGCCCTTTACCCATTGGCCACCTTTTTCAAGTTGAAACTCCCTTTCGCTGTAGTCGTTATGAAGGCAAAAACCTGCTACATAATCCAATGCATTCTTTTCCTCGACATAAGCGGCCTTTTTTCCAATAACTACGCCTAATTCGACCTCCCAATCCGTTTTGACGCTGTTGCGGGGAATTATTAAGGAATCATTCGGTCCGGTGAGGGCTGACGTAGCCTTGAAGAAAATAATCGGCTCCGTAGGCAGGGGCATGTTTGATTCAAGGGCGTGTTTGGTGTAGTTAAGCCCAATGCATATAATTTTTGATGGCCGGGTAAACGGAGAACCTAACCTTGTGCCTGCGGGCACCTTTGGTTGCGATGAACCATTTGCCACCAACCACGTGCTTAGCCTGCGGAGTCCATCGCGCTCAAAGAACGACTCCCCGAAGTCCTCGCCAAAAGCCGAGACATCTACTATTTCATTGTTCAGTAGTACACCGGGCTTTTCATTACCAGGTTCACCAAATCTTAAGATTTTCATTAGATCGCGTTTTAATACTATTTATTATTAACTCAAATGAGGGCCTTACTTTTTCGATGTTACGAATTAAGATTTACAAATCCACCATCAATCGGGTAATCACAGCCCGTAACGAAGGATGCCTCATCGGAACACAGGTACAGAGCAAGAGAAGCAATCTCGGTGGGCGTTCCCATTCTGCCGATGGGTTGGGATTTTGACAGTTTTTGAAACATCTCATTTTCTTGGCCCGGGTAGTTCTTTGCTAAAAACCCATCGACAAACGCTGTGTGGACGCGTGCAGGAGAGATACAATTACACCTGATGTTTTGATTTATGTAGTCTTTTGCCACCGAAAGTGTCA
>Ga0299906_10004167_pt1 | contig 11856 bp, 5 predicted proteins | sample RVTome_14_FD_200259 | JGI IMG/M metagenome (GOLD analysis project Ga0299906, IMG submission 200259) | Soil microbial communities from uranium-contaminated site in the Upper Colorado River Basin, Wyoming, United States - RVT145D125 (version 2) ... | reverse complement strand
GACACGGAGGACCTCTGCCCGGACCAGCACGACCCGCAGGACGACCTCGACGGCGACGGCCTCGGCGATGCGTGCGACGGTGATGTCGACGGCGACGGGGTCCCCGACGCCGACGACAGCTGCCCGCGCATCCCCAACGCCGGCCAGGAGGACGTGGACCGTGACGGGCTCGGCGACGCCTGCGACGGGCTGGCCGCGGACGCGGACCGGGACGGCGTGCCCGACCACGCGGACAATTGCCGGCAGACCCCGAACCCGGTCCAGCGCGACCTGGACGAGGACGGCGTGGGCGACGCGTGCGACCCGGACATCGACGGGGACGGCCTCCAGCAGACCGATCCCCTGGGCGCCCTCCGGGACAACTGTCCCTACGCGGCGAACCCGTCCCAGGCGGACGCGGACGGCGACGGCGTGGGCGACGCCTGCGAGGGCGACCTGGACGGCGACGGCGTCCCGGACCTCTTCGACGGCCTGCCGCTCGACAACTGCCCCGCCGTGCCCAATCCCGACCAGGCGGACGCGGACGGCGATGGCGTGGGCGATCTCTGCGAGGAGCCGTCCACGGGCCTCTCTGGTCCGGCGCCGCGCCGCGCCGCGCCGCTTGCGGACCAGCCGGCCGAGCCGGCGTCGATCGGAGCCTACGCCGGCCTCGGGGTGGCGGCCGGGCTCCTGGTGGTAGGGGTCGCGGTCCTGACGGTCCTGCGCCGCCGGTGAGCGTGCACGGCGCGCAACGTGCGCACCTGGGGGCTTAAATATTCGACGGTCGATCGGCCTTCCCGGGGCAGGTGGCCGGGGGTCGGTGATGAACGAAGCGACAAGGGACAGGCGGACGGCATGGCGCCCCGCGGTGCCGCTTGCCGGCCTGACGGCCCTCGTCGCACTGGCCTTCCTGGCGGTCACGGCCGAGCCCGCGCAGGGCGTGGTCGTCACCGCTCCGGACGTCAGCGTCGGGGTGCACGACTACGCCCGCCTCGGGGTCCCGGGGCCGACGAGTTGCGAGACCGGGACGGCCGCCGTCGGCGTGCGCAGCGTGGCCTCCGGCTGCGAGGGTCTTGCGGGATGCGCGTGCAACGGCTGGGGCGTGGCCTACGACAACGCCGTGAGCGGATGGTGCCACGACAGCGTCGCGTGCCCCGGCGGCTCCCTGTCCCTGATCTCCACGGGCGCCGTCGTCGAGACCCAGACAGGCGACCTCATGGTCACGCACGACTTCCACCCCGCCACCGCCAGCGGCCGGCTCGTGGAGGCCACGGTGACCCTGGAGAACACCGGTGCCGCCCTGCTGAGCGACGTCAAGTACCGCCGCGTCCTGGACTGGGACTCGGAGCCCGGCGCCTACTCCGAGTACGTGACGATCGACGGGGCCATGCCGGTGCCGGGCGCCCTCGAGCGCAGCAGCACCAACGGCTTCGCCTCGCCGGACCCTCTCTCGTCGTTCACGGGCACGTACGACCCCCTCGTGAAGCCGTGCACGCCCCCGGCCGGCGGCACGATCTACGAAGGCCCGCCCGCCGGCGCGTACTTCACGGACCAGGGCCCGTGCGACCAGGGGACGCTCTTCCAGTTCGACTTCGGCGACTTCGCGCCCGGCGCGGTGCGCTCCTTCCGCATCTACTTCGGCGCCGCCTTCGACGAGGCCGACGCGACCGTGGCGGTGAACGCCGTCGACGCCGAGGTGTGGGCGTTCATCCAGTGCGACGCCTCGACGCTCGCCGGGTACACGTGCGACCCCGCGATGGGCACGCCGGTGACCTACGTCTTCGCTTTCTCCGGCCTGGACGACCCCACGGCGGACTTCGACTGGAGCCCCAAGCCAGCGTGCTTCGGCGAACCCGTCACCTTCACAGACAAGAGCACCACGCCCTTCTGGACGACGTTGCAGCAGTGGACCTGGGACTTCGGCGACGGCGGCCCGGTCCTTGCGTACGGCCCCCCGCCCCCGGCCACGGTCACGCACACCTACGCCGGGCCCGGTACCTACACCGTCCGGCTCACGGTGGAGAACAGCGACGGCCGCGACGACACGGTCGAGAAGGACGTGCTGGTCGTGGACTGCCGCGAGCCGCCGGTCGCGGACTTCATCTGCCTCACGCCGTCCCGACCCTACCTGCGCGTGGAGTTCTTCGACCGGTCCACGACGCCGGAGGGCGAGATCCAGGCGTGGCAGTGGCAGTTCGGCGACGGCTCCGTCGCGCCCCTCCAGCACCCCGAGCACGACTACCCGGCGAAGGGCGGGTACATGGTCACGCTCACGGTCTGGAACACGGAGGGCGCCTGGGACTCCGTGACCAAGCCCTGCGAGGCGCGGCTGAACCGCCCGCCCGTCATCGACCCCATCCCCACGATGTACGTCTACGAGGGGCAGCAGGTCCGGTTCCAGGTGACGGGCATGGACCCCGACCTCGACCCGACCTACTTCACGTGGGACCGCGGGCCCCTGCCCGCAAGCGCCGCCTTCGGGCAGGCCGTCTTCGCCTGGACGCCCGCCAAGGGCATGGCGGGCACGTACCCCATGGTGCAGTTCATCATCCACGACTTCGAGTACTCGGACGCCACGAACATGACGATCGTCGTGCGGCGCGTCGACGAGGAGGCCGGGCCCGGCCAGGGCGACGCCGACGACGACGGCATGCCGGACCAGCACGACAACTGCCCCTACGTCCCGAACCGGGACCAGCGGGACCGCGACGGCGACGGCATCGGCGACGCCTGCCAGGACGCCGCGTTGCCGCCCCCGACGACGGCGCCCCCGGTGACGAGCGCCGTGCCCCCGCCGCCGGAGCCGCCCCTGGACGCGGACGCCGACGGGGTGCCGGACACCGCCGACGTCTGCCCCCTCGTGCCCGACGCCGGCCAGGAGGACCTGGACGGCGACGGCGTGGGCGACGCCTGCGACCCCGACCGCGACGGCGACCGCGTGCACGAGATGCACAACGGCACGGCGCTGGACAACTGCCCGTTCCTCTGGAACCCGGACCAGACGGACACGGACGGTGACGGCGTGGGCGACCTCTGCGAGGGCGATCGGGACTCCGACGGCGTGCCCGACGACGAGGACCCCTGTCCCGAGGAGCCGGGCCTTTGCGGTGGGGTCGCACCCCTCGCGTCGGAGGACCGGTCGGCGTCCGTGCCGACCTGGCCCTGGCTCCTCGGCGCGGGAGGCCTGGCTCTTGCCGCGGGCGCCGTCTTCCTGGTGGCGCGCAGGCGCCGGCAGGAAACGCTCCAGGCGGATTAAGTAGGCCCCCGCTCATCGCACTGCGCAACGCCTATGCGCCCTTCTGAGCGGACAGCCGTCCACCTGATGTTTGCCGCAGCCGGGATCCTCGTCGCCGCTGGTGTCCTCATGGCCCTTGCGCCCGAGGCCGAGGGGCAGGCGATCATCAACAACGGTGTCGTCCAGCTCGGCGTGGTCCAACAGGGCGCCCTGAACCTGGGGGGTGGCACGACCTCTTGCAGCGGCACTTCGATCGTCGGGCTGCGCTACATGCCCACGGGCTGCGAATCCACGGCCCCCGGATGCCTCTGCGAGGGCTGGGGCGTGTCGTACGACGGGTCGACGAGCGGGTCCTGCAACATGGCCAGCGGGTGCCCGAGCGGCTCGTTGGGCATCTGCACGTTCTCCAGCACCCTGTCCACCGCGGTCTCGACGTGCCCGGTCGGCGACCTCGAGGTCACGCACGAGTACACCCCCTCGGTGTACACGACCAACCTCTACCAGGTGCTCGTCACGATCGAGAACAAGGCCCTGATCCCTCACACGGACATCGAGTACCGCCGTGTCATGGACTGGGACATCGAACCGACCGCGTTCAGCGAGTTCAGCACGATCGACGGCGTCACGCCCATGCCGGCGGCGGTCGCGTACTTCAGCGACGACGGGTTCAGCAGCGCTGACCCGCTGGTCGCCCCCGGCGGCATGCTCGGCGCCTGCGGCCCGACGACGACGTACTTCACGGACTGCGGCCCCAACGACCACGGCGCCGTGTTCGACTTCGACTTCGGTACGCTGCCGGCGGGCGGGATCCGGCAGTTCTTCACGTACTACGGGGCGGCGGGCAACGAGGCCGACGCCCTGACCGCCCTCTCCGCGGTCGGCGCGGAGATCTGGTCCCTTGGCCAGTGCAATTCCAGCGTGACGGGGTGCTCCCCCGCGACGGGCACGATCAACACGTTCATCTTCGGCTTCGGCGGCCTGGAGAACCCGACGGCGGACTTCGCCTGGAGCCCCGTGACCCCCTGCGCCGGCGACCCGGTCACGTTCACGGACCTCAGTTGGACGCCGCCCACGACGACGATGACGGCCTGGGAGTGGGACTTCGGCGACGGCAGCCCCCTCCTCACCTACGGGCCACCGCCGCCGGCGACCGTGACGCACACGTACATGGCCGGCGGCACCTACAGCGTGACGCTCAACGTCACGAACAGCAAGGACCGGTCGGACGAGGTCACCAAGGACATCACGGTGGACTGGTGCCGGCCGCCCCCTGAGGCGGAGTTCTCGTGCCAGGCGTCGAAGAACCCGTACCTCCTCGTCGACTTCAAGGACCTCAGCACCGATGCCGTGGGCTCCGTCACCGCCTGGCAGTGGACGTTCGGCGACGGCAAGACCGGTTCCGTGCCGTCCCCCTCCCACACGTACCCGAAGGCGGGTCCGCACAAGGTCACCCTCCAGGTCTGGAACGACCTGAACTTCACGGACAGCGTCACGAAGACCTGCGTCCCCTACGAGAACCTGCCCCCGGTCATCGACGCCATACCGGTCCTCAGGGTGCACGAGACGCAGACGCTCGTCCACGTCGTCTCCGGCAGCGACCCTGAGAACGACAAGATCTACTTCACTTGGTCCCCGGGCCCGGTCGCCGGCAAAGCGGCCAAGTTCGACGCCCCGTGGCGGACGCTCGAGTGGACGCCGCAGAAGGGCATGGCAGGCACCTACTTCCCCGTGACGTTCACCGTGCACGAGGTCCTCCCGCCGGACCATCCACCGGGACGCTCCGTGTCGACGGAGGCCACCATCGAGGTCCTTCCGATGCCGCCCGACCTCCCGGCGGGCAACGCCGACGTGGACGAGGACGGGGTCCCGGACCAGCACGACAACTGTCCCTTCGTGGCCAACCCGTCCCAGGCGGACGCGGACGGCGACGGCGTGGGCGACGCATGCGGCGGGGGCGCACAGCCAGCGACGGAGACCGAGCCCGAGCCGGGCACGGACGAAGGGGCGGCAGCGGCCGGGCCGGAGGACGTCCGGGTGCCTCTGAGCCGGGACATGGACGCGGACGGCGTGCCGGACCTGGCGGACAATTGCCCGTCCGTGCCCAACACCGACCAGCGCGACCGCGACCGCGACCGGGTCGGCGACCCCTGCGACCCGGACCTTGACGGGGACGGTGTGCCGCAGTTGGACGCCTTCGGCGCGCTCCTGGACAACTGCCCCTACGACGCGAACCCGGGGCAGGAGGACCGCGATGGGGACGGCTACGGCGACGCCTGCGAGGGCGACGTGGACGCCGACGGCGTGCCCGACGACGCCGACGACTGCATGTGGGTCCCGGACCCGCTGCAGGAGGACGCGGACGGGGACGGCGTGGGCGACGCGTGCCAGGAGGCGTCGGGCGCCCTGCTTCCCGGCCAGGGGACGCAGCTTTCCGTGGGCGGGGGGAAGGGGCCGCCATCCGCCCTCGATGCGTCCGCGGACGGCGCCGCCGTGTGGCCGTGGGGCCTGGGGGCGGCGGTCGTGGCCGTCCTGGCGTTCCTGGTGCTGGTGGGCGCCCGCCGACGTCGGAAGGAGTGAAGGTCGGAAGGAGTGGAAGGATCGACGAACGCTCCTATACGTTTAATAGTGCGGCGATCAGGTCTGTTTCCGATGGAGGGTCGGAAGACGGTGGGCCTTGCCGTGGTCCTGCTGCTGCTCCTGGCGGCGGCCCCCGCGGCCGAGTCTGCGATCGCGGGCAAGACGGGCAGCCAGGCGCTGGATCTCGCCATGGCCATGGAGTCCCTGCCGGGGCTCGTCACGGGCGCCTCGTTCGTGGTGTACGGAAACCCGTCGCCGCCCTCCTACCCGGCGGCCGTCGCCGACACCCCGGTCGGCCCGGTCTTCGGCATGCCGGCCGGGCCCGACTACGCGATCCTCTCAAGCGGCGATGCGGAGCGCGCCGACGACACTGGCTACGGGGGCTCGACGGGGTTGGGCACGTCCTACAGCGGCGGCAACGACGTGACGGTGCTGGAGATCGGCCTCCTCGTGCCGGCCGGCCACGACTGCCTCAGCTTCGACTTCCAGTTCCTCTCCCGCGAGTACCCGACCTACGTGGGCAGCTCCTTCAACGACGCGTTCATCGCGGAGCTGGACGCCCAGACCTGGAGCGTGGGCTTCGGCGGCGCCATCGCGGCGCCCGACAACTACGCGGTGGACGGCTCCGGCAACCCCGTCACCATCAACTCGGCGACGATGACGGCCGCCAACGCCGCGGGCACGCCCTACGGCGGCGGCACCGACCCCCTCACCGCCATGACGCCCATCACGCCGGGGGCCCACACGCTCTACTTGAGCGTCTTCGACGCCTCGGACTCCTCTCTGGACTCCGTGGTCCTCCTGGACGACCTCCGCACGGGCGCCACCGCCCCCGGCACCTGCTACTCGGGCATCTCGCCCCCGGTGCCGACGGCTGTCCTGGACGCCATCTACGTCCCATGTCATAATGATGTGGCTCTCTTCCAGGACCTGAGTTTTACCGGGCCCAAGGGCAAGCTCGTCAAGGCCGAATGGGACTTCGGCGACGGATCGAAGGCCACGTTCGCCCCGCCCGAGGGCAACGTGAGCCACCTCTACGAGGCTCCCGGAGTCTACACCGTGAAGCTCACCGTCACGCAGGCCGACGGCGTGACCGCGAACACCACAGAGACGATCACGGTGTGCAACGGGTCTCCCGTCGTGGACGCCGGCGGCGACCGTTTCGTCCTCGTCGGCCATGGCCTCCTCTTCACGATCACCGCGTCCGACCCCGACGGCGACCCGTTCAGCATCGCCGTCGCCGGCGCACCGGTCACCGTGGACACCGCCACCCCCCCGGACCACACCGTGTACTGGAAGCCCTCGGCAGCCGACGTGGGCGTCCACGCGGTCACGGTGACGGCGACGGACGTCTACGGGGCGGCGGGCAGCGGCACCGTCCAGATCGAGGTGCTCCCGCCCGGCGGGGTGCCGGACGGGCGGCGCGACGGCGACGCGGACGGCATCCCGGACACCGAGGACCTCTGCCCGGCGGCCTTCGACCCCGCCCAGTCGGACGGCGACGGGGACGGCACCGGCGACGCCTGCGAGGCGACGCCCCCCGCGGGCTCCGAGACCGCCGTCCGGGCGCCTGCGCAGGAATCCGGATCCCCGGAGGCGGACGGCGACGGGGACGGCGTCGTGGACCGCCTCGACCGGTGCCCCCGCGTGCGCGACGACGGCGCCGACCTCGACGGCGACCAGGTGGGGGACGCCTGCGACCCGGACCTTGACGGGGACGGCGTGCCGCAGCTCGACGCCCTCGGCCGGTACCTCGACGTCTGCCCCTTCACGCCCGACGACCAAGCCGACCTGGACGACGACGGCGTGGGCGACGCCTGCGACGGCGACCGCGACGCGGACGGCGTGCCCGACGATGGCGACAACTGCGTCTGGGTCCCCAACGCGGACCAGGTGGACCTTGACGCGGACGGCCGGGGCGACGCCTGCGACGCCGAGGTCTGGCTCCCGGACGCGGCGGAACACGGATCCGACGACGGTCCGGAGGACCCGTCCGACGGTGGACCGGACGATGCGTCGGAGAGTGAAGTGGACGCCCTCGTCCAGGGTCGGCCCGGTGCGGCCGCCAAGCCAGGGACCGCATCCGGCGACACGGCCCCGACCCGCGTCCTCCCCTTCGCCCTCGCCGGTGCCGCGCTTCTTGCCGTGGCCGGCGTCGGCGTGGTCGTGCTCCTGGCACGGCGGCGCTGAGCGGTGTCCCGGGCGCCCCGGGAGCCCCGGGACCTTCCGTGAAGGCCCCGGAAGCCCCCACCGCGCGATCAGCGCACCATTACGATTAAGGCGCAGGAGGCCAAGTCCGGGCTGTGCGGTCTGAAGGGGCAGCCCGGGCGATCCTGGCGGGCAGCGTCGCGATGCTCGTGGCCCTGGCCATGGTCCCCGTGGGCGACGCGGTGATCACGGGCAAGAACCCCTCCCAGGCCCTGGACCTCGCAAGCGCCATGGAGGCGCTCCCCGGCCTGGTGACGGGCGCATCGTTCGTCACCTACGCCAACCCCTCGCCCCCGCTCTACCCCGCGGCCGTGGCCGACACGCCCGTGGGCAGCGTCTTCACCGCCACGGGGACCGACTACGCGATCCTCCAAAGCGGGGACGCCGAGAGCGCGGACGACCCCTCGTATTGGGGCACCACGTCGTTCTCCACGTCGTACAAGGGCGCCAACGACGCCACGGTCCTGAAGGTGGACGTGGTCGTCCCCCCCGGCCACAACTGCCTCACCGTGGACTTCCAGTTCCTCTCGGTCGAGTACCCGACGTTCGTCGGCACGATCTACAACGACGCCTTCATCGCCGAGCTGGACGTCCACACTTGGACGGTCGGCGCCGGCGGCAGCATCTCGGCGCCGGACAACTTCGCCATCGACGCCCTGGGGAACCCGATCACGATCAACTCCGCGACGATGTCCGCGGCCAACGCCGCGGGCACACCGTTTGGCGGCGGGACCGACTTCCTCTCCGCCATGACCCCGGTCACCCCGGGCCCCCACTCGCTCTACCTGAGCATCTTCGACGCCTCCGACTGGTCGCTGGACTCCACGGTCCTCCTCGACCGGCTCACCACGTTCCCCCTCTCGCCCTCCGCGTGCATCACGGGCGTCGTGACACCGCCGAAGGCGCCCACCGCCGCCATCGACGTCAAGGCCGTCCCATGCCACAACGACGTCGCCCTCTTCCTCGACGCCTCGGCCCCCGCGGCGACCGCCAACCTGACCAAGGCCGTCTGGGACTTCGGCGACGGAACGACCCTCTCGTTCGCCCCGCCCGTGGCGACCGTCGGCCACGTCTACAAGAAGCCCGGCACCTACACCGTCACCCTCAACGTGACCCAGTCCGACGGGCAGACGGACGAGACCAAGGAGACGATCACCGTCTGCAACGACGCGCCGATCCTCAGCAACCTGGAGCACGTCGTCATCGCCGGACACACCGTCCAGTTCGCCGTGAAGGGTGAGGACCCCAACGGCGACGCGGTCACGGTGGCCCTGGCCTCGCCCGCGCCCCCCACCATCCTCGTCCAGCAGGGAGACGACGAGGCCGTGGTGCACTGGCCCACGAAACCGACGGACGTGGGGACGCACACGGTGCTGTTTTCGGCGACCGACCCCTGGGGCGCCGTCACGAAGGACGCGGCCGTCATCGAGGTGGTCCCCCCGGCCGGCGTCCCTGACGCGGCGCGGGACGGCGATGCAGACGGCATCCCGGACACCGGGGACAACTGCCCCCAGGCGCACAACCCCACGCAGGCCGACGGCGACGGGGACGGACGCGGCGACGCCTGCGCGGACGCCCCGCCGGGCATGGGCGACGAAGCCGAGCCGCGCGTCCCCGCCGCGGCGCCAGGCGAGCCGCGCGGCATCGAGCCGGTCGTGGAAGAGGAGCCCCCCGTCGAGGAAGGGGCGTGCGACGCCTGCGACACCGACCTGGACGGCATCCCGGACACGTGGGACGTCTGCCCCGCCGTCATGGATGTGCTGCAACGCGACACCGACGGCGACGGCGTCGGCGACCGCTGCGACCCGGACCTGGACGGCGACGGCGTTGGGCAGCTCGACGCCTTGGGCCGCCTGCTGGACAACTGCCCCTACGTCGCGAACGCCGAACAAGCGGACGCGGACGGCGACGGCGTCGGCGACGTCTGCGAGAAGGCCCCCGCCTGCGAGGACTGCGGGGGGGAGGATCCCGCCGTTGCGGACCCGGCCCCCGGCGTCGCCCGCCACGCCCTGGAGGAACCGGGCGGCGGCACCGAGGCGGTCACTGTGTGGCCGTACGCCCTCGGCGGCGTGGCCGCGTTCCTCCTGGTGGGCGCCGTGACGGTCGCGGTCCTGACGCGCCGCTGACGCGTGGGCTCAGCGGCCGTCGCCCTCGACGGGGAGGCGATGCTCCTCCGGGTCGACGACGTGCCGGATCGGGCCGCCGCGGAGCTCCTCGAGGACGTCCCGGCACGCGGCCTCCAGAATGGTGTGGCGGAAGCCCGCCACGTTCGGGGCGTTGTGCGGCGTCATGACCACGTTGGGGAGCCGCTGGAACGCCTCGCGGAAGGGGAATCCCTCCTCCTTCGGGTACTGCCACCACACGTCCAACACCGCGAAGTGGCGGGCCCCGTCGGAATCCAGCCACGCGTGGAGATCCTCCTCCTTGACGACGGGCCCGCGGCTGACGTTCACCAGCAGCGCTGGCCGGCCGCTCATGCCGGAGAGCAGGTCGAGGTCGACGAGGTGGAGCGTCTCGCGCGTCAGGGGGCAGCAAAGCACGAGGACGTCGCAGGCCTGCACCATCCGGGGCAGGTCGGCCACGGTGCCGAGCCGGTCCACGAGCGCGCGGTCACCCTCGTCGGCCCGGCCGCTGCGGCTGACGGCCTGCACGGAGGCGCCCAGCGAGCGCAGCAGGCGCGCGGTGTGCCGGCCGATCCCCCCGAAGCCCACGAGGCCGACCGTCAGCTCCGACACGGCCCGGACGGGCGCGCCGAGGCGGAACCGGCCCGCCCGGATCTCCTGCGTGTGCAGCCAGAAGCCCCTCGCCCAGGCGATGACCGCGCCGAGGACGTACTCCGCGATGAAAGGCCCCGTCGCGCCCGGTGTCACGGCGAGCGGCAGGCCCGCGGGCCAGGTCGACCACCCGACGTGGTTCGCGCCCGCTGTGGCCACCTTGACGTACCGGAGCCGCGGGAAGGCCGGCCAGTCCAGGCCCGCCTCCCGGAGCTCCTTGCGGGGCCAGAACGACAGCGCCACCTCGGCCGCGGCGGAATCCGCGCCGTCCACGAGCCACGCGGCCTCGTCGCCCAGCACCGCGGCGACGACGTCGCGCTCTCCCTCGCGGGGCGGGAAGGTCAAGAGGATCCGGGTCACGCGCGGGCGAGGCGGGGGCCGTGTCTTGGGGTTGTCGGGAAATCCGTGGGCGGCGTGGCAGGGGATGCTGCCGACCGTCGCTTCGCGGATCCAGAGCGACGCAAAGACCGTCCAATACCGGTCTTCGACGTCCTCCCCCATAAACTTAAGGGCGGTCTTCCGGATGGTCCTTCGGTGTCCGTGAGCATGGGTGGACCGGACAGGCTGTCAGGAAGGTGGACCATCGTCGCCCTTGCCGGGCTCGTGGTGCTGGCCATGGCACCCGGCGCGCAGGCGGCCGTGACGGGGAAGGCCAACACGGAGGCGATGGACCTCGCGCTCGCCATGGAGTCGCTGCCCGGCCTCGTGACGGGGGCGTCGTTTCCAGAGTACGCGAACGGCTACACGGCCATCGTCCCGCCCTCGTGCACCTCCACGTCAGGACTCCCGGCGGCCGTCTCCGACGCAGCGATCACGGCGGCGTTCGGGGTCCCAGCGACCCCGGACTTCGCGATCCTCTCGACGGGGGACGCCCGCGAGGCGGCCACCCCCTCGGGCTGTTCCAACTTCGGCTACGCCTCCGGGGCCAAAGGCGCCCTCGACGTCACGATCCTCCAGGTCGATGTGACGGTGCCCCCCACGCACAACTGCCTCAGCTTCGATTTCCAGTTCCTCTCCGAGGAGTTCCCGGAGTGGGTCGGCGACGTCTACAACGATGCGTTCATCGCGGAACTCGACGTCAAC
>Ga0299906_10004164_pt1 | contig 11865 bp, 9 predicted proteins | sample RVTome_14_FD_200259 | JGI IMG/M metagenome (GOLD analysis project Ga0299906, IMG submission 200259) | Soil microbial communities from uranium-contaminated site in the Upper Colorado River Basin, Wyoming, United States - RVT145D125 (version 2) ... | reverse complement strand
CTCTTCCTGGCGTCGAACGGATCGGTGCGGCTCCACACCAAGATCAGCGACACCTCGGGCAGCTTCAACGGCGCCCTCGACGACGACGATCGGTTTGGCGACAGCCTGGCCGCGCTCGGGGACCTCGACGGCGACGGCCTCCCCGACCTCGCCGTCGGAGCGCCCCAGGACGACGACGGCGGGCTCAGCCGGGGCGCGGTCTGGAACCTGTTCCTCGACGGCGTCGTCTGCTCGGGGTCGATCTTCGAGGACGGCTTCGAATCGGGCGACACCGGTGCCTGGTCGGCGACGGTCTCGTGAAGGAGAGGAGTCGAGCCGTGAGGACCTTCGCCGCCGCCGCCCTGCTGACGTTGCTGGCCGCGCCCGCGCTTGGCGCCGCCGCCGCCGCCACCGAGCCCGAACCGTCGCAGGTCATCGGCCACGTGCGCTTCCACCAGAAGATCAGCCGCACCGCCGGCGGCTTCCTGGGCACGCTCGAAGAGGAGGACCTCCTGGGCGCGTCCGCGGCATCGATCGGCGACCTCGACGGCGACGGCACGGTGGATCTCGTCGCCGGAGCGTCCCGGGACGATGACGGCGGATCGGGGCGTGGCGCGGTCTGGGTCATCTTTCTCCACCCCAACGGCACGGTCGAGAGCCATCAGAAGATCAGCGACGTCGAGGGCGGCTTCACGGGCGTGCTCGACGATTTCGACGAGTTCGGCGTCGCCGCGGTCTCGCCGGGGGACCTCGACGGCGACGGGACGGCGGATCTCGTCGTCGGGGCGCCCGGCGACGACGACGGCGGCACCGACCGCGGGGCGGTCTGGATCCTCCTCCTCCATCCCAACGGCACGGTCAAGAGCCACCAGAAGATCAGCTCCACGGCGGGCGGCTTCACCGGCGCGCTCGACGAAGAGGACTTCTTCGGCGGCTCGCTGGCCGCCCCGGGCGACCTCGACGGCGACGGCAGGGCGGATCTGGTCGTTGGAGCGACCGGCGACGACGATGGCGGGCTCGACCGCGGTGCGGTCTGGCTGCTGTTTCTGGGGCCGGACGGCACGGTGGAGAGCCACCAGAAGATCAGCGCCACGGCGGGCGGCTTCACCGGCACCCTCGACGACGGGGACTTCTTCGGCCGGTCGGTGGGCTCGCCCGGCGATCTCGACGGCGACGGTACGGCGGACCTCGCCGTCGGAGCGCCCGGCGACGACGACGGCGGGCCTGAGCGCGGCGCGGTCTGGGTGCTGTTCTTGGGGCCGGACGGCACGGTGGAGAGCCACCAGAAGATCAGCGCCACGGCGGGCGGCTTCACCGGCACCCTCGACGACGGGGCGATTTTCGGTGTCGCCGTCGCCCCCCTGGGCGACCTCGACTGCGACGGAGCCGCCGACCTGGCGGTCGGGGCGTCGGGCGACGCCGGCGGGGGGTTCGCCCGCGGCGCGGTCTGGATCCTCTTCCTGGCGCCGGCCGGTACCGTGCGGCTCCATACCAAGATCGGCACCGGCACCGGCGGTTTCGGCGGCGGCCTCGACGACGGCGACGTCTTCGGCTCCTCGCTCGCCGCCCTCGGCGACCTCGACGGCGACCGCAACGTCGATCTCGCGGTCGGGGCGTTCGGCGACGACGACGGCGGGGCCGGCTCCCCCTCGCCCGACCTGGGCGCGGTCTGGAACCTTTTCCTCGACGGCGGCGGCTGCTTCGTGGAGACGATCTTCGAGGACAGCTTCGAGTCGGGTCACACCGGGGCGTGGTCGGCGACGGTGCCGTGAGCCGCGGCCCCGCGAAGGTGAGGAGACGACCGATGAAGAGAAACGATGCCGTGACCGTTCGGAACGAAGCAGGCGGCGAGATCGCCGCGGAGGAGGCGGCCACCGGCCGGCCCGGGGAGCGCCCGCCCTGGCGCCAGCGCCCGGACTGGGCCGACGGCCGGGTGGTGGCCGAGCGCCGGCGGCTCCTCGTCCTCCCCTGGGGCATCTTCCTGCTGGCGGCCGTCCTTTTCATCCCCTCCGTCTGGCTGACCTGGCGGCGGATCGCCGACGGCGCCCAGAAGCTCGACCTGTGGTTCTTCGTCCTGGTCGCCTTCGCGCTCATCGTCCTCGGCGTCTTCGGCAGGAAGGCCTTCCTCCAGACCCGGCAGGCGCTGCGCTTCGAGTCCGCGGTGCTGCACCTCGACGCGGTGCCGATCGCGATCGGCGGCGAGCTGCGGGGGACGATCGCGGCGCCGGTCGAGCTGCGGCCGGACGAGCGGGTGCGGCTCGAGCTCGTGTGCGTCGCCCACACCGCGGGGTCGGGCGACACCGCGGGCCACGACCGGACGGTCTGGCGGGAGAGCCGCGAGGTCGCCGCCGGCGCCGCCCGGCCGTCGGCGGAGGGCGTCGTCGTGCCGGTCGAGATGCCGGTCGCCGCCCATCCGCCGGAGACGGGATCGAGCAACACCGGATCGGTGCGTTGGAGCCTGACCGCGACGCTGCTGCCGAGGCGGCGTTGGCGGGAGGTGTTCGACCTGCCGGTGTTCCGGACCGGGGAGAGCCCGCCGGTCGAGGTGCGGGAACCGCCTTCCAGCTTTCGCGACGCGCTCCAACAGGCGAAGGAAGACCTCGCCGCGGGGCGGCTGCACCCGCGGTTCGGTCCCGGCGGCGTACGAAAGGAGGGGCAGTGAAGAGCCCCCGGAGCCCGCGCGGCGCATCGTACGGGGTGCTCGTCCTGCTCCTGGGGACGGCCGGCGCTTCCGCGGCCGAGGGCGCCCAGACCACCTGGGCCGACCCCGCCGGCGTGTGCAACGGCCAGAGCCCGTGCTTCGCCACCCTCGCCGCGGCGGTGGCGAACGCAGGGCCGCCGCCGGCGACCGTCTTCGCCTTCCCCGGCATCTACCCCGAGAGCATCGACCTGGCGACCATGGGCTCGGCGCTGCCCGGGGGGATCGTCGGGGAGCTGAGCCTGGTTTCGGTCGACGCCACCGGCATGCCGGCCCCTGGGGCGATGGTGGACCCGGCGGCCCCGGGCGGGCCCGGCACCGGTCCCGCAATCTTCGCCAATCCCTTCCCGGCGGCGCTAGGCGTCGACGGCTTCGTCGTGCGCTCGCCGGACGATACCGGTCTGCTGCTGTTCGCCGACTCGACGCCGGTGACGGTCTCCCGGGTCAACGCGGAGAACACCGGCAGCAACGGCATCGGCGTTCTCACCCAGAGCGGCAGCATCGACGTCGATGGCTGCACCGCCCGGTTCAACGACGAGGTCGGGATCGTCGCCTTCACCTTGCAGGGCGCGGTGACGGTCGCCGGCAGCTTCGCAGAGCGCAACGGCGATCAAGGCTTCGTCCTCCTCGGCGGCGAGGTCACCGTCAGCGACTCCCGGGCCGAAGCCAACACCCAAGCGGGCTTCGACATCCGCTCGACGGGCGGCCCCGTCCACGTCACCTCGGTCGAAGCTCTGCTCAACGAGGATGGCCTCGTGGTCTTCCCGTCCGGCCCCGATCTCGCCACCCTGGTCGAGATCGACGGCGCCCTCGTGGACTCGAACCTGAACAGCGGTCTGGGCGTCCTCGCCGAGCGGATCGTCGCCACGGGAGTCGCCGCCCACGGCAACGGCGGTGGCGGCGGCGTCTTCTTGGCCACCGAGGTCGAGGTGACCGACTCGACGGCCGAGGGCAACGTCGAGCAGGGCCTCTTCCTCGGCGGCGGGGTGGTCGTCGGCGAGCGCCTGGTCGCCACCGCCAACGGCGGAACCGGAATCGGCGTCGGTCAGGCCTCCGCGGCCACGAGCTTCCTCCTCGCCGACGTCGAGGCGACCGGCAACGGCAGCGGGATCTCGGCGGGTCTCAGCGATCCGACGCTGACCTTCGCCAGCGGCACGGTGTTGAGGTCGACCGTCGACCTCAACCAGGACGCGGGGATCGTCGCCGGCGCCGAGACCCTGCTCTTCGACGACGTCACCGCCACCGGCAACGGCGGCACCGGGATCACGGCGCTCGCCGTCGACACCCGCCTGGTGGATTGCCGCTCCGCCGGCAACCTGACCGGGTTCCTGACCACCGGCGAGCGGGTGACCCTGCTCGGCTGCTCGGCGACCGCCAACGGCCCGTTCGGGGGCGGCACCTTCGACGGCAACGGCTTCGTGCTGGCGCAGGTCGACCGGGTCGAGATCGCCGATGCCCTGGCGCTCGACAACGACTTCGGCTGGCTGATCCTCGACCTCGCCGCCCCTGTGGCGCCCGCCGGCGTCGACCTCGAGGCGGCCCGCCGCGAGCTGGAGCGGCTGGCGGCCGGCCTGCCGCGGCGGCCGCGGGTGCAGGGCGGAGCGGCGCCGCAAGAGATCTCGATCGTCACCTCGCGCACCGAGGGCAGCACCGGCGCTTCGATGCAGCTCGCGCTGCGCGAGCAGGGGACGCTCTCGGTACGCTGCTCGGACTTCGTCGCCAACGGCTCGGCCGGGCTGGCGCTGTTCACCGACAACGAGGTCGACGCGCGCGGCAGCTTCTGGCGCGATCCGTCCGGGCCGACCCATCCGAACAACCCGGCCGGCACGGGCGACGCGATCCACGACGCCGCCGGCGGCTTCGCCGGCACGGTGCTCTTCGACCCCTTCCTCGAGGCGCCGGCGAGCGCGAGCGACTGCCTGCTCCCCGGCGAGGCGCTGGAGATCCCGACCGTCGGGCCGGGCGGTCTGCTGCTGCTGGCTCTGGCCTTGGCGCTCGCGGCGTGGCTCCTGATCGGCCGCCTGCCCCTCGCGCCGCCTGGACCGCGGCCCTGAAAGGACGCACCGATGACCCTACGAGTTTTTACCGCCGATCTTCGCCGACGGCTTCGAGTCCGGCGACCCGACGGCGTGGAGCCAGGTGGTGCCCTGACCGTGCGTTGTGCCCGACTCTCGCTGCTGGAACCGATGGAGGACTCCCGAATGACAGTCCGCTCGATCCCGCTCGTCCTGCTCGCAGCGCTCGGCATGGTCGCGGCGTTCGGCGCTCGCCCTTCCGCCGCCTCGGACGGCGCCCTGGAGATCCACCGGGCGTGCGTCGCCACCGGCTGCTTCCCTGGTGATTCGCCCGGCTTCCCGGTGGAGATCACGGTGCCCGGGAGCTATCGGCTGACCTCGAACCTGCAGGTGCCCGACGAGAGCACCACCGCCATCGTGATCCCGGCGGACGACGTCGTCCTCGAGCTCGGCGGGTTCACCGTCGCCGGGATCACCGAGTGCGGGCCGAGCGTCCCCGATCCGTGCAGCCCGACCGGAGGCGGCAACGGCATCGCGGGAGCGGGACGGAGGACCACGGTCGCCGGCGGCGACGTGCGCGGGATGGGCGGCGCGGGGATCGTGTTGGTCGGCGGCCTGCATCGGGTCGAGGGCGTCCACGTGACCGGCAACGGCGGCGACGGCATCGAGCTGTTGAGCTCGGGCGCTGTGGTGCGCGACTGCACCAGCCTGCGCAACGGCGGGGCGGGGATCGAGGTCGACGCCGCCGCGGTGGTGCGCGGCAACGTGGCGGCGGCCAACAACGGCGCCGGCATCGCGGGTGGGGTGGGCGGCGTCTTCCGCGACAACTCCGCTGCCGGCAACGGCGGGACCGGCCTATCGCTCGGCACCGGCTCGGTGGCGACCGGCAACAGCCTGACCGACAACGCCGGCGCCGGCCTCAGCGGCCCGGCCGCCGCCGGCTACGGCGGCAATACCCTCTCCGGCAACGCCGACGGCACCCCCGCCGGTCAGGTCGCCGGCAATCCGACCCAACTCGGCTCGAACCTCTGCGCCGGGTCGCTCTGCCCCTAGCCGATCTGGACCTGGACGACCGAGAGAGGACCGATCTCATGATCCGTGCCATTCCTCCAGCCTACGATGACCTCCTCGAGGCCTTCGAGTCGTTTTTCGGCGAAGGTGAGAGGGATGGGGGAGCGGCGCGATGAGCAGGGGAGGTCGGCTGCTCGTCGTCGCCGGCGTTCTGGTCGCCGGAGCAGCCTCCGCCGCCCACGCGGCCACCGAGCTGGTCTCGATCTCCTCCTCGCCGGACACCACGGCGCTCTTCGGCGGGCTCGAGGTCCGCGACCAGGGGGTCTTCGCCGACGACTTCGGAGGGACGCTGGTGCCGGTGGCGTTCGGCGACCTGCCGGAGGGCGCCGCGGTCGACGCCTTCCACGACTTCGGCGACGGGCGCCGGCTCTTCTCGCTCGACGGCTGGGCCGACCTCGGCGGGCTGCCGGTGACGCCGGCCGACCTCGTGCTCTTCGACGGCTCCGCCCACTCGCTCGCGTTCGACGCCGGGGCCGCCGGCGTGCCGGCCGGCGCAGACGTCGACGCGGTGACCGTCGACCCCGGCGGCGGCCTGCTGCTCTCCTTCGACGTCGCCGTCGACCTGCCGGGCGGACCGTACCGCGACCGCGACCTCGTGCTCTGGGACGGCGGCGGCTTCTCGCTCGGGTTCGACGGGGCGGGAGCGGGAGTGCCGGCCTGGGCCGACCTCGACGCCGCCCACCGTCTGGCCGACGGCAACCTGTGGCTCTCGTTCGACGTCGGCGGCACGGTCGGCGGCGTCGCCTTCGCCGACGAGGACGTGCTCGAGCACGATCCCGCCACCGGGAGCTGGGAGCTGGTCTACGACGGTTCGGCCGAGCACCCGGGCCGGGTCGCCGCCGACCTCGACGCTCTGGGCGTCGGCGAGCCGGTGTCGGTGCTCGAGATCCCGACTCTGTCGCCGCTGTCCACCGCGCTCCTGGCCATTCTCCTGGCGGCCGCCGGCCTCGGGCTGGCGCGCCGCCGCGCGTCTTCGGCTTCCGAGCTCCGACCCGAGGAGGAGTCCCGATGAGACGCCGACGCCTGTCGATCCCGCCGATCGTCCCCGTCCTCGCCGTCCTGCTGCTCGCCCCGCTCGCGTTGGCCTCCGACGGCGCCCTGGAGATCCACCAGGCGTGCGTCGCCGGCGGCTGCTTCCCCGGCGATCCGCCGGGCTTTCCCGTTCTGATCGCCGAGAACGGGAGCTACGTGCTCACCTCCAACCTCCAGGTGCCGGACGAGAACACGACGGCGATCCGGGTCACGGCCGAGTTCGCCACCGTCGACCTCGGTGGTTTCGTCATCTCCGGCGTGACCCAATGTGGCGGCTTTCCGCCCGTCTGCTCACCGGCCGGGAACGGCGTGGGAGTCGAAGTCGACGCCGGCCCGGGAGTGGTGCAGGCGGTCTCCGTGCGCAACGGGATGATCACCGGAATGGGGAGTGACGGCGTCGGCGGTCTGGGCAAGGCTTCGGTCGAGCGCCTGACGGTGTATCTCAACGGAGGGAGGGGGATCGCGGCTCAGCGAGCGCGCGACAACCGTGTGAGCGGAAACGCGGGAATCGGGATCGAAGCCCTGGAGTCCGTCGTCGGCAACGGGGTCGCCTTCAACCACGCAGCAGGGATCTCCTGCATCGGCGCGACGCTGGTCCGTGGCGACACCGTCAGCACCAACGGGATCGTCACCGACGGGCCGGGGGATCCTGTGCCCGGCGGGCACGGTCCTCGACAACCGGGTCTCCGACAACTCGGGGGCGGGTCTCGAGGCCGGGGTCGTGTTCACGGTGGTTTACGGCAACAACGTCTTTCAGGGCAACGACGACCCTGCAACCCCCGCCAACCAGGTGATCGGCCAGGGCATCCAGATGGGGCCGAGCGTCTGCGAGGGGGTACTGTGTCCGTGAGCCGCCGCGACCCCTGCAAGGAACTCGTCGCGTAGGGCCGCGAGTCGGTGCGGCGCCGGTGCGGGGCGGGGTATTCTCCGCGCCGTGCGTCGCCTTGGAGTCCATCCTCTGCCGGAGGACGGATGGGAGTTCGCGGTCGTCTCCGACGGGGCGGCCGCGGTCACGCTCGAGCTGTACGCCGAGGGCGAGTTCGAGCGGCCGTGCCACCGGGCGGCGCTCGAGCCGGAGCACGCCGAGCTGGTGCTCAACGGCTCCGCCAGGGTGTGGAGCTGCGTGCTGGCGGACGAGATCGTTGCCGCGGCGCGCTGCTACGCCTACCGGGTCGCGGGGCCGGCCTCGTCGGCCGGGGCGCCGGCCCGGGCTCCCGCCGGGGGAGCGGATCCCGCCGCGGACCGCTTCGACCCCGCCAAGCCGCTGCTCGATCCCTACGCCCGGGAGATCGTCTTTCCGCCCGGCTTCTCGCGCGAGGCGGCGCGGCGGCGGGGGGAGGAGACCGCCGGCCGGGCGCCCCTCGGGGTGCTGCCGGGGCGCGAGGGTCCCCGGCGCCGGGAGCCGCCGCCGCCCCCTACCCGCGATCCCACCGAGCTGGTCGTCTACGAACTGCACGTCGACGCCTTCACCCGGCGCGACCCGGAGGTGCCGGCGGAGGGTCGCGGCACCTACGGCGGTCTGATCGAGAAGATCCCGTACCTCCTCGACCTCGGAATCACCGCGGTCGAGCTGATGCCGGTCTTCCAGTGGGACCCCCAGGAGCGCAACTACTGGGGCTACATGCCGATGGGCTTCTTCGCCGCCGAGCGCCGGTTCGCGGCCGGCGGTGGTGCCCCCGGCGGGGATCCGGCCGGTGAACTGGCGGCGGCGGTGGCGGAGCTCCACCGCGCCGGGATCGAGGTCTGGCTCGACGTCGTCTACAACCACACCGCCGAGGGCGACGAGGAGGGCCCCACCTACTCGTTCCGCGGCCTCGACGACGCCGGCTACTACCTGCACGACCCGGACGATCCGCGGCGCTACCGCGACGACTCCGGCACCGGCAACGTCTTCGCCTGCGGGCGGCCGGCGCCGCGGCGGCTGATCCTCGACAGCCTGCGCTACTGGGCGGAGGAGATCGGGGTCGCCGGCTTCCGCTGCGATCTCGCGACCCTGCTCGCCCGCGACGCCGGGGGGCGGCCCGACCCGGACCCGCCGCTCTTCCGCGACATCGAGGCGTTCGCCGCGGAGTCCGGGGTGCGCCTGGTCGCCGAGCCGTGGGACCTCGGGGTCTACGGCCTCGGCGCCGCGTTCCCCGGCGACGGCTGGTCACAGTGGAACGGCCGCTTCCGCGACGCGATGCGCTCGTTCGTGCGTGGCGACGCCGGCCTCGGGCGCGAGCCGATGCTCCGGCTCGCCGGCAGCCCCGACCTCTTCCCCGACCGCCGTGCCGGGCTGCCGGTCAACTACGCCGCCTGCCACGACGGCTTCAACCTCTACGACCTGCTCTCCTACGACCGCCCGCGCGACCACGACGGCGGCCACGGCGCCGGCGAGCGGAGTGCCAACCACGGGTTCGAGGGCGACGACGGTGCGCCCGAGGAGGTGATCGCGCTGCGCGTCCGCCAGGCCAAGAACCTCCTCTACCTGGTGCTGCTCGCCGCCGGGGTGCCGATGCTCTACGCCGGGGACGAGTTCCTCGACACCCGCCTCGGCTACCACAATCCCTACGACCGCGACGACGAGAGCAATTGGCTCGACTGGTCGCGCCGCGAGCGCTTCGCCGAGGTCCACCGCTTCGTCCGCCGGCTGATCGCGTTCCGGCGCGCCCGCCCCTGGCTCGCCCGTGCCCCCTGGGGCGGGCGAGCCGCCTGGCACCTCCCGGACGGCCCGTCCGGCGCCGAGCCGGCCGCCGGGGCCGACCCGCGGGCGTTCGCCTGCCACCTCAGCGAGGGAGAGACCGCGACGGGCGGCGAGGAGCTGTTCCTCGCGGTCAACGCCGCCGGTTCCGAGCGCGTCTTCGAGCCCCCCGCAGGCGGTGGATGGCGGCGCGCGGTCGACACCTCCCTAGCCGCTCCCCGCGACGCCGCCGAGCCCGGCACGGAGGAACCTGTCGCCGAGCCCGTACTTGCCGTCGCCCCCCGCTCGACGGCCGTGCTCCTGCGGCGAGGCTGACCGCCGCGTGGGTGCCGGCAGTCCCGCGCCGCTCGGCGGCCCTGCTCCCGCGGTCGGCCCGTCCGCTGCGTGTCCGCTACTCGAGCACCAGGTCGTCGTCCATCTCCACCCGCCCGAAGGCGATGCCGAGCACCATGATGATCAGGCTGAGCAGGAACACCGTGTAGGCGAGGAAGTCGGTCGACACCGACGAGACCTGGGCCGCCGCCCGGGTGGCGTCGTGGCTGAACCGCGCCGCCGCCATGCCGGTGTAGTGCATGCCGGTGACCGCGATCCCCATCACCACCGCCGCGGCCGCCATCTGCCAGGCAACGGTCAGGTTGAGCGCCAGCCACAGTGCCGCGCTCGAGGCGACGACCGCGATCACCACCGAGATCGCGACCAGGGTGGTGTCGAAGGTCATCTCCGCCGACATCCGCATCGCGGCCATGCCGGTGTAGTGCATGATCGCAACGCCGCACCCCATCACGGTGCCGGCGCCGACGATCTTGAGGATGCTCGGCTCGCCGCGGCTGGCGATCCAGAAGCCGCCGGCCGACACCATCCAGGCGAGCACCAGCGACAGCGCGGTCATCGGCACGTCGTAGGACACCGGCATCCCCATGTCGAAGGCGAGCATGCCGATGAAGTGCATCGACCAGATCGCGCCGGCGCCGAGCGCGAACGAGGCCGCAAGCACCCAGGGCAGGCGGTCCTCGGGCTCGTGGACGGGGATCACTTTGGCCAGGCGCAGCGCCGCGAACGAGCCGATCACAGAGATGATGAACGACAGGCTCACCAGCACCGGGTTGTAGGTCGCGCTCAGGGTGTCCATGACGGGTCTCCTCGATGGGAATGGAGGTTCGGGACCTCGGCCGCGGGTCGGGCCGCGGCCGCGGGATCGTCGAGGGTGTGCAGGAACTTGCGCACCAGGTAGCGGGCCTTGCCGAAGGTCGCCGCCTCGGAGAGGCGCAGGCAGAGGGTGCCGTGGCGCTCGCGGTGGCCGACGAGCAGCATGTCGCCATCCTCGCCCTCGATCAGCAGCGTCGCCGGCGTGCCGACCCCGAGCGGCGCGGCGAAGCTGCGCAGGCGCGCCAGGATCAGCTCGGGATCGGGGACCTCGGCGGCGCCCGCGGCCACCGGGAAGCGACCGCGGCGGCCGTCGGCGAGCCGCCAGCTCCCGGCGCGCAGGCCCGGGAGGCGCTCCAGCTCGGCGAGCACCGCCGGCGCCGGCCGCTCGTCGCGGCGCGGGCGGGGTCCCGCGGCGGCCGGCCCGAGGGTGCGGGCGAGCAGCGAGTCGACCTCGGCGAGCAGGGCGTCGGCGCGGAACGGCTTGCTCAGCAGGCCATCGGCGCCGGCCGCGCGCGCCTGGCGGCGGACCTCCTCGGTGACCAGACCCGAGATCAGCAGCACCCCGGTGCCGGCGAGCGCCGGGCTCTCGCGCACGAAGCGGCAGATCGCCAGCCCCTCGACGTCGGGCAGGACGACGTCGCAGACCACCAGGTCCGGCCGCTCGTCGGCGAGCGCCGCCAGCGCCTCCTCGCCGGAGTAGAGCGCGACCACCCGGTGGCCGCGCGGCGCGAGCATGCGTTCGATCGCGCGGCAGACGCTGACGCTGTCGTCGACCACCACGACGGTGGCGATCCCGGCGGCTCGCTGGGCGCGCCGCTCAAGCACCGGTGGAGCCTCCGCGGTGCGCCGGCGGCTCGCCCGCCGTCGACTGGTCGAGCTCGACCGCGGAGTCGAGCAGGAGCCGCTGGGCCGGCAGGCCGAGGGTCTTCGGCACGCGGAACGCCTCGGGCAGGCCGAGCCGCCGGTAGCGGAAGGGTGCGCCGCCGGACAGCGCGCCGCGCAGGATCTCGCGGAAGGCTTCGCGCCCGCGCAGGGCGCCCCAGGTGCAGTGGACGACCTCGCCGCGGTCGAAGTAGACGAACGCCTCCTCGCCCGGCAGGCCGACGCCGAGGACCCCGGCCAGCCGGCTCTCGGCGAGGAGCTGGGCGAGCTGCGCGAAGTCGACCGCCCCGAGCGTCCCGCTCAGGCTCGCCGGCGCTCCAGGCTCGACGGCGCCCGGGGCCGGCGCCGGCTCGGGCGCCAGC
>Ga0299906_10004163_pt1 | contig 11867 bp, 10 predicted proteins | sample RVTome_14_FD_200259 | JGI IMG/M metagenome (GOLD analysis project Ga0299906, IMG submission 200259) | Soil microbial communities from uranium-contaminated site in the Upper Colorado River Basin, Wyoming, United States - RVT145D125 (version 2) ... | reverse complement strand
CGCCGCTCCTACATAAATGAGCAAGATCGGGCATCCTGCCCGACTTGCATCTCGCCTTTGAAAAGCGCGGTTTTCAAAGGCTCGCGCCTTTCGGGCGTTGGCACATCCATGTGCCAATCATTCTTCTCAGCGTTGCCAAGAGCTTGTAGGAGCGGCGCCCTCGCCGCGATCAATTCGCTACTACGGCCGCACTTGTGATCTCAGCCCGGGCGCGGCGGCTGACAGCCGCCGGGTCGCCGATGCGGGCGTTGAGCGGCTGTTGCGCCCACTTGCCGCCTTCCAGCGTGCCGTCGAAGCGCCCGCTGCCCTGGCGCGTCTGCCCGCTGTCGTCGATCCAGGCATAGCGGTACTCGATGTCGTGCAGCGGTGTGCGGGTTTGATTGCCGACCTGAATGAACAATTCGCCGCGAGCGTTGCTCACCACCTGTGCGGCGACGTAGCTTCCGCCACGCTCGGGAAGGTTGGCCTTGAGGATCTCACGTTCTGCGTTCAGCCCGGTCTGGCTGTTGGATTGCGCCGCGGCCCTGAAGTGCTCCAGCGCCGCCACACGGCGGTTCGCTTCAAGATCAAGCTGCCCCAGTATGTAATGCGCTTGAGCTGTGGGCAGCAGCTCAAGACTCTTCTCGAGGTCCTGGCGGGCCTGCGTGTCGTTGCCCAGTTCGTGGTGGGCCTGCCCGCGGCGCAGCCAGCCGTAAAACAGGTTGGGGTTGGCGGCGACCGCGTCCTCGTAAGCGCCAAGGGCTCTGCGGCCGGCGTCCCGGCCGGCGTGGATGTCGCCCTGGAGGGCGTGGAACAAGGATTCCCTGGGTTCGATCCTGAGCGCCTGGTCAAGATGCTTCTGCGCCTCGCTCCATTCCTCCTTGGCAGCCGCTTCACCGGCCTTGTCATAGTACTCGTAGGCCGGCTGCACGCGGCGCAGGTAGTCGGTTTTCTCGCGCCAGCGCTCGGCGCTCGTCTCGCCGCCGGTGTAGCCCTCCGCAGCGAGCATCTGCGCGGTCTCCCGGTTGTTATCCACCCGCTCCTGCGACGGCGGATGCGAGGCGAACAGACCCGAAAGCCAGTCCTGGCGGCGCTCTTCGGAAAGCTCGACGAAGGTTTTCTGCAGATCCACCGCCCCCTCGGTGTTGTAGCCGGCCTCGGCCATGTAGCGCATGCCGTATTCATCCGCCTCGCGCTCGGCGTCGCGGCCGTACTTCTGCGTCAGCAGCTGCGCGCCAAGCTGGGGCACCAGCATGCCGAGCTGGCGCGCGGTCGGCGATTCCAGGGAGGTGCCGACCACGATCATCCCTGCCACCGTGCCGATTTGCGTCAGCACGCCCTTCGACTGCGCCCTGGCGCCGTGCGCCGCGTCGGCGTGAACGATCTCGTGCCCGAGCACGGCGGCGAGCTCTGCCTCCGAGTCGAGCTCGGTGAGCAGGCCGCGGTTGATGGAAAGTTTCCCGCCCGGCAGGGCCCAGGCATTGGGAACGGAGCTGTTGAGGATGCTGAATTCGTAGTCGAGTTCGTCCTTGCGGCGGGCATGGGCGGCAAGGCGCTGGCCGACCCCCCGCACGTAGGCCGTAAGCTCCGCGTCGAGAATGAACTCGCCACCCTCCGACTGCTTGATCGGTGCGTACATCTGCGCGCCGACGTTCTGTTCCCAGTCGCTGCCGTAAAACTGCAGGGTGCGCTCGCCGGTCACCGGGTTCACCGCGCAGGCAGCAAGCAGCATTGTCGCAAGCATGACTTGTATGCGCTTCATGGCCGAGTTTCCTGTTCGTTTCAGAAGGTGGTTCACTGCTGCGCGCTTCGTTCGCGCTTGTTTCCGCCCTGGGCGGCGGCGCAGCCGGGCTTCGGCTCGACCGGCTCGCCGTTGATGACGAGTTCGGTGATGCGTAACTCCATCTGGTCGCCGTCGGTCTTGCCATGCTCCATCCTGACGGGGATGTAATCGAGCTCGCTGGCGGGCCAAAAACGCGTGAACCGCGTAGTGCCCTCGCGAATCTTCTCGACCGGCTGGGTATGGAGACAGCCGAGACTGGTTTCCAGGCGCTCGGGCCGCAACGCGCGGAAGCGCTGCAGTTCGAGCTTGTCTTCCTCCACCAGCATGAACTCCAGGCGCGGTTCGGGGCGAGCGAGCTCGCGGCGCATCTGCACCTGCAGGGACATCGGATCGACGGCGCCTTCGACGAGCTCCAGTGTCCTGGTCTCGCCGTTGTGGGTAACGGTCACGAGGCCGTTCTCCCAGTCGAACTCTGCTGTCGAATCCTGGTCGGGCCCCAGCCATTTCAGCTCATGCACGTAGCGCAGGGGGCGGAATTGGCCACCCTCGAACTGGCCCTCGGTGAACTCGTAGTCCCTGAACTTCACCAGCCGCGCCATACCGTGGGTTCCGATGCTTTCGCTCTTCATGATCCAGGTTTCCCCCTGCTGCTGCAGAAGGAACTCGGCGCGTGCCTGGAGCTTGCCGTTGCGATACAAGGCGTAGCGCGCCGAATAAGGTTCGGTGAAAGTCTCGGAAGCGGGCGAAGGCGGCAGCCAAGCCGTCAGCACCGCGAAAGCGAAGGCCAATATCGGCAACTGCATCGGCCTGCGATTTGGCGGGCGCCGAATGTCGCGGGGGGGAGTCATTTCAAACCTGAGTTCCTCGTTGCACGTGGAGTGTACCGTCTTTGCCGAGCAGCAGGGGGGCCTCGATCGCTGAGCCGTCGACCACAACCCGGTCCTCCCCGCGTTCGACCCGGTGGCCCTGGAACAATTCAACCGTGGCGACGATCAGGCGGTGCTCCTCGGGCGCCAGTCGACGGCGCAGGCTTTCGCTGTCATCGTCCGGGCGTATCGGAACCCGCACCCGGGAGATGACCGGGCCCCCGTCCAGCCTGTCAGTGAGAAAATGCACGCTGGCGCCGTGTTGCCGGTCGCCCGCATCAATGGCGCGCCGGTAGGTTTCGAGCCCGGGGTAGAGCGGCAACAGGGAGGGGTGCAAATTGATCATGCGGCCCTGGTAGCGGTCCAGGACGGGGTTGCCGACGATGCGCATGAAGCCGGCGAACACGAAGAGATCGGGATCGCCGGCGGCCATCAGCACCGCGAGCGCCCGGTCGAACCGATCGCGAAGGCCGAAGCGGGTGTATTCCAGCACGCTGCTGGCCAGGCCCGCGCGACGCGCGCGTTCGAGGCCGGCGGCGTCGGCGACGTTGCTGATGACGTGGACGATGTCGATATCCAGGCGGCCCTCGTCGCGGGCGTCGATCAGGGCCTGGAGGTTGGTCCCGGAGCCGGAGATGAGGACACAGAGCCTGAGTGGCATCAATCTGTTATACGAATTCGACGCGCCCGCCCTGGTCGCCGACGACCTCGCCGATGTCGAAGCACTCGATGTCGGCGGCCGCGAGCCGGTCCAGCACGATGCCAGCCCGGTCTTCGCGGATGGCGGCGACCATCCCGATGCCGCAATTGAAGGTGCGTTGCATCTCCGGCTCGGATATCCCGCCCTCGCGCTGCAACCACGCGAACACCGCGGGAGGCGTCCAGGTACCCATTCGAATCCGCACGCCGAGGTCGGCGCCCAGCATGCGAATCACGTTCTCGCTGAGCCCGCCGCCGGTGATGTGGGCGAGGCCGTCGATCAGGCCTTCCCGCAGCAGCGGCAGGAGCGCGCTGACATAGATGCGGGTCGGGGCGAGCAGAACTTCGCCGAGCGTTTGGTGGCCGAGGGTTGCAAGGTGTTGAGCATCGTCGCCAAAGGACTGGTCCAGGCTGGCGCCGCTGCGCTCCACGACTTTGCGAATCAGCGAATAGCCGTTGGAATGCGGACCGCTGGAAGCCAGGCCCAGCAAGCGATGACCCGCGCGGACGCGGCTGCCATCGAGCAAGTCCGACCGTTCGACCGCCCCGACGGCGAAACCAGCCAGGTCATACTCACCGGCACCGTACATGCCGGGCATCTCGGCGGTCTCGCCGCCGATCAGGGCGCAACCGGCCTGGCGGCAGCCCTCGGCGATGCCCTCGATTACCGCCTGCGCCTCGTCGAGTTCGAGCCTGCCCGAGGCGAAATAGTCGAGGAAGAACAGCGGCTCGGCGCCGCTGGTGAGGATGTCATTCACGCACATCGCGACAAGGTCGATGCCAATGGTGTCGTGCCGACCCAGGGCGCGGGCGAGCATCAGCTTGGTGCCAACCCCGTCTGTGCCGGACACCAGCAGCGGGTCTTTCCAGCCCTCGCGCTTGAGATCGAACACGGCGCCGAAGCCGCCCAGGCCAGTGGCTACGCCCGGTCTGGTGGTGCTGTCGGCGGCGTTCCTGATCCGCGCGACCAACTCGTTGCCGGCGTCGATGTCGACCCCGGCATCACGATACGAAAGCCCGCCCGTATTTTCCTGGTGATTGTTCAAGGGCGGCATATGGTATCGTATTTGCCGCCTTCAGACCGCACCGCGGACGGGTTCCGCAGCGCCCGGCCCGAGACCGCTTCTGATAAATGAAAACAATCCTCCTCCTGCTGCTGCCGCTCATGTCTGCGCTCGTCCCCGGCGTCGCGTTGGCTCAGGCGGATGACCTGTACCGCGGTGCGGTGCCTGTCGAGGATCAGAGCCAAGCGGCGCGCGAGGCTGCGTTCCCGCGCGCCTTGGAGCAGGTCCTGGGAAAGCTCAGCGGCCTGCGAAATTTCGACGATCACCCGGCAGTCGCCCCGGCGCTTAATGCTGCCCGTTCGCTGGTCGTGAGTTTTCACTACGACCAGGTTGACGAGGGTGTTGAAAGCGAAGGCGGGCTCGAGCCGGAAGCGCACAGCGACGGCAGGCAAACATACCTCGTGGCCCGCTTCTCGCAGCCCGAAGTGGACGATCTGATGCGCAGGCTCGGTCTGCCGCGTTGGCCACCCAGCCGCGAGCCCCTCACGGTCTGGGTGCTGGTCGACGACGGCCTGAGTCGCCGCGTCATGCCTGTGGAATACGAGTACCTGCGCGCGTCGCTCGAGCGGGTCGCGGAAGTCCGCGGGCTGCCGCTGCGCTGGCCGCGGCCCGGGGAGGACGGCGAGTACGCGGTAGACGTTCAGTTGCTGTGGGGCGGCTACACGGAATCCCTGTCTTCCGGGGACAGCCCTGACGAGGCGCTGGTCATCGCCGCCCGCCGCGAGGGGCGCGAATGGAACGCGCGCATGATCCTCGATTACGGCGGCGAGCACCGCAGCTGGCGAGGCCGTCACATCGACCTCAGCCAGGCGCTCACCGAGGCGATGCACCAGGTGGTCGAGGAGATCGCCGCGGTGCAGGGCATCGCGGCCTCGGACCAGGGCAAGTGGGTGCACGAAATTACCGTCAGCGGCCTGGCTTCAGAGGAGGATTATGCGCGTTGCCTTTCCTACCTGGAGTCGCTTAACGTGGTGGACGAAGTGGCCATTCGGGGGGCCGATCCGGCGGTGGTTCGGATGTCGCTCACCCTCAATGCGGCGCCGCAGTATTTCGAGCAGGCGGTGGCCGAGGGCCAACTGCTTGAATATGCGGAAACCTCCGGCCAGTATGTCCTGCAGCGATGACCCTCAGCCTCCTGCCCAACCTCCTGACCATCTTCCGCATGATCGTGGTGGGGCCGATCGTCTACACGCTACTCACGGGGCAGTTCGTCGCAGCGTTTTACCTGGCGATGGCGGCCGGCGCGAGCGATCTTCTGGACGGCTACCTGGCGCGACGATTCGGCTGGATGACGCATTGGGGCGGCGTGCTCGACCCGCTGGCGGACAAGCTCCTGCTGGTTTCCACCACGCTGACGCTGGCCTGGCTGGGCCACCTGCCATGGTGGCTGGTCGCACTCATCGTGGTGCGCGACGTGACGATCGTGGTCGGTGGATATTATTATCACTTTCGCATCGCCCGGCTGGCGACGGCGACCCCAACCCAGTTCAGCAAGTGGAACACACTGTGCCAGATCCTGCTGGTGGTTAGCGTAATGCTGGCGCTCGCGTTCCCGCAGTGGGCGGGGCCGTGGACAACCTGGCTGGTGTACCTCACCGCTGTCACCACCCTGGCTTCGGGGCTGCACTACGTGGTGATCTGGTCGCAGAAGGCGAAACATGAAAGAGGGCGGAAGCGAGTTGGCGAACACGCATGAAGTGAAAGCAGGCGGCTGGGAGTCCCGCCAATGGTTCTGGCTGGCGGTCGGCCTGCTGCTGATTTGGCTGGCGTGGAAACTGGCGCCCGTTCTCACGCCCTTCGTCATTTCCGCCGCGCTCGCCTATCTATTCGATCCGCTGACCGACCGCCTGGAACGCGTCCGCATCGGCAGCTGGCAATGGGGCCGGACGCTGGCCGTGGTGGTCGTATTCGCGCTGATGATCGGTGCCTTCGTGCTCCTGCTGGTGGTGTTCATTCCGTTGCTGCAGACACAGATTGAGCAGCTGGTGGCGCGCACGCCGCAATTCCTCGAGTGGCTCGGCACCACGGCCTGGCCCTGGCTGCAACAGACGCTTGGACTGCAGTCGATCACGCTGGACGCCAGCACCATCACCGGGAGCCTCAAGGAATACTGGGACGAGGCGAGCAAGGCCATGTTCACCGTACTCGGCAGCGTCTCCCAGGGTGGGCAGGCGGTATTTTCCTTCCTGATCAACCTGGTGCTGGTGCCGGTGGTGACCTTCTACCTTCTGCGTGACTGGGACAGGCTCATAAGCAGCGTACACATGATGCTGCCCCGCCGCCACGAGCCGCTGGTGTGCCGGCTGGCGGGCGAGATCGACGACGTGCTCGGGGCCTTCATTCGCGGCCAACTCATCGTCATGCTGGCCCTGGGGCTGATCTATTCCTTCGGCCTGTGGGTCGTTGGCCTGGACCTTGCCATCATCATCGGGCTTTCCGCCGGCCTGCTCAGCATCGTGCCCTATCTCGGCACCATCGTCGGGGTGTTCGCCGCGCTGCTGGCCGCGATCTTCCAGTTCCAGGACGTCATTCACCTGCTGATGGTGGCCGCCGTGTTCGGGGCGGGGCAGCTGCTGGAGGGCATGGTGCTCACACCGAAGCTGGTAGGCGACCGCATCGGCCTGCATCCCGTGGCCGTGATCTTCGCGGTGCTGGCAGGCGGGCAGTTGGCGGGTTTCCTCGGCATCCTGCTGGCGCTGCCCGTCGCAGCAGCCCTTAATGTGCTGGTCATGCACGTCCGCGCTGAATACCGCAACAGCGACTACTACGGGCAGGGGCCCGCCAATTCGACAGCTAATGAGTCAGGGCCAACGGGGGCCGGTGCCGAAGCGGAAGGGAATTGACTGTTGGTTTCGCCGCAGATCCCGCTGAAGCTGGAGCCGGCGAGAACGGACCGATTCGAGGACTTCGTCGTCGGGCCGAACCAGGCGGCGGTGGACGCCCTGAGGGTGCTCGGAGGCCAGGCCGGCGCCAGCCTGTTTCTTCAAGGCCCGCCTTCCAGCGGCAAGACCCACCTGCTCAGCGCGTTGTGCATGGAGCGTCGCGAGCAGGGGGCGGCCGCCTGGTACATCGGGCTCGAATCCCTAAAACCGGAGGCCCGCGCCGGTTTGCAGGGGCTCGATGGCCTCGTTTGCTTCGATGGCCTGCATGCGGTCGTTGGAGATCCGGGCTGGGAAGAGGCCTTGTTTCACTGTTTCAACGAGGTTTTGGAACGGGGAGGCCAGCTGGCCGCGAGCAGCCGCGTACCCCTGTCTGGCCTGGAATTCGCCCTTCCGGACCTCGCTTCGCGGATGGCCTGGGGGCCGAGACTCAAGCTGCTGCCGCTGGAAGAGCGCGATCGCCTGCGCGTGCTGCGGGCCCGGGCCCGCCGGCTGGAGTTGGACGTTCCGCCCGAGGTCGAGCGTTTCCTGATGCGCCGCATCAGCCGCGACCTCGGTACCATGCTGGAGGCGCTGGAGAAGCTGCACCGCGCCGCCCGGGCTGACAAACGCCGCGTGACCGTGCCTCTCGCCCGGCAGGTGCTGGCCGCTCAGCCGGTCAGGCTGCTGAAACCCGGTAACACGCCGTAGGGAGGACTGCTGGATGCTAACCAAGCTCGACATCACCAAGAACTGGCTGCCACGTTATACAGGCATGCCGCTGGACCGTTTTGGCGAGTACATCCTGCTCACCAATTTCGGCAATTACGTTCAGAAATTCGCCGCCCAGTTCGACTGCGAACTGTTCGGCGCAGACCGACCCATGCAGGCGGCCACCAATAACGAGGGCCTCACCATCATCAATTTCGGCATCGGCTCGAGCAATGCGGCCACCATCATGGATCTGCTGAGTTCGGTCGCGCCGAAGGGCGTGCTGTTCCTGGGCAAGTGCGGCGGGCTGAAGAAATCAACCGAGATCGGGCATTTCATCCTGCCCATCGCGGCCATCCGCGGCGAGGGCACCAGCAACGATTACTTCCCCCCGGCGGTTCCGGCGTTGCCTTCGTTCAAACTGCACAAGTTCGTTTCCGACAAGATCGCCGCCCACGGCGTGGATTATCGGACGGGAGTGGTCTACACGACCAACCGCCGGGTGTGGGAGCACGACGGCCAGTTCCACCAACGACTCCACGACATGACCTGCATCGGCATCGACATGGAGACCGCGACGCTATTCATCGTCGGGCATGCCAACGAGATCTCGCGCGGGGCGCTGCTGCTCGTCTCGGACGTGCCGGTGACACCCGACGGAGTCAAGACCGAGGCCTCGGACCGCATGGTCACCGAGAAGTGGGTGGACCTGCATTTGCAGATCGGGATCGAGGCGATGACGGAGATCGGCCAAAAGGGCGAGAAAATAAAGCATTTTCGCTATTAGTGTTCGTTGAGCGCCATGTCGCTCACTCGCTTAGCTGCTCCGCCGCCTCGCTACGCTCAGCGGCAAAGGCGCTTTCGCTCGCTCCCGACGTCCACAAACGCTTTTGGACTTTGAGCGCCAAGGCTTTCCCGTCGAACTGGGCCGCCAGTTAATTGGCACAGGGATGTGCCAACGGGCGAAGCCCGCGAGCCCTCAAAAACCACGTTTTTTGAGGGCGAGATGCAAGTGGGCCAGGATGGCCCAGCTTGCTCATTCTTGTAGGAGCGGCGCCCTCGCCGCGACTCAATCGTTGAAAGTAACTTTGCTGTCCATGGCAAAGCCGTGTTCGTCGAAGCGCAGCGACATGTAGCTGCGGCCGGCCATGTTTCTGAGCGCCTCCTGGAGGGCTTCGGCCATCGCGATTGCCTGTTCACGGTTATCCGAGTTCTCGAAGTCGTCTCCCGTTCCCGAGTCGTCGGTCATGCCCTGGGCCTTAAAGCTTTCGGTGAGCTGATCGACCTTTTCCATGTATGCGGCCATGTCGTAGTTGATCGAAAGGAAGCTGCCATCGCCTTTCGAGTCCTCTTCCAGGTAGTCTGGCAGGCGTGCTTCCTCGCCCTGGCCGACGGCGATGCCGAGCACTTCGTCGGACATCGCGGCATACGCCACCACGCCGGGCATCGGGATCAGCGCTTCCGGCAGGCGCACCGGAGGCTGGCCCTTGGCAAGCTGGAACTCGGCGAGCTGGGGCAGGAACATCTGTGCCATGCCGACGAACATTTCCGGCTGCGCGACGTGCAAAGCCATGGTGCCCTTCACCTCGTGGAGGGCTGATTCGTCCTCAGGCAAGGCGCTCAGGCTGGCGCGGAAACCGAGGAAGTTGTTGACCAGCGGGGGTACCGGTCGATTGAGGGTGACCAGGGCTTCTGAAGCGTGCTTGTTGATGCCCTCCAGGGCTTCGCATTGATAATTCCTCTGGCTCAGATCGGTGGCCTTGCGGATCAGGAAATCGCGCGCTGCCCCGATACGAATGCCGAAGGCGAACTCGAACAGGCGATCGCTTTGGGCCGGTGCGGGCGGCACGCTGGAAACCAGGGCAGCCAGCTCTGAAGCCAGGTCGTCGGCCATTTCGAGTCGGTACTGTGCGCCCATGACCTCGGACGTCATCTCGGTGGTTCCGGCCACCATCCGCGGAGCCCGCGCGATCAGATCGCGAAATTCCGCCCGGCAGACTTCATCGAAGTGCTCATCGATGTCGGCGCCGCTGTCGTCCAGCGTCCGGCGCAGCAGTGAATTCTCGTCGACCAGCTGGTCGAACAGTCGCTGGAAGTCCAACAGTCCCGTGCCGTGGGGTGAGTAGCCGTAGGCCTTGTTGATTTCCGCAATCCGTTGCGCGGCGGTAGTGCCGGCTGGTTTGGCCTGGCCGAGAAAAGCGGGCAGCAGTTCTGCCTCGGAGGCGATCGGCAACAAACCGACCGCCAGATGGGCGCCGGCCGCCTCCTCGACGATGGCGAAATAAATGGCGGCGACTATGTCGTGGTCCGTGTCGGCGGATTCGGCCTCGAGCCTCCAGTAGGCCTGCCCCTGGTGCTGCTGTTCCGGGAAAGCAATGCCGGAATTCGTCTCGATCCGCCCGATGGTGTCACGAAGCGCCTGGGCGTTACCCAGCGACAGGCGAAGCACCGGGAAAACGCCCAGACCATAGACGACCTGGTAGGACTCCATGGTGAAGCCGAGTGATTCGAGCCCGGTGCGATTCAGCTTGCCGTCCAGTTCGTCCAGGATGGCGCCGCTGATGGCCATCTCAGGGTGCTCTTGCGCGGCTGAGCCGGAAAGTTTGAGGCTGGAATCCGCCAGCACTTTCTGCGCCGCGTCCAGTGCAGGTTGCGCACGCCGGAAGGTCGCGTCGATGACGTCCCCGGGGATCGGGGCGAGGTTGCCTGCCAGGTAGGCCGAATCATCGGGCACGTAAGCCAGCAGGGAATTTCCGGAGGCGGCGGCGATATCGTCTGCGCTCTTTCCGCAAGAACTGAGGCCGACTGACAGCAGCACCGCGAAAGCGAAGGTGAGTACCAGTTTCTGGCGTGTATTCATGGGTGCAAATCCTGTTCCTTGTTCACGGTTAATGCCCGGGGTTATGGCCCGGGCCATGTGTGAAGGTGTTATACCACAGTACAACAGTAAACACAACAGCGCGCTCGACAATTCCGCGTCTAGGCCGACTTGGCGCCGGCGATGAGTTTCTGGGCTACGTCCTGGGCATCCCCGTAACACATGCGGGTGTTATCCTCGAAGAACAGCAAGTTCTCGATGCCCGAGAATCCGGTACCCTGGCCGCGCTTGACGACGAAGACGTTGCGCGCCTTGTCGGCATTGAGAATTGGCATGCCGTAGATCGGGCTGGAGGTGTCCTTGCGGGCCGCCGGGTTGACCACGTCGTTGGCGCCGATCACGAGCGCGACGTCGGTGTTGGCGAACTGGCTGTTGATGTCTTCCAGGTCGTAAATGAGGTCGTAGGGCACGCCGGCCTCGGCCAGCAGCACGTTCATGTGGCCCGGCATCCTGCCCGCCACCGGGTGGATGGCGAAGCTGACCTTGACACCCTTTTCGATCAGCACCTGGGTCAGCTCCCAGATCTTATGTTGCGCCTGGGCGACCGCCATGCCGTAGCCCGGCACGATGATGACCTTCTCGGCATAGGTGAGGGTCATGGCGGCGTCGGTGGGATCGATGGCCTTCATGCTGCCGCTGACTTCGAGAGCGCTGCCACCGTCGTCGCCGGTCCCGAAGCCCGCGAACAGCACATTGCTGAGCGAGCGGTTCATGGCCCTGGCCATCAATTGCGTCAACAGCGAGCCGGCCGAACCCACCACGATGCCAGCGATCATCATTGCCGGATTCTGCAAGACGAAGCCCTCGAAGCCGACGGCAAGGCCGGTGAGCGCGTTGTACAGGGAGATCACGACCGGCATGTCGGCGCCGCCGATTGGGATGGTCATCAGCACCCCGATCAGGAGGGCGAGCGCGAAGAAGGCATACAAGGCGCCGGCCGGGAATTCGGTGCGCGCGAGCAGGAAGCCAAGCACCAGAAGCGCTACGAACAGCATGCCGTTGAGCGCCTGCTGCCCGGAGAAGCGATAA
>Ga0299906_10004162_pt1 | contig 11871 bp, 8 predicted proteins | sample RVTome_14_FD_200259 | JGI IMG/M metagenome (GOLD analysis project Ga0299906, IMG submission 200259) | Soil microbial communities from uranium-contaminated site in the Upper Colorado River Basin, Wyoming, United States - RVT145D125 (version 2) ... | reverse complement strand
TCCGACTGCTGGGCATCGCGCCCGAGTACTGGCGCGCGCGCGACCTCATGGCGATCTCGCGCCTGGCGGCAACCGATTTCACCTGGCGTGTCTGGATCCGCCTCTTGAAGCTGAGGCAACGGGAGGACTGGACGAAGATCTGGCAGCGCCTGATGGAGGCGACGCTGGTGCCGGTGCCAGGCTTCGCCGGCGGCAGCGCCGAACTCGCCGGGCTCGATCAGCTGCTCGCCAGCGTCGCACGGCAGGGCAGCAACTCGGCCGCCGTCGCCGGCAGCAACACGGTCAGCGGCGGCGCGATGATCGCCAGCGATCCGCATCTCGGCATCACGCTGCCCAATCTCTGGCTGATCGCCGGATGGCGCTCGCCCAGCTACCACGCCGTCGGGCTGATGATCCCGGGCGTGCCCGTGCTGGCGCTCGGCCGCAATCGCCTGGTCGCCTGGGGCGGTACCAGCCTGCACGCGGCCAGCAGCGATCTCTTTGCCATCGACGCGGACGACGGGCCGATCGTCGAGCGCCGCCAACGCATCAAGGTGCGCTGGTGGCCGGACGAGGAGATCGTGGTGCGCAACAGCCGCCACGGACCGATCATCAGCGACTCGCCGCTGCTGATGCCGAAGCGCCGCAAGGCCGCGCGGCCAGACGAGACGCTGGCGCTGCGCTGGATCGGCCACCAGCCGAGCGACGAGGTGAGTGCAATGCTGGGCGTGGCGCGCGCGACGCGTTGGGAGGAATTCCTGGCCGCGCTGGAGAGCTTCGCGGTGCCGGCGCAGAACATGATCTACGCCGACGCCGCCGGGCGCGTCGGCCAGGCCATGGCGGCCCGCCTGCCGCGCCGGCCGTTGGCGCCGCCGCGGGAGATGGTCGCCTCGCGCGAGGCGCATGCGCACTGGCAGAGCCCGGTGGCCGCGAGCCTGCTGCCGCGCTGGGACGAACCGAAGCAGCCCTTCGTCGCCTCGGCCAACAACCGGCCCGCCGGCGGCGAGGTGGCGGTCGGCCACTTCTTCTCGCCGGACGACCGGGTGCGCCGGCTGCGCGCGCTGCTCGGCGGGCCGGAAAAGAAAACGCTGCTGGCGCTGGCCCGCCTGCAGCAGGATGTGACTATGGAGCGGGCCAGGGATTTCGCGCACCGCCTGGCCCTGCTGTTGCCGCAGCCGCCGGGGCCGCTGGCCAGGGCGCTCGCCGCCTGGGAGGGCGACTACGGCACCGGGTCGGCGGGTGCGCTCGCCTTCGAGCTCCTGTCCGGACACCTGATCGCCGCGCTGCACGGGCCGGCGGAGACCGCGGTCTACGAGGCGACCTGGGACGCCTGGGCGCTGCTCGCCGAGGATCTGGCCAGGATCGAGCCGGAGCGGCTGCGGCGCGCCGCGGCGCAGAGTCTGGCCGCGGCCGAGCCGGCCTTCGCCAGGCTCGGCACCTGGGGCAAGGCGCATCGTCTGCAGCTTTCGCATTTCCTCGGCCGCGCGCCGGTGATCGGCCGGCGCTACCGCTTCGCCAACCTGTCCTCGGCGGGCGCCAACGAGACCCTGATGAAGACCGCGCACGGCTTCGCCCGCGGACGGCACCAGGTGCGCTACGGCGCCAACGCCCGCCACCTCTCCGACCTGGCCGATCCCGACCAGAACCACTTCGTGCTGCTGGGTGGGCAGGATGGCTGGCTCGGCTCCGACACCTGGCTCGACCAGCTGCCGCTCTGGCGCGCCGGCCAGTACATCCGCATGCCGCTGACGCCGGCGGCGGTGCGCAGTGAATTTCCGCTGGTGACCCGGCACCGGCCCGCCGCCGCACCGAGCACCTGATGCTGAACGCCACGCCCTTCCTGCGCCTCTATGCCGCCCGGCGGCGGCGCCAGCTCGCGGCGATGGATGCCGCCGCCACGCAGGAACGCCAGCTGCTGCGCCTGGTGCGCCGGGCGGAGCAGACCCGTTTCGGCCGCGACCACGACTTCGCCCGCATCCGCTCCGTCGCCGACTTCCAGCGGCGCGTGCCGCTGCGGCGCTTCGAGGACTTCTGGCGGGCGTACGGCCAGGCCAGCTTCGCCAACTTCGACAACCTGTCCTGGCCCGGGCGCATCGCGTACTTCGCCGAGACCTCGGGCACCTCGAGCGGGACCACGAAGTTCGTCCCGGTATCGCGGGCGATGGTCGCCTCCAACAACAAGGCCGGCATCGACCTCCTGGTGTGGCACCTGGCGCATCGGCCGAAGAGCCAGCTCTTCGGCGGCAAGAACTTCATGCTGGGCGGCAGCCGCAATCTTGCGGAGAAGGCGCCCGGCGTCGCGTCCGGCGACCTGACCGGCATCGCCTTGAACGAACTGCCCTGGTGGGTGCGCCCCTACGTCTTTCCGCCGGCCGGCCTGGCGCTGCCGGGCGAATGGGAGACGAAGATCGACAAGCTGGCGCCGCTGTCGCGCCGCCAGGACATCCGCATCCTCGCCGGCACGGCGAGCTGGCTCCTGCTGTTCTTCGAAAAGCTGCGGCGCCTGGAGCCGCAAGGCCGCGGCGAGCTGGTGCACCACTATCCGAACCTGGAGCTGGTGAGCTACGGCGGCGTCAACTTCCAGCCCTACCGCAAGCAGTTCGAGGCCGTGCTGGCCGGCAGCCATGCCGAACTGCGCGAGGTCTATCCGGCCAGCGAGGGCTTCATCGCGTCGGCCGACCGCGGCGTGGGCGAAGGGCTGCGCATGAACCTCGACAACGGACTGTTCTACGAGTTCGTGCCGGTCGACGAGCTGGACAGCGCGCAACCGACGCGCCTTTGGCTGAAGGACGTCGAGCGCGACCGGAACTACGCCCTCGTGCTCTCCACCTGCGCCGGGCTCTGGGGTCATGTGCTGGGCGACACCGTGCGCTTCCTCGACCTCGACCCGCCGCGCCTGCTGGTGAGCGGCCGTATCTCCTATTCGCTCTCCGCCTTCGGCGAGCATCTGACCGGCGAGGAGATCGAGTCGGCCGTGACCCAGGCGGCGGACGCGATCGGGCGCGATGTCGTCGACTTCACCGTCGGCGCCGAGCTGCCCGAAGGCCACGCGCAGGGGCGGCACCGCTTCGTCGTGGAGTTCGCCGGCGCCAGGCCCGACGCGGAGAGCCTGCGACGTTTCGCGGACCGGCTCGACCGCGCGCTCGCCGCCGGCAACGACGACTATCGCGTACACCGGCATGGCGACTACGGCATGGCACCGCCCGAGGTGCTGGCGACCGGACCCGGGAGCTTCAAAGAGTGGATGCGACGGCGGGGCAGGCTCGGTGGCCAGAACAAGGTGCCGCGGGTTCTGCAGGACGCCGCCCTGCTGGACGAACTGGCGGCCATGGCGCGGGAACCCGGCGCCTAGCTGCCTCGTTCAGGCGGCGAATGAATCGGATCACGCTCAAAAGTCTCGATCCGACGACGCTGCGGGACCTGTCCAGCGCGAAGCCGATCGACGTGGCGGCGCACCTGACGCTGCCGCCGACCAGCATCGAGCGCCCGGTGCCGGCCGTGGTCGTGGCCGAGGGGCTGGGCGGTCTCAAGAGCGCGCGCGAGTGCGCCTATGGCAAGCGGCTGGCGGAGATGGGCTACGCCACCCTGGTGCCGGACAGCTTCGGCGCGCGGGGCTTCGGCGGGATGCCGCACACTTTGCGCGCGCTCTATGTGACCGAAGCGCAGATGCTGGCCGACGCCTTCGCCTCGCTGGGATTCCTGGCGCGGCATCGGGCGGTCGATGCTGCGCGGATCGGCATCATCGGCTTCAGCTACGGCGGCATGACTTCGATCCTCACCGCCTACCGACAGCTGCAGAAGCTCTACATGCCGGCTTTCGGTGCCGACTTCCGCTTCGCCGCGCACGCCTCCTACTACGGCTGCAGCGCGCCGCGCCTGGAGGATCCGACGACCACCGGCAGGCCGGTCACCGTCTTCCTCGGCGAGTGCGACCGCAACGTCTCCGTGGAGCGCACGCGCACGATCGCCGACGACCTGAGGCGCGGTGGTTCGCCGGTCGACCTGCATGTCTTTCCCGGCATCTACCACCAGTGGGACGGCGACGACGAGCAGAAGCGCTTCGTTCGCTTCTCGCTGGGCAAGGTGCGCATGCGGCTGACGCGGGAAAACCGCCTGATCGACGAGAAGAGCGGCCTCGAGGTGACCGGCCGCTGGCGCCGCGCGCTGGCGCTCGGGCTCTCCGTTTCGATCAGGGGCTATCACATCCAGCACAGCGGCGAGACGGTCGACCGCACCGACTCCCTGCTGCGGGCGTTCCTCGCGCGGGCACTCGGAGCGGGCGGCCAGCCGTCCCTGCCCGTCGCCGTCGGGGCCCGATGAGCGAGGCGCTGACGCTCGAGCGGCGATCGCTGCCGAGCGGTTTCACGCTACGACTGGTGGCCAAGCTCGCCGGCGAAGTGGGCCCGCTGCTGATCTTCTTTCTCGCCTACGACTGGTGGGACGTTTTCGTCGCCACGGGCGCCTACGCCGTGGCGACCCTGCTGTCGCTGCTCCTGGTCTGGGTCACGCTGCGCCGCGTGCCGGTTCTGCCTCTGGTCTCCACTGCCCTGGTCGCGGTTTTCGCCGGGCTGACCATCGCGCTCGACAACGAACTCTTCATCAAATTGAAGCCGACGGTGGTGAACGGCTTCTACGCGCTGCTGATCGGCGGCGGCTGGTGTCTGGGGTTTTCCTTGGTGCGGCGCGTGCTGGCACCGGCGGTCGTGCTCGATCGCGCAGGCGAGCGCGCGCTCACCTGGCGCGTGACGGCCTATCTGGCGGCCCTCGCCGTGGCCAACGAGATCGTCTGGCGGAGCTTCCCGCTGGACGTCTGGGTGCTCTTCAAGGTTTTCTTATCGCTAGCCCTCAACTTGTTGTTTGCGCTCATACATTGCCCGTTCATCCGCCGTCACCGGGTCGCCTGAGCCTGGAACATTCGCCGGGCCCCTGCCGTTGAGTGTTCAAACCGTGAACGGAGGAGCGACTCATGTTGAAGCAAGCAGGACTGGCGGCGGCCCTCTGCGTCGCCCTGGCCGGCGCGTCGCTGGCCGACGATGCAGCGCCGCAGTTCATGAAGGTGCTGGATCAGGACCGTGTCGTGACGGCCTTCAATGTCACCGTCGGCGAACTCGAAAGCGCCGATATCTACAGCGCCGGCGGCGAGGAGATCGGCGATGTGGAGGACGTGCTGATGAACGCGGAAGGCGAGATCGTCGCGCTCTCCGCGGAAATCGGCGGCTTTATCGGCATTGGCGAAAGGGAAGTGCTGATCGGCCTCGACGCGCTGGTGTGGGACGGCGATCGCGTCATCGCCCGCATGACGGAAGACCAGTTCGGCACGCTGCCCACCTGGGACTAGAAGCACGGCGGCTGCCTCGAAACTTCGGCGGCGGCACCAAACCCTGCGGCTCCGCTTGCTTGCCAGGCGCAGCCCAGTTGCTAGGCTAAGTTGCTAGGCTTAGGGGCGCCCGCGGGGGAGGGGGATGACGGCATTTGCCCAGGTTCTGAACCAGGTGCGGCCGGCGCTTGCGCGCCTGCTTGCCTGGCTTGGCGACGAGGCGGTACCAGCAGAAGAGCCGCTTGCCGCCTTGGCGACGCGTTACGCTGCGATCCGTGCGCGGCTCGGCCGTCAGGCCGTGGCCCGGCGACTGGGGCTGCAGGAGGCAGATTTTGTCGCCTTCGACGGCGCGCTGCGGGAGGCACAGCGGCGCATCGAACGGCTGGCGCCCTCTCCCTCTGGCATCGATCTGCGCAATGCAGTCATCGCCGCGATGCGCCTCCTGTCCTGGCTGGAGAGCGTGGCCCAGCGCAGCGAGGGCTTCGCGTTCGACCTCGTGCTACCGCAGGCGACCAGCGATGAGCTCGGCCGCCGGCAGGTGCGCGCGCTGGAGCTGATCCTGCGCAGCGTCATCAGCACGCGCTACGAAAGCCAGGAGAAGCTGCTCGGCCGGCTAAAGGACCTGCTGAGCGAGGAAGTGGTGCGCAAGTGGCTTGCGGCTGCCGACCGCGGCGACGTGCTCTCCGGCACGACCTTCAGCGAGCTGGCCAGCCTCTTCGTCAGCCGGGAGGAGTTCGAGGGCTATGAGCCGATCTATCGCGACAGCGAGTTCCTGACGCTGCTCAGCGAGAAGCGCGTCACCATGCGGCTGTTCCTCGATGATATCCGCCGCGTGCGCAACCTGCTGGCGCACAGCAAGCGCATCACGCCGCTGACGGTGGCGCTGCTCAGCGTGTACTACGAGGAGCTGGTGGAGCCGCTGCAGGAGGCATTCGACCAGGGCCGCAGCCGGGTGGATCCCGACCGCTTCCTCGACGCCTCGGCCGAGGAGCTGGCGGCCTACTTCGGCAAACTAGACGAGGATCTGCGCGGCGTGCGTGACGACCTGGCCGAGCTGCGGGCCGAGCTCGTCGGCAAGATCGACAGCCTCGCCGCGCAGACCGCGGCCGTGCAGGCGACCGGCGAGCGGGTGGAGACGCAGACCCGCGGCGCCAACCGCAAGCTGCGCCTGACCTTGGCAGGCATCGCCGTTCTGGCCGTCGCCGCCGGCCTCGGCCTGTGGCTCGGGCTGGGCACGCGCGAGACCGCCGAGCGCACCGAACAGACCGCCGAAGAGACGCGCCAAGCCGTGGAAGGCATGGCTCAGCAACTGCAATCGCTTGCCGACACCAGCGGGCTGGTGGCCGACCCGCAGACCCCCGCGGAGCTCTATCACAACGCCCGCCTGCTGGCGCAGCGCGGCGAGATCGACCGCGCGCTGGAGCTCTACAAGCGGCTCTTCGCCTTCGACATTCCCTATGCCGATCCGGTGCTGGACCTGGCGGCCCTGCTAAAGGCCAAGTATGGCGAGGCCGGTGCCGCGGCGGCGCTTCCCAGCGTGCTGCCGACCAATGCCGATCCCCGCTTCGTTGCCTTCGCGCAGCAGGCAACGGGCGGCATCGATGCCATCGAGGCGGCAAAGGCCTTGCTGATTTCGGCGCGCGAACCCTACCCGCCGGCGCTTTGGCTGGCCGCCGATGGCCTGATGCGGCTGCCGATCGAACGCTTCTCCTTCACTCTGCGCAAACTAGCGCTGAGCTACATGGACGAGGTCGAGGCGGGCCTGGCGGACGGCAGCCTCGCCCAGCTCTACCTCGACCAGATCCGCCTCGATGCCATCAGGCAACAGCTCGCTGCCTACAAGCGGCAGTTTCCCGAGGACGCCAAAGAGGCCTTCGACTATCCGCTGGAGGCGCGGTGGGAGCGTTTCCGCTGGGTCGACGGCGAGGACAAACTGAGCGTCACGCTGATGTGGAACACGGGTGCAGGCGCGATGGACCGCACCGAGCCGGCCGAGTTCTGGGTCCGCTTCGTCGGCCAGCCGCCGCCCTATGACATTCGCTACAATGTCTTCGATGTGGCGACCGCCATCGAGCTCGGCCGTCGCAGCTACCCGCCGGACATGGAGGTGCCGCCCGTGCTGGTGAAGATGGCGCGTGAGCTGGCGGAGAGCCAGAACCCGATGGCCGGGCAGTTCATGCTGCGCCAGCCCGACAGCACGGAACAGCTGGTTGAGGTGCGCTTCGCCGAGGTGGGCGGCTTCGAGCGGCACTTCTGCATCGCCGTGCCGAACGACGACGGCGAGCGCGACATCGAGTATCGTCCGCTCGCCGGCTGCGAAGCTCCTTGACGCCGCGCTGACCCGACAAAGGAGAGACCCGCATGCGCCGCGCCAGATTCGTCGCAGCAGCCCTGCTGGTGCTGCTGACGGGAGGGGCGCGTGGCGAGGTCGGGGCCGACTGCACCTGGAACGGGATCGCCCTGAAGGGAAAGGTGAAAGTCGTCACGTCCTTTCCGGACGTGAAGGTGCAGGCGGTAGGCGCCTTCCCCGATCTGAAGGTGAAGATCGTCTCCAGCTTCCCCGACGATTGCGGCGAGTGGAGCTTCGTCGAGAGCTTCCCCGATTTCACCGTGCAGTACGTGGACAGCTTCCCGGACGTGAAGATCCAGTTCGTCGAAAGCTTCCCGGGGCTGCCCTGATCAGGTCTGGTCGAGGCGATCCCTGAGCGCGGCCAGCTCGGCCTCGAGCTCCGCCACGCGCTTCTCCGCAATCTCGGCGCGCTCGCGCCATGCGCGCAGCTCGTCGTCCTCGCCCACCTCCCAGAGGTTGGCGTCGAGCACCTCGTGCTCCTCGGCGTCGGCATGGTCGTCGTTGGCGGCGGCACCGGTGCCGGACAGGCGGGAGGCCAGCGCCTCCAGGTAGCGCCGGTCGCCGGGATCGAGTGCGCCCTGCAGGGCCTGCTGCCGGAATTCGTTCAGCTCCTCGCGGCTGTCGCGCGACAGCTTGTCCGACCGCAGCAGCCGGTCGATCAGTTCAACGCTCTGGTCAGCCACAGGACCTCTCCCGCCAGCAGCCTCCAGGTTCGGAGGCCGTCCGAGGGTTAGGAGCCGGCGGCGCGGCTGTCAAGAAACCGGCGGGCTTGCGGTCAGGCTCAGGCCGGCGTGTCGTCGAGGCCCAGGTGATAGGCCAGCACGTGGCGGGCGCGCTCGAAGTAATCCTGCCCCTTGGTGCGGTGCTGGCCCGCGTAGCTCTCGGATTCCAGAACCATCTGGCGGAGCTCTTCCTCGGCCCGATGGAAGAGGCGGACGCGCTCGGCCTCGCTCAGCCCCTCGGCCTGGATCTGCAGCTCGGCATAGAACTCCTCGATGCGCGCTTCCAGCTCCAGACGCTCGAGGGCGCGGTCGAGGCTGAGGTACTGGCCGCCCTGCGGCGCACGCACGTCGCTGGCGGCGGCATAGCTCGAGCCAGGCATCGCGGCGCCTTCGGCCAGGGTCGCAGCGGCGGCCAGTCCGGCGGCCACGGTGAAGGCGGCGGCTGCAAGGAAGAGGCGCATGGATCCCGGTCGCTCCCGTAAGGTCTCGAGCAGGCTGATCTGCTGCCTCTCCTCTATGGCGAGCGAGGGTGCCGAAGTTGCGGCGCCATTGTGGAAAGATCGGGGCGGCCGGCAATCGCCAACCGGCCATTTGATGCCCTACGCGGCCTTCGGGACGCCGCGGCGGACCTGGTCGTCCTGCACAGCGGGAAAAACCGAAACTATTCGACAAGAGGCAAGGCTGGAAATTTCATCTAATTGATAAATATAAGAAAAATATCCTGTCATCCGTTGTGTAGAAGATATTTTCAGCTAACTTTCCTTCGATTCGCGGTGATTAGCGGACGCGCCGGCACTCAGTGAGCCGCACGCGCGTCGTATCGGGGGGACAATGCGCAACCGACTCTTGCTGAGCACGGCTCTCGGAGCGACTTACCTCGCCGCCGGGTTGGCTGTCTTCCCGGCCATGGCCGCCAACGACTGCGGTGTGGCGGCGCCGATGACCACGGTGACCTGCAACGCCGGCACCGAGACGCCGGCCGGCGCCTTTGCCGATGCCGACGGCATCACCTACGCGGTCAGCGACCTGACCATCGTCTTCGACGCGATGACCACGGCCGAGCACATCAACAGCGGCGGCGGCGGCAACTTCGGCAACCTGACGATCACCAGCAACGGCACAATCAACCAGACCGCCGTCAGCGCTGGCAATGCGCAGGCCGGGCTGGCGGTGCGCAGCAACAACGGCAACATGACGGTCACCAACACCGGCGACATCACGACGATCTCCAACAACGTAGAGGGCATTCTTGCCTACACCACGGTCGGCTACGGCGCGGTCGACATCACCTCGTCGGGCAACATCGTCACCAGCGGCACGCAGGCACACGGCATCCGTGCGCGCACTTACTACGGCATGGTGACCGTCGACCACAGCGGCGACATCACAGTCAACAGCACCGCACATGGAATCTATACGCGGACCTACTCCACCATTGTCGACATCGATCACAGCGGCACCATCACCGGCACCAGCGCCGTCGCGAACATGAATGGAATCCGTGCGGTCAACACGGGCCTCTCCACCACCACGATCAATGTCAGTGGCGACATCACCATGGCAAGCGGGCTCGGTGTGTTTGTCAGCTCGGCTGGCGGCCCCGTGTCGACGACGATATCGGGAACGATCACCACCACCGGCGGCAGCGGCCGTGGCGTTTCGATTGCCGCAGCGACCGGCAATTCCACGGCAACGATCACGGGCGAGATCGTCAGCAGCGGCGCCGGCGTCGACGGCTTCAACATGACCAGCACGACGGGCAACGCCACGCTGATGCTCGACGGCGACATCAGCACCACCGGCAACAATGCCTATGGGGCCCGGGTTTCGGCCGGATTGAACGCCATGGTCACGGTCACCGCCGATGCCTTGGTGACGACAGTTGGCAACGACTCCGATGCGCTCATCGTTGCCGGGGCGGCCAGCGCCGGCGCCAACGTGAACGTGGCGGGCACGCTGCATACGGAGGGCAGCCTCGCTCGACCCGTTTTAGTGAATGTGTCCAACCAGGCCGATGTCACCTTCAGCGGCGACGTCATGTCCACTGGCGCGAGCGCTGCGGGCATTCTGGTGCAGGCAGGCGAAGACATCGTCTTCACGATGACCGGCGGCGTCGTTCAAACCAGCGGCATGGGATCCTATGGTGTGCGGTTGTTAAGCCAGTCGGGGGACGTCACCGCCAATCTGCAGGGCGGCTCGATCACCACGCTCAACGACGACGCCGCCGGTTTCGTCCTGACGGCGCTGAACGGGCCCGGGCTGAACATGCTGACCAGCCAGGTATCGATAGCGACCTCGGGCACCGAATCTGACGGAATACTGAGCCTAACCGGCGAAGGCGGTCTCATGCTGACCGCCGGCGGATCGGTCGTGACCACCGGCAATGCCTCGCATGGCGTGCGCACCGTGGGCGCCTTCATCGCCCTCCCCGGGATCAACCCCGACGGCAACCAGACGGTGAGCGTCACCGGCGGAATCAGGACCAGCGGCCTGGCTGCGCACGGCGTGCTGAACGAAAGCGTATACGGCAGCATCAGCACGACGGTGGCGATGGGTGCCTCCATCGACACCGGCGGCACCGGCAGCAACGGCATCGACATGACCAGCACCATGGGCGGCAACCTGACTGCCGCGGTCGCCGGCCAGGTGACGGCGGCGAACATCGTCTTCCGCTCGACGACCGACGGCAGCACGACCTTCGACAACGACGGCATGCTCGCCTCCGATGTCGATTTCCTGGTCGACGCCAAGGGCGGCGGCGCGTTCACCGGCACCAACGGCGGCATGATGACCGGCTTCGTCAACTTGACGGCGCAGGGCGATTTCCTGACCAACGAGGGCGCCGGTACCTGGATCTTGCAGGACCGCGCCACCATGGAGGCGCTGAGCGACTTCGGCATGGGCGACGACCGCCTGCTGAACAACGGGCTGATGACGCTCGGCGACTGGTTGATGGGCCCGGAAATGGCGCGCTTCGCCGGACTGGAGCTCTTCGAGCACGGCGGCGAACTCGCGCTCTTCGACGGCGAGGCTGGCGACAGCGTGGCCTTCGACGGCAACTTCGCCGGATTGGGCGGCAGCGTCACGCTGGACACCGTGCTGGAGGGCGACGCCTCGCCCACCGACCGGCTGAGCATCGGCGGCAACGCCACCGGCACGACCGCGCTCGTGGTCAACAACCTGGGCGGCGGCGGGGCGGCCACCGACGACGGCATCCTGCTGGTCGACGTCGGCGGCACCAGCGACACGAGTGCCTTCTTCCTGGCCGGCGGGCCGATCGCCCAGGGCTCCTTCGTCTACGACCTCTTCGAAGCCAACGAAGACTGGTTCCTGACGAGCGCACTGCGCCCGGAGCTGCTGCTCGCCGCCGAAGCCGGCCACGTGGCGCTCGGCGCCTGGCGCGCCGGCCTCGGCACGCTGGACGAGCGGCTGGGCGAGATTCGCCACCTGCTGCCCGCCGGCACGCCGCAAACCGCGGCGCTTGGCGTCGACGACGGGCAGCA
>Ga0299906_10004161_pt1 | contig 11872 bp, 10 predicted proteins | sample RVTome_14_FD_200259 | JGI IMG/M metagenome (GOLD analysis project Ga0299906, IMG submission 200259) | Soil microbial communities from uranium-contaminated site in the Upper Colorado River Basin, Wyoming, United States - RVT145D125 (version 2) ... | reverse complement strand
ACAGCAAGGATGCTGTCCCGGCCTTTCGCAAGATGCGCGACCTCCTGGCGGCAAAGCTCGCCGTGGCGCGCGACACCGGAAACTGGCGTCCAGGCAAGGGCGCTTGGGAGGAGTCATGAAAGTTTCGCTGGCGATGATCGTCCTGAACGCCAAGGAGGGCATCGTGCGGTGCCTTGCCTCCGTGCAGGAGGCGATGGACGAGATCGTGATCGTGGACACCGGCTCGACGGACGGGACGCAGGACGCGATCCGCGATGCGTGCCCGAAGGCGCGGATCATCGAATGGATCGACCCCGAGCGGCACACCGAGCGCGGATGGATCTCGGACTTTGCCAAGGCCCGCAACATGGCCTTCGACGCGACGACCGGCGACGCGATCCTGTGGCTCGATGCTGACGACGTGGTGGCGCACAAGGACCCGACCGTGAACCCGGCGGTGGATCTCCGATCCAAGATCGAGCAGGCGCTTGGCCCGCAGGGTGGCTGCGAAATCATGGAGATGCTGTACGACTACAAGAAGGACGCCTACGGCCACACGATCATGTACCTGCCGCGCTACCGCGTCATCCGGCGTGGCGCGATGCGCTGGGCGTGGCCGGTCCACGAGGATCTGCGTCCCGAGAAGTTCTTGAAGAAGGCGGATCTCAGGAAGGACCCGCTCTACATCAACCATCTCAAGCCCGAGTCGGGCGAGCGCGAGTCGGCCGAGCGCAACCTGTGGATCATGCAGAAGTACCTGGACGGCGGCGGGGAGATGGACGCCCGCCTCTGGTCCAACTTCGGCGGGTCCTACCGCGCGCTGGGCGAGAACGAGAAGGCGGTCGAGACCTACGACAAGGCGCTGGAGTTCCCCGTGATCGACCCGGAAGCCGACTACCTGTGCTGGATCCGGTCGGGAGACAGCTCGCGCTGGCTCAAGCGGTACGACGAGGCCGTGCGCCGCTACCTCCAGGCGCAGGTTCTCTTTCCGTTCCGCAAGGCGGCCTACGTCGCCTTGGGTGACGTCCTGATCGAGATGGACAGGCCGACCGAGGCGCTTGCCTATGTGGACATCGCGGACGGCATCAACGGCACTGACGAGGGGTTCGTGTGGCTGGACGAGGCGACGCGCTACATCCCGACGAGCGTGCGTGCCAACGCCCAGCTCAAGCTGCACAACTACAGCGAGTCACTGGCGCACTTCGACGAGCTGGCGAAGCGTTATCCTGGGAACAAGGAGTTCGTCCAGAAGGCGCACGACATCCGCTCCATGCTGGAGGCGACGCGCGACTATGGGGCCTGGGTGCGCGTGTCCCAGATGCTCCCGGAAGGCGAGCGCAAGCCACTTCTGTCCAAGGCCCCCGAAAGCCTGTGGACGCACGGGCTGGTGGCGAAGGCGAGGAAGCCCGAGCGCCCCGAGGACAAGCCGGTCATGGCGATCTACTGTGGAGGAAGTCGTGAGCCGTGGGGGCCGTTCTCCGTGGACGAGGGGATCGGCGGGAGCGAGGAGGCGGTGATCTTCCTCGCCCGTGAGATGGCGAGGCTCGGCTGGTACGTCGAGGTCTACGGCTTCCCGCCCAAGGACCAGATCGGCCTCGTCCACGACGGCGTGTGCTGGATGCCGTTCTTCGCGTGGGGCGAGGACGAGCCGGCGGACGTGTTCGTCGGCTGGCGTCAGATGAGGCCGAAGCAGGCGTTCGATGCGGGGCTCGGCGGCACGTCCGGGCAGCGCTGGCTGTGGCTGCACGACGCGGTGATCCCCGAGTTCTTCAGGATGCCGTGGGTCGAGCGCGTGAACGGCGTGTTCTGCCTGTCGGAGTTCCACGCCCAGCCGGTTTCCGGCGTGCTGAACGGGAAGATCGTCCAGACCAAGAACGGGCTCGACCCGACCTACCTCGTGGACGGCGAGAACGATCCCAAGCAGTTCATCTATGCCTCGTCCCCGGACCGGGGGATGGACTGCGTGCTGGAGGAGTGGCCGAAGATCCGCGAGGCGATCCCCGGGGCGATTCTGCACCTCTACTACGGCTTCACGGGCAACTACATCGCGTCCATGGCCGGCAACGCCAAGCTCCGCGACCTCAAGGTAAAGATCGAGGCGCTGCGGGAGCAGGAGGGCGTGGTCTGGCACGGCATGGTCGGCCAGTTGGAGTTGGCGCAGGCCTTCGCGGACTGCGGGTTCTGGATCTACCCGACGGCGTGGCCGGAGACTTCATGTGCCGCCGCAGGCACGCTCGTGCAGCTCCCATGTGATCGCTCCAAGCATCCCTACGGCATCCCCATCGAGGAGCTTGTCGGTAAGGAGAACTTCCCGGTCTACTCCTACGATCCAGCCGAGGAGCGATTCGTCCTCGCCAACTGCACTAAGGTCTGGGAGACGGGCGTGGACCGTGAGTGCGTGGATATCGAGCTGGACGACGGCTCGATTCTGACGCTCACGCCGGATCACAAGGTCATGGACTTCGATGGCGAGTGGCATGAGGCGGCCACGCTGACGCCGGGGATGCGCCTAAACGCGCTGCACATGCGCTACAACGTCGGCTACAAGGACGTGGACGGCGACTGGCGCGACGAGCACCGACTGGTTGGCGAATGGCAAAAGGGTCGCCCGCTTACCACCAAGGAATGCGTGGACCACCTTGAGCTGACCCGGCTGGACAACCGGCCTGAAATGCTGCGGGTGATGTCACTGTCTGAGCACAGCCGACACACGCACTCGACCAAGGGGCCGCGCAGGAAGAAGTCGATGGAGAAGCAGATTGCCGGATTCAAGGCTTGGGCTGCTACGACGGAGGCCAAGGAGCACTTCAAAACCCATCTCGGCGGTGCCGGAAAGGCTCTGTGGGCCAAGATTCGAGCGCTTCCAGAGGCGGAGCGGAAGGCGTGGATGGCGGCTCGCGCCAGTAAGCGGGTGGCCTCGCAACGCGCGAATGCAGAAGCCAATGGAGGCCGATGGAACCACAAGGTCGTGGCCGTTCGACCGTCAGCCAGGCGCCATACGGTCTACGACATGGAGGTTGATCGCCTCCACAACTTCGTGGCCGGCGGGGTGGTGATCCACAACTGTATCACTGGAATGAAGGCGCAGGCGCTCGGGTGCATCCCGGTGACGAGCCGCTACGGGCGTTCCGGGGTCCCGGAGACCGTGAAGTACGACCTTGGCCCGGAGCCTCGAGACAGTATCATCTACGACGATGCGGCGTGGCGGTCCGAGTGGACCGACGCCGTGATCGCGGCGGCCCGTCGCCAGGATCTCGGGCCGTACCGTCAGGAGATGAAGTCCTGGGCGCGGGAGACCTACTCGTGGTCGAAGGTGGCGAAGCAGTGGGACGCATTGTTTCGAGCCCCATCTTCGGAGCCGTCGCCATCGATGGCGCGCCAGCCCAGCCTGACGGGGTGAGCCTTCTCGGCCAGGCGCTCTCGAAGTCGGTCGGGCCTGTGGACGCAGAAGCCGACGCGGTGGACGATGGCGGCGATGGCGAGACGGTCTACGCCGGGCTGGCGGAGGAGATCCTGGAGGGCCTGCCTGACATGGTGCCCGGCACGGATGCCCTTCAGCACGAGAACGACATCCTGATGGTCGCCAACGCGGCGCTGGAGTCGGGTGTCCGGTCCGTAACGGAGTTTGCGGAGTGGCTCTCGATGCAGGAGCGCCATGCGCGCAGATCTGGCAAGTGGAGCGAGCGCAAGGGGATGGCCCCGGTGGATCCGGCCATCGTGCAGCTCGCGCGGTACGTGAGGCAGTCAAGGGCCTTGAAGAACTCGCTCAGCCTGCGGTGGTAGGTGGTGCCGAGCCTTGGGAATCCGCGCATCACGGCGTCGTTCGTGGTGCGCTGTGGTGACGTGATTCGACAGGAAGTGCCCGTAGACGAGGCGCTGGAGTTCCTGTTTGTTGCCCTCAAGGAGAACGAGGACGACCCGGCCAAGGCTGCCGCCGCTTTCAGGGCGGAGTTGGAGAAGCTGAAGCGCCGGGCGTAGGCTGCCCATGACTCTCGGTCCTGCCAAGGCTCTGGACAACGCCGACAACCTCTCGCGCCAGGAGCACGAGGGCGGGGCGGACGCCAAGCGCGTCACCATCGTCGGTCACGATGGGGCCGACTACTACCTTGCCGGGGTGAACTCGTCGGGCGAGCTGCTGGTGTCCGGCGTGGGTGGGAGCGGCGGGCTGGCCACGGTGACGGTGCTCCAGGGGACGAACCCGTGGATTGTGGATGGGACGGTCACGGTCATCGGGGGCGGCAGCGAGACCGTCACCTGCCTCCAGGGCACGGACCCGTGGATCGTGGACGGCTCGGGGGTGACGCAGCCAGTCTCGGCGGCGTCCTTGCCGCTGCCGACAGGGGCGGCCACGGCGGCGTCCCAGCTCCCCGACGGCCACAACGTGACGGTGGACAACGGGGCGGGCGTGGCGGCCGTCAACGTCCAGGACGGCGGCAACTCACTGACCGTGGACGGGTCCGTGACGGCCAACGCCGGCACCAACCTGAACACGTCTGCGCTGGCCCTGGAGGCCGGAGGGAACCTCGCTACCATCGCGGGGGACACGACGAGCCTGGACGGCAAGGTCGTGACGGGAGGCGGGGCGGAGGCGGGGGCCGTCCGCGTCACGCTCGCCAACGACTCGACGGGCGTGCTGTCGGTGGACGACAACGGCGCGACGCTCAGCGTGGACGACGGCGCTGGCAGCCTGACAGTGGATGCCACCAACCTCGACATCCGGGACCTCTCGTCCGCCTCGGACTCTGTGGAGGCCGTGCAGGCGACGGCGGCGGATCTGAACGCGCAGGTTGTCGGCAACGTGGCCCACGACGCAGCCGACAGTGGCAACCCGGTCAAGGTGGGCGGCGTGGCGACGGACTACACGCCGGACAGCGGTGCCCGCGAGGGGCCGGCCAACGTCGCCGCGACGGAAAGGGCGCAGTTCGCTACGAACCTCAAGGGCGAGCTGGTCACTGCTGTCAGCCCGGCCTACTTCGACATCGACACCATCTCGGCCACCTACGACGGCACACCCACATCCAACATCTCCAGCGCGATCCAGGTGGACTTCGGGCGGCAGGCCATGCTCCAGTTCGAGCTGACCAAGACCGGCACGTCTACGAGCGTGACCTTCACGGTCGAGGTCTACGGATCGGGCGACGGCACGGCCTTCGCCAAGATGCGGAACAACGGTCTCGGGTCGATGGTCTTCTCTCTGGCGACCATCGCCGCCGCGCCGTCTGGCGCACTCCAGTACGCCATCACCTTCGACATCCCGTGCCACTGGATCAAGGTGCGCGTCGTTGCGGCGAACGTGGACGGAAGCAACACCGTCATCCTTGCAGACCCCATCCTCTCGGTGAAGTCCTGATGGTCGTTCTTCGGCACTACACGAAGGAGGGAGTGCTCAGCCGCCCTGCGCTCACGAGCCCGACGCAGAACGGAGCGATCTGTCACATCGGTTCGGACAAGTACGCATGCTGCTCTGCGCTTGTCCTCCAGTTGTTCAGCTACGGCGGTGACGGGATCACGCTGGATAAGCAGATTGCGACGTTCCCTTCGGGCGCACCTGTCAGGACAGCAAAGGGAGTTGAATGCGACCGTGCCGGGAAGCTGTGGGTCACGCGACGCTTCGACATACCCTCTTCTCCGTCTGACATCCGTGAGTTCGCCATCGAGCAGTACGACCTTGATTCCGGCGCGGTGGATACGCCGCTTGTGTCGCTCGGTGGGTCGAATAACGAGGGCGGAATCGCCTTCAACGGCAACCAGTGGTGGGTCAGCTTCCAGGGCACGACGGTGCCGAAGTTCGAGAGCCTGTGGAATGTCGAGCTTGACGGTGCGACGCCGTTCACGGTGAACAACGCCATCTTCATGGAGGATGCTGCTCCGGCCGGGGCCTACGCCGAGGACATGTGCTTCGACGGTATCCACCTGTGGACGCTCCAGGCAGGTGTGGTGATCTGCTACGAGATGGATGGTCGGCGCGTGCCGTCAGAGGTGTTCCGGTTCACGCCCGCCGGCACGAGCAAGTCCGGCCTGACGACTGACGGTGTGGATCTCCTGGTGATGTCGAGGACCTGAAATGACAACGACGCTTGGCTGGCAGACGCTTTCTGAGATGGTGGCCGAGGTTGGCACTCTCGTCCACGACACGACCACGGCCCGCCAGACGCCCATCAAGTCCGTCATCAACCGGGCCTACGACGCCATGGTCGGCCGCTTCGACTGGCCGCAGTTCCTCGTGGTCGACGAGACCGGGCTGCGCGTGGCTGGCGAGACCTCGATCAAGACATTCGAGTCTGGCAATGCCGAGGCCCCGCTGCCCTTCGGCCTGGATGGCGTCAGCGAGTTCTGGTTGCAGTACCAGGACGCGACGGACATCCTCCCCATCGTCACCCCGAAGGAGCTGTACGAGCGTGCTGGGTCTGGCCTGAACACGCCGGGTCGCCCGCGCTTCGCGGCCGTCGTGGGCAGCACGGCGCAGACAGCGCGGCTGGCGGCTGACGGCCTGCTGACGGCGAAGTCTGATTCCGCGAGCAACGACAACGTGCTCATGCCGCGCGTGCTGTACATCCCAGCCTCCTCGTCGTTCCGCGCGGTTGTCACGGAGTCTCTGTCCGGGGCCTACGCCACGGGCGTGTCGCTGGGGTCGTCGTCGCTGGCGGGCTACACGGTCCAGCAGGTCATCCTGCCGACCTCGTGGAAGGGTAACTTCACGCTGGAGGACGGCAGCGGCAACATGGTGTGTCGGATCGACGCGATGGCCGTTCCTGTCTCTGCTGGCTCGTCGCCTGCGCGCGTGGTGGGCAACGCTCTTCTGCGTCTCTGGCCTGTGCCGGAGAAGGACTACGCGATGACGCTGATCTACCGTCGCCGTCCGCGCCCGCTGGTGAACGACGACGATGCTCCGGAGATCCCGGTAGCGACGTACCTCGTGGAGAAGGCTGCGGCCGAGATCCTGCGGCAGATGGGCAAGCCGGAGTTGGCTAGCACGCACGAGTACGAGGCGCGCGATTACATGCGTGCGATGATGCGCCGACACGCTCCGCGTCCGGCCGCCGCCAAGCCCTATCGCGGCTCATTCCTCGGAGCAAGCGGAGTTCACTGATGGGCACGCAACGCGGTCCCGACCACGCCTTCGTGCAGGGCAACACTGGGCACGGACAGGACGACTCAGGGAACCCCGTCGGGATCGGCGGGTTCGCATCGTCCACACCGCCGACGGCCGTGGGCGAAGAGGATCGCGTGCGCGGCTGGTTCGACCTCAATGGTCGGCTCAACGTGGTGGCGACGCTGGTGCCTCCAACGGTGTCGGACGACACCTCGACGGGTCTTTTGTCCGTGACCATTGCCGCCACGAACGGGTCGGTGGGGATCATCCCGGCTCCAGGGGTGGGGTCGTTCGTCTTCGTCGAGAGCGTGTTCTGCTCCAACGCGGATCCCACGTTCAGCACCGACATGTCGCTGATCGAGGACGGCACGACGCGGATCAAGGCGCACTTGGCCCATAGGGGCGGAGGCTTCGTCAAGGACTTCGCGCGTCCGTGGAAGCTGGCTGAGAACGTTGGGCTTGCAGCGCAGTGCGGTACCGCCGTCACGGCGGCATACATCAACGTCCAGTTCTACACGAGCACCTAGCCATGGCCATGTTCCTGGACTGGTTCGACGCTCCCAACTACCACGCGGGAGCGACGGCGGACATCTTCTATGAGTCCGTCTCGTCGCCTGGCGTGACGGGACTTGGCACTGGTCGGTACGGCGACACCTACAGCAAGACGTTCGACATCGGCGGTTCCGTTATCAAGGCCGGGCTTACGGCATCCGAGTGGGAGATTGTCGGCTTCTCCTGGAGAGAGAATCTCTCGTCCGGTCCGCGCAGCATCATGACCACTGAATCGGGAGACGGCACAGATGTCCTGGTCTGGCGTTATGCTGGCGCTGGCGGAGCGTGTTCTGTCCGGCTTGGTGTCACGGGCTCTGAAATCGCAACGTTCCCGGCGTATGCAGCGACGCTGGAGTGGGTGAACACCATTCTTGCGTATCGAGCGAATGGAACAGTTGGCGAGTTGCACGTCTACAAGAATGGCAAGCTGCTGTCGTCGCAGTACGACATCCAGACCAAGCACGCGAGCGTTGTGGGGAATCCCGAGCAGCTTCGCGTGGCCGGGCAGTCGATCAACATTACTGACATCTGGCGCTATGCCGGGACGCCTGACGGATCGCTGACGGCGGAGGTTCCAGGAGACCTATTCGTCTGGACGGGCTTCGCGGAGACGAACGGGCACTACGTCGATTTCACGTTCAGCGGCGCTGGCGTGACGGCCAACTACCAGGCCATCGACGAGAACGCCACGGACGAGGATACGTCGTTCAACCAGACATCTGACGTGGACGTGCGCGACAGCTTCTATTTCCAGAACGTGCCGCCTGACAAGGTGCAGGACGGGACGATCGTTGGCGTCCGCGTGGTGGCCGCGATGCGCTTCACTGACAGCGGGCCTCACGAAGCCGACGTCTTCGCGCGGCACCCCATCAGCGGTACGCCCGTGGACACCGATGGTGCCACAAAACTTCTGTCTAACACCTACCGCCTTGTAGAGAGCCTGTGGCCCACCGTGCCAGGCACGACGACAGCATGGTCCATCGCCCTGATCGATGACACGGAGTGGGGATACCACACGGTGAGCTGATGCCGACTCCAGACCACACGTTCACGGCCACGCAGATCATCACGCACGCGCTGTCGGGTCGTGTGCCCAGCGGGCACGACACGCGCAGCACGCAGCTTGTCTACAGCACGCTGTCGAATCGCCCGCCGCCTGTGAACCAGCACGACACACGCAGCACGCAGATCGTGGTCATGGTGCTGGCCAAGCGCTTCCAGCCGTCAGACGACTTCCAGTACGGCCTGCCTCTTGTTGGAGTGCTGCGCTGATGCCTGACGAGATCCTTGATCGCATTGCACGCGCCTTGGCGGCGGCCCAGTCTCCGGCGGTTGTCCGCTCGCAGCCGGTCACGGGCGGCTTGAACAACCGCTATTCTCCGCTGTATATCGGCGAGGACCAGTACGCGGAGTGCGTCAACGGCACACTGGATGACCTCACGCGGCCTAGCTTGCGGGATGGCTACTCGGTCATGCCCAACATGTCGGACGGCATCCTCGGGTCCACGACGTTCTCTGGCGTGGACCACAGCAACCACCGCATTGCTGGCGCGGCCGAGCTGCACACGTCGGCGGGCAACAAGTTCATGTTCATCGCCGTCGATGCCACGGCATCTGGTGAGTGCTTCTACAGGACCTCGGTTGGCTCTGGCGGGGCGTGGTCTATCGCCACGGTGGACGGCACCAACAGCCTCGCTGTCCAGACGGACGAGGCCATTGTGTTCCAGGCCAACGACGGGCTGGTCATCATCCCGGACGAGTCGCTGAACCTTCACACGTTCGACGACACGGGTGCTCTGAACGACGGCGACAACATCAACACGAGTCCGCCGCGCGGGGTGGTGGACGGCTGCTACATGCTTTCCCGGATCTGGCTGTTCAAGGACGGGACCGCGACGACACCGCCCGAGCTGCACTACAGCAAGCTGCTCCCGGATATGTCCGACCCGTCCACGCAGTTCAACCGCGACGGCATCTCGGTGTCCACGACCATCGCGGGCCGACTCCAACTCTCTCCGAACCGCAGCGGGCAGGCCCGTGCCGTCGAGCCGTGGAACGAGACATCGCTGATGGTCTTCTTCGACTCCTCCATTGAGGAGATCCTGATCATCTCGGCCAACCCGCAGGCAGATTCCCTGCGTCGCGTGATCGAGCCGAACATCGGGTGTGCATCTCCGCAGGCCGTCGTTTCGGTCGGGCAGGAGATGTATTTCATGGACCAGTACGGGCAGGTCCGCAGCCTCCAGCAGACAGTCACGTCGGCGCAAGGCGGGGTCGTGGCCAAGCCTTTGTCCGAGCCCATCGCGGTGGAGATCCCCGGGCGCGTGAACCTGGATTCACTGCGCAAGTGCCGGATGGCGGTCTACAAGGACAAGCTGTACGTCGCGTATCCGAGGAACGCTTCGGAGGAGGCGACAGCCGTTGCCGTGTTCAGCCTTGCCTATCGTATCTGGGAGGCGATCTGGCTCCCTGCGCACGCGCTGGGGCAGTTCGTGCTGACGGACATGCGAGGTCGCGGCGAGGACCTCTGGACGGCCGATGGCGGGTCTGGGGTGTCGGGTGATCTGTTCCCGGCGGCGGCCAAGCTCTACCGCTGGTTCCCTGGGACCTACACGGACGATGGATCGTCCATCGACTTCCTCGAAGTCAGCCGGGCGTTCCACCTTGGGGTTCCGGAGGCGGACAAGATCGCAGACTGGTTGGAGATCGAGGCGTCTGGGTCGGCGCAGGTGCAGGCGCAAATCTCGATCAACGTGAACGAGAGCGGCCCGTTCACGAAGCTGGACCCGCCCTTTGTGATCGACGTGCCTGCTGGCGGGTCTTTCCCTCTGATCGACCCGGACGACTTCCCCGTGATCGACCCGGACGACTTCCCGCTGGTGGACAGCGTGAATGTGGGAACGACGAGAAAGAAGTATTCTCTGTACCCGCTGGAGGACAGCGGCCGTGGCAGGGCCATGCAGGTGAAGATCGAAGTGAACAGCGAGTCCGGCAAGCAGTTCAAGCGGTCTGGCTACAGGATGATGCTCCGTCAGGAGCCTTACGAGGGAAGCTGATGGATTTCGACGTCAATGCTTACTGGTCTTCCAAGCTCAAGATCGAGAGCACCTTGGACCTTGAGGCCGGCATCGAGCAGATGGACGCCAGCAACGTCAATCGGAACGACACGGCGACGACGTTCAACGGCGTGACGACTGGCAGCGCTGCCCCGTCCGGAGCCAAGTCTCTGACGGCTGGCGAGTTGTGGATGAACACCAACGCGCTGACGGGGGCTCCTGACCAGCGCGTGATGGCCTACAACTCCTCGACCGGAGACTGGATCGGCGTAGGGGTTCACTACGCAGCGACGCCTCCTGCGTTCACGCAGAGCGGTGTGGTCTGGTACGACACGGCGACCAAGACATATCGCGCGTACCGCAAGGCTTCGGACGATCCGGCGGGCATTGCGGGCTGGCACAGCATCACGCCTGGCTACGAGTTGTGGACGAACCTGACGGGGGCTACGGCGACGCCGGGGATGCTCGTGTCTACGGACGCGACGGTTGGCCACCGGCAGTTCATTCTCCCGCAGGCCGTCAAGGACGGCAACGTGGTGGGTGTGGTGGCCGAGACGGTGAGCAACACGAGCGCCGGGCTGATTGCCACGGTGGTCGGTGGCGCGACTGTGCTCGTGAACGTGACGACCGCGACGCACACTGTTGCAGTCGGTGACGGCCTGATCGCCAACGTGGCGAGCGACGCCAACGCAAGGTCGGTTGGGAGCATCGACAACAAGAACCCGAACATCGTGGCGGGCGAGCAGGGTTACGGCTTGCCGTTCGGGTGCTTCGCGCAGGCGGCGGAGGCCGTGTCCGTTGCGACGGTCGGGGCACAGATCCGGGCGCGACTGCTGGGCTCGGTGGGCATGGGTAGGGTTCTGCGCTTCGCGCAGGACGTCGTGGCAACAGATGCGTCGTACATGGCTGCCGCCCGGTTCGACGGGTCGTGGAACGAGATCGACCTGGAGGCCGTGGAGGACGGCGGCAACGTGCTGGCGGACAGAGGCAGCCTGAAGCACGGCCCTGTGCTTGGTGTCTTCGTCGAGGGCTACGTCGATTGGGACACGTTCGGCAGTGCTTTGCCTGTGACGGTCCGGGCACGCTTCTCTCCGGACGGATCTGCTGTTGTGGCTCAGAGCATCATGAAGGAGAACGTGACGGCTACCGAGGACATCACGCTTCAAATCGAGACGAAGTACGTCCCGACGGC
>Ga0299906_10004160_pt1 | contig 11872 bp, 11 predicted proteins | sample RVTome_14_FD_200259 | JGI IMG/M metagenome (GOLD analysis project Ga0299906, IMG submission 200259) | Soil microbial communities from uranium-contaminated site in the Upper Colorado River Basin, Wyoming, United States - RVT145D125 (version 2) ... | reverse complement strand
CGAATTCGAGCGTTCCGATATGGTCGAGTACTTCGCCCAGGAGATGACCGGTTTCGCCTTCACCGAAAACGGATGGGTCCAATCCTACGGCAGCCGCTACGTCCGGCCGCCGATTATTTACGCCGATGTCACCCGGCCCGAGCCGATGACCGTGCGCGAGTTTGAGCGGGCCCAGTCCTTCACCAACAAGCCGGTCAAGGGCATGCTGACCGGCCCGGTCACCATTCTCAACTGGTCCTTCCCCCGGCTGGACATCGAGCGGCGCGAGATTGCCTACCAGATCGGCCTGGCGCTGCGCGACGAGATTACCGACCTGGAAGCAGCCGGCGCCCGCGTCGTACAAGTCGATGAGCCGGCCCTGCGCGAGGGTTTGCCCTTCAAGGCCGACCGCTGGCAGGAATACTTGACCTGGGCGGTCGACTCCTTCCGCCTGGCGACCGGCGGCGCCCAATCGGCCACCCAAATTCACACCCACATGTGCTACGCCGAATTCGGCGACATTATCGACGCCATCGACCGCATGAACGCCGACGTGATTTCCATCGAGAACGCCCGCAGCGATGACGAGACGCTGCGCGAGCTGGCCGAGTATCAATACGACCGTGAGGTCGGCCCCGGGGTGTACGACGTGCACAGCCCGGTGGTGCCGGATGAGGCCCAGGTGGTCGAGAAGCTGCGCAGCTTTGCCCGCCACCTGCCGCCGGAGCGCATTTGGGTCAATCCCGATTGCGGTCTGAAGACGCGCGGCTGGCAGGAAGTGCTGCCGTCGCTCGAAAACCTGGTGCGGGCGGCCCACGAAGTGCGGGCCGAGCTGAGCGAGCCGGTACCAGCCGGCGCCGAATGATTGCGGAAGGAAGCCGATAGGGCGCTGTGGTGAAGAGCGATCACCCGCTGCATGCCCTGCTCCAACGTGATCGCCCCGTCCTGCTCGATGGGGCGATGGGCACAATGCTGCATGCGCGCGGCTTCGGCTTTGAGCTGTGCTTCGATGAGCTCAACCTGACCCAACCCGACCAGGTCGCTGCCATCCACCGCGAGTACCTGGCGGCCGGCGCCGACATCCTCGAGACCAACACCTTCGGTGCCAACCGCTACAAGCTGAGCCAGCACGGCCTGGAGGACCAGGTGGTCGAGATCAACACGGCCGCCGTCCAGCTGGCTCGCCAGGTGATCGACGAGGCCGGCACCCAGGCTCTGGTGGCCGGCAGCGTCGGACCGCTTGGCGTGCGCCTGGCGCCCTTCGGCCGCGTTCGGCCCGAGCAGGCCTTTGACGCCTTCCGCCAGCAGATCGAGGCGCTGGTTGAGGCCGGCGCCGACCTGCTGGTCCTCGAAACCCATAGCGATGTCTACGAATTGCAAGAGGCCATACGCGCCGCCCGCGCCGTCACCGACCTGCCGGTTGTCGCCATGATGACCTTCACCCGCGACGACCGCACCTTGCTCGGGGACACACCCAAGAAGGTGGCCCAGGCGCTGGTTGAAACCGGCGCCGACATCATTGGCGCCAACTGCTCGGAGGGCCCGGCTCAACTGCTGCGGCTGGTCGCCCGCATGCAGCCCACCGTCGGCGATCGGCCGCTGTGCGCCATTCCCAACGCCGGTTGGCCCGAGCGCGTTGCCGACCGAATTATGTACCCGGCGACTGCTGATTACTTCGGAGACTTTGCCGCTTCGGCGGCGCAGGCCGGCTTCGCCCTGATTGGCGGTTGCTGCGGCACCACGCCGGACCACATCCGCCAGATGCGGCAGGCGTTGGAGCACCTCCCCAGTCTGCCGGGCCGGTCGCCGGTTTACACCGTTGGCAACGGGGACAACGGCGAAACCACCGAAGCCTCCGAGCCGACCGGGCTGGCCGAGAAGCTGGGGCGCGGTGACTTTGTGGTGTCGGTCGAGATGAACCCGCCCCGCGGTTTCTCGACGCACAAAGTGCTGGCCGGCGCCCACCTGCTTGCCGAAGCCGGCGCCGACGTCATCAATGTCGCCGACAGTCCGATGGCCCGCATGCGCATGAGCCCGTGGGCCGTCTGCCAGTTGATCCAGCGCCAGGTGGGGATCGAGTCGGTCCTGCACTTCCCGACCCGCGGCCGCAACCTGCTGCGGGTGCAGGGTGACCTACTGGCTTCGCACGCCCTCGGTGTGCGCAATATTTTCGTGGTGATGGGTGACCCGACCGCCGTCGGCGATTACCCCGAGGCGATGGACAACTACGACCTGGTGCCGACTGGCCTGATCAAGCTGGTCAAACACAGCTTCAACATGGGAGTCGACCATGCCGGCACCGACATCGGCGGCGCAACTTCGTTCTTCGTCGGCTGCGCCCTGAATCTTAGCGCCCAGGACATCGAGCGCGAGGCTCGCTTGCTGCACAAGAAACTCGAGTCCGGCGCCGATTTCGCGCTGACCCAACCGGTCTTTTCACCAGATTTGGTCGAGCGTTTCCAGGCCGCCTACGAGGAACTATTCGGAGCGCTCACCCTGCCGGTGCTGGTCGGGGTGCTGCCACTGTACAACGACCGACACGCCGCATTCCTGCACAACGAAGTCCCCGGGATCAACATCCCGCCTTCGATCCAGGACCGGGTGCGGCGGGCCGGCGACGAGGGCCGGGCCGAAGGCATCCGCATCGCCATTGAACTGCTTCAAGCTCTAGAGCCGCAGGTTCAAGGTGTCTACCTGATGCCGCCCTTCAGTCGCTATGACATGGCGGCCGAAATCATTGAGGCCGTCCAACCCGCGGCCAAGGTCGCCTGAGCCTCAACCCCGCTTTGCTACAATCGAACAGGAAACGGCCAAGTCTGAGGAGGCCCACCATGACCACACTGGCCGACCGTGAACTCAAGCCGCCGCGAGGTGGCGGCGTTGAGCCGCTGCGCGGCGAGGCGCTTCGTCTGCTCGAACACGAACTGAACAATGGCTGGAGCGTGGTCGACGACCACCACCTGAAGAAGACATTCAAGTTCGACGATTTCCAGCAAGCCCTCAACTTCACCAACCGGGTCGGCGAACTGGCCGAGTCGGTCGATCACCATCCCGAAATCTGCCTGACCTGGGGCCGGGCGACCGTCAGCATTTGGACGCACAGCATCGATGGCTTGAGCGAAGCTGATTTTGTCTTCGCCGCCCGGGCCACCCGGCTGGCCTGAGCGCCGTTGGGCTGATCAGGTCCAGACACCTGTGATACTGTCGGTGGCAAAAGGCAAACGGGGTCAACCTTAGGTTTGTCGACCCAAAAGAAAACCCCAGATACGGTAGCTTTCGCTATCACCGCCCTTCCAATCCGTATCCTCGAACCCGTCAACCATGGGCGATGGTGCCGCCGGATCCCCCCGATCCTGACTGGGGAAAGCTTGCCCATGCCGGGCAAGGGGGCATGAGTCGAGGCTGCATTGGCGGCGCCGCCCGGTCTCGGACGACGGCCTCATCGCTCTCCCGTCACTCCTGGTCCGCCGGGGACGGATGAGCTGCGGCAGGCTGTTGCGCAATCCAAATCTCCCTGCGCACATGCCCGGCTGCTTGCACGCCGGCCCTGAACAGCTCACTCTTAAACCACTCCATCGCGCGGTTCACATCCTCAACATCGAGCTGCACAAGCACTGCGCTTGGGTTCCCCTCCTGGCGATAGACAGGGCCATCGCTGATGCCGAAATCCAATCGCGCCTGGCGATGCGCGTCATGCACCTGCTTCCATCGATCGATGTCTTCGGCCTCAACCCGGATCATGATTGCCTGTCTCATCGCTTACCTCCAAACCGCTTGTGAATCAACCATTGATAAGTTATTCTCTTAACTATTAGCTATCTTACTACTTCTTGTCAAGGACCTAACTATCCAATGCCCAATCGTCCTTCGCTACCGCCCGATTTCGACACCCGCTATCCGGAGTCAAGCCGTCGTGCCACCGAATGTGCTATGAATCTCGTCTCCACCGCCGACCAGCTAGTCGGCAAGATCTCCAAGCTGCTCCGGCCCTACCACTTGAGTCCGAGCGCTGCCCTTGCGCTCGGGATCCTTGCCGACTCCCTCGAACCGCTGCCCCCTCATGCCATCGCCGACAGGCTGATCCTCACTCGCGCAACCATGACCGGCCTGGTCGATTCGCTTGAAAGGCGAAACTATGCCAACCGCCAACCACACCCGACTGATAGACGAATGGTGCTCATCGAGATCACCGATTTGGGTCGCAGGGTAACAGGCGAGTTTCGCCGGCTCATCCACCGCCATCAACACACGTGGCTTCGGTCCCTCACAGCTGCTGACAAGGGACGGCTTCTTTCCTACCTGCACCAGATCCAGGATGGGCTCGAGGATCGGCCCGCCTAGCGCCCTGCCGAGCTCCAGGCTCGTTTCAGGGGGGCTTCCGTTGCCCGTGTCGGTCCGAGGCGCCTGTCGCCCCGCCGGTGGTTTTCTATAACGGCTTAGAGGCGGCCCTTGGCCCTCAGCCACGGCCCCGCCGATGGCACGGACAGGACGCCGGCAATTGCTGGCACCAGCCGGGCGCCATGTTCGGCCCCACCCGGAGATGGCCCCGGATCCAATACCGCTCATATGTCCTGAACAGCTGGAATTGGCTTGACGGCCCGTTTTCGGGCGTGCTAGACTGAGCGCGGTCGTAACAGGGGAGCATCCAAGGCTAGGGAATGATGTCGGGACTCACGGCCAAACGAATGGTCATGCGCAGGCTGCCGCCGCCGATGGGCCGAGGCCCATCGGCTTGGGTCGGCCGCGCTTAGGCCCGCTCGACCCCGGCAGCCACCCCACCGCCAGCCCCGGCTGGCGGTTGTTGTTTGTCTCGGACAGTCAACCCGAATGCAAGATCGAAGGATGCCATGACCGAACGAATCCACATTTCCGTCGCCTGGCCGTACGCCAACGGCGACCTGCACGTCGGCCACCTGGCCGGCGCCTACCTGCCGGCCGACATCTTCGCCCGCTACCACCGTCTCAAGGGCAACCAGGTGCTAATGGTGTCGGGCTCCGATTCGCACGGAACGCCGATCAGTGTCGAGGCCGACAAACGCGGCGTTCCGCCGAGCGAGCTGTTCGAGCATTACCATCAGCGCTTCCTTGAGACCCAGCAGGCGATCGGCATCAGCTACGACCTGTTCACCCACACCGACACCCAAAACCACCACCGGGTGGCCCAGGACCTGTTCTCGCGGTTGTATGAAAACGAGTACCTCTACCCCAAGGTGGAACGGCAGCTGTACTCGGAAGCCGAGGGGCGTTTCCTGCCCGATCGCTTTGTCGAAGGCACATGCCCAATTTGTGGCTACAAGGAAGCACGCGGCGATCAGTGCGATAACTGCGGCAACCTGCTCGACGCGCTGGACTTGATCGACCCGCGCAGCAAGACCGACGGTTCGACGCCGGTGGTGCGCGAAACCGAGCACTTCTTCCTCGATCTACCGGCGCTGGCCGAACCAATCCTGGCGTACCTCGAGTCACATGCCGACCACTGGCGGCCAAACGTGTACAAGTTTGCCCGCAACTATGTTGAAGGGGGTCTCAAGGGCCGGGCCGTTACCCGCGATATCGATTGGGGCATCCCGGTGCCGCTCGAGGGCTGGGAGGAAAAGCGCCTGTACGTCTGGTTCGAGGCTGTTATGGGCTACCTGACGGCCTCGATTGAATGGGCCGCCAACCAGGGCCAACCGGAGGCGTGGAAACCCTGGTGGTATGACCCCGATGTGCGCGGCTACGTCTTCATCGGCAAGGACAACATTCCGTTCCACACCGTGATCTGGCAGGCCGAACTGCTGGGGGTGGGCCAGCTGTACGAGACCGACAGCAGCAAGCATCTCAACCTGCCCTATGATGTGCCGGCCAATGAATTCATGAACGTCGAGGGGGCCCAGTTCAGCAAGAGCCGCAATTGGGCCATCTGGCTGCCCGACCTGCTCGAGCGCTATGATCCCGACGCCCTCCGGTTCTACGTCGCTAGCGTCTTGCCCGAAACTCGCGACAGCGATTTCTCATGGGACGACTTCCTCAGCCGGAACAATGACGAGTTGGTCGCCACCTGGGGCAACCTGGCCAACCGGGTGACCTCCTTCGCCTATCGCCACTGGGAGGGACAGGTGCCGGTGCCGAACGAATTGGGCCCGGACGACCGGGCGCTTCTGGCTGAAGTCGAGGCCGGCTTTGCGGTGGTCGGTGCCGAGATCGAAGCTGTCCGGTTACGGGCCGGGCTGCAGGAAGCCCTGCGCCTGGCACGCCAGGTCAACGCCTACCTCGACCATGCACCTTGGTTCTCAGTAATCAAGCAGGACAAAGCAGTCGCCGCCACCACGGTGTACACGGCCCTGCAGGCGATCAACCAGCTCAAGCTGCTGTTCGCCCCCTATCTCCCATTCAGCAGCGAGCGGCTGCACCTCGCGCTGGGATTCGACCAGCCGCTTTTCGGCGAACAGAGGATCGTGACCATCGACGAGGCCGATCGCAGCCACCAGGCGCTAACCTACCTGCCCGAGGCGGCCACCGGCCGCTGGGCGCCGGCTGAACTGCCCGCCGGCCAAGCCTTGGCCGAGCCGGCGCCCTTGTACCGCAAGCTTGAACCGGAAATCGTCGAGCAAGAGCGGGCGCGGCTCCGTTCGTAGCCAAGCGCGGGCATGATGACTGTCATAGGGCGACGGTGACGTGCGGCACTGAGGCCATTCCGGTGTATGCGGCTACCCTGATAGATGACCGACGGTGTCCAGTTTTCGAGCGGGGTAGAGGCGCATGCAAATCACGAAACAAGCAGACTACGCCGTACGCGCGGTGCTCGAATTGGCCCGCAGCAACGGCTCGACAGGCAGGTTGACCGCCGAAGAAATTGCCCAGCGGCGGGGCATCCCGCACGCGTTCCTTAGCAAGACGCTGGGATTGCTGGCCGACGCCGGCCTGGTCGAGACACGGCGAGGGGTTAAGGGCGGCGTCGCCCTGCGCCGCCCGCCACAACAGATCAGTTTGCTCGATGTGGTCGAAGCCATCGACGGGCCGCTCGATCTGTGCGCTTGTGTGCTGGCGCCGGCTGACTGTCGCTGGACCGAGACCTGTCCGGTCCACCCTATCTGGCTCGACATGCGCCACGAAATGCGCACCCGGCTGGCGGCAGCCCGACTTGACATGCTGGTCATTCAGGAGAAGAGAGCCCGCAGCCGCCGCGTCCCGGCCCAGACCGTCAGCTCCTAGCGCCGCAAGGAGCTTTGCTCGACCCGCTCAGCATGAATCAGAGTCCCCGCCGGCGAAGGCCGGCGGTTTAGCTTCCCCCAAACGACGGCGGCCGCTTCTCCTGGAAAGCGGTCAGTCCCTCACGGTGGTCAGCGGTCTGGCCGGCGATCTCTTGCAGGTGGGCCTCGTAGTCCAGCACCGATTCTAGATCATTCAGATGGGCACGATTGAACGCCCGCTTGGTCAGGCCAATTGCCCGGGTCGGGCCTTGGGCCAGACGCAGGGCCAGCTCGCTCGTGGCCGCTTCCAGCTCGTCATCGGGCACAACCTGGTTAACCATTCCATAGGCCAGCGCCTGCTCGGCCGACAGCGGGTCATTCGTGAAGGCCATCTGCGAGGCCCGCGCGAGCCCGACCAAGAGCGGCAGCATGAGCGAGGTGGCCGAGTCGCTCGTCAATCCGATGCCGGTAAAACCAAAGACAAAACGGGCGCTTTGGGCCGCGATCCGAATGTCGGTGGCCAGCGCCACCCCCAACCCAGCCCCGGCCGCCGGCCCATTGATGGCGCCGACGATGGGCTTTTGCAGGGCACGCATACGCGGAATGAGTCGGTTGTACGTCTTGGCAAGGTGAGCGCGGAAGGATACCTCCCCATCGTCCCCGCCGCCGAGCGCACCGACATCCTGGCCGGCCGAGAACAACTTGCCCTCGCCGGTCAGTACCAGACAACGGACCTTCGAATCGCGCTCAGCCTGTTTCAGCGCGTTGAGCAGGTCGTCGATCATCGTCTGGTTGAAAGCGTTGGCCTTGGGCCGGTTGAGCCTGATCCAGAGCACGCCGTCACGTTGGTCGGTCAGCAGTGTCTCCCACTCGGCCATCCGGCAAGCCTCCAGAATCAAAGCGGGCGCCCGTCGGCGCCCGCTGTTTTCATCCTACTCGGTCAGGGACGGTAGATCCCAGTTGCCCTCGTCATCGAGATCGTCATCATCCCCCTCATCGAACTCGAAATCAAGTTCGATCTCGATCTCGCTCTCCTCCAGCCGAACCCAGACCATCATCACATCGCCTTCGTCCTGCTCCGCAAAGCGGGCCGCCACGATCGGTGCCTGCCGAGTGAGTCCGCTGTCGTCGCGGAACTCCAGGTCAATGTTGTTCCGGTCGCGCCAGGTTCGGTAGCAGCGCTCGACCAGAGCCGGCCCATTGTGCGTGCGCAGCGTGCAGCGGGCGATGCGATACGGTGCCGGTCCTTCGGTCAACCCGTAGAGCCAGGATTCGTCGGCGTACTCGAAGGTGGGGGGAGGCCCCTCAATGATGGTGATTTTCTGGGGTTCTGCCATGCCTACCTCGCAACCAATACCAGTAGAGGAACGCGGGCTATGGTACCACAGGGCGCTTCCGCCACCTCTCACCGCGTCCACTCTCGAATGGGTCGAAAACTACGTCTACAAGGATGGCATGAGTCTGCATTTGGCGCCAGTAGTGCTGGGGCCTCAGGCGCCGGTCCGGTTAGCTCTCGGCTTCTATTGCCTGGCGGGCGGCGGTCAACTGGCGAATCTGTCGAAGCCAATCGGCCGTTTGATCGCCGAGGTTGAAGTAGACCACACCCTGTGGCACGGCTCCGGGCGTACCCGAGGTGACGAAACGCAGCAAGCGGCCCTTGGAAGCCTGGTCATAGCGCACTTCGAGCAGTTCAGGCACATGGGGGTGTTGGCGGACGCTGGTGATGGCCGTCAGCGGGATCTCGATCAGGAGCCATCGGGGGAACAACTTGTCGCAACGCAGGCCGTCCGGCGTGAGAACAAGCTGGCACTGCGACTGGGCCGCCTTAATGTCCTTCAAGAAGATCGGTGAGCCGCGGCGCAAACCGATCATGCCGCGGGTGTGCGATCCGCGCATGTAGGGAATCAGCAGCAACGGAAACAAGTAGCGCGTCGCTTGCCGAATGACGTGGCCGCTGCCTGGCCCGTCGGGCATGTTCACCGACCGCCTCGGTTGGTCTCCAACGTGACTTTGATCGCACCTGTCCGCTTGTCCAGCGCAGTGGACACGGCTTGTTTCACATCTGACAATGGAAAGCGGTGCGTAATCAGTCCCTGGGTGGTCAGCACACCTTCTTGCAGCATCTCGATCACAAGGTCAAAGGTATGGATCGTCCGGCCGCGCCAGTGTTCAATGCCGGAAGCGTAGGAACCGATCAGATCCACCTCTTGGTACCAGACCGGATTCAGGTCGACCTTGAGCACTCCCAGGTCGATCCCGACCAGCACGACTGCCCCGCGCGCCCGCGCCCAGCGTAGGGAATCCCCGACCGTCTGGGCGCTGCCGACGCAGTCGTAGATCACATCATAGCCGCCCAGGATCATGCCCCGGTTCATCGGCGCCCGGTACAGTTTGCCCCCGGTCGCCTCGGCCACTGCCTGGTAGCTATCGGCATCCGACAGAATTCGATCGGCGCCCAAGCGTTGGGCGGCCTCCACCTGATGCGGGTAGCGGGCCATCACCGACACTTCGGCTGCCGGCTCAACCGCCTTGACCGCCTGCAAGCTCAGCAGCCCAATGATGCCGGCCCCGACGATCAACACCTGCTGGCCGGGTTCGGGCGGACGGCGTAACACTCCGTGCAGAGCAACACCCATCGGCTCGACCATTGAGGCTTGATCGACCCCGATGTCTTGGGGTATGGGCCATAGCTCGGCCTCATGCGCTGTGTATGAGTCGCCCCAACCGCCGCCGGCCCCTGACGGCCCCTGGGCCAGTGAGGCGTTTTCACACAGCCGCTCCTGTCCATCGGCGCAGAACCGGCAGGGCGGCACGATCTCCTGCGTGCGGCAGTTGGGGCCAAGGAAACGCGATTCCATGACGACCCGGTCGCCGACATTGAAACGCGTGACTGCCCGGCCGGCCTCGACCACTTCGCCAATGACCTCGTGGCCAAGATAGAACCGGGTGTTGCCAGGCAACGCGGCCGGCGCAATCGACGGGTCGACCTTCACCTGTAACAAGCTCAGGTCGCTGGCGCAGATGCCGCACTGTTCGGTTCGGACCCGCACCCAGCGGTCGCCGGGCAGTGGCGGCTCGGCCACCTCGACAATATGGGCCGGCGAGAGCGGACTCCACACCACGCCGGGCCACAAGCCGCGCAGCAACTTGACCGCTAACATCCGAGGCAGGTTCTTCTCCACGTAGATCGCCCGCATCAACCGCTACCTTCCATGCGTTCCCGAGAACTACTTGCGGACCCGCACTGACGCCCGCACCAGCGAGCAGCGCGGACAGTTGGGCCGGTCACACAGCAGTGCCAGCGGGTCCTCCCGTAGCCAGCCGGTCGTCAGATGGAGCAGGTCACGCAGCGGCACAGCTTCGATCACCGCCGCCCCTACCTCGGCCCGCCGGCGGATGCCGCTCAGCCGATGGCCGATGCTGTTGAACCCATCCGAGCAGCCCGGCCAGCCGGGGCATTCGACTACGCCGCCCGGGGTCAACGCCCAACGCAAGTAGCCCTTGCGGCCCGCCAGCGCCTCGGCGTAATGCAAACTGACGTTGGCCCGCTGGTCCACGCCCAATAGCAGCACATCGGCGTCGGCTTCGGCCAACCTCGCCAGCGGCTCCCAGGGTTCTTCGATCAACTGCGTTTCGAGGAAGGCCTCGGCGTCAACTCCGGCAAACGACACAATCGGGTGCAGTGACCGGTTGGCCTCCGGGTGCAGCCGCAGCGTTTCGGCGACCACGCCCATCGAGCGGTCGGCCGGCAAGTCGGGCCGGAAGATCTCGGCAACCGCGTTGCGCTCGGGGTCGATGCCGTAGGCCATGGCGTTGTCGGCCGGGCCGGTCTGTGGGGTCACCATCGTGCGTAGCGTGAAGGTCGGCATGACGACCGATTCGAAGGAGCCGACCAGCGCCCCGACGACAGTTTCGGCCCCGCCAACCACCTCACCAAAGGCCGACAACGAAGCGTGTGCCACCACCTTGCTATTGGCTTCGAGGCCCAGCCGGCGAAACGCGCCGACCAGTTCGCGGTAGGTGACCATCGTTAGGCGGTCCCTGTCACCGGGTCACTTGCCGGACCATTGCGGCTTGCGCTTTTCCATGAAGGCTTGCATGCCTTCCTTCTGATCCTTCGTGCTGAACAGGAAATAGAAGCTGCGTCGTTCGGCGGCGATCCCATCGGCCAGGAAACTCTCGAAGGCCTGGTTGACCATTTCCTTGCCCAGCCGTACAGCCAATGGGGCGCGTTCGGCGATCTCCTGGGCCAGCGCCACGGCTTCGTCCAGGTAGCGTTCGACCGGCACCACACGGTTGACCAGTCCCATGGCCAGTGCCTCGTCAGCCGAAAGCTGCCGGTTGTTGAGCACCATCTCCATGGCGACCGCCTTGCCCACCGCCCGTGTCAGGCGCTGGGTTCCGCCGGCCCCCGGAATCACCCCCAGGTTGATTTCAGGTTGGCCGAAGCGAGCGGTTTCCGAGGCCACGATCATGTCGCAGGCCATCGCCAGCTCATTGCCTCCCCCCAAGCACCAACCCGATACGGCGGCCACAAGCGGGATCTTGATCTTACGCAGCCGGTCCCACAGCGAAATGCGATCGGTTTGCAGCATCTCAACGGCGCTGGCATCGGCCATCTCCTTGATGTCGGCGCCGGCGGCAAAGGCGCGTTCGTCGCCGGTGAGGACGATGGCCCCAATGGCCGGATCCCGGTCGAACACTTCCATCGCCTCGACAAC
>Ga0299906_10004159_pt1 | contig 11875 bp, 9 predicted proteins | sample RVTome_14_FD_200259 | JGI IMG/M metagenome (GOLD analysis project Ga0299906, IMG submission 200259) | Soil microbial communities from uranium-contaminated site in the Upper Colorado River Basin, Wyoming, United States - RVT145D125 (version 2) ... | reverse complement strand
TCGACCACCTTCTTTCGGGCACCAGGGCCCAGATCGCTATCAAGCTCTTCGGGCCCGACCTCGCGACCCTCCGGACGATGGGCGAGAGAATCCGGGCGGCGGTCGAAGACGTCCCCGGCCTGGTCGATCTCGCGCTCGAGCCGCAAGTCGGGGTACCCCAGCTCCAGGTGAACCTCGACCGTCGCGCGGCGGCGGCCCTCGGCCTGACCGCCCGGGGCGTCGCCGACGCGGTGGAGACCGCGTTCTACGGTCGGGCGGTTTCCCGGGTGATCGACGCTCCGGGGCTATATGACATCTTCGTGCGCCTCGACGATGGGTCGCGGGCCTCGCCGGAGGCGATGGGGGCGACCCCGATAGCGACGCCCTCGGGCGCGCGCGTGCCGATAGCGCAAATCGCCGAGGTGCGTCTCGATCGCGGTCCGAATACAATCCACCGCGAGAACCTCGAACGGAGGATCGTGGTACAGGCGAACGTCTCCGGCAGGGATATGGGCTCGGTGGTCGAAGACGTCCGCGACGCCATCGCGGCCTCCGTCGTTCTTCCGCCGGGGTACTCGATCCGCTACGGAGGCCAGTTCGAGGCGCGGGAGAAGGCGTCGCGTCAGATCCTGCTCCTGTCGCTCCTCTCGGTGTCCGGCGTTTTCCTGCTCCTGTACCTCGCTCTGGGCACGGTGCGCGAGTCGGTGCTGGTCATGGCGAATCTGCCTCTGGCCTTCATCGGCGGAATCCTCGTCGCCGCGGCCTCCGGAGGGGTGCTCTCCGTCGGCTCGCTCATCGGGTTCGTCACCCTTTTCGGGATCGCCACCCGCAACGGAATCATGCTGGTGAGCCACTACCAGCATCTTCTGACGCGGGAGGGGTGTCGCTTTCGCGAGGCGGTGGTCGAGGGCTCGCTCGAGCGGCTGAGCCCCATCCTCATGACCGCGCTCGTCACCGGAGCGGGACTGCTGCCCCTGGCCCTCGGCGCCGGAGAGGCAGGCAAGGAGATCCAGCAGCCGATGGCGGTGGTGATCCTGGGCGGAATGGCGACGTCGACGTTTCTCAACATGATCGTGGTGCCTGTCCTGTACTTCAAAGTGAATCGAGGAGGTTAGCTCATGGCAACCGTGGGACGCAGAGGGTTCTTCAAAACGTTGCTGGCGGCGCCCGCCGCGGTGGGCGCGGCGAAGCTCGCGCAGTCGGCGCAAGAGCCGGCGAGACCGGCGGAGCCCTTCGATCCCTACCGGGATCCCATTCGCCACCCGCGAGCTTCCACGTTCTATGGAGCCGAAGCGGTCGACGACCTCGAGAAGCTCAATCATCAGGTCGCGGTCGTCGGCGTGCCCTTCGACCTCGGCACCACGTTTCGCCCGGGGACCCGCTTCGGCCCCGCGGCGCTCCGCCGGGTCGCGGGCGGCGGCGGCGCGACACCTCCGGCGGGGGAGAAGAAGTGGCCCGGCTACTACGACTACGAAGAGGAGGAGCGCTACCTGGTGGACGTGAGCCGCGCCGACGTCGGCGACGTCAACATCATGCCCGCGGATTTCATGCCGAACTTCGATCGCATCACCGAGACGGTGAAGAAGATCCGGGCAAAGGAAGCGCTCCCCGTCATTCTTGGGGGCGATCATTCCATAACCTTTCCCGTCCTTCGAGGCTATGAAGGCATCGAAAGCAAGATCCACATCATCCACTTCGACTCCCATCTCGACTTCAGCGACGGCGGGGGCTTCGTGAGGTTCGCCCACGGGAATCCCCTCCGGCGGTCGATCGAGCTCTCCTGGATCTCGGGGCTGACCTCTCTCGGGATCCGCGGCCTCTCGACGAACACCCGCACCTTCGAGGAAGGCCAGCGGATGGGCGTGCAGGTGATCCCCGCGCTCCGCATGCTTCGCACCGGGATCAAGGAAGCCATCGCCAGCATTCCCCAGGCGGACAACTACTACGTCACCTTCGACGTCGACGTCATCGATCCCTCGCTCCTCACCGGCACCGGCACTCCGGTTCCCGGAGGTCTCACCTACTACCAGGCAAAGGAAGCGCTCCAGGAGATCGCCAAGAAGGGCGGGAAGATCGTGGGCTACGAGTTCGTCGAGGTCGACCCGGAGTACGAGGTCTTCGAGACCTCGAGCCGGATGTCGGCGCGGCTGATCATGGATTTCCTCGGCGCCATCTTCAAGCACCAGGGGGACGAGCACCCGCAGCCGGCGTAGCAAGGACCGCCAATTCTTGTCGCGAGGGACGAGGCGGAGTATCAACGCGCGACGGCCGAGCCCGCATCCACTCCTGGAGGACGGCGAGAAGACGAGCCACTCACAGGGCGCGCTCGAGCGCGCTGCGATTGGCCGCTCCCGGCATCCCCGTTCCCCCCGCGTTCTCTAGCGATCCCATCGTAGCTGGGGCGCGCTGAAACCCACTCCATTCCGGGGGGTCGCTGGACAGCGGGCTCCAAAGTCCGGGACAATCTCCCGTCAGATTTCCCTTTGGGGGCTAGCCATGAATGTATATAGCGTCTGTCGGAGACCCGCCGTTTGCGTCCCCACCACCGCCTCGGTGAAGGAGGCGCTCCAGGCGATGACGCAGGAGGAGGTCGGCGGCGTCGTGGTGATCGAGAACGGGAAAGCGGCGGGAATTTTCACCCGCCGTGACGCCATCGAGCGCGTCGTACTCGCAAATCTGTCTCTCGAGTCGACTCCTGTCTCAGCGGTCATGACGTCGCCGGTCGAGGTCCTCCCCAAGGACACCGGGCTCTCCGACGCCCTGAAGGTGATGGCGGCGAGGCCGTTCAACCACCTTCCGGTCGTCGACTCCGAATCGAAAGTAGTCGGCCTCGCCACGACGAAGCGCATCATGAAACAGACGATCGAGAAACTCTCGGACGAGCTGGGATCGTTAGAGGCGTACATCACCGCCGACGGCATCGGCGGCTGAACGGTCGACCTCGGCTTGCGGAGAAGGCTCGCGCTTCTCTCGACCTACCTTCCCGCCGAGCCCTCGCGCGCATCGATCCCTCGACGAGCATCCGCGCGCTGTAGCTCAGTCCTGGAAGGTTCCGCCCTCGCGCGCGAGTCGTTCGAGGAGCGGAGCCGGTCTCATCCACTCACCCTGCTCCTCGTGGAACCGGGCGACGGCGCCGTAGACCTTCTTCAATCCGACGGTGTCGGCGTAGAACATCGGGCCTCCGCGGTAGCGGGGAAATCCGAAGCCGTGGATCCAGACGAGGTCGACGTCGCTCGCTCGAAGAGCGATGCCCTCTTCGAGGATCTTGGCACCTTCATTGATGAGAGCGTAGATGCAGCGCTCGACGATCTCGTCTCGGGTGAACGGGCGGCGCTCGATGCCGAGCTCCTTGGAGACTCCCTCGATGAGGGACGCGATCTCCGGATCGGGGACGGGGGTGCGGCTTCCCTTCTCGTAGCGGTAGAAGCCGGCGCCCGTCTTCTGCCCGAAACGTCCGAGCTCGCAGATCCGGTCGGGGATGGTGGAGTAGCGAAGGGGTTTCGGCCGTGTCGCCTCCTGCCGCTTTCGCACCGCCCAGCCGATGTCCAGACCAGCGAGGTCCGCCATGGCGTACGGCCCCATTGGCAGTCCGAACTCGACCACCGCCTGGTCGACCTCGTGCGGAAGGGCTCCGTCCTCGAGAAGAAAGTCCGCTTGTCGGCGATAGGCGTAGAGCATGCGGTTTCCGACGAAGCCGTCGCAGACCCCGACGAGAACCGCGACTTTGTCGAGTCTCTTCGCCAGCTGGAAAACCGAGGCGATGGTCTCCTTCGACGTCTGGGCGCCGCGCACGCATTCCATGAGCTTCATCACGTTCGCGGGGCTGAAGAAATGAGTCCCGATGACGCTCGAGGGCCTCGAGGTCGAGCCCGCGATCTCGTTCACGTCGAGAGAGGAGGTGTTGGTCGCCAGGATGGTGCCCGGCTTGCAGATGGAGTCGAGATCGCGGAAGACGCTTTTCTTTATGTCCATCTCCTCGAAGACCGCCTCGACGACGATATCGGTCTGGGAGAGCCGGGAGAAATCGGCGGTCCCGGAAAGGAGAGTCATGCGTCGTTCGAACTCGTCTTTCGAGATACGCCCCTTGCTCCGGCTGGACTCGTAGAGGCCGAAGATCTTCTCGAGGCCCCGCTCTAGGGCGGACGGATCGCTCTCGGCGACAACCACCGGGATTCCGGCGTTGGCGAAGCACATCGCGATTCCGCCCCCCATGGTTCCGCATCCGATGACCCCGGCGGAGACGATCTCCTTCACGTTCGTGTCCGGCGGGACGTCGGGGATCTTGGCGGCCTCGCGCTCGGCGAAAAACACGCGGCGCAGCGCCTTCGACTGGTCCGAGGCGACGAGCTTCAGAAAAATCTCGCGCTCTTTTCGAAATCCCTGCTCCGCGGGCAGGGTCGCCGCCGCCTTGACCGCTTCGATGGCCGCGAGGGGAGCTTCGAATCCCCGCGATTTCGCGGCGGCCTTCTCCGCCTCGGCGAAAGCAGAGGGATCGTCGGTCACGGGGAGCTCCGAGGTCCGCCGGAGAGGAGTCCCGCTCGCGCGCGAGGCGGCGGCCGATAGCAGATCTCCCGAGGCGATCTCGTCCAAGATGCCCAGGGCGTGGGCCTTTGGGGCGGGAATGAGCTTTCCCTCGGTAATGAGCCCGAGGGCCTCTCGAACGCCGATCAGTCGAGGGAGCCTCTGAGTCCCCCCCGCCCCCGGAACGATCCCGAGGGTCACTTCGGGCAGACCGAGCCGGGCATCCGAGGATGCGATGCGCGCATGGCAGCCGAGGGCGAGCTCGAGCCCTCCGCCCGCGGCGACCCCGTGGATGGCGGCGACGACGGGCTTCGTCGACCGCTCGACGGCGTCGATGACGTCGGGAAGGGAAGGGGTGCCGGGAGGGGCTTTTTTCCCGAACTCCCGGATGTCGGCGCCGGCGCTGAACATCTTGCCCTTGCCCGCAAGGACGATCGCTTCGACCTCCTCGTCGGCGAGCGCCCGCTCGAGCTCCTTCATGAGGTGGGTCCGCACGGCGGCCCCGAGGCCGTTCACCGGGGGGTTGTCGATGAAAACGACGCGCACCTTGTCGCTCACGTCTGATATCCTCCTCGAGAACTCTAGCAAAGATTCATGTCCCGCGTTCCCTACGACGATTTCGCCGACATCTACGACGCCTGGTGCGGGAGTGCGCCGATCACCCAGAAGAACCACGGCTTCTATCTGAGAAAGCTCGCGGAGTGTCCGGGCCCGGTGGTCGAGCTCGGAGTCGGGAACGGACGCATCTGCATCGAAGTGGCGAAGCAGGGAAAGCCCATCACCGGGGTCGACTCCTCGAGCGCGATCCTCGAGCTCTGCCGCAAGCGGGCGCGCGAGGCCGGGGTCGAAGGGCGCCTGTCTTTGATCCAGGCGGACTTCCGCGACTTCATCCTCGAAGCGCCCGCGGAGCTCATCGTCCTTCCGTTCCACACCATCGGGCACCTCTTGACCGACGACGACAAGCTGCGGGCGATGAAGCAGGTTCGAAGCCAGCTCTCGGACGGCGGACGGTTCCTCTTCGACCACTTCATCTTCGATCCGAATTTCGTCCAGCCGGGCGTGCCCCACCTTCGGGCCGAGTTCCGCAACGCCGAGAGCGGCCGCGACCACATCTTGTGGGAGGCCTCGACCCGGGACATGGACCATCAAATGATCCGGATCGTCGTCTGGACCGACGAGATCGATTCCGGCGGGATCGTCGTGAGCCGGCGGTATCGCCGCATCAACCTCTCCTGGATCACTCCCGAGCAAAGCCATCGGCTCCTCGAAGACGCGGGCTTCGAGGTCGAGGCGGTGCACGGGGATTTCGAAGAAAATCCGTTGACCGAGCAGTCGACGCATCAAGTCTGGGTGGCACGAAAATGAACCTGTCGACCCTTTCCCTTTTCGTCGTCGAGATCGTCCTCCGGGGCGGCCGGGTAATGGATCCGGAAACCGGTCTGGACGCGGTGCGCAACGTGGGCATCGAGGGCGGGACCATCGTTGCCGTCAGTGAAGCGCCCCTCGAGGGAACGGTCCTCGTCGACGCCTCGGGGCTGGTGGTCGCGCCGGGGTTCATCGATCTCCATGCGCACGGACAGGACCCGGTGAGCAACAGCCTCCAGGCTCGGGACGGAGTCACGACCGCGCTCGAGATGGAGATCGGGGTCTACCCGGTCGGGGCGTGGCTCGCTTCGCGCGAGGGCAAGGCGGTCGTCCACTACGGCGGCACCGTCGGCCACCTCCCCGCCCGCGCCAAGCTCTTTCACGACATCGACGTCGGGAGCTGGGCTCTCGGAGACGACGCCGATCCGAATCGCCAGCGGCTCATGAAGGTGTCCGACTACGAGGATAAGGCGACGAGCGACGAGGAGATGCGAAAGCTCGAAGCACTCATGGTGCGCGGAGTGGAAGAAGGAGGTCTCGGCTTCGGCCTCGGCATCACCTATACGCCGGGCGCGACTCGCGAGGAGATCCTGAGGCTCTTCGAGGTCGCCCGGGCGCAGAACGTTCCCATGTACGTCCACCTCCGGGGCGAGGGCTCCGGCGGCACTCTGGGAGCGTTCCAGGAATGCATCGCGAACGCCGCCGCGACCGGCGCGTCTCTCCACATCGTCCACATGAACTCCAGCGCCGGGGATCTGGGGAAGACGACGCTTTCGATGATCCGCGGGGCGCGCGCCGCGGGCCTCGACGTCACCACCGAAGCCTATCCCTACACCGCCGGCTCGACTCGTCTCGAATCCGCGCTCTTCGACTCCTGGGTGGATCGACCGGACGAGGATTTCCAGAATCTACAGTGGCCGCTGACGGGAGAGCGGCTGACCCGCGAGAGCTTTCAGAGGTTACGGGAGGAGGGCGGCTGGGTCATCATCCACGGCGGCCGCTCGGAGGAGGTCAACGAGTGGATCACGGCGCAGGCGGACGTCATGGTCGCGAGCGACGGGATTCCGTTCTTCAACGGACCGGCTCACCCCAGGGGCGCGGGGACTTTCGCGCGCGTCCTGGGCCGCTACGCCCGGGACAAGAAGGGACTCCCGCTCATGGAAGCGCTTCGAAAGATGACCCTGATGCCGGCCGAGCGCCTCGCGGGAGCCTCGCCTCAAATGAAGAAGAAAGGCCGCATACAGGTCGGCGCCGATGCGGACATCACCGTCTTCGACCCGGAAACGATCCTGGACCTCTCCACCTACGAGAAGGGAGACACCCCGTCGCGCGGCATCGCCCACGTTCTCGTCGGGGGCACCTTCGTGGTGCGGGACTCGAAGCTCGTCGACGGTGTTTTTCCGGGAAGACCGATTCGCTCCGCTCGTCCCGAGTGAGCAGGCTGCCGAAAATGCATCCGCAGCCGCGAGCGAAGCGTTCGCCTTCGCGCGAAGCGCTTCGGCGAAACCGCGCCGGAGCCCGAAGGGCGAAGGCGGGAGCCCGGCCGGGAGGAAGCGCACGCGCCGAAGACGCGGAAGCGCGGGAATCCGGCCGTCCTCCCCGAGCGAGGAGCGAGGGGAACGAGCCGAGCGAAGAGCGAGGCGAGTACTAAGATTGCTCCTGACGCTGGCGCCGGACCATATCCACGAGGACTTCTCGCGTCTCCTCCGGGGACCGAGCCTCGCGGGAGAAGGGAATGCGGAGGCCACGCATTCCGTCTCCGGTCTCGACGCGCAAATGAAATCCCAGGCGATCCACGGCGGTCATCTTGGCGTCGGTTCCCTCGACGCCTCCGAGCCCGCGGGCGAGAAGGAGCATCGCGTCGACGTGGTCCTCGTTCATGTGGTCGAGGATGCCCCGCGCCGCGTCGGCGAGAGGGTCGGGCTCGGCCTTCGCGTAGTCCTCCGCGTCGACCCAGCCCATGACCCCGAATCCGCCGACGAAATAGAGGTCGACGATCTCCATCTGGAAGAACGCGAAATCCTTGAAGTCGACCCAGTACGACGAGCTCGGGTGCCGGGTGAGGTAGTCTTCGCGCGCCGCGGCGCTAGCCGTCTTCGCCACTCGTCCCATCAACGTCACCCGACCTGCTCCCAGGGGATCCTCCGCGGCACCGGGCTCGGTGACGAGGAGGCTCGCGCGCGGATCCGCGAGGAGGTTCTGGGTGTGCATCGCCATGGTGCTGATGAGGAATGTGGGATTCCCGCGCTCGTCGAGGCCGTAGGGCATGACCGAGCCGAAGGGCCAGTCGGCATGACGACGCGAGAGAGTGGAGAGCGCCCCCACTCGACCCATGTGGACCAGGGTGCGCGCCCGCTCGGCGTAGGTCGGCTCCGGTATCTCGGGTCCGGTGCTCTCTCCGGCGGGACGCGCATGTTCTCTTTGGCTCAAGAATCCCTCCTCACGTTCCCGGCCATGGTAGGCCAAGGCACGGTCCTGTGAAAGCGGCCGAGCGGATCGCCGAAGACCTCGCCTTGCCGCTGGCGGGCGTCGTCGCCGTCCTGAGTCTGCTCTCGGAAGGAGCAACGGTTCCGTTCATCGCCCGCTACCGCAAGGAGGCGACGGGCGGGCTCGACGAGGTCCAGATTCGGGCCATCGAAGAGCATCATGCGTACTGGACGGAGCTCGAAGCGCGGCGAGAGACGGTTCTCGCCGAGATCGGGGAGCAAGGAAAGCTCAGCGAAGAGCTCGCGCGGGCGATCGCGTCCTGTCGCACGAAAGCCGAGCTCGAGGACCTCTATCTCCCGTTCAAGCCGAAGCGCCGCACGCGGGCCGCGATCGCGAGAGAGCGCGGGCTCGAGCCGCTGGCCGAGCAAGTGTGGTCCCAGCCGAAGACACCAGCGCCTCGGGAGGCAGCACGAGCCTTCCTCAACGCCGAGAAACAGGTTCCCGATGTCGAGACCGCCCTCGCGGGCGCCCGCGACATCTGCGCCGAGAAGATCTCCGAGAACCCGGAGATTCGGAAGCGCTTGCGCGAAGCCTACCTTCGCGACGGCATCGTCCGCGTGGCGAAGAAGAAGGAGTACCGGGACCAGAAGACGAAGTTCGACACCTACGCGAGCTACGAGGAGCCCCTGCGCGCGATTCCATCCCATCGTTACCTCGCGATCCGCCGCGGTGAAGCGGACGGCGTCCTGCGCGTGGACCTCCATCTGGAGGTCGCACCTCATCTTCGATTCATCGAGAACCAGGTTCCGCTGAGGCCGGGGTCGCCATGGTTGGAGCAGGTGCGGCTCGCGATCGACGATGCCCTCGAGCGCTTGCTCCTGCCCTCCGTCGAAGCCGACGCCGGGGCGGAGCTGAAGCGCCGCTCCGATGCCGCGGCGATCGAGATCTTCGCCAAGAACCTGAAAGAGCTTCTACTTGCCGCTCCCTTCGGATCGCACGCGGTTCTGGGCATCGACCCTGGACAACGGACCGGCTGCAAGTGCGCCGTCGTGGATGAGACGGGGAGGCTCCGCGACCACACGACGATTCACCTCGTCCAGGGCGAAGCCGCGCTGGCGAAAGCGCGAGACAGCCTGCGAGCGCTCTCGACGAAGTTCCCGGTGCGGGCCGTGGCCGTCGGCAACGGCACCCACGGGCGCGAGACGGAAGCCTTCGTGCGCGAAGTGCTCGGGAAATCCGACGTAATTTGCGTTTCCGTGAGCGAATCCGGAGCGAGCGTCTACTCCGCGAGCGACCTCGCCCGCGAGGAGTTTCCCGACCTCGACCTCACCGTGCGGGGAGCGGTGAGCATCGCCCGGCGCCTCCAGGATCCCCTCGCCGAGCTCGTCAAGATCGACCCCAAGAGCATCGGCGTCGGCCAGTACCAGCACGACGTCTCCCAGCCGCTCCTTGCGAAGAAGCTCGACGAGGTGGTCGAAAGCTCGGTCAACGCGGTCGGCGTCGACCTGAACACCGCGAGCGCTCCGCTTCTGAGCCGGGTCGCGGGAATCGGCCCGTCGCTCGCGAAGAAGATCGTGCGCCATCGCAACGAGAAGGGCCTGTTCAAGACCCGGGAGGCTCTGCGCAAAGTCCCGGGACTCGGCCCGCGCGCCTTCGAGCAAGCGGCCGGCTTCCTGCGCATTCCGAGCGGCCCGCAGGCTCTCGACGCGAGCGCCGTCCATCCCGAGCGCTACGCTCTCGTGGAGAGAATGGCGAGGGATCTCGGAGTCCCCGTGGCGAAGCTCGTGGGCAACAGCGAAGCCCTCGAGGGAATCGACCGCGCCCGGTACGAGTCCGGCGACGTGGGCTCGTTCACCCTGAACGACATCCTCCAGGAGCTGAGGAAGCCGGGCCGCGACCCGCGCGCCTCGTTCGAGGCCCCCAAGTTTCGCGCCGACGTGCGCACCCTCGAGGATCTCGAGACCGACATGGAGCTCGAAGGCGTCGTCACCAACGTCACCGCCTTCGGAGCTTTCGTGGACGTGGGCGTCCACCAGGACGGGCTGGTCCATATCTCCCAGCTCTCGAACCGCTACGTGAAAGATCCGGCGGAGGTGGTCAAGGTGGGCGACAGGCTCAAGGTCCGCGTCCTCGAGGTGGACCTGGAGCGCCGGCGAATTTCTCTGTCCGCTCGCGATAAAATGGGACCCGAGAAGAGGTAGCTCATGAAGACCGTGATCAACAAAACGCGCGCCCCCCTCAGGGTGCCGCTTCCGAGGGGCAAGTCCCTCCACATCGGCCCCGCCAAGTCCGGGCAAATCCGCGACGAGGACGCCGACCACCCGGGATTGAAGAAGCTCGTCGAGGCAGGCAAGCTCGAGATCGTCGAGGGCGGTCAGGCCGAGGCCGGGCTCGCCGGCGGCACCACCCCCCCCCACGAAGCCACCCACGGATTCGGCAAGGCCAACTTCAGGCAGAGAAAGGGCGGCGACCGCTAGCCGGCCCATTCATGGCCCTCGGGCGTTTGCGCGCCCTTCATACGAGTTGGAGGTCGCGTCGAAGGTCAGACGGTCGCGCACATATCGCCGTAGCCCAGTAGACGTCCACCGTCGCCCGTCCGAAGGTCCGGCCGAGACCCAAGTTATAGCGGTGTCCGGCGACCCCGAATGCGTCGGAGATGAATAGTTCCGTCGACCCAAAACCCGAAGTCTCCATCGATCTCCGGAAGTCCGGTCGCGAAATCGCACGAGACCGTCGACGGACAGTGCCTACCCCACGCCAGCGCGCCCTGTTGACCGGTGATGAAGATCCCGTTCTCGGCTAACTTCGCCCAGACGTCACGGCGTACTCCAGTAGGACAGGGTCTTTTGTTCTTTCGGGGAAAACATCGATCGCCCGCTCGACGTCCCAGCCTCGCTGCGTAAGGCCTTCGACTATCGATTGTTGGATGTGAGCGTCGGTGAAGAGAGGGAAGCGGTCGGCCACTACTGATTCGCGTTCAGTCGCTTCAGCTTCGCCACCACTTCTCGATCTTCCTGGAAGGAAGCCTCGATTTCCTCTGGATGGTCGTAGTAGTAAGTGAGGGCGGCATAGACCTGGGCCAGCGTCAGGGGAATGGAATACACGTTCAGCATCTTTTCCGGCGTGTACCCGTGTTGGTGGAGCCCGACGATATCCATGACACGGATACGAGTACCGTCGATGCAGGCCTTTCCACCGCAGACCTCCGGGTCCTTGCTGATGTGCGCGTAAACCTGCGCGGCCGTAGCCATGACTGAGTCTATTATAACGTCTCGACGTTTCGAAGGGGTTCCGCCAACGTCTTGCTCATGCCCGCTGAGTCGTCGACTCGATCGCCGAGCATTTCTTCGACCAACTCCCGAGGTAGGCACTTCTCGAATTTCAGCTCGCGCGCCATCTCTGGCGCGACCGGCGCCTTGGGCCAAGCGCTCGGGTCCTCCGTCGATAGCCGGCGCAACTCAAGCTCCAGTTTCGTGAGATCGACAGCTCGACCGAGCTCGACCCCCGTGTCGGACGCTCGCATTTCGTGGCCGGCGGCCGAAAGGTGAGCAAGGGCGGAGTTCACGAGGTAGCCGGAGAAGGT
>Ga0299906_10004158_pt1 | contig 11876 bp, 16 predicted proteins | sample RVTome_14_FD_200259 | JGI IMG/M metagenome (GOLD analysis project Ga0299906, IMG submission 200259) | Soil microbial communities from uranium-contaminated site in the Upper Colorado River Basin, Wyoming, United States - RVT145D125 (version 2) ... | reverse complement strand
GTAGAGCAATGCGTATTCTGCCGGATCGTTCAGGGGCATCTGCCCGCTCACATCATTGCCGACAGCGACGAAGTCATCGTCTTCCTCTCGCTCGAGAACCATCCCTTGATTGTTCCGAAGCAACATGTCCAAGATATCTACGCCTTACCTCCAGTTCTGGGGTCGGCGGTGATGGCGGCGGCGATCCAAGTGGCGCGGGCGGTCAGGCAGTCGCTGGCCTGCCAAGGGGTGTACCTGTCCCAGGCAAATGAGGCCGCCGCCGGCCAGGATGTCTTCCACTACCACATGCATGTATATCCGTGCTGGGCGGAGAAAACTGAAGGCGCAATCCGCCAGTTCGCAAGCCAGCTCATGAATCAGCAAGACCAAACCGAAGCCAGCAAACAGGCTATAGCCTCGAAGCTGAGGCGAGCACTGGCAAACTGGTCGAGTGCCGGCTAGCAGCCAGCCACGATCTGCAGCCGACGCCGCCAGATCGGTTGTAGTATTTTGCTAATGGAGAGATTGCGGAGGCCGCCAACTGGCAAGTGAGTGGAATCCGACAGGCATGCAGACCAACACGCTTCGGAGCGTCGGCGCCGTGCTGGCCGGCTTTGTCCTGATCGGGTTGCTCGGTTTTGTCACCGACAGCGCGCTGCAGGCGGCCGGGGTGTTGCCCGTGACCGGTACCGTCAAGTTTGAGCCCAAACACGCCTTGCTTGCCCTGTCCTATCATCTCGTCTCTGGGGTCATCGGCGGCTATGTTACGGCGCGCTTGGCGCCAAGCCGGCCGGTTGCCCATGCGGTTGCACTGGGTTTGGCCGGGATTGTTTTCAGCGGACTGGGCTTGATCGCCATCGTCACGGGTGATCTGGCGCCCGCCTGGTACGGCTGGGCGTTGGTGCTGCTGTCGGTGCCGATTACTTGGCTGGGGGGCCGGCCGTTTGTCCGAGGCATCTCCGAACCAGCCTAGCTCTGCGGCGGGGGGTCCAGTGCCGCAGGGTCAGGGGAGTCGCACATCTTCGACTCCCGCAAGCGTTCCGGTCTGGCCCGCGGCCATGGCTAGCCGCGAACGTCAGGTCTGCTTGCGCTCGCCATCGCCAATGCGGCGATGGACGGACTCGGCCAGTCGTTCAGCCAGCGCACCTGGAGACCGGTCGGCGGGTAGGGAATCCGGCACCGAAGGAGGGTCATGATGACTGTTCGCTTTCTCAACTGCTTCACCTGCAATGCCCGCTACCCCGCATCTTTGCAGACCGGTGTCGTCAGCCTGCTCATTGACAGCAACCAGGGCCCACTGCTGGTTGACACGGGGCCCGGGCTCCAGGATTACGCCCGCAAGCCCTTGATTCTCAGGTCCTTCCAGCTGGCGACCAAGGTGCCGCTCGATCCCGAGGAGACCGCCGTCCGTCAGGTAGCCCAACTCGGCTACGATCCGGCCAACTTCCGCCACATCGTCTTAACCCACATGCATTTTGACCACTGCGGAGGTCTGCCCGATTTCCCCCAGGCAACGGTCCATGTCCACGAGCGCGAGCTCCGGGCTTTTCACGAATTCCCGCGCCGCTGGACGGACTTCGCTTACGTGCGGCGTCACCTGGCCCATCAACCCACCATTCAGGTTTACCGCGAGGAGGGCGAGCGCTGGCACGGCTTCCCGGCAATCCGCCTGCCGTTCGAACCCGAGATGTGGTTGATCCCGCTGTACGGTCACAGCCGCGGTCACTGCGGCCTGGCGCTCAGGTTGGCGGATGGCTGGCTGTTTCACATGGCCGACGCCGCACCGGTCGGGTTGAGCGAAGACTTGCCAGACTGGTTGGTGCGCTTGGTTCTGGGCCCCCACACCAAACGTCTCCCACAGTTTGCGGCGGACCATCCGCAAATCATGTGTACGACCGGCCACATGCCGCCCGCATTCTTCGGAAGCGTTGGTCCCTTGGAGACGGCCGATCCCACTGGAACCCAATTAGCCGACGCGCACATGCCGGCATAGCGTGACACTTGTTGGTCCTGCCGGAGTCTCCGTCGGCTCGGGCTCATCCTGTTGGCGGCCGGCTGGAGGCAGCCGGCCGCTGTATATGCGCTCCAGGTACCCTTGGGAGATGGACGGGTGACCGTCCGGTCTGGTAGTCGCGGGCAGGTGCTCGTGTGGGTAGGCTCCGGCAGCAGGCTGTGAATCTGTGCGGAAGCTTGTTCAATGGCCGATTCGACCGCAGCTGTGACCGCTAAGCATCTCACTACTGATGGAGGACCCATATTGACCGAAGCCCATCCACCCTCCGAAATTGCCCATCTCGTCGAGCGCCTGGGAGTCGCCAAGGCGCAGACCGGGACCGTGTCGCTGCTGGTCCTGGCCGTGCTGGCCGGCGCCTTCATCTCGTTGGGGGCCTTGTTCTTCACCGTCGTAGTCACCGGCTCGAGCTTCGGGTTTGGCATTACCCGCCTGATCGGTGGCCTTGCCTTCTGCCTGGGCCTGATCCTGGTTGTGGTCGGAGGCGCCGAGTTGTTCACCGGCAACAACCTGTTAGCCATGGCCTGGGCCAGCCGGTTGATCGGCACCGGTGATTTCCTGCGCAATTGGCTGCTTGTCTATCTGGGCAACGTGGCCGGTTGCCTGGGCACAGTCCTGTTCGTCGTATGGGGCGATATTGGCGGTCTCGGCGGCGGGACCGTCGGTGAGATGGCCCTTCAGATCGCCGGTGCCAAGGCCGGGCTGTCACTCATGGAGGGGTTTGCCCGCGGGTTGCTGTGCAATGCGCTTGTCTGCCTGGCGCTGTGGCTGGCGCTTGGTGGCCGCAGTGTAGCCGACAAGATCCTGGCCATCCTGTTTCCCATCACCGCCTTCGTCGCCACCGGCCTGGAGCACTCGATCGCCAATTGGTTCTTTCTGCCGTGGGGACTGGCGTTGGACACCGCTGGCACGGTCTCAGTGGCCGGCGTTGCCCAGAACCTGGCGACGGTCACGGCCGGCAACATCGTTGGCGGGACGCTGCTGGTCGCCGCGGTCTATTGGATTGCTTACCTGCGGCCGCAGCGCCCTGTTCCGATGGGATGACTGATTGGGTGGCGGGCACCGAGTGGTGAACGGCGGGCGGCAAGCGAGATCGGCTCTGGCGAGGCGTTACACAACCGGGAATGGAAGGGGCAGACAATGATCTAGCGCGACTGGTACTGTGAGGACGTACTTTCCGGCGCGGTAGCGGTCGACATCGTTTGGCAAGACGAGAGCGTGCTTGCCTTCCACCATCCGTCACCAACCTGGCCTGTTCACGTAGTTGTCGTGCCCAGGGCGCACATCGATTCGGTCCTGGACGAAAGCGCACTCGGCGGCGCGCTTTAGCAATCGATTGTCCGAGCCGTTCGGGCCGCAGCCCGAGCGCTGAACCTCGACAAGGAAGGTTTCTTCGTCCGAATGAACGCCGCTGCGCCACGTGAAACGCCCCATCTCCATCTGCACGTCTGTGGCCCGGGGATTCCGTGAGGCCTCACGCGTCGATATATGGTCGGTCCACCACGGCCCGTCGCATTTACGACCGTCGACTCCGAACTAGAATATTGACAACCGTATCGTTGGCACCAGGCGAGTGCGGGTCGGTGCCTACCAACCTAGGCCGAAAACCATGGAATGCCGTGTCGGCTGCGCCGCCTGCTGCATAGCTGCCTCCATCTCCACGCCCATCCCGGGCATGCCGGACGGCAAACCGAGCGGCATCCGCTGCGTTCAGTTGACCGAAGACAACAGGTGCCGGCTCTTTGGCCAACCGGAGCGGCCGGCCGTCTGCGTCCGGCTAAAGCCTGAGCAAGCCATGTGCGGGGACAACGCCGAACAGGCCCTCCAATGGCTGTATACACTCGAGGTGGCAACACGTCCCTCGCCTACCCATGGCATTCATTTCCGAAGCGGCGATATGCAGCTGGGTTCGATTGAGCTCCCCGACGACTTCCTGACCAGGCTGCGAGCGCTCCATGGCGAGCGCGCGGCACGCTGGCTGGTGGAACTTCCCCGGCGATTGCGGTCCCTGGCAGAGCGCTGGGACCTGGAGCTGGGAGGTCCACTATCACCGCCGAGCTACAGCCTGGTGCTGGGGGCCACTCGGTCGGGTGGGTTGCAGGTGGTGCTCAAGCTGATCGTCCCCGGCCGGCACCTGCGGAACGAACTGATCTGCCTGCAAGCTTACGCGGGTCATGGCATCCCGGATTTGCTGGCGCACGATGAGCGAGAGGGTGCGATCTTGCTCGAGCGAATCCTGCCGGGTTCCGACTTGCGGCCTCTGCCCGAGGCCGAAGCCATTGGGGCGCTGACTGCGCTGATGGGACGGCTCCACCGGGCCCAACTCCCGGCGACCGGATTGCCGACGGTTGCGGACTGGGGCCAGGGGTTCGATAGGCACAGAACGCGGTTGAGTCGGGACCAAGACCCACTCCCGCAAGACCTTCTCGACCATGCCGAACTGACTTTTGACCGGTTGACCGGCTCGATGCAGGGTTCCGTTCTGCTCCATGGGGACCTACACCACATGAATGTGATGGCCAGTGAGGCCCATGGCTGGCAGGCGATCGACCCGCAAGGCGTGATCGGTGAGCCGGCCTACGAGCTCGGGGCGTTCCTGCGCAACCCGATGCCGGGCCTGTTGGCCCAGTCATCGCTCGGCAGTCTTCTTGAGAATCGCGTTCAAGCGCTGGCCGAGGCAACTGGCTACGCGCGCCAGCGCATTGCTGGCTGGGGTTTTGCCCAAGCTATGCTCTCAGCGATTTGGTCACTTGAGGACGAAGGCAAAGGCTGGCAGGGGGCCGTTCACGTCGCCCGCTTGCTCCGGCCGCTGGTGTCCTAGCTGCAGGGGCAGGCGTTGGCTGTAAGATCAGGGTGGCATCCATCTTCACACTGTGCATAGCGCATAGGGCCGGATTAGGTGACGGGAAAGCCAAACGAAGCGATCACCCTGGAGTTTGCAGACCGGCAAGCCTGGCGGGCTTGGCTGGAAAAGAACAACGGAAAAGCTGGACAAGCCTGGTTGGTCAATCAGAAGAAGGGGTCCGACAAGTCTGGACTGACTCTTGATTCGGCTGTCGAGGAAGCCCTGTGCTTTGGCTGGATCGATGGCCACCTGAAGCCAATTGATCGCAACTCTTACCGCTTGCGTTTCAGTCCGAGACGGGCATCGAGTGTCTGGTCCATCCGCAACATCCGTCGAGTTGAGGCGTTATTGCGTGCGGGTGTCGTGGAGGGGCCAGGCATGGTTGCTATCGAAGCCGCCAAGCATGACGGTCGCTGGCAGGCGGCGTTCGAGCGGGCGAACGTTGAGGCAATCCCATCGGACCTACGTCTGGCACCTCAGAACGCCAAGGGGGCGTTGTCCGCGTACAGGGGTTTGCCCACATCGAAGAAAGAGCAGATGGTCTACTGGATCGAAAGCGCCAAGCGGCCGGTTACACGGCGCAGGCGGATCGAAGCCGTCGTGCGCCAGGTTTCAGAGCTGGCCATCGGCGGGTCAGATAAGTGATCGCCGGCCATCCTATCGGCGATGGCGGGCAGGAGGCTTCCCATGACATCTGTACTGGGTAAGTTGTTCGACCACAATCTGTGGGCCAATACGCAAATTATGGACGCCTGCGCCGGGCTTCGTGCTGAGCAGCTGGACCAGACGCCAATGACAGCCACACTAGGGTCGATCCGTGAAACCTTGGTCCATCTTGTCGAGGCCGAACAGGGCTACCTGCGGCTGCTGGGCGGGGAGGTACATGCAGTCAACTGGGGGAACCCTGCTGCGATCGATGAACTAAGGCCGGTGATCGAGGACAGCGGGCAGAGGCTACTGGACTTGGCGGAAATACATTCTTCGGCATTGGACGAGCGCAGAATCCGCACGCGAGATGGCTACTGGGTCGTGCCGTGGGTCGTCCTGCTTCAGGTGATCAACCATGCGACGGAGCACCGGGAGCAGGTTAACTCCATGCTGACGGCGCTCGGCCGAACGCCTCCCGTAATCGACGGGTGGAGCTTCGGTGAAACAACCGGCGGGTTACGGCCAGTCGAAGGATGATCAGGAAAATCGCGCAAGGCGCGGTCAGACGAGTGGCCCACATGTGCGTTGGATGATTGGCATACAGGGATAACTGTCGACAACATCCACGAAAACGCGCTCATGAACGCGAGATCCAGCGACGTTGCTCGTGACCGGTCATGTTCCGGTCCCTGAGGGGTAGCGGTGCGGATTATTGGGCTCGATCATGTCCAGCTGGCGATGCCGGTCGGGGCGGAGGACCAGGCCCGCCGTTTCTACGTGGGGTTGCTGGGCTTCCGGGAGGAGGCCAAGCCACCAGAGCTGGCGGGGCGCGGCGGCTGTTGGTTTTCGGCCAAGGGCGTCAAACTCCATTTGGGCGTCCAGCCCAATTTCGTACCGGCGCGCAAGGCGCACCCGGCGTTCTTGGTCACCGATCTCAGTCAGCTTGTCGGGGTCCTGGAGCGGGCCGGCATTGACTTTGAAGTCGACGGATCTCCAAGCGGCATCCACCGAATTCACTTGCACGATCCGTTCGGCAACCGGATCGAGTTCATCCAGGATGGTCAGGGGTTCTCCCAGCAAGTTGAGGCGTAGGCCGGAGAATCGTAACCTCAGTGACCGCCGAGTCGCCTTGCGAGATGGTCGTCACTGTGCATGGGTTTGCGCAGGTCAGGAGGTCTGGGAGTGGCGGATCGCTTGCAGAGCGTCCTCGATGAATGCTGGGTCCAGGAGTCCGGCGCTAGCGGAGGAGACAGGCGCTGCCGCTGGTGTGAGCACCCCGAGGCTGACGGCCACGCCACCGATTGCCCTTGCCTTGCCTTGGCGCAAGCGCTCGGACAACGAGACGCACTGGCAGCCTACGCCAAAGCGGAGAAACGAAGCATGATGATGCAAAGCGCGGTTCGGTTGGCCAAACGGGTCACCCGGGAAGACGTTAGGAAGCGGATGGAACAGGCGGTGCTGGAACTGGAGGCGGCGCACGCTCGGTTGCGCAAGCTGGGGATTGAGGACCTGCTCCGTTAATCCGCCTACCCTGGGGCCAACGTGGATTGGGAGCTCGTATGCAGACACTTGACCTTGAAGTCCGCCGGCTGGTGTACGAGCATTTCCTCACGACAGGGCGAGCGCCCACCAGCGCGGGCCTGGCGGGTGAGCTTGCCGTTACCGAGCCATACGCCGCCAATGCGCTGGGCCGGCTGGCCGGCGACCACATGCTGGTGCTCAAGCCGAGCAGCACGGAGATTCTGATGGCTCATCCCTTCTCGGCCGTGCCAACCGATTTTGAAGTGGTCGCCGCTGACAAGAACTGGTGGGCCAATTGCGTCTGGGATGCGCTTGGTATCCTGGTCATGACCGGCCAGGACGGGCGGGTCGAGACTACCTGTCCGGATTGCGGCGAGCCTCTCAAACTCGAGGTGATAGCCGGCGAGCTGGCGGCGACCGAGGCCATTGCACACTTCGCCGTTCCGGCCGCCGACTGGTGGGAGGACATCGTCTTCACCTGAGCCACGATGCTACTCTTCCGGTCGGAAGAGCACGTCAGGGATTGGTGCCAACTACGCGGATTGCCCGAGGGTGGCCTGTTGCGCCTCGACCAACTGTGGGGGCTGGCCCGGGCCTGGTATGCCGACGACCGTAGGGAGTCCGATTGGCGGCGAATGACGACCGGGGAAGCTCGGGCCTTGCTGAACGGGCTCGGTCTGCAGGGACCTTTCTGGGAGCTAGGCTAGGTGGATGATGACATGAAAGTACCAGGATCGACCCGAGAGACCAGCGGCATCGGCCCACGCCGGGCCATCCTGCTGACTGTGCTCGCCTGGCTGACCATGTTGGCCTTCGACTTCTTTCTCCACGCAGGGTTGCTGGCGGACTTGTATCAACGCGAAGAGCCTTTCTTGCTCAGCCCAATGCTGGCATTTGTCCGCATCCCATTTGGCTACCTCAGCTTCCTGGTGGCGGCCGGCTTGCTGGTGTGGGTCCTGCGGCAAACCGGGGCCGTTGGCTGGAAGCGTGGAGCGCAGATCGGGGCTGTGATCGGAGGGGCGATGTGGCTGTCCCTGGGGTTGGGACTGTACTCGATTACGAGTGCCCCCGTTGAGCTGTTGGTCGGTTGGACGCTTGGCCAGACGGCGGAAATCGCCTTGGCCGGGGCGATGGTCGGATACGCGCGGGGACAGAGCTCGTTGCGCCGCCCGTTCCTTTACGCAATCCTGGCGATCATCCTTTCTTTCACCGTCACCGCAATCCTCCAGACCATTGGCTGGGCGCCCGCCGTCAGATTCGCCGAAGGTTAGGCTTCAGCCGGCCTTGCCGGTGGCCGTTTCTGTTTCATAATCCTCGCCTGCATCTGGTTCGTCAGACCGAGTCGCGACAGGGGTCCGAGCCGACATGTCGTCCGGCGGGAGGATGGGTTGATGGATAGAGTTGGGCGTTGGCTGGTCATTGGATTGAGTCTTGTTCAAGCCGCCTTGGCGATCGGCTTCTTCGTGCAAGCCCCCGCAGCCGTCCAGCTGTGGCCATTCGAAGGCACCACGTCGCTTACCTTCATCTTCGTGGCATCGATCTTTGCCGCCGCTGCTGCTTCGACGCTGTGGGTGGCGCTGCGCCGCGACTTCGGCGCATTGGCCGGGATCGGCCTCGATTACCTGGCGATCCTTATTCCCGTGACTGTCTTCGGCTTTCGGCTCGGCGCGGAGAGGGGCGATAAGGCCATCACCAGCTTCGCCTCTGTATGCGCATTGGGTATCCTGTATGGGGTTGTTCTGCTGCTCTGGAGCCGACGCCATCCCATCGATGATCGCACCACGCTGCCGGGCCCGGTCCGCTGGTCTTTCCTGGTTTTTGTGATCGCGCTGATCATCCTCAGTGGGTTGCTCCTGGCCCAGGTCCCCAATCTGATCCCATGGATGATCACGCCAACCCTCTCCATACTGATCGGTTGGATCTTTGCTGGAGCGGCAGCCTATTTCATCTACGGCTTGATCCGACCAGCGTGGTCGAATGCCGCCGGCCAGTTGATCGGTTTTCTCGTTTACGATCTGGTGTTGATCGTGCCGTTTGCGGTCCGCTTGCCCGCCGTTGCCGACCAGTTCCGCCTCGGCCTGTATCTGTACACGGGCTTTCTCGTCTACAGTGGCTTGCTGGCCGTCTACTATCTATTCGTGCACAGGCCTACAAGAGTAGCCGGGTGAATGAGGTCGCAGGGGCCAAGGTAGACGTTGCCGGGGCTGAGCCTGTCGTCCGGTCTGTCAGTCGGTTCGGCGGGTTTGTCACCTGGGTGGCGGGTGGCCCGGCGGGTCTACCGCTTTATCGTCAGTTGGCCTGACAGGCTGGCGGACACGACTCGGGGGAGACCAAGGTCGGCGGGCCCCGACCCTCGGTCGGGTGCCAGGCAGCTTGGAGGGACCTAGACCTATGCCCCAAGAAGAGACCGGCACCGCCTCCTGCCCTGAATGCGGTGCCCTCTACCCAGGTGGAATGAACTGTCGCCAGATGCTGGCGAGCGTGCTCGGCTGGGAGGGGAAGGATCCGGAGTTGGCGGCCTTGCACTACCAGATTGTTGCCTCCTTCAACTTGCAGCATCCCGGTCAGTTGACGGACGAAGCCCACACTGCCTTGAGGGATAGCTTTGTTGGCTACCTGGCCGGTGAGCTCACGCCTGCAGAAATCCGCCGCCAGATGGCTGCCGCCTTCGAGGGGCGGAAGCGGGTCCTGCGCCAACCCGGCGAGTGGAATCCTGTTTTACGGCAGTGGCCGATGACGATCGCCGACGTATTCGTTAAGGGGCGTGGCGTCGGCGCAGTCGATCGGGTGGGGCACTGGGCCGAAGTTGTCAGGCAGGGTGCTTAGCGTGAGCCATCCGGGCACGCCATGAGAACTCGCCTGCTTGCCGGGTTCACCGGTGCAGTCATCGGTTACATCCACGGCTGGATCTGGGGGTGGTCCCTGTTTGATCCCGACAGCGACCTGTGGGCCCTGGCCGCCGCCGTTCTGGCGGTATTCGGGCTCGCCCATGGACTCACACGGCATTTCTGGTTGGTGGCCCGTCCCCTGATCGCCGCCACCATCAGCCTATACCTGGTGTGGGTTGCCGGGACCTGGCTCTGGGGCGATCACCCGTCCGTCGTGCGAAGCCTGACACTTGTGGGCGGCACGCTGGTAGGGGGCGCGCTGGGGCGGCGACGGTCGAATGCCGATGGGCTCCCCATACCCTTGCTGTCCGCGCTGCATGGCGGTCTGTTCGGTGGTGCGCTTATTCAAGTCTTTGTAATGGGGCGGATGTTTGGATTGGTCGAGATCAACACCGTCACCAATTACGCCCCAGCGGTGATGGCCGGCGGAATCCTTGGCTGGCTTGACGGTCGTTACCTGCTCGCCGGTCCCGTACGGCCAGCAGATTGAGGTCGGCGCCAGGCCCTCCTGCGATCTCAAAATTCGTCTAGCCAGGTGCCTCTTCCAAGGGTGTCGGCAATCGGTAAGATCGGAGGTGCTGGACCTGTGCATCCAATCAACCTGCTCGAGAAGTTCGAACTGTTCCAAGATCAGTGGCAACCGAAGGTTGTCGCCGAGCTGAATGACTACCAGTTGAAACTCGCCCGGCTGGAAGGTGAGTTCATCTGGCACGACCACCCGGACAGCGACGAACTGTTCCTGGTGCTCGATGGCCGCTTGCGCATCGAATTGGAGGGAGGCGCCATTGACCTGTCAGCCGGAGAGGTGTTCGTCGTTCCCAAAGGCACCCGCCACAAGCCTATTGCCAACGCCGAATGCAAAATCCTGCTGATCGAACCGCGCGGCGTGATCAACACCGGAAGCGAATGGGGAGACCGGACTGCCGAGCTCGATGACTGGATTTGATAGCAGGACTTGGGGAGTCGAAGCCAGCCCGGACTTGCCTGATAGCGGCGGTCCTTGCCGCCGGCGGCGTGCACTCGACGTTGCCGTCAGACCGCCTGTCGATGCCAATCCTCTTCGACGTGGGCCACCCGCTGGCTCTGGTAGAGGACAAGTCGCCGGATGGGAGGTTCCATGACCCGGGCCATGAGCAGAGCCCAATTTCGGCAGGGGATCGATACGCTGATGCGGGGGGACTCCGACTTGGCGGCCAGTGCCGAGCGGTGGGGCCTGCCCCCATTCTGGACGCATCCCCCGGGTTTGTCAGGGATCGTGATCTCGATTCTGGCGCAGCAGGTTTCCCTCGAGTCGGCCCAGGCCGCCTTCTCCCGACTGGAAAGTGGCTTGAAGACCATTGATCCAACGGCGCTGGCCAAGGCCGGCGTAGCGCGCCTGCGGGGATTGGGGATCACACGGCAGAAGGCTGCCTACCTGGCCGGGTTGGCGCGGTCGGTCAGCGCCGGCGAGTTCAAGCTCCACTCGTTGGCAAGTATGACCGACGACGAGGCAAGGGCCGAGCTCCTGGCCGTGCGCGGCATAGGACCCTGGACGGCCGACTGCGTTCTCCTCTTCTCGTTGCGCCGCGCCGATGCCTGGCCGACGGGCGATCTTGCCCTGGCCAAGGCTGCCCAGGAGGTCAAGGGATTGCCAATGATGCCCTCATGGAGCGAGCTTGACCAGCAGGCCGAAGACTGGCGACCGTGGCGCGCCGTGGCGGCACGAATGCTCTGGCATCATTACCTGTGTGTGCGTGGCCGGGCCGCCTCTATGTAGTCCCCCAGTCAGGAATCGTTCCCTGGTTCGTGCGGTGATGACGGTTGGGGATACAGGCTGCCTGCTCTCAGGATGAGTACGCTGAGGCAAAGTTCAAGGGAGGAAACGATGGAAGTCTCGAAACGAAGCCCCGATCCCGGGCACCGTCCGTACCGGCGCTTGGCAATTGCACTGCTGTTGTCCTACCTGGTTATGGGTGCGGTGATGTTCTCTCGCGTGGATGCGATC